>Ga0070741_10008852_pt1 | contig 19928 bp, 16 predicted proteins | sample Coa_R1_4_FD_66440 | JGI IMG/M metagenome (GOLD analysis project Ga0070741, IMG submission 66440) | Surface soil microbial communities from Centralia Pennsylvania, which are recovering from an underground coalmine fire - Coalmine... | ecosystem: Environmental > Terrestrial > Soil > Unclassified ...
CGATGCTGATTCCGGCCGCGGCGACGCTGATCGTCAGCGTGCGGCTGGCGCGCCGGATCGCGCCGGCGCGCGGCCCGGAGACGGCGGCCGCCGCTCCGCTCGATTTCGTGCGGGACGTCTTCCCGATCGGCGCCGGCATCGTCCTGTCGGCGCTGTATTTCCGGATCGACGTGTTCCTGGTCGAGTGGTGGCGCGGCGCGGAGGCGGTCGCGATGTACAACGCCGTCTTTCGACTGATCGAAGCGCTGCGGCTCTTCCCGGCGGCCGTCCTCGCGGTGATGCTGCCGGCGCTGTGCCGCGCGCGCGATCGCCGGCCGCTCGTACGCGTGGCCGGCGGCGTCACGCTGTTCGCCGTGGCGGTCGCCGCGGTCCTCTGGTTCGCCGCGGACGCCGTCGTTCCGCTGCTCTACGGACCGGCGTACGCGGGCGCCGCATCCGCGTTCCGCATCCTCGCGCTCTCGTTTCCGCTGCTCTCGCTCAACTACGCGCTGACGCATCAGCTGATCGCCTGGAACGGTCAGCGCGTGTACGCCGTCTTGTGCGGGCTCGCGCTCGTCGTCAACGTCGCGCTCAACGCGACGCTGATTCCGTCGGCGTCGATCGAAGGCGCCGCGTGGGCGACGTGCGCGACCGAAGTCTTTCTGACCCTTGGCTGCGCGTGGGCGCTCGCCACGCGCGAGGCGGTCGCGACCTCCGAGGTCGCGAGCGCGGGGATCCCGGCATGAACCCACAGGAACTCGCCATCGCGCGCAGCGTCGTGTATGCCTCGCTGTTCGACTACCCGCTCACGGTCGACGAGCTGCACCGGACGCTCGTCGAATGCGAGATGACGCCGAAGCAGATCCTCGCGACCTTCGTCCACAGCGCGGCGCTCTCGCAGGTGATCGAGCATCGCGACGGTTTCTTCTTTCCCGCGGGCCGCGCCGACCTCGTCGCCGAACGGCGCCGGCGCGAAGCGCGGAGCCGCGCGTTTCTGGATCGGCACGCGCGCCTGCTCCGGTGGATCTGCGCAATCCCGTTCACGCGCCTGGTGGCGCTGTCCGGCAGCCTGGCCCACCTGAACCTCGAACCCGACGGCGATCTCGACCTGTTCATCGTCACGCGCGGCGCGCACGTGTGGACGGTCACGCTCGCCGTGCTGCTGCTGACGAAGGCGCTCGGCCGCCGCCGCGTGATCTGCGCGAACTTCATCCTCGCCGACACCCACCTCGCGCTGGATCAGCAGGATCTGTTCACGGCCAACCAGGTGATCCACCTCGAGCCGCTCATCGGCGCCGACGCCCTCGACGAGTTCGTCGCCGCCAACCCGTTCGTCGCGCGCATCTACCCGAACGCGACGCCGCGGCGGCGCGCGGCGGCCGACCCGCCCTCGCGGATCAAACGCGTGATCGAAGCGGTCGTGGGCGTGGGATCGCCCGCCGTCGAAGCGGCGTGCCGGACGCTGTACGGGTGGTATCTGAGGCGACGATCGCGGTCGTGGCGATCGCCCGAGCAGGTGCGCCTGCGATCCGACTACCTGAAGCTGCACACGCGAAGCCATCGCCGGTCGATTCTCGCCAGGTTCGACGCGGCGATGCAGGAGGCGCTCGATCGCACCGAGCGCCTCGCCAGCGCGATAAACTACTAGTCAGTTCGACGAGATGCGGTGCGCGATCTTCTCGCCGCGGATGCGGACGGCGGTCAACTCCGCGGTCCCGTCCGGCCGCCGCGTGAACCGGAAGTCGGAGATCTCGTTCTTCGTCTTCAGCTCCTCCGGCCTGCAGGGCACGCGGGCCACTTCCCGGCCGTCGTCATCGGTCACGACGAGGAAGTCGGAGTCGCCGATCGTCACGCACTGAAATTTGTAGGCGCCCGGTCTGAGCGTGGCGGCGCCGACGACGAGCTCGTACGAGATGCTGAAGTCGGCCTTCGGGCTCTTGGCGTGCGCGCTCTGATCGGCTGCGCGGGACGAAACCGCGATCGACGCCGCGAACGCGCAGACCAAGGCGACAATGCGTGTCATGTGTGTCTCCTTCGTGATCATGGGAGCCTCGCGGAAATAGCAACGCATGTACCGGGATATTCAGCGGGAATCCGGCATCCGTCTGGTCGCGCGCGCGCTGGCGCGCGGGACGGCGAAGCGATGCCCCCACTGCGGCATCGGGCCGCTGTTCTCGGGGTGGCGGCACATCGACCGCTGCCCCGCGTGCGGCCTGGTCTTCGAGCGCAACGCCGGCGACACGTGGTTCTTCACGATCATCGGCGACCGTCTGCCGGTGGCGATCGGGATCGTGCTCGTCTACTTCGGCATCGCGCGCAGCCACCGCCTGGCCGGCATGGCGGCGTTTGCGGTCCTCATCGCCCTGCTCGTGTGGACGTCGCCGAACCGCTGGGGTGCCGGCATCGCCCTCCATTACCTGTCGCGGGTGTTCTGGCCGGATCCGGCGGACCCGGTGCCGCACGGACGCGACGGAGGTAATAAAATCTGACGTCGTGACGCGTTGGGTCCTGTCCGCCTTTCTGGTCGCGGCGCTCGCCACGACGGCCGCCTGTTCGCGGTCCGATGCGCGCCGCTCGCCTCTCGTCTCGGCCAGGACCACGATGGTGACGGCGTGGCAGGTGCCGCTCGACCCCACGCGCGACCAGTCGCTGACCGATCCGCGCCTCGCCGAGCAGATCCGGGCCGGGTACCGGATGTTCGTCGACACGCCGCACGCCGCCGCGCGGTTCACCGGCGGCACGATGTCGTGCAACAACTGCCATCTCAACGCCGGTCAGCGCGACCGCGCGCTGCCGCTCGTCGCCGTCGCGGGCATGTTTCCCGAGTACAACAACCGCGCGGCGCGGTTCATCACGCTGAACGATCGGATCGTGGACTGCTTCATGCGCAGCGAGAACGCGCCGGGCCAGGGCCTCGACGACTTGCCGACGCCCACGTCGAAGGAAGTCATCGCGCTGTCCGCGTATCTCACCTGGCTGGCGAAGGGGTACCCGGTCGGACAGAACCCCGAATGGCGCGGCCACAACACGATCCCGCCGGAGAAGCTGATGCCGATCGCCAGGCTCGATCGCGCGCGCGGCGAGACGATCTACCGCGAGCGCTGCACGTCGTGCCACGGGCAGGACGGCCAGGGCGTGCAGGTCGGCGACAAGAAGCCCGGTCCGCTGTGGGGCCCCAATTCGTGGAACGACGGCGCCGGCGCGGCGCGCGTCTATACGCTCGCGGGGATCGTCCGCTACACGATGCCCTACCTCGATCCCGGCAGCCTGACCGACGACGACGCGCAGCACGTCGCGGCGTTCATCACGTCGCAGCCGCGGCCGGAGTATCCGTTCAAGGATCGTGACTACGTCGGCGGCAAGGTGCCGGCCGACGCCGTCTACTACGCGAAAACGCGATGAGGCGCACCGCCGCCGCGCTCGCCGCCGCGTTCGTCGCCGCCGTCCTCGGACTCGCCGGCACAGCCGCGGCGCCGCAGCGCCGGGGCTTCTTCCGCGGCCCCGGCGTTCCGCCGAATCCGGCGTACGACGGCGCCTTCACCTTCTGCCGGATCGCGTTCAACAACGCGCCGGACGGCGACGGCGCCGGCTGGTTCGTCGACTATCCGCGCGCGGATGCGAACCTGAGCTTCCGCTTCTCCGAACTGACGCTCGCGCCCATCAGCCAGCACGACGATCGCGGCGTGCCCGAAAGCTTCAACCACACCGTCTACCGCCTCACCGATCCGCAGATCGATCACTGCCCGTTCCTGATGATGACCGAGCCGGGCGGCACCTACTTCAGCCCCGACGAAGCGCAGCACCTGCACGACTACCTGCTGCACGGCGGATTTCTCTGGGCCGACGATTTCTGGGGCGAGTACGCGTGGGCCCACTGGGAGAACGAGGTCCGCAAGGCGCTGCCCTCCGGCGAGTTCCCGCGCATCGACGTGCCGATCGACCACCCGATCTTCCACGTGCTCTACGACGTGAGGGAGTTTCCGCAGATCCCCTCGATCAACTTCTGGTACGGCACGGGCGGACGCACCTCGGAGCGCGGCGCCGACAGCGCTGTGCCGCACGCTCGAGCGTTTACGGACGCGGACGGGCGCATCCTCATCTTCTGCACCCACAACACCGATTTCGGCGACGCGTTCGAACGCGAAGGCGACAGCCGCGAGTACTTCAACGCCTTTGCCGGGCCGGGCTACGCGGTCGGCGTCAACGTGCTGCTGTACGCGCTGACGCACTAGCGCCGAGCCCGACCGTTCCGCGATGGAACGAAACTTGATGTGCCGGCTGGCGGGAGGCCACATGCTGAAGAGATGGCTCGTCGGAACGGCACTCGCGGCGGCGCTCGGAATCGGCGCCCCGACGATCTCGTTCGCGCAGGACACGGCGCAGACCACGCCGAAGCAGGACATCAAGAAAGCGGGCAAGAAGACCAAGGACGCCGGCAAGGACGCGGGCGACGCGGCGAAGGACGCCGGCAAAGCGACCGGCAAGCAGACCAAGAAGACGGCGAAAAAGGTGAAGCACGCCGTCACGCCGAACATGACCACCGCGACGTGCAAGGACGGCACGGTGCAGAAGGGTCGGACGAAGACGACCGCCTGCAACGGCCACGGCGGCGTCCAGTAGAACCGGTTGACCGTCGCAGTCAACAGTTGACAGTTCGCGCCGTCGACTGTTGACTGTCGTCTGTCAACCATGCGCGCCGCTCGCCTCGTCTCCGCCCTCCTGCTGTCATCCGTTCTGTCGCTCGATCTTGCCGGCGCCGCCGCCAGAGCGCCCCTCGACCCGTCGCTGCTCGGCGCGCTCCGCTGGCGCAGCATCGGTCCGGCCGCCACCGGCGGGCGCGTCGACGATTTCGCCGTGGCCCGCGTGCCGGGCGCGCCCGACGCGATCTACGTCGCGACCGCAAGCGGCGGCGTCTTCAAGAGCGGCAACCAGGGCACCTCCTGGACGCCGGTCTTCGACACCGTCGACGCGATGATGTCGATTGGCGACGTCGCGGTCGCCCCGTCCAACGCGAGCATCGTCTGGGTCGGCACGGGCGAGGCGAACAACCGGCAGAGCTCGTCGTGGGGCGACGGCGTTTACAAATCGACGGACGCCGGCAAAACGTGGCATTCCGTCGGACTCCGCGACACGCATCACATCGGCCGCATCGTCATCCACCCGACGAACCCGGACGTCGTGTTCGTCGCGGCGCAGGGGCACCTGTGGGGGCCCAACGCCGAGCGCGGCGTGTTCAAGACGGTGGACGGCGGCGACACGTGGAGGCGCGTGCTCTTCGTCGACGAGAACACCGGCGCGACCGACCTCGTCGTCGATCCGCAGCATCCCGACGTGCTCTTCGCCGCGACGTATCAGCGTCAGCGGAAGGCCTGGGGATTCAACGGCGGCGGACCGGGCAGCGGGATATATCGGAGCGACGACGGCGGAGAGACGTGGACGAAGCTGACCACGGGGCTGCCGCGCGGCGACAAGGGACGCATCGGCCTCGACGTGTTCCACGGCGACGGCCGCGTCGTCTACGCCGTCGTCGAAGCGGCCGGGCGCGAAACGGGCATCTATCGCACGCTGGATCGCGGGGACACGTGGGAGCAGGTCTCGAACCTCAACCCGCGGCCGATGTACTACAGCCAGATTCGTATCGATCCCAAGGATCGCAATCGCATCTACCTGCTCGGGTCGAATCGCGGGTTCTACGTCTCGGACGACGGCGGCAAGGACTTCCGCGACGTGTTCAGCACCGTGCACTCCGAGGACCACGCGCTCTGGATCGATCCCGACGACACGAACCATCTGATCGTCGGCGGCGACGGCGGCGTGTCGATCTCGTGGGACCGCGGACAGACGTGGCTGTTCCGCGACAACCTGCCGATCGGCCAGTTCTACGAGATCAGCGCCGACATGGCGGATCCCTACGTGGTGTGCGGAGGGCTGCAGGACAACGGCCACTGGTGCGTGCCGAGCGCGACGCGCGTGCGCACCGGCATCTCGAATCGCGACGCGTTCAACATCGGCAGCGGCGACGGCTTCTACGCGCGCATCGACCCGACCGACCCGCAGACGGTCGTCGTCGAGTCGCAGGAAGGGCGCGCGAACCGCGTGAGCCTGGCGACGCTCGAACGACAGGCGATCGCGCCGCTCCCGCCCGAGCGGCTCCCCGCGGGCGTGCGCGAGCGGTGGAACTGGAACACGCCGATCGTCATGTCGGCGGCCGATCCGAAGGTGCTCTACATCGGATCGAACGTGGTGTTCCGATCGCCGGATCGAGGCGTGACGTGGAAGGCAATCAGCCCGGACCTGACGGCGCACGTCGATCGCGACACGCTGTCGATGATGGGGGCGCGCGTTCCCGATGCCGCGCTGTCGCGGCACGACGGCACGACGTCGTTCTCCACGCTGACCACGATCGGCGAGTCGCCGCTCGATCCCCGGGTGCTCTACACCGGCAGCGACGACGGTCAGGTGCAGGTGACGCGGGACGGCGGGCGGACGTGGACCAACATCTCGAACCGGATCGCCGGCGTTCCTGCCGGGACGTTCGTCAGCAGCGTTCTCGCGTCGCGGCACGTGGCGGGGCGCGTGTATGCCACGTTCGACGGTCACACGAGCGACGACTACGCCGCGTACGTGTTCGTCAGCGACGACTTCGGCCAGAGCTGGCGCGCGATTGCCGACGGGCTGCCGGCGGCGGCGGTCCACAAGCTGCGCGAGCATCCGCGAAACGCCTCGCTGCTGTTCGCCGGGCACGAACGCGGCATCAGCGTGTCGATCGACGGCGGCCAGTCGTGGTCGTCGCTCAACGCGAACATGCCGCCGGTGCCGGTCGACGACATCCTCGTCCACCCGCGCGACAACGATCTCGTCGTCGGGACGCATGGACGCGGCATCTGGATCATGGACAACATCGGCGCGCTCGAAGCGCTGACGCCGGACGTCCTCGCCACCGACGCGCTGCTGGTCACGCCGCCGCGCGCGCGGATCCTGACGATCTACACCCCGCAGGCGTGGTACGGCGCCGGGCAGTTCTTCGCGCCGAACCCGGACGCGGGCGCGGCGATCGACTTCTACCTGCGCGATCGGGCGGCGAACGTCTCCATTGCGATCGCGGATGCGAACGGCTCGACGCTGCGCACGCTGAAGGCGGCGGGTCGGCGCGGCGTCAATCGCGCGGTGTGGGACCTGCGGATCGAGCCGCCGATCGCCGACGCGGCGCGCGCGGGCGGCGGGCTGGGCGGCGCGCTGCTGGGGCCGACGGTCATGCCGGGGACCTACACGGTCACGCTGACGACGCCGTTCGGCAAGCCGCTGACGAAGAAGCTGGACGTGGAGCTCGATCCGCGGCTGCGGGTGTCGGATGCCGATCGGCGCGCGCGGCAGGCGGCGCTGCTCCGGCTCTACGACCTGGAGAAGACGATCGGCGCGGCGCGGTCGGCGGGACGGGCGGACGATCCGGTCGTCGCGCGGCTGCAGGGAGATTTGACGGCCGAGCTCAGCACGGCGGCCGCGCTGACGCGGGCGATTGACGGGTACTCGGGCGCGCCGACCGTCGATCAGCGGCGGCAGATCGACTGGGTGGCGGGCGACGTCGGGAAGACGGTGGGTCAGCTGACGCGGGCGGTGGGGTCGTCGCGGTAGCCGTTTTCCACAGTGTCAGACACCGAAACGCTTCCGGTGTCTGACACCGGCGGGCAGTTTTTGCCCGGACGCCACGGTCTGGTGTCTGACACCGGGGCGCTAATTGCCCGATCGCCCCTGCGACCAGTCGCGCGCCTGCGACAGGACCGCAGTCCAGTCGACCGCCTTCACACCCCGCGAGAACGCCTCCGCGCTGGCCGCCGCCCGATCGGCGAACGCAATGAAATCTTTCTCGCCGTTGTCGCGGTCGATCGTCGGCACGAACAGCGCGCGCTGCGGCGACATCAGACGCCCCGTCTGGTAATCGGTGACGAACACCTGGCTGGTGTCCTGCGGATGATCCGCCAGGTACTTCGCGACGCACCCGGTGCTGCGGAACTTCCAGGTCAGCTTGCCGTCCAGCGTCTCCGCGGCCAGTTTCGTGTCCTGGATGACGCGACGGCAGCGGTAGCACACCTCGCCCCCCTGGACTTTCACCGGCGCCACCGTGTTGCACGCCCACATCGACACCAGTGCCGCGCCGACCAGTAGCCGCCTCATAAATCCTCCCTGCCGGAATCCCGGCGAAGTCGCCGGGTCGGACAAGGAGTGCGCAAGCGCTGTGCCGACGGCCGAGGTCCGCCAAGGAATCTTCCGGCACCGGTCTTGATACTCGCGAGGCGTGATGCGCGCGCTGCCGCGATTCGCCGTCGCCCTGCTGATCGCGGTGATCGCGGTCATTGTCGCGACGGTTCGCGCCGGCGCCGGACGCGACAGCGACTGGTTCGCCTCCGACACCCGGCTGTCCCTCCGGCTCGAAGCGCCCTTCAACGAACTGTTCGCCCATGCTCAGCAGGACGGCTACGCCGTGCGCGGATCGCTCATCCGGACCGACGCCGGGAGCGATCGTCGAATCGACAACGTCAAGGTGACGGTCCGCGGCAACACGAGCCGCCGCGAAAGCGAATGCACCTTCCCCAAGCTGAAGCTGTCGTGGAACGGCGGCTCGCTGAAAGTCGGCACGCACTGCGGCGAATCGACGGGCGACGACGTCACCCCGAAGTACGGCCGCCTGCCGAACCAGACGTCGCCGGTCCGCGAGGCGTTCGTCTACAAGCTGCTCGCCCTGCTCGGCGTGCCGACGCTGCGCGCGCGCCCCGCCGAAATCACTTACGTCTACACCGATGCCGACGAGGAACGGGGATCGTCGATCACGCGCAACGCCTTTCTCCTCGAAGACGACGAGGACGCGCGCGAGCGGCTGGGGGCGACGCGCACGGTGTCGGAGGAGCAGTTCACCAACGCGCGCGACCGGTTCGCGCCGGAGGCCACGGCGCGCATCGCGTTCGGCGAGGCGCTGATCGGCAACTTCGACTGGTGCCTGCGCTTCTCCGCGGGCGACCGCTATCGGTGCGACGCGCGCCATCCGCTGTGGAACGTGCTGGCGTTCGCCTGGCCCGACGGGACCGTCCGGCCGCTGATGTACGACTTCGACGTCAGCGGCGTCGTCGCCGGCTACCACCGGTGGTTCGGCGACATCTTCAACGAGCGGTTCCTGCCGTCGCGATCGGAGCCGGCCATCGAGGTGACCGCGCAGCTGCAGCACGCGCGCTCGCTGTTCGATCGCGGCGTCCTCGACGCGACGCGCCGCGCGTTCGCCGCCAGGAAGGACGTCGCGTATCGCGCGCTGCAGGAATCGGCGGTCGATGGAGACGGCAGGAAGATCTTCACCGCGTACATGGACGCGTTCTTCGACGCGATGACCTCGGACGAGGTGTTCTATCGCCCCGTGGTGACCGCGGCGAATACCCACGTGTACGCCGACGCCGCGCGCACGAAGCCGGTGTGCGAGACGGTCGGCGCGCTGCCGATTGGCACGCCGGTCGGCGACCCGATCGCGACGCGCGGCGGGATGATGCAGGTCGTCGTGCTCGACGCGATGTGGAAATTCGCGCCGCCGGTGAAGTGTGCGTCGATTCGCGAGAAGCCGGTGTGGATCGCCAAGTCGGCGGTCGGCGTCGACTACCCGTAGCCTACTCGTCGCGCAGCGCGACGATCGGATCGAGACGCGCCGCGCGATACGCCGGCAGCCACGACGCGACCGCGGCGATGGCGACGAACAGCACCACGATCGAGGCGAACGTCAGCGGATCGGTCGCGCCGACCCCAACGAGCAGGCTCCGCAGCACGCGCGTCATCGCGAACGCGCCGACGATGCCGACGCCGATCCCCGCGGCGCTGAGGCGGAGCCCTTCGCTGACGATCAGCGTCAGGATGCTCGACCGCTGCGCGCCGAACACCAGACGCATGCCGATCTCGGCGGTCCGCTGGCGCACGATCGTGGCGAGCACGCCGTAGAGCCCGATCGCCGCCATCACGAGCGCCACCATCCCGAACGTCCCGATCAACGTCGTCGTGAAACGGATCGGCGCCATCGAGCGGTCCACGAACGCCTGCATCGGCTGGATCTCGGACACCGGCAGCTTCGGATCGATCTCGGCCGCGGCCGCGCGAATCGCCGGCGCGAGCGCGGCGGGATCGCCGGCCGTCCGGACCACCCATCGGCCGCCGCCGAATCCGAGATAGGCGTCGACGAAATAGATGTTCTCGCGGCCGGGCGATGCGATCGACTCGTGTCGCTGATGCGCGACGACGCCGATGATCTCGACGGTGTCGTTGAACGGCGCGTTCGGCCCGTTCGCGCGAAGGTTGCGGACCAGCAGCCGCTTGCCCACCGCCGATCCGTTGGGGAACGCCCGCGCGGCCAGCATCTCGTCCACGACCACGCGTCCCGCATGATCGGTTCGATTGTCGTCGGCCGTGAACGTGCGGCCGGCCCGCAGCGGCGTCTTCAACGTCTCGAAGAACTGGGGGCGGACGACGAAGAAGTTCGCCTGCCGGAAGGCACTCGGATCGACGCTGCCGGCCTGCTCCGTCGCCCACGGAATGTTCGCGGTGCCGCCGTCGAGCGGCAGCGGTCCGGACGCCGACACGGAAAGCACTCCGGGCAGCGCGCCGATGCGGGCCGTCACCTGGTTCATGAACACCGCGCGCGCCTCCGGGTCCTGCGCGCGGGCGGGCATGACGAACGTGAGGAGCTGCCGTGCGTCGTAGCCGGCGTCGATGCGCTCGAGCGCCACGACGCTGCGGACCATCAGGCCGGCCGAAACGAGCAGGACGAACGAGAGCGTCACCTCGGCGACGACCACGGCCTGACGCAGCCGCCGGCCGCCGACCAGCGCCGGCGCGCGCCCGGTCGACCGCAGCGCATCGACGATATCGGGGCGCGACGCCCGAATCGCCGGTACGAGGCCGCACACGATCGCCGTCAGGACGGTGGCGGCGCCGGTAAACGCGAGCACCGTGGTGTCCAGGCTGATCGCCTCGAGCCGCGGAAGCCGTGCCGGCGCCATCGCGAGCAGCACGTCGATCCCCTCCCGGGCCAGCAGCAGGCCGCCGATTGCCCCGAGGCCGGCGAGCAGCAGGCTTTCGGCGAGCATCTGCTGAACCAGCCGTCGCCGGCTCCCGCCGATTGCGGCACGGATCACGAGCTCGCGGTGGCGCGCAGCCGCGCGGACCACCAGCAGGTTGGCGACGTTCGCGCACGCGATCAGGAGGACGAAGCTGACGGCGCCGACCAGCGCCAGAATCCAGGGCCGCGCCTCGCTGACGATATCCTCCTGCATCGGGACGACGCGAATGTGCAGGCCGGCGTTCTTCTTCGGCGCGTAGCGCTCGCGCAGCGTCTCCGCGAACGCGTCGAGCTCGGTGCCGGCGGCGGCCAGCGACACGCCGGGTTTCAGCCGCGCGACGACGCGGAGCACGCCCGTGTTGCGCGCCGCGGTGTCGAAGTTCAGACGCAGGGCCGTCCAGATGTCCGCGCGCGGCTCGATGCCGGTCCGCGGCGGGAACAGCAGTTCGAATCCCGGCGCCAGCACCCCGACGATCTGCGCGCGGCCGTTGCCGAACTCGATCGTCCGCCCGACGATGGATCGGTCGCCGCCGTAGCGGCGCTGGAAGAACGCGTAGCTGAGGATTGCGGCCGTGGGCAGCCGCGGGGCCGCGGCGGCGGGCGGCGTGCCGGGCTGGACGGGCGGCGCCGGCGTGCCGTCTTCCTCGACGAAATCCCGACCGATCAGGATGCGTGCGCCGAGTGTCGAAAACACATTCGTCGTCACGGCCCCGGCCCGCACCTGCTCCGGCTCGCCGTCGTCGCCACCGATGGGCACCCGGCCGGGCGGCGTAATCCCCGCCACCGCCTCGAACGCATGCACGTCCTGCCGCAGGTCGCGGACGTCGGGAATCGGGAACGGAAAATCGAGGACGTTGCGGGCCCGCAGCTCGGACCAGACGATGACGAGCCGCGAGGGATCGCGGTACGGCAGCGGCCGCAGCAGCACGGCGTTGACGACGCTGAACACGGCGGTCGACGCGCCGATGCCGAGCGCGATCGTCAACGTGGCGATCGCCGTGAAGCCTGGCTGCCGCCGCAATCCGCGTGCGGCGTACACGATGTCCTTCAGCATCGGTGTCCGCTCCTGGGACGGACGGATCCCACTCGCGAACGGTCAGCGCGTGGGATCGGGAGAGATGCGCACGAGGGCTTTGCCGAAATTGCGCCCGGCGAGCAGGCCGATGAACGCATCGGGCGCGGCGTCGAGCCCTTCGGTGATGTCCTCGCGGTATTTCAGGCGCCCGTCACGCACGAGCGGTGCCATCTCCTGAAGCGCGGCGCCGAACCGGTCGGTGTGGTCGCTGACGATGAACCCCTGCAGCGTCGCGCGGGCGACGAGCAGCGGCAGCAGGCTGGCGCCGCGTTCGACCGTCGTCGCGTTGTACTCGGAAACCAGGCCGCACAGCGGTATCCTCGCGCCGCGATTGAGATGCCGCAGCACGGCGCCGAACACCGTGCCGCCGACGTTTTCGAAGTAGATGTCGATGCCGGACGGACACGCGCCGCGCAGCGAGGCGACGAGGTCGCCCGACTTGTAGTCGACGCACGCGTCGAACCCCAGTTCGTCGGTGACGTACCGGCACTTGTCCGCCGACCCGGCGATGCCGACGGCGCGGCACCCGCGAACCCGGGCCAGCTGGCCCACCGCCGATCCGACGGCACCCGAGGCCGCGGACACCACGACGGTTTCTCCCGCCTTCGGTTTGGCGATGTCGATCAGGCCGACGTAAGCGGTCATGCCGGGCATGCCGAGGACGCCGATGCCCGTGGAGATCGGCGCCGCCTGCGGATCCAGCTTGCGGAGCTCGCGGCCGTCGGAGACGGCGTACTGCTGCCAGCCGTCGTAGCCCGCGACGAAGTCGCCCGGCCTGAACGCCGGGTGACGCGATTCGACGACCTGACTGATCGTGTGGCCGCACATCACGTCGCCGACCGCGACCGGCGGGGCGTAGGACTTCGCGTCGTTCATGCGGCCGCGCATGTACGGGTCGAGGGACAGGTAGATCGTCCGGCGCAGCACGCCGCCGTCGCCGGCGGCGGGCATCGTCGCCTCGACGACGTCGAAGTTCGCGGCGGTGGGGGCGCCGACGGGACGGCTCTTGAGACGGATCTGCCGGTTGACGGTCATAACTATATTTTTGTAAGCTACTTTACATTATGACGACATACACGATCGACAATGCCCACTCGGAAGTGCTGTTCCAGGTCCGCCATCTTGTCACGAAAGTGCGCGGCCGCTTCACGAGCTTCCGCGGCACCGTGCTGTTCGACGAGGCGCGGCCCGACCACTCGTCGGTGAACGTCGAGATCGCCGCCGACAGCGTCGACACCGGCACCCCCGACCGCGACGCACACCTGCGGTCGGCCGACTTCTTCGACGCGGAGCACTACCCCACGCTGACCTTCGTCAGCACGCGCGTCGAGCACGACAGCGACGATCGGTACGACGTCAGCGGAACGCTGACGATCCGCGGCGTGTCGAAGGCCGTGACGCTGCCCGTGACGTTCCTCGGGTTCGCGAAGGATCCGTGGGGCCATCAGCGCGCCGGCTTCGAGACCGAACTCGCCGTCAACCGGAAGGACTACGGCCTGATGTGGAACGCGGCGCTCGAAAGCGGCGGGTTCCTGGTCGGCGACGAGGTGAAGATTACGGTGTCCGCCCAGGCGGTGCGGCAGTGAAGAGATCCCACGCGTCGGCCGCCCGCTGCACGATCGGCGGCACGTCGTCGATCAGCAGGTAGCCCTTGGCGACGAGCGCGTCGGCGGCATCGCGCACCTTCGTCAGGTACTCGTCGCGCGACGCGTAGCGTTCCTCGATCGACCGCCGCGGGTCGCGTGACGCCTCGCGGATCGCGCGCGTCGCCGGAAACGCGATCGACGATCCGAGCAGCGACACGAGATCCGTCGTCGCGCCCGTCGCCGCGCTGCGGAAATTCCAGCCGGTGTAGGTGGCCAGCGGCACGGCGACGTCGGGCAGGCGGATGCCGGCCAGCTCGTTGCCGTCGGCATCGACCTGCGGCACGAGCAGCGGCAGCGGCGTGCCGGCCCCCGCACCGCCCGGAATCAGCGTGTTGGCCACGCGCGCGCCGGCGGCAATCGTCTTCGGCGACGGCACGCCGGGGATCGCGGGGAACGCGACCGCCGCGGGCGTCACCATCGTCCGCTCCGCGAGCTTCGGATACAGGCTCGGCGGCGGCGGCGTCCCGGTCGCCACCCACTTGTGCATCGCGAGCAGCAGCGCGCGCATCGACCACCAGTAGTTGACCGGGTTGTCGTGCTGCTGCCCGGCGCCGACCGCCGGCGGAAATCGGCTCGGCGCGTGCTGCGTGCCGGCGAAGAAATAGACGCGGACGTTTTCCGGCGGCGTCACGTCGCGCTTCCCGTCGGCCGTCGTGTGGACGAGCGCCGCGACGCGTCCGGTGCCCCAGTACTCGACCGGCGTGTTCGTGTAGAACACCTTCGGCTGGTGCGCACGCGACCTCGGATTGGCGAGGAGGCCGTCGTCCACGCCGCTGACGGGATCTTTCTGCGCCGCGTCGGCAAACGGAAACGACGTCGCGTCGTAAACGCCGAGCGTCGTCGGCGTCGACCAGCGTTCGTTCAGGTTGATGCGGGCCGCGCCGGCGATGTGCGCCAGGACGCCGTCGTAGACCTGCCGATCGTGCTCGTCGGTGTTGAAGCCCTCGTAGAGATAGTCGCGCAGGAAGCGGCCGCTCTGCGACGAGCCGAACGCGTACGCGTAGGTCGCCGTGGCGAGAGCCGACGGATCGTGCTTGAGCCATGCGCCGAAATCGCGGAACGCCGCCAACCCGAGCCCGGCGACGGGCGCGCTCGCGGCGCGGAACGACAGCTCGTAGGTGTGACCGGGCTCGAATCCGCCGTCCAGGACGACGGCGCGTCCGTTCAAGCGCCATTTCGCACGCGGAATCGTCACCGGCTTCGCCAGGAGCGTCGCGCGGTCGGTCAGCTGCGAATCGGGAGCCGCCGGATCGACCGGCGCGTAGGACACGAGGTCGCCGATCGTCAGCTCGTTCGTCTTCGCGGACGCGGTCGCCGCGCCGCGCACCACGCCGCCGACGCCGGTGGCCGCCGGGACGTGGATCTTCATCCCGTCCGCGCGCGTGACGTCGAACTCCCATCCGATCCACGCGACGATGAAGCCGCGCTTCTGCAGGAACAGATCGCCGAGGTCCGCATCGCTCGCGGGATCGTTGTTGCCGCTCGCGCGGTTGAACCCGGTCAGCGCCGGCTTCCCGCCGCGGTTCAACACGTCGACGAGCACCGCGCCGTTGCCGCGCGCCGGATCCTTCGGGCGGAGGATGTAGAGATCGGAAGAGAACTCGACGCGGCCGGCGGCATCGGTCGGCGCCTTGTCGATGTCCGCGATGATCGCGTTCCGCGGATCCTTCGGATCGACGGCGAAGTAAGCGGTGCCGATGATCTTCTCGTAGCCGGACTCGCCGAGGTCGGCGCGCGTCTTCACCTCGACGCGCGTCAGCTCCGCGCGCGCCGCGGGCACGGCTGCGAGACAGGCGAGGATCGTCGCGAAGAAACGTCGCGTGATCATTTCATCCTCAGGCTGGCGACGAAGTCGCGGAACGCCGCGTCCCACTTCGCCACCGTATTCTGCGGTCCGGTCAGCTTGATGTAGTACGGTCCGGCGGGCGTCTCCACGACGCCGGCGCGCAGGCGATAGCGCGGGTTGTCGTGGTGCGTGCTCGCGCCGGGCGAGGTTTCGGCTACGTACGTGCCGCTGACGTCGATCAGCGTGATGGTGAGACCGTTGACGTGCCCGACGTCCCTCTTCGCGTTCGCGACGGTGCGGCCGTCGGGCTGCTGCATCTGTGCGACCCAGCGCTGGATGTTGGCGTCCACGCTGCCGCCGCTGCCGCCGAAGTAGTAGATCGCGAGGTCGGCGTCGGCCGGGTCGCCGTCGGCGCGCGGCAGCAGGAACTCGGCGACGCGCATCGACGAGGCCGGCGGCACCGCGCGCCAGCCCGGCGGCGCGGAAAACGAAAGGCCGGCGGCAGCGAGCCCACCGGCCACGAGCAGCGGCGACAGGAACGCGGCTGGCACGCCGCGCATCTTACTTTAGTGGACCGGACCGACCCACAGAATGTTCCGGTCGCGCCAGTCGTCGGCGAGAATCGCCCACAACGCCTGGTCGTAGTATTCGCCGTTGCGGTAGAACGACTTCCGCAGCACGCCTTCCTGGACGGCGCCAATCTTCCGCAGCGCGCCGTTGCCCCGGCCGTTTCGCACGGCCGCGCGCGCCTCGAGACGATGCACGCCGACGGTCTCGAACGCGAACTCGACCATCAGCGACGCGCTCTCCTGGAAGAGGCCGCTCCCCCAGAACTCCGATCCGATGGCGAATCCCCATTCCGCGAGCTCGAACGCGGGGTCGAGCTGACGCAGCTGGAAGATGCCGATCGCCGTGTCGTTGATCGTCACGGCGAAGCAAACGTACTGCCCCGCACTGCGCTGACGATGGGTCCACGCGATGAAGCGCTCGAAACCCTCGACGGTGCTCGGCGGCGGCGAGATGAAGCGCGACACCTCTTCGGTCGTCAGCATCGCGAAGAGCGACGCCGCATCCGACGCGCGCAGCTCCCGCAGCACCACCGTGGCGCCGGCGAGTACCGGCAGTTGGCGTCGCCAGTCCGTGCTGGTGATGGTCGCGACGCTCGGCTGCACGGCGACCGTATCCAGGTCCTGGCGGTAAGGCATCTTTTCCATGGCTAGAAGAGCCCTCCCGTCTTCGAAGTCGTCGTGACGAGTGTCGGCGGCGGCGGTGGCGAGGGCGGCGGTGGCGGCGTATCGAACAGACCGAGAATCCCGAACACCTGCTGGTCGTTCATGAACCGCATCAGCCAGGCGAGCGCGATGACCTGCGACAGCGTCGGCGTCGAAGTCGTCGCCCCCGCGGTCCACGCGGCCGAACCATCCGCCGTGCTAGTGCCCCAGACGATGTTCTCGTCGGCATCGGCCGTGCCCCAGACGATGTTCTCGTCCGCGTCGGCCGTGCCCCACACGATGTTTTCGTCCGAGCAGCCGGACGAATCGCACGCCGTGCCCCAGACGATGTTTTCGTCGATGTCTGCCGTGCCCCAGACGATGTTCTCGTCGGTATCGACGGTGCCCCAGACCACGTTCTCGCAGTCCGCACCGCCGCAGTCGGTCCCCCAGACGATGTTTTCGTCGCCGTCGGCCGTGCCCCACACGATGTTGTCGCACGTGTCGTCGCCGCAGGCCGTGCCCCAGACGATGTTCTCGTCGCCGTCGGCGGTGCCCCAGACGATGTTCTCGTCGGCGTCGCTCTTGGCCGCGCCCCACGTCGTCCCGAGCCGGAACGCGTTTGCCGACGGCTTGATCGCTCCGCCCGTCAGGCGGTGGTTGCCCCAGATGATCTGTTTGCCCCAGATGCTCTGGGTCGGCAGCGGCGTGCCGGGCGGGGCGTACGCGAAGAACTGCGCCACCCTGACCGCGCCCAGCGTGTTGAGGAACCCGGCGCCCTGCGTCAGCGCGTCGTATCCCGGATACGACTGCGCGGTGTACTCGAGGATCGCCTTGACCAGGTTCGGCGTGAGATTCGGGTTGGCCTGCAGCATCAGCGCGACGGTGCCGCTGACCACCGGCGCCGCCATGCTCGTGCCGCTCAAGCTGAGATACGGCTGGAACGGCGTCGAGAGCAGGCCGCCGACGAGCGCGGAGAGTTTCGTGGCGTAGAGCGTGCTGCCCGGCGCGGCCAGCGACACGGTGCCGGTGCCCGGCGCCACCAGGTCGGGCTTCGCGCTCCAGTCCTTGAACGTCGGTCCGCGCGAGCTGAAGCCGGCGACGATGTCGTCGCTGCGCGACGCCGTGCCTTGCGTGCTCGAGGCGCCGACGGTGAGCACCCACGGCGCGTTGCCCGGCGCGGAGAGGCCGCCGTACTGACTCTGGCCCGCGGCATTCTTACCGGCATTGCCGGCCGCCGACACGACCACGACGCCCGCGTCGACGAGGCGCTTGGCCGCCAGGGTCAACGGGTCGGTCCAGTACGACTCGTTGATGCGGGCGCCGACCGAGATATTGACGACGCGGATGTTGTAGCGCGCGTGGTTGGCGAGAATCCAGTCGAATGCCGCGATGATGTTGCTGATCGTGCCGTTGCCGTTCGCATCGAGCACCTTCAGCGCCACCAGATCCGCATCCGGCGCCATGCCGGCTTTCTGCCCGTTCGAGTCGTAGCCATTACCCGCAATGATCCCCGCCACGTGCGTGCCGTGCCCATCGTCGTCGTACGGCGTCGTGCGGCCGTTGACGAAATCGACGAACGCCTTGACGCGCTGGTTGCCGTACGGGTAGGTGCCGCCGAGGCGCGGTGTGAGATCGTCGTGCCACGACGCGATGCCCGAGTCGATGACGGCGACGCCGACGCCCGCGCCGGTCAGGCCGTAGACGCCCTGGACCGCGCGCGCGCCCGTGGTGAGCGCGGTGCGGTAGTTGGCGCGGCCGATCGGCCGATCGAAGTCGACGCGCAGCACCGAGGGATGCGAGGCGAGCGACTTCAGGAAGCGGTTCGGGACGGTGATGACCTGTCCGTTGATCGAATTGAGCTGGCGGTGCGTCCTCGTCGCCAGATTCTTCAACTCGGCGGGCATCCCGGCGCCCGGCTGGAGGGTGACGATGACTTTGGTCGATCCGAGCGGCGACCACGAGCTGCGGCGATCGAGCTCGTGATCGAGCGTGCCGCGGCGGGCCTGCGCGTTCGGGGCGTTGGTCCTGGCCTTCGTCGCGTGCGGTCGGCCGGTCGGCCGCGTCGCGGCGTGGGCGCCGGGGACGACCGCAAGGAGGACGGCGATCGCCAGCCATTCGCGGCGGCGGCGCGGCCCCCACACGGCCTTCGCCGCGGCTTGGGAATGCAGAGTCATGGCGTGAGGTGCTGAGCAATGTTTCGGCCAATTCAGCCGTTTTGAGCAGGATTGGCCAGAAGTGATTGGGAATACGCCGTTTGTGTAACTCACGTATATCAGACGACCAATGCGGTCTCGTGCAGCGAGTGTGCTGTTCCGGAACCGTCGATTACGAGATCAAAATCGTGCGCAGCATAACCCGTGTGAAGAGAATGCGATACGGATTCATGTTCCGATTCGTAACACGTGTGATCCGATATCGAACAAATCGCCCCATAGAGTCATGTCCTGCACAGTGGCGATTTGCGCGATAATTGCGGCCCACACTCACCAGATAGGTTGTTGACCATGAGCATGTTACGTCTCGCCCTCGCGGCGGTCGTCGTCGCGCAGGCCTCTGCGCCTCAGTACCAGGAGCGCGACTTTTTGAGCCGTGTGCGGCGACTCACGGTCGAAGGACGCCGCGCCGGCGAGGGGTACTGGTCGCCCGACGGCACGCGGCTCGTCTTCCAAAGCGAGCGAGAGCCGGGCAACCCGTTCTATCAGATCTACGCGCTGGATCTCGCCAGCGGCGACACGAAGCGCATCTCGCCCGGCGTCGGCAAGACCACGTGCGCGTTCTTCCGTCCCGGCAGCGACGAGATCGAGTTCGCCTCCACGCACGCCGATCCGAAGTCGAAGCAGTATCAAGAGGACGAGCTCGCGTTCCGGGCGTCGGGCAAGGAACGCCGCTACTCGTGGGACTACGACCCCGAGATGGACATCTACGCCTACAGCGAGAAGACCGGCGCGATGAAGCGGCTGACCACCGCGAAGGGCTACGACGCCGAAGGCAGCTACTCGCCCGACGGCCAGTGGATCGTCTTCACCTCGATGCGCAACGCATACGATCATCCGCTCTCCGACAAGGAGCAGAAGCAGCTCGAGACCGACCCGAGCTGGTTCGCCGAGATCTACATCATGAAGGCCGACGGCTCGGGCCAGAAGCG
>Ga0070741_10008854_pt1 | contig 19924 bp, 14 predicted proteins | sample Coa_R1_4_FD_66440 | JGI IMG/M metagenome (GOLD analysis project Ga0070741, IMG submission 66440) | Surface soil microbial communities from Centralia Pennsylvania, which are recovering from an underground coalmine fire - Coalmine... | ecosystem: Environmental > Terrestrial > Soil > Unclassified ...
GCGCGAATAGATCTCGCCCATGACCGCGAACTGCGCAAGCATTCGGGGCGAGCAGTCGACGTTCGCGCCCACGTCGATGACCACAACGGGCGATCCGGCGAGCGTTGGAAACACACCGGCCAGGGCCGGCCGATCGACTCCCTGGATGACTCCCTGGACCATCTTGGCGGTGGCCATCACGGCGCCGGTATTGCCGGCCGACACAAAACCCTGCGCCAGTCCGTCGCGAACCAGCCGCGACCCCACGCGCAAGGAACTGTCCCTCTTCGTCCTGACGGCACGGGCGGCACTGTCGTCCATCGTCACCTTTTCGCTGGCGTGGACGATTTCGATCGGCAGATCGTGGTGTTCAGGATGATGGGTCAACTCTCGCCGGAGCACGTCCTGCTGCCCCACGAGAATGACTTTCACATTCAGGCCCCTGGCGGCCTGAATCGCCCCTTCGATTTCTGATTTAGGGGCGTGGTCTCCGCCCATTGCGTCTACAGCAATGGTCACCATGTGAGTAGATACCTACTCGGTGGCGACTTCTACAACTTCTCTGCCCTTATACTGGCCGCAATGCGGGCAGACACGGTGCGGCAGCTTTTGCTCATGGCAATTCGGGCATTCTGATAATCCGGCCCCTTTCAGGTGGTCATGGGCGCGGCGATTCTGAGTACGTCGATTGGAATGTCGTCGTTTGGGATTCGGCATGTGTCTGTCTTACTTCCTGATATTACCCGCTTTTCAAATTTCGTCCAAGGCCGGAAACCGGATCGGCTGCGATGGCCAACATCTCACAAATTGCGGAGCCCTGCCCAGCGATCATCCATTCCAGCCGCGTGGCAGTCGCAGGGATTTTCGTTCCGATTTTTGCCGCACACCGGGCAGATACCCTTGCATGCAGCGCTGCAAACCCGCTGCATCGGCAGCATCAAGAGAATCTGCTCGCGCAAAACATCCTCGAGCTCGATGCCGCCGCCCTGATAAAACCCGATCTCGGCCTCTCCCTCGTCGATCGCAACCTCCTCGTCTCGAGCGATGGTCGCCAAGGGGCGGTAGAAGAGATCGAATTGCTGATCCAGCGGAAATACGGCGCTGCCCAAGCAACGATCACATTCGGCCTCTATGCTGACCGAGAGCCTGCCGCGGATGCGCACCTCTCCACCGGTGTTGGGCAGCAGTTCGGCTGTGCCTGCCGTCTCGAGCGGTGTCACTTGCGTGATCGCAGCATCGGAAAAATCGACTTCCCCGGGGACCAAAGTCTCCTGGAAGCGGATTTTTCTCTTCTCCATCTCTTTGACACCGAGAAACATACAACTGAGCCCGAGATTTTGAAATTGATACGTAACGATTATAGCTCAGCAGCGGGATTCCACAGGCAGGAGGTACGTGAGCTCAAAAAGCTATAGGGCAACAATGGCCACACTTCAAAAGTATGGCCACCCTCCGGAAATTAATCTGCGCGCAGCTTAGCGTTTTACCAGCGGGATTCCCGCCGACGGCCGTATCCGCCGCCGCTTCGGTTGCTGCTCCGGCCTGCGGGCCGGGCTCCCCGTTCCTCCCGAGGTCTGGCTTCATTCACATTCAGCGTTCGGCCATTGATCTCGCGACCATTCAGCGCTTTGATGGCATTGGCGGCATCGCTGCTGTTTGCCATCTCTACGAAGGCGAAACCGCGCGGCTGGCCGCTATCCCTGTCACGAACGATACTCACCCGCTCCACCGCGCCGTATGCGGCGAAAGCGGCTTCGAGCTCATTCTCGGTAGTCTGGTAGGAAAGGTTTCCTACAAAGATGTTCGTCATTGATTTACTCCTGGAACTGCGAGGGCAGTTCGAAAACACTGGCGAGCTCGTCTAGGCCGGACACAATCAGACAGGCTAAAAGAACCACGCAGAGTTGCCATCTCTGATGACAACTCTCAGTCTAGCATGCGGCTGTGAATCATCACGGCGCCTGCCGACTTTGAGGATGTGAAGCATATCACTGAATCTGAAGGAACCGAGGCAGGCTTTCCTCGGCCCGGCCCATGGCGCGCGCCACAGTCAGTTTGGCGAGGTTATGGGCGAAAAGGCTTGTAATGTAGTCCAGGTCAGCCGAGGCAACGGCCTCTTGGGATTGTACGACTTCGACCGAATCTGCAATCCCGGCTTCGAAGCGCTGCCGGGTGAGCCGGAGAGTGTCGCGCGCCACCTCTTGATTGTTTTGCGCCACCTGCATCTGGCTCGCTGCTGCCTGCAAGTCAAAAAATGCATTTCGAATGTCGCTTTCAATGCGGCCGCGAAGATCTTCCAATTCCGCCCGGCGTTGCGCAAGCGCTGCTTCGGCCTGTTCGATATTGCCCTCCGTGCGCCCGCCCTGCCAGATGGGCACGCGCAGATTACCGCTGACGGTGAAAGTGCCATGCGCCTGCGCCGGATTCAACCCAATGACTCCGTAATCGGCGGTGACGGAAAGCGACGGGAGCCGCTCGGCACGGGCCGCCTCGCGCGCCTTCTCGGCGGCGCGAACCTGTGCTTCGGCTGATTTCAGATCGCTGCGGCTTTCGAAGGCTGTCTTCAGCGCCTCATCGAGCTTCAGCTCGGGAGCAGGTGAAAACGGCACGGTGTCGGAAAGTTCGAAGCTGTCGTTCGGGGCCAGCCCGATCAGCCGTGCGAGATTGATCTTTTGCTTGGAAAGATCGTTTTCGAGCGACGTAACTCTCTGTTGCTGGGTCTGCATCTCGACCCGGCTCCTGTTCACATCGATCTGCGCCGATAGTCCCACCTTACGGCGATCGAACGTCTGCTGATAGAGAGCCTTGGCCGTTTCCAGTTGCGCTCGCGCCGATTGAACGCGAGCCTGGGCCGCGATCACCTGTAGATAAGCTCCTCCGACCGCCAGCACCACCAGGTCCCGGGCGTCGCGCTCAGCCATCTGTGTAGCCAGCCGGGTCTCCTGTGCGGAGCGAAAATTGTTCCGCGCCGTCAAATCGACGAGCGATTGAGTAAGCGTGGCGCGCAGATCGAAGTAGTTAAACGGACCGACGACGGCCGGAATAAACGGCACCCGGATTCCGCCCGCCGCCAGGCTGACCTGCTGCACGTTTTCGCGCAATGAGGCGCTGACGTTCGGCAGAAGAGAGCTGCGCGCCACGCGCTGCTGACCATGCGCCTGCCGCACCGATTGCGCCAGGCCAATGCTGCCCAGATTGTACTGGAGGCCGCGCTGGACGGCGTCGCGAAGACTCAGCTTACCTGTGAGCGGCTTCTGCGTGTCGCTGCGAATGCTGCCTTGATACGGCCCCTGCACCTGAACGTTCGTATTCAGTGTGTTCACGCTGGTTGTTGTCCCGGGCACGGGCGTCTGCGTGGTGGTGACTGATCCGGTTTGTCCGCTCCATCCGGACAGCGGTAGCTGTATTGCTTGAGTACCCGTGCTTGGCTGCGGCGCCGGCGCGCCAAACTGTCCAAACGCCAGCCCGGCTGATAAAAGCGGGAAAGCACAGAGATAGATTGACTGCGAGCATGCTCTCATGGGTTCAACTCGTTTCAATGCGAATTTTTGTGTTCAGGCCGAAGTATTAGCCGAACTGTTTTCGAAACCGCCAGACGCTCAAGGACACCAACAGAGCGGTGAATCCTAGCAGCGCGAGAAAATTGGGCCACAGCACGTCAATGCCGCTGCCCTTGATTAGTGTTGCGCGGGTAATAATGCCGAAGTGCCGGATGGGATTCACCCAGGTGATGGGCTGAAGCCACTGAGGCATCGCTTCGACAGGCGTGAGTGCTCCGGACAGCGAAGCCAGCGGAGGGTTCACGAAGAACGCCATCAATTGCGACTGCTGCGCCGACCGCGTGAAGGTCGCGATGAAGGTGCCAATGCCGATTCCGCAGAGCACGCACAAAGCGCCTCCAACTGCAATCAGCACCATGCTGCCCCGGACCGGGACACGGAAAACTCCGATCACCAGGCTGATCGCAATGAGCACCATTATCATCAGCAGCGCGAACAGGGGCGTCATCTTCGCGAGAATGATCTCCGCAGTCCCTGCCGGCGTCATGAGCAGTTGCTCAACTGTGCCCGCTTCCCGCTCCTTGATCATGGCGGTGGACGAAACTAATGAGCCATTCAGGATCAAAAGGACTCCGAACGTTCCTGTGACAATGAACCAGGCGTTCACGAGCCCGGGGTTATATAAAAACGCGGTGCGCTGGGTAACCTGCCCGCGCTGGGTCGCCGGCGACGCCGCGATCTGCCGGAATGAGGCATGAACGCCTTCGCGCACAAGCTTCTGGTTATAAGAGCGAACGATGCCCTCCGCGTATCCTTGACCAATTGCGGCCGTGTTGGCGTTTACAGCGTTCAATAGAAACTGCACCGTGGCGGTGCGGCCGCGCTGAATGTTGCGGGCAAAATCATATGGCACGATCATGCCCGCGTCGAGCTCGCCCCGGCTTACAGCAGCGCCCAGCTCGGAACCGGAAAAAAACATCCTGCTTAAGCGGAAGCTCTTGCTCTCACTTAAAGATGCAATGAGCTCGCGGCTTTCGGGCGTGCGGCTGTCATCCACAACGCCCAGCCGAAGATTTGAGACGTCGGCGTCGAGTGCAAAGCCGAACAACAGGATTTGAACAACCGGAGGCACAATCAGCGATACCGCCAGACGCTTATCCCGGCGGATTTGCGTAAACTCTTTGCGTGTCAGAACTCGAATTCTGTGCCAGAAGCCATCTGACTGATTCATGCTTTCACCTGCATGCGCCGCATGGAGCGCCAGGCGACAAAGTAAAAGACGGCTCCAATGAGCGCGATCATAGCCATGGAAAACGCCGTTGCAGGCCAGCCGCCGCCTTTGAGCAGTGCGTCACGGACGATCTCGATGTAGTACCGCCCCCAGACCAGGTTCGAGATCCAACGCAGGCCGGCCGGAATGTTCTCAATCGGAAACAGAAGGCCGGAAAGCAGAAAAACCAACAGAAAGCCGCCGAGAGCCACGGCTTGAATTGCCGCGGCCTGGCTAGGAATTGCGGAGCCGACCATGGTCCCGAATGTGGCCACGCAGAACGCGTACAGGACCGTGGCCACGAAAAACGGCGTGGGATCACCAACCAGGTTCAATCCGAAGATTGTAAACAGCAGGATCAATCCCAGCATCCATTCACACAGCGCAATCACCATGAACGAGAAGATCTTGCCAAGGAGAAATTCGTGGGCGGAAATGCTGGAAACATAGACCTGGAGGATGGTCTTATGCTCGCCTTCCCGGGCCATCGCCATGGCCGCAAGCAGCGGGGGAAACATAGAGATGCCAAGCACGAAGATGCCAGGTCCATAGAATTTTCGGGATTCGCGGCCGGGGTTGTACCAGAGCCGGATCTCCGCGCGCACCGGGTCGGGCCGCGCGGCCCCGGACGTGCGCTCGATGAACGCATTGGTGATCTGGCTGGTATAACCCTGTACGAGCCTGGCGGTGTTGCTGTCGGTTGCATCCACAAGCAACTGGACTTCGGTGCTCATCCCGCGGGCGAGATCGCGGCAGAAATGTTTCGGGATGATCAACACGCCGCGGGCAGCATTTGCTGTAAGAGCCTCTTCGGGCTGCTTGTCGCTGGGCCAGGAGACGACGTGGAACGTAACGGAAGCGCGGAAGGCATCGATGAAGGCGCGCGAGGACGACGATCCATCCAGGTCCTGAACTACGAGCGGCACGTGGCTCACCGTCAGTGAGATCGCGATGCCAAGGAGGATCAACAAAAACAGCGGCAGCACCAGGGCCAATGTGAGTGCAAGGCGGTCTCGCAGTATCTGCGTCAGCTCTTTGCGTGTTTGAGCCAGAATGCGCTTCATACCATCTCCTCAGTCTTCTGTCGCAACTTTGCCCTGCTGCCGCGCCCTTTCGACCACACCGATGAACACATCCTCGAGCGAGTAATTTTCCTCGCGGACGTCCCGGACCTGAATGCCTTCACGGCGCAGCCGTTCGGTGATTTGTTTCTTTCCCGTTTCGAGGTCTTCGTCTGTGATCACGTGCAGGCGATCGCCGAACAGCGAGACGCGCCACCGCTCCGTCTCAGACTTCAGCAGGTCAGCGGCGCGCTGCGGCTGGTCAATTCGGAACTCGAGCAGATGCCCGCCCTGCTGGCTCTTGATCCCGCTCGGCGTACCTTCGACGACCAGCTCACCAGCAACCATGAACCCCAACCGGTTGCACTGTTCGGCTTCTTCCAGATAGTGGGTGGTTACAAGAATTGCCGTGCCCATGTCCGCCAGCCGGTTAATCATGCGCCAGAACGCGCGGCGGGCCAGCGGGTCAACGCCGGAGGTGGGCTCGTCGAGAAACAGAACGCTCGGCTCATGCATGATCGCGGCCCCGAACGCGACGCGCTGCTTCCATCCACCCGGAAGACTGCCGGTGATCAAATTATCTTTGCCTTCGAGCCCGGAAAAGGCGAGCACCCAATTCTTCTTCTCCGCTCGCTCATTCAGCGGAACGCCGTAAATGCCCGCAAAGAAATCGAGATTCTCGCCGATCGAGAGGTCATCATAGAGCGAGAATTTTTGCGACATGTACCCGATGCTCTGGCGAACGCTTTGCGAGCGCAAACTGCCGCGCTCCCCGGCAAGCAGCATTTCGCCGCTCGAGGGCGACAGCAGTCCGCACAGCATCTTGATCGTGGTGGTCTTTCCGGCGCCATTAGCCCCAAGCAGGCCGTAGATCTCGCCGTAGCGGATGCTGATGGTAACGTTCTTCACGGCATCGAAAGAGCCGAAGCGCTTTGAGAGATGCCTGGCGCCGATGGCCACCTCCCCGTTGGAGTGGCGGTGTGGATGCCGGCCTGGAAATGAGGGAGCGTGAGTCTCGTGACCCAGAGACCGCAGGGTCGCAACGAAAGTGTTTTCCAGTGTCGGCTCGCCTGCCCGGATCTCGCTCGCCGCAAGCCCCGCAGCCTTCATGGTGGTTTCGATCGCGCGGCGGCCGCGCTCGACATCCGGCACCATGACATCCAGGCGGTCGCCGAAGCGCTGTACGTCCGCGATGTCGCCGCCCTTCTGACTTTCCTCTGCGAGGCGCTCCTCGACCTCGCCCAGCCGATCCGTGCGGAGCTCCAGCCGTTTCATGTGCAGACTCTCGCGCAACTCAGCCGGAATGCCGGTCTTGTGAATCTCCCCCAGATGCATGAGAGCGATCCGATGACACCGCTCCGCCTCATCCAGGTATGGAGTAGCGACGATGATGGTCAGGCCATCGGCGGCCAAGTGCGCGAGTGTGTCCCAGAACTCGCGCCGCGAGACAGGATCGACGCCGGTGGTTGGCTCATCAAGCAGCAGGATGCGCGGCTGCGCTACCAGCGCGCACACGAGCGACAACTTCTGCTTCATACCGCCGCTTAGCCTTCCGGCCAGCCGGCCGACGAAGCGATCCATGTCGAACATGCGGAGGTAGCGGTCTCCACGGCTACGAATTTCGGCACTCGAAACTTTCCGCAGCTCGCCCATGTAGCGGATGTTTTCGTTCACGCTCAGGTCGGGATACAGGCTGAACGTTTGGGTGAGATAGCCGACTTCGGAGCGGGCCTCGCGCGCCGGTTTGCCAAAGACTTCCACATTGCCGGCTGTGGCCTCCATAATCCCGCCCAAAATCTGGAATGTGGTGGTCTTGCCGGCTCCATCCGGACCGATAAGTCCGAAGATCTCTCCTTGCCGAACCTCGAGATCGATACCGCGCACGGCTTCGACGGCTTCGTAACGCTTCCACAAGCTACGGACGGTAACGGCGACGGGCCGCCCGCCGCCATTCAGCGGCGGCTCAAGCACAGTCGCTGTGTGGAAAACCGCGCCGGTCATCGCTTCGCGTCCCGCTGCGGCCACTCGCCGCGAATCAGAATTTCACCATCCGCCGGCATTCCGGGCTTGGCATACCCGAGCGCGCCTTTCAATTGCAGCTTCACTCCCACTACCTGCTTCACACGGTCGTCACGAAAATAGGTGTTTTCCGGCGTGAAGGTAGCCTGCGGATCGACGCGCGAGACGTACGCCTCAATCGGCTGCGTGGGGTTGGAGTCGAGATACACGCGGGAAGACTGTCCGACGCGCACGAGACCGATGCGCCCTTCCGGCACAAACCCGCGCAGATACACCTTGCTGAGATCGAGCAGTGTGATAATGGCGGTGCCGGCGGTGATCACTTCTCCCGGCTCGGCGGTGCGAGTTACTACGGTGCCGTCGAAAGGAGCGCGCACCACCAGGTCCTGCCGGTTCGCGCGCGCTTCGTCCAATTGCGCGCGGGCACGTTGCGCGTCGGCCATGGCGCTGGCTATTTCGGCTTCCTGCTGCGCGATCTGCCGCTCCACACTGGCAGCGTGATAGGTGCGGATGTCCGGATTCGCGAGGCTCGCCCGGGCCGCCGTTAACGCGCCTCGCGCCGCTTCTACTCGACGCCGCGCCGCCGCGACGAGGGCGGCCTGCGTTTCCGCCGTGGTCACCGCCTGCTTACCCTGCCGTTCGGAGACTGCACCGGACTCGGCCAGCCGGGTATAAGCATCTTTATCGAAAAGAGCAAGCTGATATGAAGCCTCCTGCTGTTTGAGTCCCGCTTCAGCGGCGGCCAGTTCAGCTTCGGCTTGATGCACGCGGCCTTCAGCATCCAGCTTCGATTGGCCAACCTCGACGCGGCTCTGCCGCAACTGCTCGTTAAGCACTGCCAACTGCTGACGCGCCGCGTGCACGCGAGCCTCTGCCTGCCGCACGGCCGCGCGAGCCTGATCCTCCCGAGCGCGCACCTGCTCATCGTCAAGAAGAGCGATTACATCGCCAGCTTTGATGCTGTCACCCTCGCGAAAACGCACTTCGAGCAGACGCCCTGTGGTCTTCGGCGATACTGCCGAATCATCGCCTTCAATACGTCCACTCAAAAATACGATGTTGTCCGGCGGTTTGGGCCTGGCAAATACGAAACGCCATATCGCAAAGCCGGCAGCAATCAACAGCAGCGGAATCACAATGAGCGCGAGCCGGCGGCGCGGGCGATGTTTCTCGGCAGGCCGTGGCGCCTCCACGGCCTTGGCTGGCTCACTCGGCTGTTCGTTCGGTTTCGTTGCCACGGTCTGTTGCTCCGTCATTTCGACCTCCTTCGGCTTTCGTTCTTGCGCTGCGGGGCGCGATGTTCAGCCACCCGCCCGCGAACGGCCGCGAGCCCGGCCAGGGAGAACTGCGCAATATGGTCAGCCACCTGGTCGATCCGCTCCGGCGTCATCTGAAGCTCCGGCCAGAGATGAGCCAGCACGGCGCGGCCGTGGCCATAGTGCAAAACCTGCCCGACAATGCTGTGCACGCATAAGCGCGTGGTTTCGTGCGCTGCCGGCAAACCGAGGGCGCGTCCGACCAGCTCCGAAAATCTGCTGTAGTTGGGCTGTAGAATCTCTTCAACGATGCGCCCCAGCGCCGGCGTGGGGTGCGCCATCTCATGCGCCATGATCTTGAAATACCAGGCCGGCCGCTCTACGCCATGCATCTTGCGCAGCATCAGGCGAACGAACCGGGGGATCTTTTCCTCCGGCGGCACATCTTCGGCCATGAGCTCGCGCAGTACTTCGGGTTGAGCCAGGCACATGGAATACTTCAACACCGCGACGTACAACTCCAGCTTGTCGCCGAAATGGTAATTAACCGCCGCCACGTTCGCGCCGGCCCGCGCGCAGATCTCGCGAACCGTAGCGGCATGAAACCCGAGTTCGGAAAAAACCTGGCCGGCAGCTTCCAGCAGCTTGGCTTGCGTGGCGTCAGGAACAGCCGAACCTTCGATTCCGGCCGTCTGATCGGGAAGGGGAGAACGCATTGCTCACGACCTCAAAACAACAGTTTAAAACAAGTGTTTAGAAGCGGTCAAGAGCAAATCTGAGGCGTCCCCTCCCTGGATAAGAGAAAACATCCAATCAGCCGTTCTGCCCGGCTAATGCTGTAGTGGTTGCGGGGGGACGATACTTCGGCATGGCGATCCACGCGACCAGGTAGGCGATAAACCCAACGCCGGTGCCGAGGGCGATAGAGAGCCAGATGATGCGTACCAATGTGACATCTATATCCAGGTACCGCGCAAAGCCGGCACAAACACCGGCAATTTTTTTGTTCTCCACGTCGAGCGCAAGCCGCGGGGGATGATAAGAATCCGCCGGGTCTGGCGCAACGCCTTCGACCTGTTGCCCGCATTGAGAGCAGAAACGATCGCCTTCCGCCAGTTCCACTCCGCACCTGGTGCAATACATTCGCCTTCCTCCTCTCTTTTCTTTATTGTGCTACGCGCTTGCCCGCCGGATTGTTCCGCGGATTGTTCCCTGATATACATTTTTCCGGGGCTGGGCGGACGTATCCTGAATGTGAGGAGGATGACACAGACGATGCAGCGGAAAGCTTCAGCGAACTGGCAGGGCGGTCTCAAAGGTGGTAAGGGAACGGTTTCTACCGGGAGCGGCGTGCTGTCGCGGACCCAGTATTCGTTCGGAACCCGTTTCGAGAGCGGCGAAGGGACGAATCCGGAAGAACTGATCGCGGCCGCGCACGCAAGCTGCTTCGCCATGGCGCTGTCGGCGCAATTGGAGTCGGCGGGAATGACAGCGCAGAATCTCGATGTCACCTGTACGATAACGCTGGACAAACGCGATACCGGATGGGAGGTGACTGAGAGCCATCTCGAGCTGACCGCGCGCATCCCTGACGCCGATCGCGAGAAATTCGAAAGCGCTGCTGCAAGCGCTAAGTCAGGCTGTCCGATCTCCCGGCTGCTTAACACCAAGATCACGCTGAACGCGAGCCTGGCGGCGCAGGCGTAATCGCCGCGCTGAAACGCCGCAAGCGGTTTGTTTTCGACTTCTGCCTCCGACTACCAACTGCACAGGGACAGAGCCGAACTCATTGTGATTTCCGTGCGGGCACGATACCGCGGCCTTCCTCGATGGTGAGGACCTGATTGGCGGCCAAGCCTGCAAACTGCTGCTTTTCGCCGCTCGGCCAATCTACCTCCAGTTTGGAGACGGCCGTGTCTTTACCCAGTCCGAAAGTAAGCGGCAGGTCGCTTTGCGAGCAGTAGCTGGAGCCGCTGCGGACCATGTTCCACTGCTTCCCGGAAGCGCTTTCGATCCGCACGACAGCGCCTATGCCGGAGCGATTGGACCTCGTCCCAACGGCTTTCACGCACAACCAGTGATTGCGGTTCGCGCCGTCGTTGCGAAACAGGTAAGCCGGCCCGTGATTGGTCGTGATGACGAGGTCGAGATCGCCGTCCCGATCGTAATCGGCATAAGCGGCCCCGCGCGCAACAATGGGGCGGTTGAACTCGGCGCCCATTGCCTGTGTGACGTTTTCAAATCTCCGCCGGCCCAGGTTGCGGAACAGCAGCGGCGGCTCCCGATACTGCACTTTGGGCTGCACGCGCCCGATCTCCTCCTCGATGTGCCCGTTGGCGGCGAAAATATCCGGATAGCCATCCAGGTCGTAGTCGAAAAAGAAGACGCCGAACGCCAGGCTCAGAAGACTGGCCCGACCGACAGTAGAGGACGGAGCTTCATCGACGAACAAGCCGGTGCCTTCATTGTGATAGAGCCCCAGCATTTGGTTGGAGAAGTTGCCTACGAGCAGGTGAGGCCGGCCCGAGCGATCGTAGTCGGCAGCGTCCGTGCCCATAGCGCCGCGGGCCACGCCGTCCTCCCCAAACGCTACGCCGGCCGCCATGCCCTCTTCGGTGAACGTACCGTTTTTGTTGTTGCGGTAAAGCTTATTCGGCTGCGTGTCGTTGGCGACGAACAGATCGGGCCACCCGTCGCCGTTATAGTCGAAGACCACTACGCCCAGCGATTTGCTGTTGGAATCGAAACCGGCAGCCGCGCTTACGTCAGCGAAACGGCCGCCGCCCAGGTTGTGAAATAGCCTGGATCGCGTTCCTTTGTAGGATTCGGGCGTGCAATACGACTTAGTGGCGCCATCGAGTGAGCACCAGAGGTCGCCTTTCGGAGTCCACTCGACGTAATTCGCGACGAACAGGTCCAGTTTTCCGTCACGGTCGTAGTCGAACCATGCGGCGCTGGTTCCGAAACTGGAGTTGCGGATGCCGGCTGCTGCTGTGACATCTCGAAAGCGGCCTGCGCCTTCGTTATGGAACAGCCGATCGCCTTCAAGAGCCGTAATGTAGAGGTCCGTTCGGCCATCGTTGTCATAGTCGCCGGCGGCCACTCCCATTCCGTACATCTCAATGCCAAGCCCGCTTGCGGGAGTGATGTCGGTGAATGTTCCGTTTCGGTTATTACGGTATAGGGCGGGAAGAGAACGGCGGCCGCGCGGCGTCCAATCCTTGCCGTTGATGAAAAGAAGGTCGGGCCAGCCGTCGCCGTCGGCATCGAAGAACGCGCAACCGGAGCCCAGGGTTTCCGGCAACAGCTTCTTGCCCGCGCGGCCGCTGTTATGCGTGAAGCGGATGCCCGCAGCGGCAGTGACGTCGGTGAATTGAATTTCGGATTCCGTCACGCGTCCGGCCCAGCAGGCTAAGGCCACGGCTACAAGTCCCGCTCCTGCGGTGGCTTTCATTGCGCGCCCCCGGCCGATGCCATCCGCGTGCGATGCCCGTCATCGAGCGCCACGCTCTCGTGATCGTGAATCATCTGCCTCTCGTTATTATCTTCGGGACTCAGCATGCGGGGCCGCGCCGTAATGGCCTGCGCCTCCTCGTTAGTCTTGAAGCGGCGGAACAGCGTTTCTTCCCGCGCCGCTTTCGCCTGGTCGCCCAGTCCGCGGTAGCAGAGCATGAGCGTATAGTGCATCTGCAAATCTTCAGGATCGATGCGGCACACACGCTCAAGAACGCGGACGGCTTCGGCGTAACGGCGTTTGAGGAACAGGATCCGCGCGACCTGGTTCAGCACCACTCGGTCTCTCGGATATACCGCCAGAGTGCGTTCAAGTGAACGTAATGCCGCATCGTAATCGCCGTCGGCCTTTTCGATCATGGCTTGGAAAAAATAGACGCGGCCGAGCGTGGAATCGATGGCCTGCGCCTTGCGAATATACGGCTTGGCCTCCTCGGTTTCTCCTTCCTGGATCAGCGCGCGAGCCACATTGAGCCAGCCATCTGCGTAGCCGGGTTCGGCTTCCGTTACTTTGCGGAATGCATATTCGGCGGCCTTCAGATCGCCTTGCAGCAGCAGCCCGATACCCCAATCATTCCAGCGCTCGCGATCCGGCTTGGCGACCACAGGTTTCCAGCTTGGCTCCCCGAGTCCCACCTGCGTGTTGGACTCCGCCAGCGTGACGATCGGAAGGTCCGGCACACGGCCTTTGATCTGGCCCGAAACGTTCGCCGGAATGTTGGATTTATCGAAGCTGTATTCGAGGCTGTTGTGGTCAGGCGAAAGCCGCGAGGGATCCTGGCCCGGCATCGGTTGGCCTGCGTAGGCGAATTTCGTGTAATAGTGCGAGAACTTGCGGTAATTCAAGCGGGCGGTAAATGTAATCGGCCCGCGGGCGTCCGGAGGGATTCGCACGCGGTAATGAGCGACGTCGGCCGCACCCGGAGGAATAAGCCGCACGTAGAGCACGCTGCGAGCCTGCCACGCGTTCCGCTTATTAATCATGTTGCCTTCGGCATCGAGCTGATACGACCGGTAAAAATGCGCGCCCGGCTCTACCGGACCGCGCCCGCCATCTTCCACTCTGCCGCTCCAGAAGATGATGCGCCCGCTTGCGTCCTTGGCCTGTAGTTCCAGCCAGACATCGAAGGCGTCTACGGTGCCGCCCGGGAAGAAATGCCCGATTTTACGCGTGCGCACTACGACATCGACGCGCGCGGTCGAGCCGGGTCTCAGCTTCGCGGCCGCGCGGTCGATGGGAGCGGCGATCTCGCCAACCTCCCGAATCACGACATTGCCACTCTGCTCGGCTTCTTCGCCCACGGCGAATCCCGACATCGCGCGGGGCCCTTCGCCCGCGCGGCGCACCATAGCGGTTCCATGCTCCGCTGCCGGAGAGAGGGCGAAAATATCCACCGTGATAAAGCCCGATTTCAGAAAGCGCTCGGTGAGGTCGAGCTGCTCCTGATCGCGGTTCACATACGGGACGGCCGTGTTTGCTCCAGGAAAACGGTGTGAGTGCACCATGCCGCGATGGTTGCCGGGGTCGCGCGACGGAACCAGGGGCATATGGCAGTCCGTGCAATTCTGGCTCTTGGCGGGATAGTAAAAGGATCGTGCGCCTTGGCCTGAAACGCCGCTTGCCTGCCAATTGTCATATTCGTTGAAACCGCGAAACCAGCGATAGCGGTTCACGGGAATATCGAGGTGCACTTTATGACAGGCGGCGCAGTATTCAGAGGCATCCCTGCGCATAAACGGTTTCATGAAGCTGCGTTTGTGGGGCTCCGGATCGAGATAGGTCAAAAAATAATCGATTGCGCGAATATAGGGATTTTTGCTGGTTGCGAGCTCATGCAGCGGCGGGTACTCGATCGTGAAGTCGCCGTTGCCCATCGAGCTCCCAACGTGGATGATGGAATGGCACGATGTGCAGGCAAGGCCCGCATGCGCTTCCGGCGTGTCGATCTGGTCCTTGATCGGCTTCTCGAAACGGCCGTTGAAGAAGACCGCGTGATCGTGGCAGCCGGCGCACCACTTGCTCGGCTGGGTGCCAATCACGCTTTGCATGTATTCGATCGATTTCCGATAAAACTGGTTGTTGAAGGATGCGAAGTGGTGCATCGAGCTCTTCCACTGCGCGTAGATATCCTTATGACAGCGGCCGCATGCTTCCGAGTCCATGAAGAAATTGGCAGGAATGATGCCGCCTACATTGGTGCGGGCCGAAGAAGGAAAAAAGGGCGAGCCTGGGCCTCCACCTTCCTCCTGCATGGAAGCGGGCGCAATCAGGGGATTGATGATGCGCGAGCGGCCGTCGGGCGCGAACCGGCTGTACAGAGAGGTGGCTGCAGGCAGCATGATCAGTAAGGAGAGGCAAGCCAGATAGGCGCGCCGGAATCGCCCCTTTTCGAGTGCGGCCAGCAGCAGCATAAGTCCCAGCACTGCGGCCGCAATGTGCGCATAAAGCGCCCAGCGGTGCTCGGTCAGCTTCCCGCGGACCGCGAGATAGATGCCAAAACCCGACGCGGCCAGAAATGCAACGCCGGCGGCGGGATATCTTCGCAATACGAGGAGCAGGACTGCTGTCAGCACCACCCCGAGCACGAGGTGCAGCAGCACGTTGGCCATGTAGAAGACGGTGGGCGAGGCGAATGCCGCGATATAGGCAGTGTTGACCAATAGCGCCAGAAACAGGGCGGCCATCCAGGTTTGTACTTTGCGGTGCATGTCCTCTGTTGAAAGCATCGTATGTGTGCCGGCGAAGTAGCCGCAATAGTGGAAATATACTAGGGATCCGTGGCTTACATTGGACCAAGGCGATCAGCCCATGACTCCGCGAAGGCAAAGAGGACATTCGCCATTCTCAGAAGAATTTGAGGGGCGCACGAGCGATGCGGGCGCACTCCGGCGAGCAGGGTTGCCCGCTCGCGGGCGGCTGATTCCCGCGCACGGAGGTGGGCAGTGAGTTGCAGGAGCGGTAAACAGCCGGTTCTTTTAAAACCATTCCGTCATGCGCGCCGGTCTCCCGCTTCTCGCCGCTATCTTCATCATCATGTTCGCTTTGCTTGTCTGGCATTTCCGCTCGACGAAGCACGTCGCTGAACCTCAGTCGGCAACGGTTCCTACAGACCCTGTAAAAAGTAACATATCCGCTCGGCCGGACAGGGCGGGTACTTCGTCAAACTCTACCTCGATAAACGTGTATGCGCATAACCTGCGGCTGCGAAAAGGGCCGAGCTTCCGTGTCTATGTCCGGTGGCTTCGCGGCCACATGATCCCCACTCGCCCCAACATCAATCCATCGTTCGATGACCCGGAATCTTTTGTTATCGATATCAAGACCGGTGTTCTCCGTGCCAACATCGGCGACATTAGCAATTTTCTGAATGCCAGTAGAGGCGCGAACGCTCCTCTGAAAAACATCAGGGTCTCCGGCAATGAAGATCAAATCAAGCTAACTGGAACGCTGCAAAAGCTCATCCCGTTGCCGGTCGAATTAGTTGGTACCATGGCCGCTGCGCCTGACAACCGGATTCAGATACATGTCACGAAGCTTAGCGTTTTAAAGATTCCGTTCAAAGCTATCCTTGGTAGTTTCCATGTCACGATTTCCGACCTTTTCGGTTCGCAAGGGATCCCCGGAATCCAAATCTCTAAAAATGATATTTTTCTAGAGACGCAAAAGCTCCTGCCGCCGCCCCACATCAGGGGCCAATTAACAAGCGTGCGCATTATCAATCCGGATTTGGAAGCTATATATGGAAATGCTAAAGAGGCTGTAAGTCGCGTTGAGCAGTGGCGCAATTTTCTACGGCTCCGAGAAGGCACGATTGATTTTGGAAAGCTCACCATGCGGAACGTCGACGTCATCATGGTCGATCTTTCAAATGACGCCTGGTTCGATCTTGATCTGGCTCACTATCAGGAGCAACTCGTAAACGGCTATACGCGGATGACCGCGCAGGCCGGCCTGCAAATTTTCATGCCTGACCTGGATACCATCCCCCGCAGCAAAGCAAACCAGAATATCAGTATGGAGTGGCTGAAGAATCGCAATAGTCCGCCTCCGTCCGATGTAATAGCGAAATAAACTGTTTTTCGAGTCTGCGCGCTGCCGTCTGGCGCTCCTTCCAAGTGATCGTATCCAAAACTTATGTTGCCCACTCCTTGCGGCAATGTCTGGACCCGCGATGTGGTACGTGCATTGCTGGAGTGTGGTCCGGGAGGCGCAAACTTCGGGGCACCGTTAGGAAACGAACACTGTCTGCGCTCTTGTTCCGCCGATCCCATGTGTGAAACAGGTTCAGCGGAGTGAAACGCTGAGCCTCCGCAGGTGGAGGAGTGGTCAAGACCTGAAACTGTGCAATGCCGGTTCGAACGGTCTCAAAGCTATGATGCGCACTAGACTATTGTCCTCGCCTTCGAGTTCCGTTTCGCCCGTTATTTTCGTCGTGTCAATAGCGGCTCTCTATTTCGCAAAGGATCTACTGGTCCCGTTTGCGTTAGCCATATTATTAAGTTTTCTACTCACACCGCTTGCAACCAAGTTGGAAAAATTTCATTTGCGCCGTCTGCCGGCAGTATTGTTCGTGATCGCTGTCGCTCTGGTTCTGGCCGGCAGCATCGGTTGGATTGTTACCAATCAACTGATCGATGTAATCACGAGCTTGCCCGATTACCGCGAGAACATCCACAAAAAGATCGAGTCTATTGAAGGTCCGAAGGATGGCGCCTTAACTAAGGCCACGAATACACTACGGGAGCTAAGTAAAGAATTAAGAACCACCGCGCCAAACCAGCCGCCAGCGCCCTCGCCGAGGAAGCCAGCTAAAACCAGCAAAGCAACCAGCACATCACCGCCAGGGGGACGGCCGGTTCCCGTTGAAATTGTCGAACCTCCACCAAACGCCCTTCAGTCGTTGCGAAATATTCTAGGTCCGCTGCTTGGTCCGGCGGGCACAGCCAGCATCGTTGTCGTCTTCACGATTTTCATATTGATGAAACGGGAAGATCTGCGAGATCGCTTCTTCAGGCTAGTTGGGCAGCGGCAAATACACGTTATGACCCAAGCGCTAGAGGATGCCGCTCGGCGGATCAGCCGTTATCTGGTCCTGCAATGTCTCTTAAATGTTATAGTCGGGATGGTTTTCGCCGGGGCCTTGGCGCTAATCGGAGTGCCGAGTGCGTTACTTTGGGGAGTATTAGCGGGGTTTCTTCGGTTTTTTCCGTATATCGGCCCTTTAGTTGGTGGCGCCTTGCCCGTGGTTTTGGCGCTTGCTGTATTCGATGGCTGGGTGCGTCCTCTGCTAACAGGTTCGGTCTTCCTTACGATCGAGCTCACCGTTGCCAACTTCGTGGAACCATGGGCCTATGGAACTCACACAGGCATTTCGTCGCTAGCGATTCTGGTGGCGGCTGTATTCTGGACAGTGCTCTGGGGACCGGTAGGATTGGTCCTTTCGACTCCTTTGACCGTCTGCCTGGTTGTTATAGGCCGCTATGTTCCGCAACTGGAGTTCCTGAATATTCTGTTGGGCGACGAACCGGTCCTTACGCCAGAAGTACAGTTTTACCAGCGGCTATTAGCAATGGATCAAAAGGAAGCACAAGATGTTATTGAGGCGTTTCTTCTACAGAAATCATTAGTGGACCTATACGATGAGGTGATTATCCCCGCATTGAGTATAGCGGAACGCGATCGGCACCAAGGAGTCTTGGATGAGGCGAAGGGTACATTCATTCTCCAGACTATTGATGAAATTGTGATCGAGTTCGCAGGATACCGCGCCGAGCAAATAGAGAGCAGCGACGTAGATGGAAGCGAGCGGACATGTGATTCGAGCCTAATTACACCGCACAGGGCTTTAAGGGTCATGTGCTTACCAGCCCACGATAAGGCGGATGAAATTGTCGGTGGGATGCTGGCGCAGTTGCTGGAGCAGAGTGGGCATGTGGCGGTGCCGGTTGGTATCGGCGATCCGTTTCCGGATACCGTACAGCAGATTTGTAAGCAAATGACTGATATCGTGTGCATCTCGGCGCTGCCGCCATTCGCACTTATGAAGGCGCGTACGCTATGCAAGCGGCTACGAGCGGAATGCCCGGACGTGAAGATTCTTGTCGGTATATGGAATTTTCCCGGAGCCGAACTTAAGACCCAGGCCAGGTTAGGAAGAGCGCTTGCAAACAAAGTCGTAACTAAGATCAAGGAAGCATTAGAGATTTGTGATGCATCTTCTCCCGCGGCAACGCTCCCACCGCGCAACGGCGGCGGCCGTCAAAGTTCTGAACATCTCTACGATACGCCGGCGGCTTCGGAAATAAATAGCGGCCGTGAGCGTTCGATTTCTTGGCAAATCTGAGGCTCCGTCTAGTCGTCCTATGCCCGCACTTATGTCTAATCGACAGTCTTAGTGGCGAATTGGTAGGTGCATTGCTGTATTTCAACAGGGCGAAGATAATGCGGCACAGGGTTCGAAAAGGTGTTGTAACGTTTTGTGCGTTGGTGTTATGGCTTCGGGTACAAGCCGCGCCCTATGGCCGGCCGCATCCAGCGCTGTGGCACGATCCAGGTCGGGTCGAGAAGCTCGACCTTGCCGGTGGGCCGGTCGGCAGGCAGGGTGCGCCGAAACAGCCTTTTCACTTCATCGAAGAGGATCGCTCCGGCTCGAGTCCAAAAGTTCTCGTGCGTGACGCGCGCCGGGTAGTCTGGTCAGTCAAGTTCGGTGATGAGGTCCACTCGGACACATTTGCCTCCCGCATTGCGTGGGCGACCGGCTACTACGTCGAGCCCACGTATTTCGTCGCTAGAGGAGTAATCCGGGGAGCGGATGACTTGCGGAGAGCGCGGCACTATATCGCACGGGACGGCACATTTGAGAACGCTCGCTTCCAGTTGCGTTCTAATTACCCTAAATACCTGAAAGGGCAGACTTGGGCATGGAATAGCAATCCGTTTGTCGGTACAGCTCAACTTGCCGGTCTGAAGGTGATTGTGATGCTCACGTCAAACTGGGACAACAAGGATACTCGCGATACGTATCGCGATTCCAATACAGGCTTATTTCTGGCGGGCAACCAAATCCTTTACGAGATTACAGACTGGGGCGCTTCCATGGGGGCGTGGGGTCGCGTGCACTCGCGATCCAAGTGGGATTGCGCATCTTTTTTGCGGCAAACCCCGAATTTTGTGAAAGGGATCGATCATGGAGCCATTAAATGGGGATATCACGGCCAGCACACGAGCGACGCGGTGGAAAACATCAGCGTTGACGATGTACGCTGGTTGCTCCGGTATCTTGGACGGATTAGCGATCGCCAGATCCGAGATGCTTTGCTCGCAAG
>Ga0070741_10008855_pt1 | contig 19923 bp, 27 predicted proteins | sample Coa_R1_4_FD_66440 | JGI IMG/M metagenome (GOLD analysis project Ga0070741, IMG submission 66440) | Surface soil microbial communities from Centralia Pennsylvania, which are recovering from an underground coalmine fire - Coalmine... | ecosystem: Environmental > Terrestrial > Soil > Unclassified ...
GTCGCCTTCGAGGACTCCCCGAACGGCGTCCTCGCGGCGAAGGCGGCGGGGATCTTCTGCGTCGCCGTCCCGAACGAGGTCACCCGGGAGCTCGGTCTGGCGGCGGCCGGCGCCGACCTCGTCCTCGACTCGCTCGCGGATCTGCCGCCCGACGAGTTGCTCAGCCGCTTCGCCGCCGCGTAGGGTCGCGGCATGGCTTCCTACACGAAGGCACACATCGACGAGGTCGCGACGGACAAGTGGCCCGGCTGGATCCCGATCCGCCACCACTTCGGGATCGAGACGTTCGGGATCAACGCCTACCGCCGCAACGCCGGCGAAGGTCTCGTGCCCGAGCACGACGAAACCGGCGGCGGCGCCCCCGAGCTGTACTACGTGGCGACCGGCCACGCGGCGTTCTCCGTCGGCGGCGACGAGATCGACGCGCCCGCCGGCACCTGCCTCTGGGTGACGGACGCGTCGGCCCGTCGCGCCGCGACGGCGAAGTCCGACGACACGGTCGTCCTCGCGATCGGCGCGGCGAAGCCGGGCGAGGCGTACTCGCCCGCAGGCTGGGAGTCCCGCTACCTCGAAGGCGAGAGCCAGCACTAGGACGGAGCGGCGCCGGAGTCGAACCGACCTAGCCGTGGGTTGCACGACCGTACGGGTTTTGAAGACCCGCTGGGCCACCGGGCCCGGCCGCTCCGCCCGCAGGCTAGCGGCCTAGGGCCTCACTCCCCGTGCATCTCGTCGATCGCGCCGCGCGCCTCGTCGTGGACGCGCCGGCGGCGTTCCTCGACGGACTCGGGCGCCTCGCCCGGCTCGGCGGGAGAGGGACTGTCGGACGCGCGCACCTCGTCGAGCTTCGCGCGGAGCTCCTCGGCCCGCGTGTCGGCGTCGGCCGCGGCGACCGGCGTGGGCGCCTCGCCCCGCCACCGCTTCCACAGCCAGTAGGCGGCGATCCCCCAGAGCGCTCCGCCGAGCCAGTCCGAGAAGCGGCGCATCGACCGGATGCTACTCTGACCGCCGCTTCCTGCCCCGTCATCGCGCCGTTCCGTCCCGAGCGGTGCCGGCAGTCGGGGCCGACATCGAGACCATGGGAAGGAAGGAGATCGGGACCGTGACGACTTACGAAATCTTGCTCATGCTGGACCCCGAGCAGGCCGAGGCGCGCCAGGACGAGATCGTCGCGCGGACGCGCGAGCTCGTCGAGAAGAGCGGCGGCACCTGGCAGAGCCACGACCCGTGGGGCCGGCGCCGCCTCACGTACCCGATCGCGCACAAGGAGGAGGGCGTCTACCACCTCGTCGTCTTCGACGCGGAGGCGGCGACGCTCGACGAGGTCTCCCGTGTCCTCAAGATCGACGACGCGGTGCTGCGCCACATGGCGACGCGCCACATCGCGGGCTCCCGCACGAGCGCGCCGCGCGACGACGCGGCCGCGCCGGTGCCGGCGGCTCCCGCCGAGTCCGGAGCGGACGAGTCCGAGCCGGCCGAGTCCGAGCCGGACGAGGCCGAGGCGGCCGTTTCCGCCGACGAGGAGCCGGAGTACGCTCCCACCGACGAGGAACCGGACGAGGTTCCGGCAGAGGAAGAGGAGTAAGAGATGGCAGCGAACATCAATCGCGTCGTGCTCGTCGGCAACCTGACGAAGGACCCCGAGCTGCGTCACACGCCGGGCGGCACGCCCGTCTGCAGCCTCCGCATCGCCGTCAACAGCCGGCGGCGCGACGAGTCCGGGCAGTGGACGGACAAGCCGAACTACTTCAGCGTCTCCGTCTTCGGCAACCAGGCCGAGAGCTGCGCGCAGTACCTCTCGAAGGGCCGGCCGGTCGCGATCGACGGCCGCCTCGAGTGGCGCGAGTGGGAGGCGAAGGACGGCGGCGGCAAGCGCGAGGCCGTCGAGATCGTCGCCGACAGCGTCCAGTTCCTCGGCAGCCGCGGCGACGGCGAGGGCGGGGGCGGCAACCAGTTCGTGCCGGCGGGGGCGCAGGAGAGCGCCGACTTCCCGGCCGCAGCAGACGACGACATCCCGTTCTAGGAGAGGCATGGCCAGAGAGAAGTCCCAGCAACAGCAGCAGCGGCGGCGGCCCGGCGGGTCGGCCGGCCCCTTCAAGAAGCGGAACTGCTTCTTCTGCAAGGAGAAGATCGCCGAGGTCGACTACAAGAACGTCAACCAACTACGGCGCTACATCTCCGAGAAGGGGAAGATCCGCAGCCGCCGCATCACGGGCGCCTGCCGGCGCCACCAGGTGCAGGTCGCGCAGGCCGTGAAGCGCGCCCGCGAGATGGCACTCCTGCCGTATGTGGCGGAGGGAGCGGAAGACCGTCCCGGCGGCGACAGGCGGCGCGATCGCGGTGACCGCGACAGGGGCGACCGCTGATGGAGGTCATCCTCCTCAGGGACGTCGACCACGTCGGCCTGCGCGGCGACGTCGTCTCGGTGGCGCGCGGCTACGCGCGGAACTACCTCCTGCCGCGGCGGCTCGCCGAGGAGGCGACCCCTGCCCGCGTCGCGGAGCTGCAGAAGCGCGACGCCCAGCGCGCCCGCCACGAGGCGAAGACGTTCGAGGACGCCCAGTCGATCGCCGAGACGCTCGGGAAGGTCGTGCTCCGCTTCGAGGTCAAGGCCGGCCCGACCGGCAGCCTGTTCGGCTCGGTCACGCCGACCGACATCGTCGACCAGCTCTGGGAGTCGCAGAAGATCCGCGTCGACCGGCGCAAGATCGACGCCGACCCGATCAAGCGGATCGGCCGCTACGAGATCCCGATCGACGTCTTCCAGGACGTCCGCGTCGAGGTGAAGACCGAGGTGATCCCCGAGGGCGGCGAGCTGCCGTCCGACGAGGAGCTCGAGGCGATGGAGGCCGCGGAGCGCGCCGAGCAGGAGCCCGCCGACGAGGACCACACCGAGCTCGAGGAGGCGCTCGCCGAGGCCGAGGCGGAGGAAGCCGCCGCAGCCGAGGCCGAGACGGCCGAGCCCGAGGACGAGGCGGAGGCCGAGCCCGAGTGGCGGGCCGACGCCGACGCCGCCTTCGCCGAGGAGTAGGCCGGCGCCCTCGCCGCGTTACCGGGTTGCCAGGCCCGGGAACGCATCCGGCTCGTGGGATCGCGCTGGCGCAACTTCAAGGGGATCGTGCAGCTCTGGGTCGAGCTCTTCGACGAGGACAACCTCCTCACGTACGCGAGCGCGATCGCGATCCAGGCGTTCATCGCGGCGATCTCGTTTGCGCTGCTCGGCGTGGGGATCCTCGGCGCGGCGCACGATCAGAGCCTCTGGACGAAGACGGTCGGCCCGGCGATCGAGCGCCGCGTCCTCCCCCACGTCTACGGCGGCCTCAACGAGATCGTCCACCGCGTCTTCTCGAGCTCCTCGGCCGGCCTGATCGCCTTCGCGACGATGCTCGCGATCTGGGAGGTCTCCGGCGTCGTGCGCGCCGTGATCGGGGCGCTCAACGCGGTCTACGAGACGAAGGAGGAGCGGCCGTGGTGGATCCGCTTCCCCGTCTCGCTCGGGATCTCCGTCGCGTTCAATGTCGCGCTGCTCGGCGCGATCGTCCTCCTCGCCGGCGTGCACACGCACGGCGCGTGGCAATGGCCCGTCGCAGTCGTGCGCTGGGTCGGCGCGGTCGGGCTGATGATGCTCGCCTTCGGGCTGCTCGTCCGCTTGGCGCCGGCGGAGCGCCGCGCGACGAAGTGGGCGAGCGCCGGCGCGATCCTCGTCGTCACCGCCTGGGTCGTCGAGACGGAGATCTTCCGCTGGTACGTCACGAGCGTCGCCAACTTCCACACGGCGGTCGGCAGCTTCGCCTCGTTCATCGTCCTCACGACCTACCTCTACGTCGGCGCGATCATCCTCCTCGTCGCCATGGAGCTCGACGAGCTCGTCCGCCTGGACGCCAACCGCCCCCGCAACAAGCAGAAGCTGCTTCCCCTCGTCTCGGGAGTGATCCGCGGCTGACCGCTACAGGCAGTCGAGGAGCTGCGGCAGCGACTCCTCGAGGACCGAGGAACCCTCCACACCGCGGATCCTCTCGCCGCCGCGACGCGCCTCGTCGCCGAAGGCCTCGACGATCTCGGGAGCGCGCGGCCTGTCGAGATGCGCCTGCCAGTACGCGCTCTGCAACGCCGCCGAGAGGCGCCCGGGCCAGCCGGCCAGCGGCGCCCCGATCGCCGGCGCGCTGCGCCGCCAATGGGCGGTGTCGATCGCGCCGCTACACGCGCCGCCGAACGGGTCCTCCGCCGCGTACTCGATCCGCCCGACCGTCGAGAGCAGCGCCGCCGCCACGCAGAGGAGGCACGGCTCGAGCGTCGAGTACAGGACGTGCTCGCGGTAACGCTCGCGGGCGGGGAGCTGGGCGAGGGCGTCGACCTCCGCGTGCGCGAGACGCGAGCCGGCGAGGCCCGTGCCCGGCGAGTCGAAGATGCGGTTGCGGCCGCGCGCGACGATCGCCCCGTCACGTCCCACGACGACCGAGCCGACCGGGATCGTGTCGGCGCGATACGCCTCCCACGCGAGGTCTAGACTGGCCCGCCACGGCTCGTCGAGCTCGGCCCACGCATCCACGTCTCGATCGTAGAGCGGAGTTCACAGGCTGTCCACGACCTGTGGATCTACGCAGGAAAGTCCCGCTGCGAGCGGCATGTCCTTCCACAGGGGCGCCGTCCGACGCGCCTGCCACGATGACTGTTTCTCCTGCAAATGGCCGAAAACGACCTGTTCACAAGAGACATGCCAACACCTAGCAACCCGCCGCCGCGAGTGGTGGAATCGAAGCGCATGTCGCTCGCCCCCGTTCCGACTCCTGCTCCCGCGCCCGGCGTCGTCCCTCCGCAAAACCTCGAGGCAGAGGAGTCGGTCCTCGGCGCGATGATGATCTCGCCGCTCGCGATCGCGGCCGTGAGCGAGATCCTCGACGCCTCGGACTTCTACCGCGAGTCGCACGCGAAGATCTATCGCGCGGCCCTCCAGCTCTACGGCAAGAACGAGCCGGTCGACGCGATCACGCTGACGAACGAGCTCGAGCAGCGCGGCGAGCTCGACGAGGTCGGCGGCCGCGTCCGGCTCTACGAGCTCTCGAACCTCGTCCCCGCGAGCGCGAACGCGCGCCACTACGCCGAGATCGTGCGGGAGAACGCGACGCTGCGCGGGCTGATCCGTGCCGGCGGCGAGATCGCGCAGCTCGGCTGGGAGCGGGAAGGCGAGCCGGTGGAGCTCGTCGCCCGCGCCGAGCAGCTCGTCTTCGAGCTCGCCGAGCGCCGCGACGACGGGGAGCTCGTCCTCTTCAAGGACACGCTCGTCGAGACGTTCCAGCGGATCAGCCACCTCTACGAGTCCGGCGCCGAGGTCACGGGCCTGCCGAGCGGCTTCAAGGATCTCGACCGGATCACGGCCGGCTTCCAGCCCGCCAACCTCATCATCCTCGCCGCCCGCCCGTCGATGGGGAAGAGCGCCTTCGCGCTCGAGATCGCCAACCACGTCGCCGTCGACCACAAGACACCGTGCGCCTTCTTCAGCCTCGAGATGTCGCGGCAGGAGGTCGCGCAGCGGCTCATCTGCTCGCGCGGCAAGGTCGACGCGCACCACATCCGCACCGGCAAGCTCGGCAAGGACGAATGGCCGCGGCTCGCGGCGGCGTGCGGCCAGCTCGAGGCGGCGCCGCTCTACGTCGACGACACGCCCGGCCTGAGCCTCCTCGAGCTGCGGGCGCGCGCGCAGACGCTGAAGCGGCGCGAGCCGAGCCTCGGCCTCCTGGTCGTCGACTACCTCCAGCTGATGACGACCGGCCGCAGCGAGGAGAGCCGCCTGCAAGAGGTCTCCCGGATCTCCCGCGACCTCAAGGCGATCGCGAAGGATCTCGACCTTCCCATCATCGCGCTCTCCCAGCTCAACCGGTCGCCCGAGCAGCGGCACGACAAGCGGCCGATGCTCTCCGACCTCCGCGAGTCCGGCTCGATCGAGCAGGACGCCGACCTCGTCATGTTCCTCTACCGCGAGGAGTACTACGACCGGGACGAGACCGACGACAGCAACAAGGGCGTCGCCGAGGTGATCGTCGCCAAGCACCGCAACGGGCCGACCGGCGACTTCAAGGTCGCGTTCATCAGCAAGTACGCGAAGTTCGCGAGCCTCGCGCAGGGTGCGTGATGATCGTCCGCTGCCTCAAGTGCGAGCGCGAGTTCGAGACCGAGGAGGTCGCCCTCCTCGGCCACACGTTCGCCGCCGAGCGGTACTGCGCCGTCTGCCGCGAGGGCGAGAAGGTCGAGGACGAGCAGAAGCAGGCCGACGCGCGCTGGGCACGCGTCCACGTCCCCGCCGCGTACGACAGCTGCAGCTTCGAGACGTTCGAGCCGGTTCCCGACACGCGCAACGCGCTCGCGGTGTGCAGGCAGTGGGCGAAGGAGCTGCGCGCAGGCACGGATCTGCGCCAGGGGCTTCTCCTGCGTGGCAACCCGGGCGCCGGCAAGACGCACCTCGCGGTCGCGATCCTCCGCGAGATCGTCTGGAGCGACGTCCGGAAGACGGCGCTCTTCCTCAACGTCCCCGGCTGGCTCAACGCGCTCCGCGAGAGCTACGGCGACGGGGAGCCGCCGCCGAACCCGGGCGGCTACGACCTCGTCGTCCTCGACGATCTCGGGGCGGAGAACTGGACGAACTGGGCCCGCGACCGGATCTACAACCTCGTCAACCAGCGCGAGCAGCAGCGCAGCCTCGTGATCGTGACGACGAACCACGAGTGGCCGGAGCTCGCCGGCCGCGTGGGCGGCCCGACGGCGAGCCGCCTCCGGCGGCTGACGCGCGAAGTGCACGTCGACGCGCGCGACGACTTCCGCGCGCGCGTCGCCGCTTAGCTCGCGTCGAAGGATCGTGTGCGCTCGCGCGCGGCTGAGGCCGGCGCGAGCGTCGTCCGGCCTCCGGCCCTTCGTCTGAGCGCGCTTCAACCGGTAAGAGCGCGCCATGGTCACGGCGGCGGCGTAACCAGATCGAAAAACGGGTATTCGCGCCGGCATGTTGAGGAGCAGGCGGGTCGAGTCGACCTCGCCGGAGTTCAGCGTCGCCGTCATCTCCTGGGACGAGGAGACCGGCAACGGCCTCCGGATCGAATACGGCGCCGACGGGTCGCTGCTCCGTCACGCGATCGCGACGCGGTTCCCGCGGGATCGCTGGCAAGGAGACGTGATCGGCGAGACGGTCTGGTACGACGAGGCCGACCGCGAGCTGCGCCGCGAGCCCGTCCACCTTGGGCGGGCGCCGTTCGAGTCCAGCTGACAACCTCCCGGCCCGGCATACTTCACCGACGTGCCCGGAACCGTGATCGTGGGCGCGCAGTGGGGCGACGAGGGCAAGGGCAAGATCGTCGACCTGCTCGCCCAGAACTCCGACGTCGTCTGCCGCTACCAAGGCGGACCGAACGCAGGCCACACCATCGTGGTCGGCGAGGAGACGTACAAGATCCGCGCCCTCCCGAGCGGCATCGTCCGCGGCACGCCGTGTGTGATCGGCAACGGCTGCGTCGTCGACCTCGAGGTCCTCATCGCCGAGCTCGACGAGTTCGAGTCGCGCGGCCACTCGACCGACGAGGTCTATCTCTCCGGCAACGCGCACCTGATCATGCCGTGGCACCTCGCGATCGACCAGGCGAGCGAGCGGCGACTCGGCAAGCTCGCGATCGGGACGACGAAACGCGGCATCGGGCCGTGCTACGCGGACAAGGCGATGCGGCTCGGCATCCGCGTCCAGGACATCCTCGACCCGAAGATCCTCCGCCAGAAGATCGAGGTCGCGCTCGCGGAGAAGAACCTCTGGCTCGAGCGCGTCTACGAGAGCGAGCCCTTCGACCTCGAGACCGTCGCGGCGCAGTACGAGGCGTATGCACAGCGGCTGCGGCCGTACGTCGCGGACACCTCCCTCTATGTCGAGACCGCGCTGCGCGCCGGCAAGGAGGTGCTCTTCGAAGGAGCGCAGGCGACCCTCCTCGACCTCGACCACGGCACGTATCCGTTCGTCACCTCGTCGAACCCCGTCGCCGCGCAGGCGGCGACCGGGCTCGGGATCGGGCCGCAGCGAATCGACCGCGTCCTCGGCGTCTCGAAGGCGTACGTGACGCGGGTCGGCGAAGGGCCGTTCCCGTCCGAGATCCCGGGAGAGGACCAGACGCGGATGCGCGAGCTCGGCGGCGAGTACGGCACCGTCACCGGCCGGGAGCGGCGCTGCGGCTGGCTCGACCTCGTCGCGCTCCGCTATGCGGTCCGCGTCAACGGCATCGACCAGCTCGCGCTGACGAAGCTCGACGTCCTCTCCCACTTCGCCGAGCTACCGGTCTGCGTCCGCTACCGCACGCCGGACGGCCGCGAGACGCCGGACTTCCCGGCGCACCAGAGCGACTTCCACGCAGCGGCGCCCGTCTACGAGGTGCTGCCCGGCTGGAGCGAGCCGCTCGACGGCTGCGGCACCGTCGACGACCTTCCGGCTCCCGCCCGCGACTACGTCGACTTCGTCGAGCGCGAGCTCGGCGTCGAGGTGACGCTCGTCGGGACGGGCGCCGAGCGGACGTCCGTCCTCAGCCGCAGCTGACGCGCGCCGCCCAGCAGCGAGCCGTGAGCGTGAACGGCCCTTGCGGATCGCCGAGCTCGCGGATGAGCTCGACGCGCGCCGTCTCGCGCCGTTCGCCCTGGAGCGAGGCCACCCATTCGCCGAGCGGCCCGGCGCCGCCGAGCAGTGCCTCCCAGTAGTCCTCGAAGCCCTCGTACCCGGCCTCGACGTCGAGGGCCGCCGTCTCGGCGCCCGCACCGAGCAGCTCCTCGAGCTCCGCCGCCGTTCGGTAGCGGCGCGGCTCGGTGGGCGCCTCCCCCATTCGCTCGCGGACGTGGTTGACGGACGCGAGGAGCTGCTGTCCCTCGAGATCCCACATGCCGATCGCGACGGCACGGCCCGCGACGCGCTTCATCTCGGCGATCCCCGCGCGCGCGTCCGTCATGAAAGCGACGACGAGCTGCGCGGCGGCGACGTCGAACGCGTCGTCGGGCCACGGCAGCTCCTCCGCGCCGGTCTCCCGCACGTCGAGCTCGGGGAACCGCCGGCGCAGCGACTCCGCGAACGCAGGCGCCGGCTCGGCGGCAGCCGTCACCGCGCCGCGCCGAACGAGCTCCTCCGTCAGAGCGCCGGTCCCCGCGCCGACGTCGAGCACCCGGTCGCCCGGCCGGACCCCGGCGAAGTCGGCGAAGAGCGGGGCGAGCCGCCGCGAGAAGCGGCCCATGAAGCTGTCGTACGCGACGTCAGACGTCCACATCCGCCGGAGTATTCACGTTGAGGAGCAGCTCGGTGTCGAGCTCGACGCTTGCGGTGTCGAGGCCGGCGAGCACGCTGCGGAGCCGCCGCTCGCCGGTCTCGAACGACGGCAGGCAGCGGCGGGCGATTGCGCACGGGAGCGGCCCCGCCGGCCCCACCGCCGCGTCGCGGCACGCGGCCGCGAGCGCGAGCAGCGCAGCCGCCGTCAGCCGCGGCATGTCGACCGGGACGACGACGGCGACGTCGTGGGACGCCGCGCGCAACCCGGCGCCGATCGCCGCGACCGGCCCGGTGCCGGGATCGTCGAGCCCGCCCGGCCCGACCCTGAGCCGTTCGTCGCAGACGGCGCCCAGCAGGCGCCAGGCGCGGTCGCCGAGCGTCTCGCCCTCGAACTCTGCGAGCTCCTTCGGCGATCCGAACCGGCTGCTCGCCCCGCCCGCGAGCAGGATCCCGCTCAGGCGACGATCCGCCACGGCTCGGTGTAGACGTTCGCCGCGCCGTCGCGGACGAAGCCGCAGAGCGTGACGCCTCGGTCGGCGGCGAGCTCGACCGCGAGGCTCGACGGCGCGCCGACCGCGACGACGACCGGACAGCCGGCGACGGCCGCCTTCTGGACGAGCTCGAACGAGAGCCGGCCGCTCACGCAGAGGACGTGCTCGGCGAGAGGCAGCAGTCCCTGCCCGAACGCCCAGCCGACGACCTTGTCCATCGCGTTGTGCCGGCCGACGTCCTCGCGCGCCGCGAGCAGCTCGCCCGCGCCGGAGAACAGCCCGGTCGCGTGGAGGCCGCCGGTGACGGCGAACGCCGCCTGGGCCTCGCGCAGCCGGTCGGGCAGCGCGGCGACGAGCGCGAGCGGCACGGTGAGCCGCGACTCGACGCGCGCCGCCTCCACCGCGACGGCCTCGAGCGCTCCCTTGCCGCAGACCCCGCAGGACGACGACGTGTAGAAGCTCCGCTGCAGGCGCGCCGCATCGAAGCCCGGCGCGTCCACCTCGACGGCGTTCGCGGCGAGGTCGCCGGGAAGGCGTGCCGCGGCAGGCCGCAGCCCTTCGGAGAGGCAGAAGCCGAGCGCGAGCTCCTCGTCGTGGCCGGGCGTCCGCATCGTCACCGCGACGGGAACGCCGCCGATCCGGATCTCGAGCGGCTCCTCGACGGCGACCCAGTCGCGCTCGCTCGTCCCGCCGGGGAGGCGGAGCACGTCGACGCCGGCGGCCGAGTAGGGCGGCGCGTCCATGAGCCGGAAAGCCTAGGGCTTGCTCAGCGTCACGACGTAGTCGAAGACCGTGCGGTAGCCGTTGACCGCCGCCGCCACGTCGCCCGGCGAGACGTCGTCGCCGCGGTCCGCGGCGAGCGTGATCTCGTGCGCTGCGCCGAACTCGAGCCGCGCCTCGTCGTTCTCGTCGATACCCGTCTCCTCGAGCATTCGCGCGACGAGCCGGTCGAGCTCCGGCAGCGCCGCGAGCGGGTCGTCGCGGACGTCGTCCTCGAGCGAGCGCAACTCGCTCTCCCAGTCGTGTCTGTCGAGCCCGGGCTCCTGCATCGCTGGAATCCTGCGCGGGCCGCCGCGACTTCAAACGCTTACGATCGGTCCGTGAGGGTGCTCGTCGTTGGATCGGGGGGCCGGGAGCACGCACTCGCGTGGTCTCTGTCGCACGGCGGCGAGGCCCGCGACCTCCACGCCGCGCCCGGCAATCCCGGCATCGCCGCTCTCGCGACGTGCCATCCCGTCCGCGCCGACGACCACGCGGCGCTCGCCTCGCTCGCGCGCGAGCTCCGCGTCGATCTCGTCGTCGTCGGGCCGGAGGCTCCGCTCGTCGCGGGTCTCGCCGACGCGCTGCGGTCGCGCGGCGTCGCCGTCTTCGGGCCGAGCCCCGCCGCGGCGCGGATCGAGGGATCGAAGACGTTCGCGAAGGAGGTCATGGACGCGGCCGGAGTCGCGACGGCGCGCACGCTCCCGGTCGCGCAGCCGCCCTGCGTGATCAAGGCGGACGGGCTCGCGTCGGGCAAGGGCGTCTGGGTCTGCCGGACTCAGGTCGAGCTCGACGAGGCGCTCCGCGCGGCGGCGGCGCTCGGCCAGCCGTTCCACGTCGAGGAGCTGCTCGAGGGGCCGGAGCTGTCGGTCTTCGCGGTCGCCGCGGGCGAGACGGCCGTCGCGCTGCCGCCCGCCCGCGACTACAAGCGAATCGGCGACGGCGACTCGGGCCCGAACACCGGCGGCATGGGCTCCGTCTCGCCGCTCCCCGACGTGCCCGACTCCGAGGCAGAGGAGATCCTCGAGACCGTCCACCTCCCCGTCCTGCGCGAGCTCGCCCGCCGCGGCTCGCCGTTCCACGGGCTGCTGTACGCCGGCCTGATGCGGACGGAGGACGGGCTCCGCGTCATCGAGTTCAACTGCCGCTTCGGCGACCCCGAGACGCAGTCCATCCTGCCGCGGCTCGACAGCGACCTCCTGCCGCTCCTGCTCGGCGGCGGCGCCGCGCCCGAGGTCTCGTCACGCGCCGCGGTCACCGTCGCCCTCGCCTCCGCGGACTATCCGGCGCGCAGCGACGACCGGGGCACGCCGATCGAAGGAGTCGAGGACGCGGCAGCGACCGGCGCGCTCGTCCTCCACGCCGGCACCGCGCTCAACGACGGGCGGCTCGTGACGAACGGCGGCCGCATCCTCAACGTCGTCGGGATCGGCGAGGACACCGCCGCCGCCCGAACTGCAGCCTACGACGCCGTCTCCCGCATACATTTCGCCGGCATGCAGTTCCGCACCGACATCGCCGCGAATGGCTGAGGGCCCGCTCGTCGGCATCCTCGTCGGCTCCGAGTCCGACCGGGAGCGGATGGAGGGAGCGACGAAGACGCTCGACGAGGCCGGCGTCGGCTACGAGTTCGAGGTGCGCTCGGCGCACCGGACGCCCGACGCCGTCGCCGAGTACGCCCGCAGCGCGCGCGAGCGCGGCCTGCGCGTCCTCATCTGCGGGGCGGGGCTCGCGGCGGCGCTGCCGGGCGCAGTCGCGGCGCACACCGACCTGCCGGTGATCGGCGTGCCGCTCCGCTCCAGCCTCAGCGTCCTCGACGGGCTCGACGCCCTGCTCGCGATCGCGCAGATGCCGCCTGGCGTCCCGGTCGCCGCCGTCGGTGTCGACAACGCCCGGAACGCCGCAGCGCTCGCCCTCAGGATCCTGAAGAGCTAGCCGCTGACGATGTCCGTGCCGCCGCTCGGCAGGACGGCCGGGCTCGGCCCGTCGTAGCTCGCGAGCGCGCGCACGAGTGCCCGGTGGGCCTGGTGCGGCCGGAGACTGCAGCCGCAGTCCGGAGTGCCCTGCGTCATCACGCCGGCGAAGCGGACAGGCGTGTGGTAGCGGGAGCGCGCGATCGCAGCGAGCTCCGCCCACTCCTGCGCCATCGCCCCGTTGTAGATCTCCGGCAGCGCGGCCGTGTGCTGGATGCCGCCGGCGACGTAGAACGCCTGGCGCGCGCTCCAGATCGAGCCGACGCCACCATCGAGCGAGCCGTAGTCGTAGAGCGTGTGCCCGCCCGCGGCCGTGCGGAAGCCGTGGATGAAGAGGCGGGTCTTGCGGAAGTGGCGGTCCCACGCAGGCTCTGCGTCGTCGGCGGCGGCCGAGGTGACGTGCCAGTCGAGGCTCGCGCGATGCAGCCGCTGTTGCAGGCGGACCGTCGCACGGCCCCAGCGGAGGCCGGCGGCGTACGCGCTCGGCACGGCCGGGTGGTAGTTGCTCGTCCCGCGCGCGAGCGAGACGGAGGCGTCCGATCCCTGCGGGAGACACTTCCCGTAGCCGCGCGACCAGCCGACCATCGCCGTCGTGATCTTGTGATTGAGGGCGAAGCGGCCCGAGAAGAGGATCGTCCCGTAGCCGTGATGCTCGTAGGCGGGCTTGCCGAAGTCGAGCACGACGACGCCGCTCTCGCGCCGGCGGGCGGCAGCGCAACCCTGTTTGCCGAGCACCCACGGCTTGACGGTCTGCTCGTAGACGGAGAGCGTGTTGCCGTGCTGCGCCTGCGGCCGGCGCCGCGCCGGGCCGGGCTGCCGCCGGGTCGCGTGACCGGCGACCGGCTTGGGGTTACTGGGGTAGTCGCGAAGGGTCTTCAGCCACACGTTCGGGTGCGGCGTCAGCTGAGGAATGAGGCTCGTCTGCGGGTGGCTCTTGGCGAGGGCGGTACCGGCGAGAACGAGCATTGCCGCAATCGCCGCCGTACCGGAGATGAGTGATTTCAAAGTCAGATTCCTATACGTTTCGCGGGATAAAGCGTCGGCAGAGTAGCCCCGCCTATCGCGGCTCGCAGTCACCCTCCCGGGTGACATCCCTGGCTCAAACGCACTTCCTACGCGGCCTTTACACTGCGTGAAGTGATCGCCCGCTACTCCCGCCCGGCCATGGCCAAGATCTGGTCGGACGAGGGGAAGCTCGCGACGTGGCTCGACGTCGAGCTCGCGGCGCTCGACGCGTTCGCAGAGGCCGGGACGATTCCCGCCGGGGTGGCCGAGACGGTTCGAGCGCAGGTGCGCGTGCCGACGCCGGAACGCGTCGCCGAGATCGAGCTGGTCACCGACCACGACACGGCCGCCTTCGTCGACGCCGTGGCGGAGCAACTCGGCCCCGAGGGCCGCTACGTCCATTACGGGCTGACGTCGTCGGACGTGATCGACACCGGGCTCGCGCTCCAGATCCGCGCCGCCGGCGCGCTGATCATGGACGGCATCCAGCAGGCCCTCGAGGCGGTCGTTCGGCGCGCCGACGAGCACCGCGCGACGGTGTGCATCGGCCGCTCGCACGCGATCCACGCCGAGCCGATCACGTTCGGCTGGAAGCTCGCCGGCTGGGCGTTCGAGCTCGACCGCGCCCGGGCACGCCTGGCTCACGCGTTGGAGCAGAACCGCGTCGGACAACTCTCCGGGCCGGTCGGGACGTATGTGGAGGTCGAGCCCGACGTGGAGCGCATCGCCTGCGAGCGGCTCGGCCTCGAGCCCGATCCGCTCTCGACTCAGGTGATCGCGCGGGACCGGCACGCGGAGCTGCTGAACGCCCTGGCTCTCTGCGCCACCTCGCTCGAGCGCTTCGCGCTCGAGATCCGGCACCTCGCCCGCACCGAGGTGCGCGAGGTCGAGGAGCCGTTCAAGGCCGGGATGAAGGGCTCGTCCGCGATGCCGCACAAGCGGAACCCGAAGGTCGCGGAGCGGATCTGCGGGCTAGCGCGCGTCGTCCGCGCCTGTGCGCTCGCCGGGCTGGAGAACGTCGCGCTGTGGCACGAGCGCGACATCTCGCACTCGTCCGCCGAGCGCGTCGTGATCCCCGACGCGTTCCTCGCGCTCGACTACATGCTCGACCGCTTCGTCTGGATCATGGACGGCCTCGTCGTCTATCCCGAGCGGATGCGACAGAACCTCGAGTCGAGCCACTTCCTCTTCTTCAGCCAGCGCGTCCTGCTCGCGCTCGTGGAGTCCGGGCTGGCCCGCGACGACGCCTACCGGCTCGTGCAGCGCAACTCGATGCGCGCGTGGGACGAGGAGCTCGACTTCCGCGACCTCTGCCGCGCCGACGACGAGATCGCGTCGCGCGTCGACCTCGCCTCGCTCTTCGATCTCACCGTCTACACCCGTCACGTCGACACCGTCTTCGCCCGCCTCGAAACGCTGAAAGGGGAACCAGCCCATGCCTGAAGCCGCCCAGCACGTCGGATCCGGAAAGGTCCGCGAGCTCTACGCCCTCGACGACGAGCGCCTGCTCCTCGTCGCGTCCGACCGCATCTCGACCTTCGACGTCGTCCTGCCGACCGAGATTCCGGACAAGGGCCGCGTCCTCACCGGCCTGAGCGGCTACTGGTTCACGCTGCTCGGCTCGATCGTCCCGAACCACATGCTGGGCATCCGCGAGGACGGGCGCTCGATGGAGTGCCGGAAGCTCGAGATGCTGCCGATCGAGTGCGTCGTGCGCGGCTACATCACCGGCTCCGGCTGGAAGGACTACCAGGCGAGCGGCGAGGTCTGCGGCCACCGGCTGCCCGAGGGACTGCAGGAGTCGCAGCAGCTTCCCGAGCCGATCTTCACGCCGGCGACGAAGGCGCAGACCGGCCACGACGAGAACATCACGCGCGAGCAGGCGGCAGAGCTCGTCGGCGAGGAGCTGTTCCGGCAGGTCGAGGAGGTCTCGCTCCGCCTCTACACGACGGCGGCCGAGCACGCGCTGCGCGCCGGGATCATCATCGCCGACACGAAGTTCGAGCTCGGCCTCGACGGCGACGGGACGTTCGTGCTCGGCGACGAGGCGCTGACGCCCGACTCCTCCCGCTTCTGGCCGGGCGACGCGTACGAGGCCGGCCGCGGCCAGGACAGCTTCGACAAGCAGTACGTGCGCGACTACTGCGAGACGACCGGCTGGGACAAGACCGATCCGGGGCCCGAGCTGCCCGACGACGTCGTGCAGGCGACGCGCGCGAAGTACGTCGAGGCGTTCGAGCGGCTCACGACGATCCCCTTCGACCGCTACCTCGAGGATCCGGCCGTGGTGCTCGGCTCGTGAAGGCGACGGTTCTCGTCCGGCCGAAGCCCGGCATCCTCGACCCGCAGGGCGAGGCGGTCGGCTCGGCGCTCGGCCACCTCGGCTTCGCCGTCCGCGACGCGCGCGTGGGCAAGGTGATCGACCTCGAGGTCGACGCCGCGAGCCCGGCGGAAGCGAAGGCGCAGGTGGAGCGGATGTGCGAGCGGCTGCTCGCGAACCCGCTGATCGAGTCGTACGAGGTCGAGGTCTCCGCCCCGTGACGACGCCGCGGCCGCGGATCGGCGTCGTCACGTATCCCGGCTCGCAGGATGACCGGGACGCGCTCTGGGCGCTCGCCGCGCTCGACGCCGACGCGGTGCCGGTCTGGCACGAGGAGCGCGAGCTCGCGGGGCTCGACGCCGTCGTCCTGCCCGGTGGCTTCTCGTACGGCGACTACCTCCGCTGCGGCGCGATCGCGCGCTTCTCTCCGGTGACGCCCGCCGTCTGCGAGTTCGCCGAGGCGGGCGGGCTCGTGCTCGGGATCTGCAACGGCTTCCAGATCCTCTGCGAGGCGGGGCTGCTGCCGGGGGCCCTGCTGCGGAACGCATCCCTCCGTTTCGTCTGCCGCGACGCACGGCTGCGCGTCGAGCGAAACCTCCTGCCGTTCACCTCCCGCTGCACGACCGGACAGGTGCTCGTCATCCCGGTCAAGCACGGCGACGGCCGTTACGTGCCGCCGCCTGACCTCGATCCCGGGCAGGTCGTCCTCCGCTACGTCGACAACCCGAACGGCTCGGTCGACGACATCGCGGGCGTGTGCAACGAGGCCGGCAACGTCATGGGCCTGATGCCGCATCCGGAGCACGCCGTCGACCCCCTGCTCGGCTCCGACCACGGCGCGCTCATCCTCGCGTCGCTCGTCGACTCGGCGCGCCGGCGCGCGCTCGCCGCGGCCTAGCTCTAGATCCCGAGCGCCTCGGCGAGTGCCGGATGCTGGGCGAGCGCCGCCCTCAGCCGTCCGATGTCCCGCGCGCGGAGCGTGACCGGCCCGCGCACCCCGCCGCCCGCGCCGGCGTAGGAGAAGCGGACGAGCCGCTCTCCCTTCGGCGTCTCGAGCAGCTGGAGCTTCGACGCGAACCTCTTCCGGCCGGCCTGTTGCGGGACGGTGAGCTCTTCCACGAGCTCCGCCGGGCCCCACGGTGTCGCTGCCTTCGTCGTCATGGCAAGGACGCTAGCGAGGCAACTGTGACGCGAGATTGCCGGCTTTGTGCCGGCGTGGAACCTCAGCGAACGCGCGAGACGCAGGGATCGAGGTAGGCGTCGTCGAGGAGCCAGCTGCCCTGCGCCTGTTCGGCCTGGAGATAGATCTGCGCGGAGGTCGTGCCGAGCGGCACCGCGAGCGCCGAGAGGACGCGCTGCGTCGGCTGCCAGTCGCCGTAGGCCCAGCTCGCCAGCGTGCCGACGTTGAGAACGCCCGTCAGGTTCCCGAGGAGCCCGTGGAACACGACCCGGACGGCCAGCGGCCCGCTCGCGCCGGAGCTGCGCGCGAAGAACCGGATCCACGGATCGAGAAGGTCGATCGGCAGCGAGGAGCTCAGCGCCGTCGCGCCCGGGCCGAGCGAGAGCGCGTGCGAGCCGGGGCCGGAGACGTCCCACGGCTCGTTGCCGGAGACCACCGCTGCATCCCCCGTGAGCGTCCAGCCGGCGCTCCCGTCCTCGAAGCCGAGGTTCGGGAAGGCGCAGTAGCCGTCGATGTCGCCCCACTGCGCGAACGGCGTCGTCTCGGGGCCGCAGGAGCTCAGGAGGAGCGAGGAAGCGGAACGGGCAGACGCTCCGGGCGCGAAGCTGACCATCGCAGCCAGTAAGGCCGCAACCGCCACGGAGAACCCAAGCGTTCTTCCCCCCATCAGTGCCTCGCAGAGTCCGCAGGACAGGATCTCGCGTCTATATCCAAGCACGTTGGCCCGCCTGGCACCATTCCCTCGAACGAGGGTTTTTGCGGAACCCCATCGCACTGCCATGATCGTGGAATGACCATCGGGTCTCCTGCGGCAGCGGCCGGCCCGCTCAGCGACGACGCACTGATCGAGTTCGCGCGGGAGCGCGAGTCGAATCCCGTCGAGCACCCTGGGCTCAGCCGTGTCCTCGCGCTGCTCTTCGTCCTCGCGGCGGCCGGCGCCGTCTTCCTGCCCGCCCACCGGGGCGCGTCGGCGGTCGCGATCCTCGTCTCGCTCGCGGCTTACGCGGTCGCACGGCAGGTTCAGGTCGAGTTCACGACCTTCTACCTCGTCCCGACGGAAGCGATCTTCGTCGCCATGTGGTTCCTCCTGCCGGCCGGGCTTCTCCCGCTCGTCGTCGGCGGCGCGATGGTGCTCTCGGAGCTGCCCGGGCTGATCCGCGCGCGTCAGCGGATCGAGCGGACGATCGTTCTCGACCTCGCGTCGTCGTGGTTCTCGCTCGGCCCTGCGATCGTCCTCTCCGCCGCCGGGACGCACGAGCCTCGCTGGCAGGACGCCCCGATCTACGTCGCCGCGCTCGGCTCGCAGTTCGTCATCGACTACGCGACGACGCTGCTTCTCCAGCGCGCCGCGGTGGGCGCGGCGCGCTGCGGGCGCACCTCCGCCCGTTCGTCGAGGCGGCGGGCTACGACGCGATGCTCGCGCCGCTCGGACTGCTCGCCGCGTTCGCCGCCCACCGCCACTCCGAGGTGATCCTCCTACTCCTTCCCGTCGTCCTGATCGTCTCGCGCATCGCCTCCGAGCGCGAGGCGCGGCACACACAGGAGCTCGAGCTCAGGACGGCGTACCAGGGGACGTCCTACCTCCTCGGGGACATGATCGAGGCCGACGACGAGTACACGGGGACGCACAGCCGGGACGTCGTCAATCTCGTGCTCGAGGTCTCGCGGCGGCTGCGGCTCGACGCGGACGATCTGACGGTCGCCGAGTTCACGGCGCTCCTCCACGACGTGGGGAAGGTGAAGCTCCCGGCCGCGATCGTCAACAAGCCCGGCCCGCTCGACCTGGACGAGCGCGCGCTCGTCGAGACGCACACGCTCATCGGCGAGCAGATGCTCGAGCCGATCGGCGGTCTGCTCGGCCGCGTCGGGCGGATCGTCCGCTCCTGCCACGAGCGCTGGGACGGCACGGGCTATCCCGACGGGCTCGCCGGCGAGGAGATCCCGCTCGTGGCGCGGATCGTCGCGGCCTGCGACACGTGGAGCGCGATGACGACCGATCGCCCCTACCGCCGTGCGCTGTCGCGGGAGGAAGCAGCGGCCGAGCTCCTCCGAGCGCGCGCGACCCAGCTCGACCCGGATGTCGTCGACGTGCTCGCCGACGTGCTCGGGCTGCAGCGCTAGCGAACCGTCAGCCCGAACACGTAGCCCGCGGCGAGCGCACCGGCCGGGCCGAGCAGCCAGCCCTGCAGGATCGAGACGAGCGTGGACAGGTGGACGGTCTCGCGCCCGCGCGCGAAGCCCGCTCCCGCCATCGCGCCGACGAGCGCCTGGTTCATCGACGTGAAGAAGCCGAACGCGACGGCCGCGAGGACGACCGAGGCCTGGACGAGCTGGGCCGCCGTCGCCATCGCCCGGTCGACCTCGACGATCTCGAAGGCGACGCGCCGGAGGAGCGGCTTTCCCCACGTGAGGACGCCGAGCGCGATGCCCGCGCCGCCGACGGCACCGGCCGCGAGCGGGCTGAACGTCCCGGTGCCGACGAGCGCGCCGCTCGCGTTCGAGACGTCATTCGCGCCCATCGCGAACGCGGCGATCGCTCCCATGGCGACGAGGGCGAGCCCGATCCTCCCTCCCAGGGGCAGCCGGTCGAGGACGAGCGTCAGCGCGTAACCGAGCCCGATCGCGGCGACGGGAGCGGCCGCCCAGACCTCGACGAGATGGCCGATCGCGCTCCAGCGCACCCCTCCGCCGCTGGCGAGCGTGACGCCGATGACGGAGAAGACGAGGATCTGGATCGTCGAGGTCGGCATCTTGAAGCGGTTGAAGAACGTCGTCGCCGCGAAGGCGACGCCGATCACGACGACCTGCTGGCTCACCGAGAGGCGGCCGACGGTGAGGCCGGAGCCGACCCGCTTCTCGACCGCGTGGCTCGCGAACGTCGCGCCGATCAGCGCGAGGGGCGCCATGAGGAGGAGCGCCTGCCACGC
>Ga0070741_10008856_pt1 | contig 19922 bp, 14 predicted proteins | sample Coa_R1_4_FD_66440 | JGI IMG/M metagenome (GOLD analysis project Ga0070741, IMG submission 66440) | Surface soil microbial communities from Centralia Pennsylvania, which are recovering from an underground coalmine fire - Coalmine... | ecosystem: Environmental > Terrestrial > Soil > Unclassified ...
ATCGTTCTGGTGACACACGATCCGGAGCTCGCGCGCCGGGCTCACCGTAACGTGCATGTCGTGGACGGCCAGATCACGGACTTCCGCGCCTACGAGTCGCGCCCCGTCACCGCGAGCACCGATGGCGCCGGCAGCGCGCTCGGCTGAGCAGTCAAGGAGCATCCATGTTCGGCTACTACACCGCCCTCGCGTTCCGCAGTTTCAGGCGCAATCCCGGCATCACCGCCCTGATGGTGATCGCGGTGGCCCTCGGCATCGCGGTGTGCGTGATGACGCTCACCGTCTATCACGCGATGTCAGGCAATCCGATCTGGTGGAAGAACGACCGCCTGTACGCCGTAACCATGGACAACTGGGATCCCAATGTTCCGTTCTTCCAGGACTCGAGCCTGCCGCCCCCCGAGCTGACCTACAAGGACGCCCAGTATCTGTTCCGGTCGAATATTCCGGAACGCAAGGTCGTCATGTACGCCACGGACGGTGTGATCAGCGGCGCGGGGTCGTCTCCGGCGGAGCACGTCAAGACACGTGTCACGACGGCCGACTTCTTTGCGATGTTCGACGTACCCTTCCTGTACGGCTCCGGTTGGCGTGGCGCCGCGGACGATCCGGCGCAACCGCTGATCGTGCTGTCGCGGGAAGAAAACGACAAGCTGTTCGGCGGTGCCAACAGCGTTGGCAGAGTGCTGCGCTGGAACGACCACGAGTTCCGTGTTTTGGGAGTCCTGAATGACTGGGCGCCGCGGCCTAGATTTTATGACCTGAATGGCGGCAGCTTCGGCTCGCCGGACGCCGTCTATATCCCCTACGGATGGGGCGCTGAGCTCGAGCTGTTCAATGACGAGGAAAGCGACTGCTGGAAGTCGGAGAAAATCGATACCTTCAAAGACTATTTGGGCTCCGAATGCATCTGGCAGCAGATGTGGGTCGAGCTCCCCAGCCGGGCCAGCCGTAATCGCATGCAGTCCTTCATGGACGGCTATTGGGCGGAGCAGCGCCGCTCGGGGCGCTTCCAGCGCCCGCGCGACAACCGGCTGACGAATGTGGCGGACTGGCTGCGAGACAACCAGGTGGTCCGCAACGACAACCGGCTGCTGGTCGCGCTGGCGTTCGCATTTCTCGCAGTGTGTCTGATCAACACGGTAGGGCTGCTGCTCGCGAAATTCCTCAATGGCGCGAGCGTTACCGGCGTGCGCCGCGCCCTCGGGGCGAGTCGACGACAGATATTCATCCAGCACCTGGTGGAGGTCGGGGCTTTGTCCGCCCTCGGAGCGCTGCTCGGGCTCGGTTTCGCCTGGATGGGCCTGGCCGGCGTTCATCACCTGTATGCATCGGCTCATCTGGGCCGGCATGGCGGCTATCAGGAGCTGACGCATTTCGATTCCGTGGGAATCCTCTGGGCCATCGTCCTGGCGATTGGCGCCACCTTGGCGGCGGGGCTGTACCCCGCATGGCGGATCGGACGATTACCCCCGGCCGTGTACCTGAAGAGCCAATGAGCAGGCCGGCCGAGGCCGCCTGAGAAGGAACCAACATGAGTCTTCACGTCCGACCGATTCTTTCAGCGCTGCTGCGCAATCGCACCGGTGCGGTCCTCGTTGCCATGCAAGTCGCGATCACGCTCGCCGTGCTGGTGAATGCGCTGTACATCGTGGTCCAACGCGCGCAGAAGATCGATCGGCCGACCGGGATTGATCTGCAGAACATTTTTGTGATCCAGAGTGCCGGCTTCACGCAGCGCTTTCAGATCAGCCCCTCATTGCAGGAAGATCTCACCTGGCTGCGCGAGCTGCCCGGCGTGATCGCGGCGACGCCCAGCTCGGTCATTCCCCTGTCCAACGGAGGCAACAACGAGCCGATCGTGACGCGGCCGGATCTGCAGCGCAGCGAGTACTACAATGAGATCAACGTCGACGAGCACGGACTGGATGCGCTGGGGGCGCACCTGGTGGCCGGGCGCAATTTCCGCCGCGAGGAAATCAGCCCGCCTCGAGGCAAGAAAGACGCCTCGCGCTTCGAACCGGAGATCATCGTCAGCCGGGCGCTGGCCGAGCGGCTGTTCCCCGCGCAGAATCCGCTCGGAAAGACGGTTTACGACTTCATCAACCAGACGGCCACCATCATCGGCGTCGTCGATCCGATCATGGGGTGCTTTCCCTCGCACGAACACCCGGACTGGGTGTTCTTCGTGCCCCGCCTGCCCTCGGGCGAGGCAGCGGTGAACTATCTGGTCCGCACCCGGCCCGGCCAGCGCGATAGCGTCATGCGACTGGCGGAAGCGCACCTCAGCAAATCGAACCCGGACCGGGTCATCGACTCGGTGCGCCCGCTTACTTACTATCGCAATCTCAGTTATCTCGACGACCGCTCCATGCAGATCTATCTGCTTACGGTGACGGTCCTGCTGATCTCTGTCACCTGCCTCGGTATTTTCGCACTTGCCACGTTCAACGTGAGCAGCCGCACCAAGCAGATCGGTACGCGCCGCGCGGTCGGGGCACGGCGTCGCGACATCGTGCGGTACTTCCTCGTGGAGAATGCACTCATCACCTCGGCAGGCGTTTTGACCGGGTGCGCTCTGGCGCTCGGGGCGGGCTACTGGCTGTCGGTCGAGTATGCACTGCCGCGTCTCGATCTCTATTACCTGGTCGGAGGTGTCCTCGTACTCTGGGCCATCGGGCAACTCGCGGCCTGGGAGCCGGCGCGGCGGGCGGCGGCCGTGTCTCCATCGGTCGCGACGCGAACGGTTTGAGCCGGGACGCCAAGGCCCTGTGCCGCGCCACGCCCGGCCCCGAGCGCGGCTGCGGATCTTTCGGCCAGGTAGGACCCCACCTCGCGCGCGGCACAGTTCCTGTTCCGGTCAGCGTCCTTAAACGCTAAAGCGGCTGCTAGCATCCAAGCCATGACCTTCAGCAACATCGGCTCGGTGCGCTCCAGCTTGGCGAACAGGACCGTCCTCGTCATCGATGACAGTGAGGCCGTGCGGACGGCCTTCGATGTGCTGTTGTCGCTCCATGGGGCTCGGGTATTGACCGCGGCCACGCCCGCGGACGGACTCGCTCTGTTGGCGCCCGACGCGGTCGACCTCGTCATTCAGGATATGAACTTCAGACGGGAGGCGACCAGCGGTGAGGAGGGGATCGCGCTGTTTCACGAGATTCGCCAGCGCTCTCCAGAGCTGCCGATCATTCTTCTGACCGCCTGGACGCACCTCGAGACTGCGGTCGAGCTGGTGAAGGCGGGAGCTGCGGATTACGTCGCCAAGCCCTGGGATGATGCCCGCCTGCTGACCGCCGTGCGTAATCTCCTGGATCTGCAAAGCGCCCGGGCGGAAGCTCGCGCCATGCGCGAGCAGCGACGCGAGGCCCGCGAGGCTCTGGCCGAGCGCTTCGATCTGCGCGGGATCGTTTACGAAAGTGAGGCAATGCATACCTTGCTCGCCACCGCCACACACGTGGCGCAGGCGGACGTGCCGATCCTGATTACCGGCCCCAATGGAGTCGGCAAGGAGGTGCTGGCCGACATCGTGCAGGCCAATTCGGCGGTACGTGACAGGCCGTTTCTGAAAGTAAACCTCGGGGCTCTGCCGAACGATCTGATCGAGGCGGAGCTCTTCGGCACGGAAGCGGGCGCATTCACGGGGGCACGCGCCCGCTCTGGACGCTTCGAGGCGGCAGACGGCGGCACGCTGTTCCTTGACGAGCTGGGTAATCTCGCCGGCAGCGGCCAGGCCAAGCTCCTGCGCGTGCTGCAGACGGGCGAGTTCGAGAGGCTCGGCTCCAACTCCACACGGCGCACCCGGGTACGCATCATCGCCGCTACCAACAGTAACCTGCGTCAGGCGATCCGGGAGGGCCGCTTCCGGGAGGACCTCTTCTACCGCCTGAATGTCATCGAGCTGGAGATTCCGCCGCTGGCCGAGCGGCGCGAGGACATTGTCGCCCTGGCTCGACATTTCCTGCAGCCTGGGTATGAGCTCAGTCCCGAAGCGCTCCAGGCCCTATGCCGCTATTCCTGGCCCGGTAACGTACGAGAGCTGCAGAACAGCATACGTCGCGCCTGCCTCCTCTGCAGTGAGGGGGTCCTGAAACCGGGCGATCTCAACCTGCCGTCCGAGCCCCTGCCGGCCGCTGCCGAAGAGCCCGCGCTGGATCGTATGGCCATTGAGCAGGCACTCGGGCGAGCGCAGGGGGTGATCGCGCAGGCCGCGCGTGACCTCGGCCTGTCTCGTCAGGCACTCTATCGGCGCATGGAGAAACTGGGCCTCAAGACCGAGATGGCCCGCGCGACGCCGGGCTCCTGATGCGCCAATTCCTGGCGGGATGGACCCTGATGCTCAGGTCCGTCGCAAGGTGCCGCTGATGCGCGGGGCCACAAGATGCCATTGATGCGCAGGTCCACGGGGTGCCGCTGATGCGCAGGTCCCTCTCGGGGCGCGCCGCCATCGTCCTCGCGACCGTGGCCATCATTTCGGCAGCCGCTGCGGCAGTGGCGGCGCGATTCTTTCGCTCCACTCTGCTGATCGCGCTCATCGGCGTTCTCGTCGCAACGCCGGCGATCCTGTGGCTCGCCCGGCGCTTCACGCGACCCTGGACGCGGATCCTGCTTGCAGTGCGCGACGGCATTACCAGCATGCGCGACCACGATTTCAGTGTCAGCATCAGCCGCATCTCCGACGATGAGCTGGGCGAGCTGGTGAGCGCCTACAACTCCCTTGGCGATCTGCTGCGTCGTCAGCGCCTGGATATCAATCAGCGCGAGTTGCTGCTGGACACCGTGATTCAGGCCACCCCGCTGGTCATGGTCCTGACCGACTCCGCGGGCCGGGTTGTCTACAGCAACCTCGCCGCGCGGCAGCTCCTGTACGGCGGCCGCAAGCTCGAGGGACTGGATTTCCCGCATCTGCTCGAGAGCGCGCCGCTGCCATTGCGGACCGCCATCCAGGGCAATGGCGACACTCTATTCACGATGGAGGTGGAGGGCGAGCCGCAGGTGTATCACCTCTCCATGCGGCATTTTCACCTGAACGCACGCCCCCAGCAGCTCATCCTTCTCAAGCAGCTCACTCGCGAGCTCGCCGCCCAGGAGGTGCGCATCTGGAAAAAAGTCATTCGCGTGATCGCGCACGAGCTCAATAACTCCCTCGCGCCGATCTCCTCACTGGCTCACTCGGGTCAGCTGCTGGCGCAGGACCCCCAGCCCGCGCAGCTCCAGCGCGTGTTCACCACCATCGGCGAGCGGGCCGCGCATCTGGGCAGTTTCATCGAGGGATACTCGCGCTTCGCCAAGCTCCCCCGACCCCGTCCGGTTCCGACCGACTGGTCCCATCTGCTCGCGCGTCTGGAAGGCGCGGTCGCTTTCCGCCTGGACGGGCCGCTACCGCGGCGGGCGGTGAGTCTCGATCCCAGTCAGATCGAGCAGGTGCTGATCAACCTTCTGAAGAATGCTGCCGAGTCGGGCTCCGCGCCCGAGGCGATCCAGATCCGCGTTCGCGACGGCGGCGAAGGGTTCGTCCTGGAGGTCGCCGATCGGGGCAGCGGGCTCAGCGAGGCGGTCCTGCGTGATGCCCTGCTGCCGTTCTACTCAACCAAGCCGACGGGGAGCGGCCTGGGACTGACTCTGTGCCGCGAGATCGTGGAGGCACATGGCGGCCGGCTCAGCCTCGCCAATCGACCGGATGGTCCAGGGGCTGTCGTCACACTTTGGTTGCCGTAGCAGCCAGCTGCCCGCATCACTCCCTGGCGGCTGGCATTGCAATATTACGCGGGCTGCGCCATCACCCGAATCACACGGGCGGGGGCATTCGTGCAGACTTTCCCTTTCGCCGCGCACCGGCTTTGCCGTTCCGGGATCCCTTGCCATTGCGGGCTCCCTTGCCGTTCTGGGCAGCAGGCTTTTCGCTCGCACCTCCGGACTGCGCCAGCGTCGCCTCGCCATTGACAGCGCGGCGATCGGGCTGCACGTAATCATTGCCGCGGGCCGCGATGGAGTTGATCGTTGCCCGGCTGAGCGTCTGCATGTAGCGACCGAACTCACGCCCGAGCTGTGGATGGCCCAGCGCAAACTCGACTGTCGCCTGGAGGTACCCCAGCTTGCTGCCGCAGTCATAGCGCTTGCCCGTAAACCGGTGCGCATAGACGGCCTCTTCCCTCATCAGGGCCGCAATGCCATCGGTAAGCTGGATCTCACCGCCTGCTCCGTGCCCGATCTTCTCGAGGTGCTCGAAAATCGAGGGCATCAGGACGTAGCGGCCCACGACGGCCAGATTCGATGGCGCCTGCGCAGGCTTCGGCTTCTCCACGATACTGCGCACACGGCTCGTGGCGGACTTGTCGGCTTCCACGGCCACGATGCCGTACTTCTCGGTGTCCCGGTTCGGAATCATCTCCACACCGAGGACGCTCGCACGCTTCGCCTCGTAGACATCAGCCATCTGCCGCAGGCAGGCCACCTCACTGCGGATCAAATCATCCGCCAGATGCACGAAGAAGGGCTCTGCCCCTACCGCCGGCTGGGCGCACAACACTGCGTGCCCGAGACCCAAAGGGGCGGGCTGGCGGATGTAGATACACGAGGCATAGGAGGGCAGAACACTGCGCAGCTGATTGAGCAGGTCGCTCTTGCCCTGAGCTTCGAGCATGTGCTCGAGCTCCTGGTCCGAGTCGAAGTGATCCTCGATCGCTCGCTTGGAGGCGCCGGTGACGAACACGAGCCGCGTTGCGCCGGCGGCCAGCGCCTCCTCCACCGCATACTGAATCAGAGGCTTGTCGACGACAGGAAGCATCTCCTTGGGGCTGGCCTTGGTGGCCGGAAGAAAGCGAGTGCCTCTGCCGGCGACCGGAAAGACCGCCGTGCGAATCGTTGATCGGTGATGCGTCCTCATCGAGCTCCTCTCCGAGCCTGTGCCGCGTGAGTCAGTGATTCTACTGAGCCAACGCGCAGCAAAGTATATGCCACCGCAAGCACTTCACGTGCGTGCGCGGGCACTGGCTTCGCACCACGGAGCCCACGGGGCGAATCGGCGGCTCCAATCTGGACTTACTCTAGCCGTGCACAGCGTGCGCAGCGGCGTCATCCGTGCGCTCGGCCCATTTGAAGACCGCCGGCCGCATGCTGTCCCACGAGCGGCACTTGGGACAGTGCCAGTACCAGCCCACGCTGTGCAGGCCACAGTCGTCACATTGATAGCGTCCGCCCGCATCTCCGATACGGGTCAGGAGCGCCCCCAGGGAAGCGGCATCCGCGGTCGCCGCCGCCCCGGCTCCGAACTCACGTGTCACCATCGGCAACTCGCGCACTTCCTGCGGCGGGAGCGCGGTCGCCAGTAGCCAGGCGAGCTGGCGCCCGCTGACATGCCCGTTGCGCTGCAGCCGTCGGGTGAGCTGGGCCAGGACATCCGCCTCCCCCACAAGCTTCGCCAGCGAAAGCACGCGCGGAATGATCTCGAGCGCGAGCCCCGGAAATGCCTCGAGGGCGGTCAGATACAGTGTCAGGGAACCGTTCGCATCTCCGGCCAGCTCCAGCATGCGCGCCGTCAGGATTTGAGCGCGAGGCAGTTCGGCATCGTGCGTGCGGGCCTGACGCAGCAGCGTCTGCGCCCGTGAGGTGTCTCCCTGCAACAGGGCGTGCTCGGCGAGCTCACACAAATAGTGCGCAGCCACGGTCCGGCGCTCCATCTGCAATGCCGGAGGCAGATCGTGAAACACCTTGAGCGCGTTCGCCCACTCTCCCTGCTGCTCGTAGATGCGCACGAGGTGATCGAGCGCGGCATGCCGGTACTCGCGTGAGGCGGCCAACTCTTCCAGCAGCCGCTCGGCGCGGTCCATCAGGCCCGCGCTCAGGTAGTCCTGAGCCAGCGCAAAGGCCGCCTTGTCGCGCACGGCCGCCCCGCCGTGCTCGCGCAGGCGCGAGTGGATGGCGATGGCGCGATCGACCTCACCGCGCCGGCGGAACAGGCTGCCAAGCGCAAACTGGATTTCCGCCGCATCGCCATCCGCCTCGGCCATACGCGAGAGGATCTCGGCGGCGTGATCGAAACGGTCGTTGATGAGGTGATCCAGACCGACGTAGTAGTCGCGCGGCAGGCGCACCGTGCGTGCCGTACCATTGCGGCGACCCAGTATCCACGCGGAAAAGAAGACCGCGATGAAGGCGAGTGCGAGCAGTATTGGAGGCAGCTCGATCACGACGCCGACGATAGCAGCCGGGTGTTACAACGTATAGCGGCCGCAGGCGCCGCGAGTCCTCAACAGTGAGTCCCGGACGGGCTAGTCCCGGATCGGCCGGTCCGCCCCGTCATTGACGCGCTCGCGCAGATCCTTGCCCGGCTTGAAATGCGGCACGTACTTGCCTGACAGAGCGACCGCCTCGCCGGTCTTGGGATTGCGTCCCTGGCGCGGCGGACGGAAGTGCAGCGAAAAGCTGCCGAATCCGCGGATCTCGATGCGCTCCCCCTGTGAGAGCGCATCGCTCATGATCTCCAGGATCTGCTTCAGCGCAAGCTCGACGTCTTTGGCCGGCAGATGCTTCTGCTTCGCAGTGATGATCTCGATCAGTTCGGATTTGGTCATTCAGGTCACCGCGCGCCCCCGTGAGGGAATCAGCTTCGATCCGAGCCAATCTGCTCCTTTAGCAGCTCTCCGAGACTGGTGCCCGAGGGTGCCGTTTCGGAGCGATAGCTCTGCACGGCCTCCGCCTCCTCGTGCATCTCCTTCGCCTTGATCGACAGGGAGATGGTGCGCGACTTGCGATCGACGCCGGTGAACTTCGCCTCGACTGCCTCGCCCACCTTCAGTACCGAGCGGGCATCCTCGACCCGATCCCGCCCCAGCTCGGAGGCGCGCAGCTGTCCTTCGATACCGTTGCCGAGATCGATGACCGCTCCGCGCGCATCCACTTCCTTGACGACGCCGCGCACGATCGTGCCCTTGGGGTTCTCGGCGATGTAGGCCGAGAACGGATCCTTCGCGAGTTGCTTGATGCCGAGGGAGATGCGCTCGCGCTCCGGGTCGATCGACAGCACCATGGCTTCGATCTGCTGCCCCTTCTGGTAGTTGCGCACGGCCTCCTCGCCCGGCTGATCCCAGGAGATGTCCGACAGGTGCACCAGGCCGTCGATGTTGCCCGGCAAGCCGATGAAGATGCCGAAATCGGTGATCGACTTGATCTGGCCGGAGACCTTGTCGCCGCGATTGTAATTCTCGGCGAACTCCTTCCACGGATTGGCGTTGCACTGCTTGAGGCCGAGGGAGATGCGCCGCCGCTCCTCGTCCACATCGAGCACCATCACCTCGACTTCCTGGCCGGTGTGCACCACCTTGGCCGGATTCACGTTCTTGTTGGTCCAGTCCATCTCGGAGACGTGCACCAGGCCTTCGACGCCGTCCTCGATCTCGACGAACGCGCCGTAGTCGGCGATGTTGGTCACCTTGCCGAACACGCGCGTGTGCGGCGGATAGCGCCGCGAGATGTTCTCCCACGGATCCGCGCCGAGCTGCTTCAGGCCGAGGCTGACCCGCGAGCGCTCGCGGTCGAACTTCAGAATGCGCACATCGATCTCATCGCCCACCTTGACGACTTCCGAAGGATGCTTGACGCGCTTCCAGGCCATGTCGGTGATGTGCAGCAGCCCGTCGATGCCGCCCAGATCGACGAATGCGCCGTAGTCGGTGAGATTCTTCACCGAGCCGCGCACGACCGCGCCTTCCTGCAGGTTGTCCATCAGCGCGCTGCGCTCGGCGGAGAACTCCTGCTCGACGACCGCGCGCCGGGAGACCACGACGTTATTGCGCTTCTGATCGAGCTTGATGACCTTGAACTCGAGGGGCTTGTTCTCGAGATAAGAGGTGTCGCGCACCGGGCGCACATCGACAAGCGAGCCCGGCAGGAATGCGCGGACGTTGTCGATTTCAACCGTGAAACCGCCTTTGACACGGCCCGTGATGACACCGGTGACGATCTCGGAATTGTTGAAAGCCGTCTCCAGGCGCGTCCAGGTGCGCGCCCGCTTGGCCTTCTCGCGCGAGAGTCGCGTTTCTCCGGTTCCGTCCTCGACGGAATCCAGCGCCACCTCCACCTGATCGCCGGCCTTGACCTCCACCTCCCCGCGCTCGTTCTTGAACTGCTCGAGGGGAATCACGGCCTCGGACTTCAGACCGACGTTGACGATCACCACATCGCTGGTGACGTCCACGACGAGCCCGGTCAGGATCATGCCCGGGCGGATACGCTGATTGGCGAGACTTTGCTCGAAAAGCTGGGCGAAACTTTCTGTCATACCTTCACTCGCACGACATACGGTGCGTGCACGTACTGGACCTGCATCCCCTGCGGTCCAGGCAGTTTCAACAACGGCGCGCGCATCCGGCGCGTGCCCCATGCAAATAGCGGCGCAAAACGCGCCAGCGGCACTCGGTTTTGTCCGGGCGCTTCACCCCCAAAGCGCGCGGCGGCGTCCAGAGGCCATGACACGCTCGACCACCTGCTCGATCGACAGGCTCGTCGAGTCGATGACCTCGGCGTCGGGCGCGGGCTTCAGGGGGGCGACCGCACGGGTCGAATCCCTCAGGTCCCGCTCGGTTATCTCGCGCGAAAGGGCGGGAAGGCTAACATCCGATCCCTTGTCTTTCAACTGCTTATAACGGCGCAGAGCCCGCTCCTCGAGGCTGGCCGTGAGAAATACTTTGAGCGTGGCCGTGGGGAATACCACGGTCCCCATGTCCCGGCCGTCGGCCACCAGCCCCGGGGGCCGGGCGAAGGCCCGCTGCCGCTCCAGCAGGGCCCGCCGGACCTCTGGCCAGGAGGCTACGCGGGAGGCCCCCTGCCCCGCCTCCTCGGAGCGGATTCGTGAGGTCACCTCGACTCCATCGAGCAGGACGCGCTCGGCACCCCCGGGCTCGACCGAAAAGCTCGCATTCAGGGTAGCGGCCAGCCGGGCGTGACCGGCCAGGTCAGCCGGGTCGAGGCCGGCCTGCAGACCCGCCACCGCGACCAGGCGGTACAGAGCGCCGCTGTCGAGCAGGTGCCACCCGGCGCGTGCGGCGACTGCCCGGCTGATGGTGCCCTTACCCGAGCCGCTCGGGCCGTCGATGGTGACGATGGGGGGCGCTGCCAAGGGGAGATTCCTGCTCAGAAGGCTGCCACGCTAAGGTCCGTCAGTGTGACTCGATCTGCAAGCCCGCCTTGCGCGCCAGCGCATCGAAGCCCGGAAACGAGGTCGCGACATTGGCCACGTCCCGGATCTCGATGGGGGCCCGGGCACGCAGCGCAGCGATGCTGAAAGCCATGGCGATGCGGTGGTCCCCGCCACTGTCGATGCTCCCGCCGCAGAAGCCGCCGCCGCCTGCGATCCAGAGTCCATCGGGCTGCAGACGATTCTGCACCCCCAGCTGGGTGAGCCCCTGCGCCATGAGCGCCAGGCGGTCGGTTTCCTTCACCCGCAGCTCCGCGGCATCCCGCACGACGGTCGCGCCCTGGGCGCAGGCCGCGGCGATGAAGAACACGGGAAATTCGTCGATCGAGAGCGCGGCCAGATCGCCACCGACGCTAATCCCACGCAGCTCGCTTTTGCGCACCACGATATCGGCGATCGGCTCGCCTTCGCCCGTCTCTTCGTGCGGGTGGACGCGGATATCACCGCCCATCTGTAGAAGCAGCTGCAGAAGGCCCGTACGCGTCGGATTCACACCCACGTTGCGTAACACCAACTCCCGCTCGGCAGCGAGGCAGCCGCCGACGAGGAAGAAAGCAGCAGAGGAGAAGTCGGCCGGCACGACCACGCGCGTCCCCTGGAGCGCGCAGCGGCCCTCGAGGACCACGGTCGAACCTGAGCTCTGTACGGGCACTGCGAATGCCCGCAGCATCCGTTCAGTGTGATCCCGTGTCGGGGCAGGCTCAGTGATGCGCGTGATCCCCACGGCCTGCAGTCCCGCAAGCAGCAGGGCCGATTTCACCTGGGCGCTCGCGACGGGCAGCACGTAGTCGATCGATCTGAGGGGCCGGCCGCCGCGGATCACCACCGGCGGCAGGCCACTCTGAGTCTCGACATCCGCACCCATCTGCCGCAACGGCTTCGCCACGCGTTCCATCGGCCGGCGCATCAGGGATTCATCGCCGACCAGGGTCGAATCAAAGGGCCGCCCAGACAGCAGACCCATGAACAGGCGCATGGCGGTGCCGGCATTGCCCAGGTCCAGTGGCGCGGCAGCTGCTCGCAGCCCCTCGGATCCCGCCCCATGCACGATGATGTGTTGATCTTGCGGCTGCTCGATGCGGACACCAAGCTGACGCAGCGCACGCAGGGTGGCCAGGCAATCCTCCCCTGCGAGGAAGCCGGTGATCTCGGTGTCCCCGTGCGCGATCCCGCCGAGCATCAGGGCCCGATGCGAGATCGACTTGTCTCCGGGGACGGTGAGCTCGCCTGCGAGCACTCCGCCGGGCAGAGCGCGGTAGGCACTCATCCTCAAAGCACCGCCTGGGGATAGGAGCCCAGGATGCGCAGCAGCGAGGATCGGCGCTTGAGCTCCGCCAGAGCGCGTGCCACGTGCGGCTCGTCCGCATGCCCCTCCACGTCGATGAAGAAGACATAATCCCACTTGCGACGGTGCGAGGGGCGCGACTCGATGCGCGTCATGCTGACATGGTGGCGGGCCAGTGGCTCGAGCAAACGATGCAGGGCGCCTGGAGCATCGGTGTGACTGACCGAGACGAGCAGCGTGGTGCGATCGGCGCCGCTCGGGGCGAACAGCTTGCGCCCCAGAACGAAGAAACGCGTCGTGTTGTCGGGTCGGTCCTCGATGTCGGAGACGAGCACCTTCAGCCCATACACCTCCGCGGCGGTGTCCCCGGCAATCGCCGCCGTACCCTTCTCGTCACGTGCGCGCCGAGCGCCCTCGGCGTTGCTCGCCACGGGAACCCGTTCGACTTCCGGCAGATGCTCATCGAGCCAGACCCGGCATTGCGCCAGCGATTGCGAATGCGAGCAGATGCGCGCGATGCGGCCGAGAGAGCCCATCAGACCCATGAGACAGTGGTGGATGCGCAGCTCGACCTCGCCGCAGATCTTCAGCGGTGAGCTCAGAAAGCGATCGAGTGTGTGATTGACCGTGCCTTCGGTCGAGTTCTCGATCGGCACGACCCCGAAGTCTGCGCTGGCTGCCTCGACTTCGTGGAAGACCTCGTCGATGGAAGCCACCGACAAGGCACGCACCGAATGCCCGAAGTGGTGCAACACGGCGCTTTGCGTGAAGGTGCCCTCGGGCCCGAGGAAAGCCACTTTCAGCGGCTCCTGCTGCGCAAGACAGGCAGACATGATCTCGCGAAACAGCCGCACGACTTCCTCATCGCGCAACGGGCCCGCGTTGCGGGCGCGCGCCTTGCGCAACACCTGCGCTTCGCGCTCCGGGCGATAGAAATCGACGGTCCGACCGTCCCGGCTCTTGGAGATTCCCACCTGCTGGGCGAGCCGGGCGCGATCGTTGATGAGCGTATGGATCCGCTCGTCGATCGCATCGATCTCGCGGCGTACCTGCTCCAGATCGCTCGCCGGACCCCGGGGCTGAGCGGGTGCGCGAGGGGATCGGCCCGCCCCTGCGGGCTTGCGGCGCGACTTCACAGGATTCGTGCCGACAGCACGCCCTCGATCGCGCGGATCGACCCCAGAATCTCCTCTCCCACCTCCCCGTCCGTATCGATCAGCGTATAGGCGTACTCGCCGCGCGACTTGTTGAGCAGATCCGCAATATTGATGCGCGCGCCCGCCAGGCAGGTCGAGATCTGGCCCACCATGTTGGGCACGTTATTGTTGGCTATCACGATGCGCGTGGTGTTGGGCGCGCGAGGCATGATGCTCTCAGGATAATTGACGCTGTTGCGGATGTTGCCATTCTCGAGAAAGTCGCGGACCTGCTCCGCGACCATCACGGCGCAGTTCTCTTCCGCCTCACCGGTAGAGGCGCCGAGGTGCGGCAGTGTGACCACCTGCGGATGATCCTTCAGCAGATTGCTCGGGAAATCGCACACGTAGGCGTGCAGCCGACCGGCATCGAGCGCCGCCACCACCGCCTGATCGTCCACGATTGCTGCACGGGCGAAATTCAGGATGATCCCGCTCTTGCGCATGAGCTTCAGGCGAGTCTCATTCAGCAGGTGCTGCGTGTGGCTATTGAGCGGCACGTGTACGCTGATGACATCCGCGCGCGCACACAGGTCCTCGAGTGAGAGCGCCTGCTCCACGCTCGCGGACAGTTGCCAGGCGCGTTGCACGGTGAGCTGCGGGTCGTAGCCCAGAACCTTCATCCCGAGGGCGAGCGCGGAATTCGCGACCTCGACCCCCACCGCGCCCAGTCCCACCACCCCCAGGCTGCGGCCGGGGAGCTCGAATCCGACGAATCGCTGTTTGCCTTTCTCCACGGCCGCCTCGATGGCCTCGTCGTCGCCCGTCAGGGCCTGCGCGAAGGCCCATGCAGGGCAGATGTTGCGGGCTGCGATCAGCAGTCCCGCCAGCACCAGCTCCTTCACGGCGTTGGCATTGGCGCCGGGAGAGTTGAAGACGGGAATCCCACGTTTGCTGAGCAGACTCACGGGGATGTTGTTGACGCCGGCACCCGCCCGCCCCACCGCGAGCAGCGAATCGGTCAAGGACAGCCCGTGCATGTCTGCGGATCGCACCAGGATGGCCTGCGGGCGCTCGATCTCGGCGGCGATCTCGTACCGCTCGCGCGGCAGGCGCTCGAGTCCGCGGGCGCTGATGTGGTTGAGCGTCTGGATGCGATAGCGCATGGATGACTTCAGCCGTGGCGCCGTTCAAACTCGCTCATGAACGCGATCAGGGCCTGCACGCCCTCCAATGGCATCGCGTTGTAGAGACTGGCACGCATCCCCCCGACTGACCGATGGCCCTCCAACCCGGTGAGTCCGGCCGCCTGGGCCTCCGACAGGAAGGGAGCATCGAGCCCGGGGCGTGCCAGCATGAAGGGGACGTTCATCCACGAGCGGGCAGGCACAGCGACCGGATTGCGATAAAACCCCGATGCATCGATCGCCTGATAGAGCGCCTGGGCTTTGGCCCGATTGCGCTCGGCCATCGCCGCCAATCCGCCGCCGTCCTCGAGCCACTTGAACACCAGGCCCGCGACGTACCAGGCAAACGTGGGCGGTGTGTTGAGCATCGAGCCTTCATCGGCCATCGCCCGGTAGTCCCAGATGGCAGGCGTCGGTGGCTGCGCCCGGCCGATGAGATCCTCGCGCACGATCACCACGCACAGCCCGGCCGGGCCGATGTTCTTCTGCGCCCCGGCATAGATCAGTCCGAAGCGCTCCACCTCGATCGGGCGCGAGAGGATGGTGGAAGACATGTCGGCGACCAGAGGCACGGCTCCCGACTCGGGGACATAGGGAAACTCGACTCCACCGATCGTCTCGTTGGGGGTGTAGTGCACATAGGCGGCCCCGGCGGTCAGCCGCAGCGCACCTGGCTCGGGCACGGTGCAATAGTGAGATGCCGCTTCGTCAGCAGCGATGTTGACGCGTGCAAAGCGCCTGGCCTCGTGGATGGCCTTTCTGGACCAGGCGCCGGTGTTGATGTAGTCCACGGCGGAGTCGGCACGGGCGAGGTTGAGGGGCACTGCCGCGAACTGCGCGCTGGCGCCACCCTGCAGAAACAACACCCGGTAAGAGCCTGGAATCCGCAGCAGCCTGCGCAGCGAGGCCTCGGCCTCCCGGGCGACGCCGACGAAAGCGGCACTGCGGTGACTGATTTCCATGACCGAGGAGCCCAGGCCATGCCAGTCAGTCAGCTCCTCGCGGACCTGCTGGAGCACTTCGAGAGGCAGAGTAGCCGGGCCTGCGGCAAAATTGAACACGCGCATAGTGCCTGCCGCGCGGAAGTCTCAGCCGCCTTCCGGATTGCCTGCCGGGGGCTCCGCAGCTGCAAGCTCTCCACCGACAGGCTCTTCCTCACCCTGCAGCTGCTCGATGCGCTCGATACCCGTCAACCGCTCGCCTTCGGCCAGACGGATCAGGCGCACGCCCTGGGTGTTGCGGCCGAGCACCGAGATCTCATCGACGGAAGTGCGCACCAGCGTACCCGTGGAGCTGATCAGCATGATCTCCTGGCCGCCGAGGACCTGCAGTGCCGCGACCGTCGTGCCATTGCGATCGGAGGTCTGCAGCGCGATCACACCCTGGCCGCCGCGGCCATGCACCGGAAACTCCAGCAGCGGCGTCAGCTTGCCGTAACCGGTCGCAGAGGCCGTGAGGATGTTTCCCTCGCCCACCACGATGAGCGCGATGAGCTCCTGTGCCTCGCCGAGCTTGATTCCGCGCACGCCGGCGGCCTCGCGCCCCATGGGCCGCACCTCATCCTCCTGGAAGCGGATGGCCTTGCCGCCGCTGGAAACGAGGATGATCTCGCGCTGCCCATCGGTCAGCGCCACGCCGACCAGGCGGTCGTTGTCATGGAGGTCCACGGCGATGATGCCGCTGGTGCGAGGGCGGGAGAACGCACTCAGCGGTGTCTTCTTGACCGTGCCCTGACTCGTCGCCATGAACACGAAGTGCTGCTCGTCGTACTGCTTGATCGGCAGCAGTGCGTTGATCTTCTCGCCCTCCTCCAGTGGCAGCAGATTCACCATCGGCCGGCCGCGCGCATTGCGCCCCGCCTGCGGCATCTCGTACACCTTCAGCCAGTACACCTTGCCCCGGTTGGAGAAGCACAGCACGGTGTCATGAGTGTGGGCGACGAACAGCTTCTCGACGAAGTCCTCATCCTTCACCGCGGTCGCGGCCTTGCCCCGACCGCCACGGCGCTGGGTCTGATATTCGGTCAGCGGCTGCGACTTGGCGTAGCCGGCATGCGAGAGCGTCACCACCACATCCTGTGGCTCGATCAAATCCTCGGTGGTGAGATTGAGATGATCGCGGTTGATCTCGGTGCGGCGCGCATCGCCGTAGGCCTCCCTTATCTCGATGAGCTCGGTACGGACGACCTGCGTGAGCCGCTCCGGGCGCGCAAGGACATCGGCCAGGTCGCGGATGCCCTCGAGCAGCTCGCGATACTCGGTAATGATCTTTTCCTGCTCGAGACCGGTCAGCCGGTTCAGCCGCATGTCGAGGATGGCCTGCGCCTGGACCTCGGAAAGCCGATAGGTCCCGCCGTTCAGACCGGCGTCGGCAGCGAGCCCCGCGGGACGCGTGGAGACGGCACCGGCCCGCTCCAGAAGTTGCGGCACGATGCCCGCGGGCCATGCTCGCGCGAGCAGCGCGGTGCGCGCTTCGGCCGGGGCCGGGGCGGCCTTGATCAGCGCGATGATCTCGTCGATGTTGGCCAAGGCGACCGCGAGGCCTTCGAGAATGTGGGCCCGCTCGCGCGCTTTCGCCAGATCGTAGATGGTGCGGCGGGTGACGACCTCGCGTCGATGCCGGATGAAGGCATCCAGCATTTCCTTCAGCGACATCAGCCGGGGCTGCCCATCCTGCAGCGCCACCATGTTGATGCCGAACACCGTCTCCATCGGTGTCTGCGCATAGAGGTTGTTCAGCACGATCTCGGTGACTTCGCCGCGCCTGAGCTCGATGACGATGCGCATGCCATCCTTGTCGGACTCATCGCGCAGTCCGTCGGAGGCGATGCCCTCGAGCTGCTTCTCGCGCACCAGCTGCGCGATACGCTCGATCAGGCGGGCCTTGTTGACCTGGAAGGGCAGCTCGGTGACCACGATCGCCTGCCGCTCACCCTTGCCGACCTCCTCGACCTGGACGCGGGCGCGCACCGAGAGGCGCCCCCGGCCGGTGCGATAGGCGGTGGCGATCTCCTGGGCTCCGTTGATGATGCCGCCGGTCGGGAAGTCCGGTCCCGGAACGTGCTGCATCAAAGCTGCAAGCGGCAGCGAGGGGTCCTCGAGCAGCGCCAGACAGGCGTTGACCACCTCGGTCAGGTTGTGAGGCGGGATGTTGGTCGCCATGCCGACGGCGATGCCCGTCTGGCCATTGACCAGCAGGTTGGGGATGCGCGCCGGCAGGACTGCGGGCTCGTGCTCCGATTCGTCGTAGTTGGGCGTGAAATCGACCGTTGCCTTGTCGATGTCCGCGAGCAGCTCGCCAGCGATGCGCGACATGCGCACCTCGGTGTAGCGCATCGCCGCCGGTAGATCGCCGTCCACCGAGCCGAAGTTGCCCTGCCCGTCCACCAGCAGATAGCGCATCGAGAAGGGCTGAGCCATGCGCACGATCGTGTCGTACACGGCATTGTCCCCGTGGGGGTGGTACTTGCCGATGACATCGCCGACGACGCGCGCCGACTTCTTGTAGGCCTTGTTCCACTCATTGCCCAGCTCGCGCATGGCGAACAGGACACGGCGATGCACGGGCTTCAGTCCATCACGAACGTCGGGCAGCGCGCGCCCGACGATCACGCTCATCGCATAGTCAAGATACGACTGCCGCATCTCATCTTCGAGACTGACGGACAGTATTTCGCGGGCAATGTCGGCCATCTATGCAAGAGCGGCCACGAGGGCTCGGTAAAACGCCAATCTTAACACAGGCGCTACAGTCCGATCCGCGCGCAGACAGGCGGGGAATACTTGGCGGAGCGGTCCGCAACGGGCCTCGATATACTGCGAAGCCGCCAATCCTTGCGCGCTCTTGCGCAAATGCCCCCCGAACCAGTCGATCTCATCATCGAACCCCGCTGGCTGCTGCCAGTCGCCCCGGCCAACATCGTGCTGGCGGAACACGCCGTCGCCATCGCCGCGGGCAAGATCGTCGCGTTGGGATCAGCGGAGCGAATCAGAAGGGATTTCGAGCCCCGCGAGCGGCTTGTGCGCGAGCACCATGCGCTTCTGCCCGGACTGGTCAACGCTCATACGCGTGCAGCCACGCGCTTGCTGCGTGGGCTTGCGGTCCAGGGGCCGCTGCTGCGTTGGCGATTCGAGATCGTCTTGCCGGCCGAGCAACGCTGGAGTGGCCCGGACTTTGCGCGCGATGGAGTGAAGCTCGCCGTCGCCGAAATGCTGCGGGCGGGTATCACGGCTTTTGCCGATCCTTCGCTGTATCCCGAGGAGACGGCCCGGGTCGCCGCCACGACGCGGATGCGCGTGGCGGTGGGCCTGCCCATCGCCGATGAGCCCAGCGCTTGGGCCGATAGCGCCACCGCGTATCTCGCGCGTGCCGAGCGGCTGTGGGATGAATATCAGTCCGATCCCTGGGTGTCGCCCTATTTCGCGCCGCAGGGCGCCGATATCCGCGATGAGACGCTCGTGCGCATCCGCCGGGTCGCGGATGAGCTCGATGCGCGGGTCGCAATGCAGATTCACGAGTCCATCGTAGAAGTTCGCGACAGCCTGTCGCAGCACGGCCACCGGCCTTTGCGCAGGCTGCGGGACCTCGGACTGCTGCGGCCGGGCTTCACCGCAGTTCACATGAACTCGCTGGAGGCCGAAGATCTGCAGGCGGTGGGTGCGAGCGGCATCTGCGCTGTGGCCTGCCCCCAGTCCGACCTCAGACTTGGCAGCGGGATCTGTCCGGCAAGACAGCTCGCGGCGCAGGATATCGCGGTAGGTTTGGGTACCGGGGACCCGGTAGCCGTGGGTGCCTTGGATCTGCTTGCCGAAGCGCGCACCGCGGCGCTGGCGTGCGGGGCGCTACCGGAGGCTGGAAGGCTCTCGGCCGAGGATGTGCTGTATATGGCAACACTGGGAAGTGCAACGGCAGTGGGACTGAGCGCGCAGGTCGGCTCGATCGAGCCCGGCAAGAGCGCCGATCTGCTGTGCCTCGACCTGAATGTCGCCGGGTGCGAGCCGGTGCTGCGGGCCGCCGATGCGATCGTATTCGGTGCCACCCGCTCGCAGGTGAGTGACGTATGGCTCTCGGGACGTGCCGCGGTGAGTGCCGGGAAACTTCTGGCCTTCGATGAGCAGGAGCTG
>Ga0070741_10008857_pt1 | contig 19920 bp, 13 predicted proteins | sample Coa_R1_4_FD_66440 | JGI IMG/M metagenome (GOLD analysis project Ga0070741, IMG submission 66440) | Surface soil microbial communities from Centralia Pennsylvania, which are recovering from an underground coalmine fire - Coalmine... | ecosystem: Environmental > Terrestrial > Soil > Unclassified ...
GCAACTCTCGACGGGCTGGCCTGCTCTCAGGACGCCTCTAACGACATCCGAGAGCAGCTGGAAAGGTACAGGGGCCCCGTTCGGCTTTGCCGAACGGGGCGAGGGAAGCGTTTCCCTCGTTGGACAACTCCCCGTTCGGCTTCGCCGAGCGGGGCGAGGGGCGCGAAGCCCCTCGTCGAACTAAGCCGAGCGCAGCACGCGGCCGGCTCGCTCGCCGGTCAGGTCGCCGCGCTCGACCGTCACCGCTCCGTTCACGATGACGCTCTCGATGCCTTGGGCGCGCGTGAGCAGCCGCGGCGCCCCGCCGGGCAGGTCGTGCACGAGCTGCGTCGGCAGGTCGGTGACGCGGTCGGGATCGAACGTGACCACGTCCGCGAAGCAGCCCGCCGCGAGCCGCCCGCGCTCGCGGATGCCGAACAGCTCCGCCGGTGCCATCGTGAGCTTCCGGACCGCGTGCTCGAGCGGCATGAGCTTCCGCTCGCGGATCCAGCGGCCGAGGAAGTAGGTCGTGTAGGCGTGGTCGGCGAGGAGCGTCAGGTGCGCACCGGCGTCGGAGAGGCCGATCAGCGTGTCCTCGTCGAGGAGGCTCGGGCCGCGGCCGGCGTCGCTCGAGAGGCAGTAGCTGAACTCGGTGCGAAGGTCGTCCTCGAGCGCGACGTCGAAGAATGCGTCGAACGGGTCCGCGCCGCGCGCGGCGGCGACGTCGGCCACGCTCTTCCCCACGAGCGCCTTCACCGCGGGGGCGTGCGCGAGCTGGATCTTGACGCCTTCCCAGTCGCCCTTGAAGAGGCGGAAGCTCTCGCTCGGCCCGGTCACGTCGGCGCGGAAGCGCGCGCGGAACTCGCGATCGGCGAGGACGCGCGGCAGTTCGTCGCGCGTGGCGGACATCACGCTCTTCCAGCTCGGCAGCTGATCGAAGATCCCCATGCCGACCAGCTTGAAGTCGGTGAGGGTCGGACGGCAGCTCGTCTGCGGAACGAGCTTCAGGCCCTCGGCGCGGGCGCGCGCGACCTTCTCGATGCCGTCCGGACGGAGCGCGCCGAGGAAGCTCACCGGTCTGCCGCTGCGACGCGCGGCCGCGATGCTCACGTCGACGTCGACGAGGTGCTTGGTCGTGATCTCGACGGCCCCGCGGTCGACGTCGCGCAGCACGGAGGCGAGCTCGACGATCTCCTCGTCGGCCGCGGCGCGGCTCGGCACCGGTCGGCCGTCGCCGCCGAAGTGCGTGGGTGCCTGCGACGTCGAGAAGCCGAGCGCCCCCGCGTCCATCGCCCCGCGCACGATGGCGCGCATGCGCTCGACCTCGTCGCCGGTCGCCGGGCGCTCGCTCGCGTCGTCGCCGAGGACGTACGTCCGGACGGCGGAGTGGCCGACGAGGCAGCCGACGTTCAGCGCCGGCCGCATCTCGGCGACCGCGTCGAGGTACTCGGGGAACGTCTCCCACTGCCACGTGATGCCGGCCTCGAGCGCCGCGAGGCTCATCCCCTCGACGCGCTCGAGCATTCGCATCACGCGCTCGCGGTGCGACGGCCGGCACGGCGCGATCGTGAACCCGCAGTTGCCCATCACGACGCTCGTGATCCCGTTCCAGCACGACGGGGTGAGCGCGCGATCCCAGCAGACCTGAGCGTCGTAGTGCGTGTGCGGGTCGATGAAGCCGGGAGCGACCGCGAGGCCCGTCACGTCGAGCTCGCGCCGACCTTGCGACGCCCGGCCACCGACCTGGGCCAGCCGCTCGCCGTCGATCGCGACGTCGCCGGTGGCGCCGGGCGCGCCGGTGCCATCGTAGATCGTCCCGCCGCGCAGCACCAGATCGTGTGGCATGGTCCGAGGAGAGGAGCGTCCGACAACCCGCGACCGCTGTCAATGCGGTCGCCGGCGGGGAGAGATCGATGACGGAGTGGGATGCGGGGGCGTACCGGCGGCAGTCGAGCCTGCAGGAGGCGATGGCGGAGGACGAGCTCGCGCACCTGCGGCTCGCGGGCGACGAGCGCGTGCTCGACGTCGGCTGCGGCGACGGGCGGATCAGCGGCGAGATCGCCGATCGCGTGCCGCGCGGCGCCGTCGTCGGGATCGATCCGTCGCATCACATGATCGACTTCGCGCGCTCCAACGTCGCGCCCCGCGCGAACCTCCGCTTCGAGGTCGCCGACGTGCGCGCGCTCCCGTTCCGGGCCGAGTTCGACCTCGTCGTCTCGTTCAACGCGCTCCACTGGGTTCCCGAGCAGGCAAACGCGCTGCGCGCGATGCGCGCCGCGCTTCGCCCGGGCGGCGGGGCCTGGCTCCGGTTCGTGCCGGCGAGCGAGCGCAGGTCCCTCGAGGACGTCATCGAGGACGTCCGCCGATCGCCGCGCTGGTCCGCACGTTTCGCGACGTTCCGGACGCCCTTCGTGCACCCGGAAGCGGGGGCCTACCGCGCGCTCGCGGCGAGCTGCGGCTTCGACGTCGTGCGCGAGGACGTCCGCCACGTCGCGTGGGACTTCGGGAGCCGGGCCGGATTCGTCGCGTTCTGCCGGGCGACGTTCGTCGAGTGGACGCAGCATCTGCCCGACGCCGCGTGGGACGACTTCATCGGCGACGTGCTGGACCGGTACGCTGCGATCGCGCCCGGCGACCCGGCCGCCGACCGCACGTTCCGCTTCGACCAGCTCGAGGTGCACCTCAGCGCCGCGGACGCTCCGGTCGGCCGCGCGGGCTGATCGCGCGCGCCTCGGGCGCGTCGCAGCCGTCGTCGCGTGCGAGCGCCGCGAGCCGGTCGACGGTCTCCGCCCGCTCCGCGTCGGAGAGGTTTGCCGCCGAGCGGAACACGCCCGCGAGGTGCGCGTAGGCGCGGCAGAGGACGCGCTGCGTGTCCGGACAGTCGGGGTTCCACGAGACTTCGCCGCCGCGCTCGACGAGGATGCAGCCGTCCGGGGGGTGAACTTCGCGATCGACCTCGGCGAGCTTCTCGGTGACGTCGGCGCGCCCGCCCTCGACGAGCGAGGCCGCGGCGAGCTCCACCAGCGCGTCCCCCGGAGCGCCGGAGCGGAGGTCGATCGCGGCGAGGCCGAGGTACGCCGCGGGCGCGGTCGGCACGAGCGAGCGCGCGCGCTCGAAAGCCGAGCGCGCCTCCGCGAGGTTCCCGAGCGCGAGGTGCGCCGAGGCGAGGTTCTCGTAGACGGTCGAGACGCCGACCTGGAAGCCGCCGCTGCCGGCCGGCGCGCCCGAGCGCGCATCGGCAATCTCGCGATACCAGGCGTCGACGCGCTCGAGTGCGGCGACGGCCTTTCGCCGCCAGGCGGCAGCCTCGTCGCCGGCGGGCGCCGCGGAGCCCGCGGCGGCGTCCGCGAGATCGGCCTTCCGGAGGTAGAACGCGCCGAGGTTCTCGAGCACCGCGGCCGGCGGCGACGTGCCGGGTGGCGCCGCGCCCGCGAGGAGGCGCTGCGCGGTCTCCGCCTCGGCGATGGCGCGGTCGAGCTTCGCGGCGTCGCCGTCCCGCTCGGCAGCGGTCGCGAGCCAGGCGCCGAGCGCCTGGTGGGCGCGATAGCTTCCCGGGCACGACGCCACCGCGGACTCCCAGAGCGCGAGGTCGTCCCGCCAGTCGTCGTTCCGGGCATGCGCCCGCAACGCGAGCGCGGCGACGGCGATCGCGACGACCGCCGTGCTCGCGACCGCCGCGGCGGTCGCCGCGCGCTTCGGTCCGGACGCACGCCGGACTGCCGCGGCGAGCGCGATCTCGATCCAGAGGACGAGCGAGCCCAGCGCCCCGATCGCCGGCAGGTAGAGAAATCGCTCGGCCATGGCGGCGCCGATCGGAAAGAGGAGGTTCGACGTCGGAAGCCAGGTGACGAGCGCCAGCCACCAGAAGAAGAGGAGAGGCCGGCCGGCCGGGTGCCCGCGGCGCGCCGCGACCACCGCGCCCACGAGCGCCAGCCCGACCGCCGCGACCGCCGCGGCGACGCGCACGGTCTCCCACGCATCGCCGCCCGACCCGAACGGCAAGACCTCGGCGACCGAGTAGTCCGGGCAGAGCGACGCCGGCCACACGACGAGCGCGAGCGAGCGCGCGAGCAGCGCGAGCGCGGTCAGGCGTCCGGTCAGGTACCCGACTCCGACGATCGGGTTGTCGCCGTAGCTCAGCGCGACCGGCGCGTCCGCGCGATGGAGCCACGCGCGCAGCGCGAGCACCGCCGCGATGGGCACGGCCGGGACGAGCCAGTCTCGCCACGCGGCAGACGCGACGGCGAGCGCGCGGCGGGCGGCTCCGGAGAGCCCCGTCACGCGCTCCGCGGCGACGGGTCGGTAGAGGGCGTCCCAGCCGGCGATCACCGGCAGCAGCGCGGTCGCGTTCTCCTTCGAGAGAAACCCGAGCAACGCGGTCGCCGCGAGCCCCGCCTGCAGCGCTCGTCGCTCGCCGCCGCGCGCTCGCAGCGCGCGCTCGTGGAGGAGGAGGCCGCCGAGCACGAACGCCGCGGCGAGGAGATCCGCGCGACCGACGACGTTCGTCACCGCCTCGGAGCCGAGCGGGTGGGCGGCGAAGGCGGCGGCGATGAGGAGCGCCGGCCGGCGCGGGATCGCGAGCGGCCCCGCCGCGACCGCATGCACGAGGACCGCGTTCGCCCAGTGGAGGACCACGTTCACGGCGTGCGCACCGACCGCGCGGCCGCCGTGTCCGAAGAGCGCGAGGTCGAACAGGTACGAGAGGCTCGTGAGCGGCCGGTAGAGGCCCTGGATGTTCGTCGGCCACCAGTAGTCGTGGGTGAGGATCGCGACGACGTTCTCCCACGTCGCGGCCGACATCTGGGGCGCCCCGACGATGGCGGCCGCGTCGAACGCGAAGCCGGCATGGAGCGCGTTCCCGTACGCGCATGCGACGACGATGGCGAGCACGGCGGGAGGGAACGCCGAGCTCCGGAGGAGCGCGTCGGCGATCGAAACGCGCTCGGCGGGCGGGACCGCCGGTCGCTTCGCCGCCGGGCCCGATGGCCGCGCCGGAGTGGGCGGGCGCGCGCGCGGTCCGCGGCGCAGTCGGCTCACGAAGCGGCGATGCCGACCATCGCTGCTCTGCGTCGAATGGTCATGGCCGAGGACGCCCACCGGTGCGGGCGAGCCGTCCGTATGCCGCTCGCCGTTCGTGCCTGTCAACGTGCGCGGCTGCGGGGTCGCACCGAGCGTGCCTCGCGGTCTGCGGCGTTGCCTCGGTCGCGGGCGGGGGATACCGATGGAACGCGTGACCATCGGATCTTGGTACGAAAGCACGCCGTTCATGCGGCCGAGCGGGCGGCCGGGCGTCTCGGCGGTGCTGGAGGAGCGGCTCCTCGTCGGCGAGTATCCGACGCCCGAGGACGCCGAATGGCTCCGCGAGACGCACGGCGTGACCGCCGTCGTCTGCCTTCAGGACGACGCCGATCTCGCCTCGAAGAACCTCGACCTGCGTGCGCTGGCGCGTGCCTACGAGCGCGCCGGGATCGCGTTCCATCATGTCCCGGTCGCCGACGGCGACGTGCGCGACCTCGCCGCGCGGCTTCCCGACATCCTCGCCCGCCTGCACGCGCTCGTCGCGGCCGGCGAGCGCGTGTACCTGCACTGCAACGCCGGGTTCAATCGGGCGCCGACGGTGGCGATCGCGTACGTCCACCACCATCGCGGGCTGCCGCTCCAGGATGCCTGGGAGCTCGTCAAGCAGCGGCGCTCGTGCGCGCCCTACCGGCGCGCGCTCGAGCTCCACTTCAGCGAGGAGACGTCGTCATGAATCCAGCCGAAGCGCGCTCTGCGGCCGAGTTCGACCCGGCGACGATCGACATCGCGACCCCGCTGCACTACGAGCGGAACGGCTACCCGCACGCGGAGTGGGCGTGGCTCCGCCGGAACCACCCGGTGTTCTGGTACGACCGCCCGAACGTCGAGCCCTTCTGGGCGATCACCAAGCACGCGGACATCATCGAGATCGGGAAGCAGCCCGACGTCTTCCTGAACGCGCCGCGCCTCGCGGTCTTCCCGAACGACATCCCGCCGCCCGAGGACCAGCCGGCTCGCCACCTGCTCAACATGGACCCGCCCGAGCACCAGAAGTACCGGACGGTCACGAGCCGCTGGTTCACGCCGCGGGCAGTGAAGGGGATGGCGGAGAAGGTCGCGCGCGTGTCGCGCGAGGTGATCGACGAGGCCGCGCGCAAGGAGACCGGCGACTTCGTTCAGGAGATCTCGGCGAAGATCACGATCGCCGTGATCGCCGAGATGCTGGGCGTGCCGCGATCCGACTGGGAGCTCCTCTTCCGCTGGACGAACGAGACGATCGCGCCGCACGACCCGGAGTTCCAGCGCGGCGCATCCGCGCAGGAGACGCTCGAGCGCGCCCGCATGGAGCTCTTCGGCTACTTCCACCAGATGTCCGAAGCGCGCCGCAGGCAGCCGACCGACGACATCGTGAGCGTCGTGGCGAACGGATCGGTGAACGGGAGCGAGATCCCGGTCATGGAGCTGCTGTCGTACTACTTCCTGCTCGTCGTCGCGGGCAACGAGACGACCCGCAACGCGATGACCGGCGGCATGCTGGCCTTCCTCGAGAACCCCGAGCAGTGGCGGAAGCTTTGCGGCGACGCTGCTCTCCTCGACGGCGCCGTCGAGGAGATCGTGCGCTGGGTGACGCCCGTCATCCAGTTCACGCGCACCGCGACCCGCGACTACCCGCTTCGCGGCGTGACGATCCGGGAAGGGCAGGCGGTCTGCCTCTACTATCCGTCCGGGAACCGCGACGAGGAGGTCTTCGAGGACCCGTTCGCCTTCCGGATCGATCGCGAGCCCAACCGCCACATCGCGTTCGGGATGGGAGAGCACGTGTGCCTGGGCGCGCACCTCGCGCGCCTGGAGCTCCGCTGCGCGTTCGCAGAGCTGCGCGAGCGCCTCGAGCACTGCGAGCTGGCCGGCCCCGTCGAGCGCATACGCTCGAGCTTCGTCGGCGGCATCAAGCGGGCGCCGATGCGCTGGCGCCTCGCGCCCGCGCGTGCGTGACGGGCGCGCCGCCGGCGGCGGCGCGCGATCGGAGGTTCGCCAGCGGCGAGCCGGCGGCGCGCCGCTCGTCGTGCAGTCGGCCGACGTACGCCGCCGGCTGTCGCCCGCGCTCCGTCGCGAGCTCGGCATGCGGGCGGCCCGCTCGCGCATGTTCCAGCAGGACAAGGACTGGTCGAAGTACTCGAACGACAAGGTCGACATCGCGCACGCGCTCGCCCGCGTGATCCGATCGCTCGCGAAGTCGCTGCCACTCGCCGCACCCGTGCGGGCGCTCTCGATCGGCTCGAGCAACGAGCCGCAGTTCAGGATCCTCGAGTCGGCGTTTCCCGACGGCCTCTACCTCGTCGACATCGAGGAGGCGGCGCTCGCGGTGGTCGCCGAGCGGATCGCGCGGCAGCGGACGGAGCACGTGCGCCTCGTCCGCGGCGACTTCACCCGGCTCCTCGGCGACCGCGCCGCCGCGCGCGCGTTTCGCGCAGGCGCGCTCGGCGGGCGGCGGATGGCGCTCGTCACGCTCCACCACTCGCTCTACTACGCGCCGCGCGCCACGTGGTCGGCGCTGGTGGACGCGCTCCATCGCGAGATCCTCGGCCCGTCGTCTGCGATCCACGCCGTGCTGATGGCGAGCGCGAGCGACGACCGCACGACCACCACCTGGCTCTACGATCACTTCGCCGGCCGCTTCTGCGGCGCGCGCAACGATCAGGACCTGCGCGCGTTCGGCCGCGACCTCGCGCGAACGCGCGCCCTGCCCGGTGCGCGCGTCCAGGTGCGGTCGTCGCGCGTCCGCTTCTTCGTCGACGACTTCGAGCGCTTCATGCGCGTCGTCTGGATGATCCTCCTCTACCCGAACGTGCACCGCTACACGGCCGAGCAGAGGGCGGAGATCATCGAACACGTCTACGAGGAGCTCTGGCGGCCCGGCATCCCGCTCGCGCAGATCCAGGACCACCTCGTCATTTTCCGCGGCGCGACCGGCGAACCGCGCGGGGAGCGATCCCCCCGTTCAAACCGTCACCGACATGCGGCGAAGGCGGCCATCGGCGACCGCTCGACGAGGTCGCCGAAGAAGCCCGGCTGGAACGACGCGCTCGCTTCGGATGCGACCTCGAACGGGACCCAGCGCGCGTCCCGGAAGCCCGCGTTCGCGAGCGCTTCGACGTACGTTTCGGGCCGCCAGTAGTAGTTCGTGATCGCGAAGCTCCGGCCCGCGGGCAGAGCGAACTCGTACGCGATCGGCCGGCCTTCGGCGTAGGGCGTCGGCCCCACCTTGCGGAAGCCGTGGCGCTCGAACGCCCGGGTGCCCGTGATGCCGTCGTCCGTGTAGTCGTTCACGCCGACGAGCCGGCCTCCCGGGCGCAGGTTCGCGTACAGCGCGCGGCAGAAGCGGTCGAGCTCGTCGCGGGTGCGGGCATAGTTGAGAAGGAACGCGGCGACCACGAGGTCGAACGATCCGATGACCCCCATGTCCGCCACGTCGGCCTGCAGGTAGCGACAGCCGAGCGGCTCGCGCCGCTCCGCGAGGTCTCCGAGCCCGACCATCTCGGCGGACGCGTCGACGCCGACGGTGAGGGCCGCGCCGCGGCGCGCGAGCCTTCGGCTGTAGAAGCCGTCGCCGCAGGCGGCGTCCAGGACGCGCGCGCCGCGGACGTCGCCGGCCAGGCGCTCGAGCGTGTTCGCCTCGAGGTGCAGGCGCCAGGGCGCCGTCTTCGCCTCGCTGTAGCGGTCGCCGATCCGGTCGTACGCCGCCTCGTGTGTCGCCATGGACATCGCCCCATCTCCCTCGTGGCGGCGGCTCGCGGAGCACCGCTACGGCCGCGCTCGCTTCGATTGATCATCGGCGGACCAGGCGGTCAGGCTTGAATCCGGACCGCGGGCGCTACGGGGCGCGTCAGGTATTGTTTCGGATGGAGACGCCTCGGGCGCATCGCTAGCGTGGCGAAGCCGATGATTGACGGTCGGCGCGACGGGAGGACGCCATGCTCGAGCCAGGCTCTTCGAACGGAACTGCCACCGCCATTCGCGGCGCGCGCGGGCGCCGCAGCGCAGCGAGCGCCGGCATCGCCGCCATCGGCGCTCTCGTCGCCATCGGCGCGGCCGCGAGCGCGCTCGCCGCTCCGAACACTTTCGTGACGCTCGCCGACGGCACCGAGATCGCGATGAACGTCCGGATGCCGACGAATTACGTGCCGGGCGTCCGCTACCCGACGGTCTTCGAGATGTCGGGGTACGACGGCGGCTCCGCGGAGAACGGCACGCTGATCACGGACTTCGGCCTGGAAGGCCTCCCGCTTCCACTACCTGCGGACGACAGCCGCCAGCTCACCGACTACCTCGACGGCGACTACGTGACGATCCACGCGTCGGTGCGCGGGACCGGCTGCTCGAGCGGCGAGTTCGATCTCTTCTCGTGGCGCTCGGCGCTCGACGGAAAGGAGATCATCGACGGCTGGATCGCACAGCAGCCGTGGTCGAACGGCGACGTCGGCATCCTCGGTCACTCCTACGGCGGCATCACCGGCTTCATGGTGACTGCGACGCAGCCCGTGCACCTGCGCGCGGCCACCGTGTCGGGCCTGGTCGACGACGTGTATCGCGCGCTCGTCTACCCGGGCGGCGTCAGCAACTATGGATTTCCGCTGCTATGGACGCTCGGCATTCGGACCGCCTACGACGTCGCCGGCGGCCTTCTACCCGGCATCGTCCGGCCGCAGCGGCCGGAGGACCCGGACGATCGCCAGGAGCGCTGCGCGGCAAACGTCCTGAGCAAGAGCCGCACTGTCCTGAACGACCCGGTCCTGCAGGGCCTCCAGGACACCGACAACGACTGGTACCGCGCGCGCTCGCTCATCACCTACGCCGATCGCATCAACGTGCCGATCCACATCACCGGCGCGCACCAGGACGAGCAGACCGGGCCGCGCGGGCCCTCGCACCTCTTCGAGGCGATCCGAGGAGTGCCGAAGCGGCTTCTCTTCACGAACGGCAACCACGACACCGAGAGCACCGCCGACTACGGCCTCCCGGAGGTGCGCGCCGACCGCAAGGCCTGGCTCGATCAATTCGTCCGCGGCGTGCAGAACGGCTTCGGCACCGTGCGCCAGGCCCGCCAGAGCGCGGTCGCGTTCTTCGAGGTGCACCGCGACGGCTCGGGCACGCTGATCCCGAACGGCAAGAAGTCGTCGACCGGATTCCCGTTCCCGGACACCAAGTGGACGGACTGGTTCTTGACGGCCGACGGCGGCTTCACGCCGATCGCGCCGACCGGCGACGAGGCGTCGCTGACCTACGTCTCCGCCACCAAGCGCCAGCTCTGGTCGTACCAGGCCGGTCCGACCGTCGGCCCGCCGCTCACGACGATGGAAGGCCCGGACGAGCTGGACTACCGGAGCGAGCCGCTCGCGACGCCGCTCACGATCGCGGGTCCGGTGGCGGCGACGCTCCACGTGCAGGCGACCGGCAGCGACACCGAGCTCTTCGTCGAGCTCGTCGACGAGGCGCCCGACGGCAGCATCACCTACCTCCAGCGCGGGCTCCTGCGCGCGAGCCACCGCGCGGTCGACGCGGCGGCGAGCGACAAGACGCCCGACGGACGGATCTATCGCCCGTACCGGCCGCACACGAACCCGACTCAGATCGTACCGCTCCAGACCTACGAAGTCCTGGTCGAGATCTGGCCCGTCGGCCACGTCTTCCGCCCCGGCCACCGGCTCGGCGTCAAGATCCACATGCCGCCGTGGGTCGACAGCTACTACGCCTACGCGCCGCGGAGCGCTCCGACGGTCAACACGATCCTGCACGGCGCGGCGCACCCGTCGCGCGTCATGCTCCCCGTCGTGCCGACGCCGCAGGCCCTCGGCCCCGAGCTCCCGTGCGGGGCGCAGGAAGCGGTGCGCTGCGTGCCCGCGGCCGGCTAGGCTAGTTTCCCCTTCCGGCCGCGTTCGCCCTCGCGCTCACGGCGGGCACGCCGCGCCGGATCCCGCCGTGCATCCCGCCTCGCCGGGATCGATGTGCCTTCGATCGCGGCCGCTCGGGGCGTTCGCGAGGTACGGGAACGCCGTGCGGAAGGGTGCGTCGTTCACATTCACGCCGTCGCCGAGGCGGTTGTTCGGCGCGACGTCGAAGCCGGGCGCGAAGACGCCGCCGCCGACGACGCGCAGCATGACGTCGGTCACGTCGTCGAAGAGCCGACGCCCATTCGGGAACCCGGCCTGGTCGCCGCCGACGATTCCGAGGCGGCTCTCCGACCCGGGAGCCGTCGGCGGCGTTCCGACGTTCAGGTGGAGGAGGTCGGCCGTCGGCCCGAGGAACACGTTGCCGGCGGGCGCGACGGGCGGGGCATACCCGAACAGGAACGCGAGGTCGCTCCGCGGCGGCGGCGGGATGGCGATCGCACCGCCGGTCGCCGCGTTCAGGGTACGGGCGAGCCTCGGGTCCGTGAAGAACGCCTCGAAGTCGGAGTCCTTCGCCGGGGGCGCGTAGTCGAAGGCGTCCTTCGAGGCGAGGCCGATCAGCCAGTCGCTCACGAACGGATTTCCCATCCGGTCGACTTGCTTGAAGCGCGGGTTCTTCGGGAGCTTCTTGGGCGGCGGGTGCCGCTCGGTCGCGAACCGCGAGGCGGTCGCCCATACCCCGATCGTCGCCGTCGCCGACGTCGGCGGCTCGAGGGTCCCGAAGAGCGTCAGCATCTCGACCGGCACTTCGATCGCGATCGCGTTCACGGCGTATCCCGAAAGCGTGTCGCTCGCGAAGTTCTGGAGCGCGGCGTCCTGAGCCGCCGACAGGACCCCGCCGTTCACGGCCGAGCGCAGGTTCAACGTGTCCGACAAGCCGGCGACGTCGGCGAAGAACGGATCATCGGTGGTCCCCGCGAAGACGCGGACGCCGTTCCCGAGGTCGTAGATCGCGGCGTTGAAGAGCGCGTCGTAGCTCATCGTGCGCGGTCCCAGGTGGTCCGGCACGGCGAAGAGCGGCGCGCCGTTGCCGAGCGGCGTCACCGTCTTCCGCCGCGAGCCGCGGACGAGCGTCACCGTGTAGCTCTGGCGCACGCCGAGCCCCGGGTCGCCGAACGAGTCGATCTGGGGCGGCACGACGAGGGTGCCGGGCGCGACGGGCGGCGGCGAGTTGGCGGGCGCGTTGATGCCGCTTCCGGCGCCCAGGATTCCGATCGGGCCGTCCGCGAGTCGAAGCTCGGTCGTGAAGCGGAACTGGAAGCGGACGTCCGCGATCGCGTCGTTGTCGTTGTCGATCTGGATCTCGTAGAGCACGGTCGGATCGAACGGCGCGCCGAGCGCGCCACCCCCCGGCTCGAGGAACGGGTTCACCGTCATGATGAGCGTCACGCGAGCGTCCGGCGTGGAGCTCCGGAACGCGAAGACGTCGGCGACGTCGGCCGCCGGGTCGAGCGCGGTGTGCGGCGCGTCGCGATGGCCGGAAGCGACCGATTCATCGCCGACGAGGAGCAAGGCAAAAAAAGCGACAAAGGCCGCGCGCATCGATGGCTCCCCCGTGCGGCTTCGCGACTGCGGAACCGCGTCCGGCCCCCGATGGCACTATCCGGCTGGCCAGCGGTCCTGACAAGCATGGGGTCGGCCCGCTCGGCACCCGCCGGGCAGAGAAAAAGCGGCTTGCGCAGCGCGACGGGCCGCCCCTAGAAGATCAACGGCCGATCCAGCGCCTCGAGACCGCCGTCCGGCCGCCCTTTCCTCCGGAAGTCTGCGGCCCGCCGCCGTTTCCGGGCGCGCAAGCACTGGAGAATCCCCATGTCGTCCGGAACCCGAACCACCTGGGCCGCCGTCGCGCTCGCGGTCTGGGCCGCGACCGCCGCGAGCGCGCTCGCCGACGGCCATCCCGGGGACCTCGACGGCCAGTTCGGCAACTCCGGCCGGGTGATGACGCGGGTCGTGGGCGGCCCGTCCGAGATCTACGGCCTCGTCGTCGACGGTTCGGAGCGTCTCGTCGCCGTCGGGCGGGCGGGCGGGGGATCGAAGCGCGACCTCGCGGTCGCGCGCTACCTGCCGGACGGGAAGCTCGACCAATCGTTCGGCGACCAGGGCATCGTCCGCCGCGGCTTCTCGGGCCGGCAGGACTGGGCGGCCGACGTCACACTGCTCGCGGACGGCCGCATTTTGACCGTCGGCCCCGCGTTCACGAGCGAGGGCGGCTCGACGCTCGTCCTGAGGCAGTTCCTCGAGGACGGTACCCCGGACGAGACCTTCGGGCGCCACGGGCAGGCGGCCGCGGCCTTCAACGCCCTCCAGACCCTGCCGACCGCGGTCGTCGTCCAGCCCGACGACAAGATCGTCGTCGCGGGAAGCATTCTGACCGCGGGCGAGGGGTCCCGCTTCATGGTCGCGCGCTTCCTCGCGGACGGCCGTCGCGACCGCACCTTCGGGCGAAACGGCGTCGTGCGCATCGAGGAGGGCGACGCCGGCATCGGGGACGAAGCGGAAGCGGTCGCGCTGTGTCCCGACGGCGGCATCGTCGCTGCCGGAACGATCGACGGCGCCCTCGCGCTGGTGCGGATCCTCCCGACCGGCGCGCTCGACTCCGGCTTCGGCAGCGGCGGGATCGCGCGCTCCGACATCGGCTCGGGGAACGACTACGCTTGGGATCTGAAGCGCCAGAGCGACGGAAAGCTCGTCGTCGCGGGCAGCTCGTGGCAGCCGACGACGCCGCGCGCGCTGTTGGCGCGCTTCCTCGCGAACGGTCAGCCGGATGACGGCTTCGGGTCGCACGGGGTGGCGCTCTGGGGATCGGGACAGGGCGCCGGCGCCGACGGGTTCACGGTCGCGCTCGAAGGCGACGGCTCGATCCTCCTCGGCGGCGCCGACTACGGCATCCAGCCCGCGCGCTTCGTCCTCCTGCGCTACACGTCCACCGGCGTGCTGGACCCGGGGTTCGGCGCGGGCGGCATCGTGATCACGCCGTTTCCGGCGGGAAGCGCCGTCGCCACGAGCGCCGCGATGACCGAGGTCGCGGCGGGGTCGCCGTCCGCGGCGTCGGGCGACACGTCGCGCGTCGTCCTCGCGGGCTACGCCCACAACGCGCGCAACAAGACCCGCTTCGCGCTCGTCCGGTATCTCCCGTAAGCGTTCCGATCCGCGCGGCTTGACGACGAGCGGCGGCGTTTGCGGCGGGCGGCGCGTCCGCTAGAGCCGCTCGCCATGCGGCGGATTCGCGAGCACCCGCTGGCGCGCCGGATCGGATCGATCGCCGGGCGCGCCGGGCGCGACGTTTCCGGCCGCGTCCTGCGCGCGCTCCTCGGCGACGGCCCCTCCGACTCGATCGGCGACCTCGGCGACGTGCGACGCGTGCTCCTCGTCCGGCCGAACTTCCGGATCGGAAACACGCTGCTCGTGACGCAGCTCGTGCGCGCGCTCGCGGATCGCTTTCCATCGGCGCGCATCGACGTCCTGGGCGCGGACACGACGGCGAGTCTCCTGGTCGGCCCTCCGGTCGATCGCGTCCACCGGCTGTCTCGCCTCTTCCTCCTACGGCCGTGGCTCTTCGTGGCGCTCGTCGTGCGGCTCCGGCGCGCGCGCTACGACGTCGCGATCGACGGCGGGCTCGGATCGTTCTCGGGCGGGCTCTACGCATACTTGACGGGGGCCCGGCATCGCTTCGGGGCGCCCGGCAAGGCCGACCCCTTCCTGACGGCCCGGCTCGATCCCGAGCCGACCTGGCACGCGTACGACGCGGCGGCCGCCTTCGCGCGCTGCCTGGGCGCGCGCTGCCCCGATCGCCCGGTGCTGCCGGTCGGAGATGCGGCGGCGAAAGCCGCGGCGAGCGCGCTCGCCGCGGCGGGGCTCGGCCCGGGCGAGGGCGGCGACGCCCCGCGGTTCGCCGCGCTCTTCGTCGGCGGCCACGCGCGGAAGCGCTGGGAGCCCGAGTCGTGGATCGCGCTCGCCCGCCGGCTCGGGGACGGCGGGCTCCGGGTCGCGATCCTGGTCGGCCCGGAGGAGCGCGCGACCGCGCGTGCTCTCGGTGCCGCGCTCGGCGACGCCGTCGCGATCGTGCCGCCGCAGCCGCTCGACGTGCTGGCGGCGATCCTGTCCGCCGCGACCGTCGTCATCACGCCCGACTCGGGCCCGATGCACCTCGCGGTCGCCGTCGGGACGCCGACGATCGCCGTGCTGCGATCGAAGCGTTCGCTGATGTACGCGCCGCGCGGCGCCGACGACCGCGCGCTCGTCGACCCCCACGTCGACGACGTCGCGCGGGCGGCGATCTCGCACCCCGCGTGGGCGCGCGTCGGCGCGCCCGACGTCGCGGCGGGCGCGGGCTGAGCGGCGCGCGCGGGCCGCGTTGACACCCGGCGGCCCGCACGCGAAGCCCCCCTTCGTGCGCAGGCGTGGGATCCTGATCGCGGCGGGCGCGCTCGCATTTGCCGTCGCCGGGGCGTCGGGTGCGGCCGATGTCCCGGCGCGCCCGAGCGCGGGCTGTGAGCGCACCTCGCTCGCGACCGGCGAGCGCCTCGAGCGCACGATCGACGTCGGCGGCGTCGCACGCTCGTCCATCGTGGACGCGCCGGACGCGCTCGTGCCGGGAAAGCCGGTGCCTCTCCTCCTAGACTTCCACGGGCTCGGCCACAGCGCGGCCGGCGTGTGGGGCGTCTCGGGCTTTCGCGCCCTCGCGCGCCGCGAGCCCTTCGTGACCGCGTACCCCCAGGGGTTGCCCGTCCGGCTCGAGACCCCGCGCCGGGTCTTCGAGGGCGTCGGCTGGGAAGTGCGCTCGACGACGGGCAACCGCGACCTCGGGCTCGTCGCGCGCCTTCTCGATCGGCTCGAGGCCGACTACTGCATCGACCGCGCGCGCGTGTACGCGACCGGCTTCTCGAACGGCGCCTACCTGAGCGAGCTCATCGGGTGCGCGATGGCCGATCGCGTCGCGGCGGTCGCGCCGGTCAGCGGCGGCCTCCCGTCCGTACGCTGCGAGCCGTCGCGGCCCGTACCGATCCTGATCCATCACGGGCGCCTCGACGACATCGTCGACGTCGCGCAGGGCCGGCGCGCGCGCGACGAGTGGGCGCGCATCGACGGCTGCTCCGCGGACGTCGTACCGTCTCCCGCCGGGACCGCGACGGCGGACGGCATCCGGTGCGACAGCGCCGCGTGCGGCGGAGGGTCGGTCGTCGAGATGTGCGAGGGCGACTTCGCCCATCATTGGCCGCCTTCCGCGACCGAGCGCATCTGGGCGTTCTTCGTCGGCCACCCGATGCCGCCGCCGGCTCGTTGATCGCGGGGCATTCCGCCACGCCGCCATTGCACCCGCGCACGTCGCGACATGGCGGATGCTGCGTGCGTCGAGCGGATGCGTTCAGGCGAGCACGCGTCGCTCCGCGGAAACGCGAAAAAGTGGCTTGGCACCCGCCGAGCCCTCTGGGATGATCGCACGCTCAGCGGTCCCGCCTCCTCCCAAGCCCGCCCCGGGCCCGTTTCGTCGTCATGCAGCTCGTTCTACGAAGCCCGAGGAGCGGGTCGAGGCGCCCGGCAACGCGCGCTCTCGCCACCGCGATCGCGTTCCTCGCGTCGCTCGCCGTCGCGCCGCGCGCCGGTGCGGCCGGGGACTCCGGCGTGCTCGACACGATGTTCGGCTCGGGCGGCAAGGTGCAGCAGCCGATCGGGACGAACGCGCAGGCCGACGAGGGCTTCGCTCTCGCGCTGCAGGACGACGGCGCGATCGTCGTCGTCGGCCGCACGACGACGAAGATCGCGGCGGCGCGCTTCTCGACCACCGGCGCGCTCGACGCGACCTTCAACACGACCGGCATCCTCTCGCTGCCGGTTCCGAGCGCGACGCGCGCCGAAGCGCACGCCGTCCTGCTGGACGGCTCGCAGCGCATCGTGATGGGCGGGTTCGCGATCGTGAGCAGCCACGATCGCTTCACGGTGGTTCGGCTGCTCGCGAACGGAACCCCGGACCCGAGCTTCAACGCCGACGGCAACACCGACGGCATCGTCACCCTCACGACTCTCTTCGGGACACAGGACTCGCAGGCGCGCGCGATGGCGCTGCAGCCGGACGGGAAGATCGTGCTCGCCGGCTGGACGAAGGGCGCCAACCGCGACGCCGCGCTCGTGCGCATCGACGCCGCTGGCGCGCTCGACCCGACGTTCAACGTCACCGGGAAGGTGACCTCGGGGGACGGATTCGGCGTCGGAAACGACGAGGCCGACGCGATCGCGCTCCAGCCGGACGGGAAGATCGTCGTCGCGGGCCTCGCGTTCCAGGGGAACAACCAGAACGCGCTCGTCGCGCGCTTCCTCGCGAACGGCGCGCTCGACACGACGTTCCACGCGCCGAACGGATTCCAGCAGATCGACTTCGGCGGACAGGACGCGGCGGCCGCGATCCTCCTCCAGCCGGACGGCAAGATCGTCGTCGCCGGCGTCGGCCAGCCGGGCGGGTCGTCGCGCTTCGCGATTGCACGGCTCGACGAGAACGGCGAGCTCGACCCGACTTTCGGTGGCGCCGGGACGGTCACCGTGGCGATCAGCCACGGGACCGGCGATCAGTCGGACGCGCGCGCGCTGGTTCTCCGGCCGCACGGCCGCATCCTCGTCGCCGGCCGCGCGGCGGCCGGCGCGACCTACGACTTCGCCGCGCTCGAGCTCCGCGCCGACGGATCGATCGATCCGACGCTCGGCACGGACGGCATCGTGAGGTTCGACTTCAATACCAAGAGCGACGAGGCGAACGGTGCCGCCCTTCAGGACGACGGCAACGTCGTGCTCGCCGGGACGGCGCGCGCGGGCAGCAACGCCGACTTCGGCCTCGCGCGCCTCGTGGTGACGAGCTGCGGCGACGGCGTCGTCGACGCGGGCGAGGAGTGCGACGACGACGCGATCGGCGGCGCGTCGTGCTGCTCGGTCGTTTGCGAGGTGCGGCCGGCGAGCGACGTCTGCCGCCCGCAGACCGGGAGCTGCGACGTCGCCGAGACCTGCGACGGGGCGGACCCGACGTGCCCGCCGGACGCGGTCGTCGACGCGGGGATCACGTGTCGCGGCGCCGCCGGAGACTGCGACGTCGCGGAGGCGTGCGACGGCGTCGGCCACGCGTGTCCCGCCGACCTGCGCGTCGGCGCCGGCACGACGTGCCGCTCTTCGGCCGGCGACTGCGACGTCGCCGAGGCGTGCGACGGCTTCTCGGCCGCCTGTCCGAGCGACGTGCGCCGGCCGTTGGGCTTCGTGTGCCGCGGGCCCGCGGGTGCGTGCGACGCCGCCGAGAAGTGCGACGGCACGAGCGCCCAGTGCCCGACCGACGTGCTGTCGACCGCCGGCACCGTGTGCCGCGCGGCCGCCGGCGACTGCGACGTCGCGGAGACGTGCGACGGCCTGTCGCTCGCCTGCCCGCCGGACGCCGTCAAGGAAGCCGACACGCCGTGTCGCGCGAGCGCCGGCATCTGCGACGTCGCGGAGAGCTGCGACGGCGGGAGCCCCGCGTGCCCCGCCGATCAATTCGCGCCGTCGACCACCGTGTGTCGCGAGGCGGCCGGCGACTGCGACGCCGCGGAGACCTGCACGGGCAGCGCCGCCGCGTGTCCGGCCGACGCGCTCGCGACGGCGGGAACGGTCTGCCGCGCCGCGGTCGACGACTGTGACGTCGCCGAGTCGTGCGACGGCGCGGTCGCGAGCTGTCCCGCGGATCGCCATCGCCCCGACCGCGACCAGGACGGCGTCTGCAACAAGGTCGACGTCTGCCCGAACGTGTCGGACCCGGACCAGACGGACGGGGACGGCGACGGGCTCGGTGACGCGTGCGATCCCTGCACGAACGGCGTTGCGCTCTCCGCCGCTCTCCTCAAGATCGCGAACTACGCGACGCCCGCCGGCGACGACACGTTCAAGCTGAAGGCGAAGCTCGTCTTCGCGGCGGCGCCGACGCTCGCGCCGGCGACGACGGGCGCGCACCTGGTCGTGACCGACGGCAACGCGAAGACGCTCTTCGACGCCGCCATCCCGCCCGGCGCTTTCGACGGGGCGACCGGTACCGGTTGGAAGACGAGCGTCGACGGCACGATCCACACCTTCTTGAGCCCGGTCGCGATCGCGGGCGTCGTGAACAAGGTGAAGATCATCGTCCCGGCCGATCGGCCGAACGTCGTCAAGATCCTCGTGACCGGGCACACCGGCAGCTTCGCGACGCTGCCGGTCGCGCTGCCGCTCACCGCGACGTTCGCGCCCGACCCGACCGCCGCAGCCGACGGCGTGTGCGGCGAGCTCGCGTTCTCCGGGCCCGCGCCCGATCCCGTCTGCGCCTTCGACGACCCGCCGACGGCGCTCACCTGTCGCTAGGCCGCCTCCGGCATCACGGCACCGCCGGGCACGTCGCCGGCGGCGGCGTGTTGGCGACGCCGCGGAAGCGCGCGGTCGTGTCGTTGGACGTCGACGGAGAGGCCGCGCCGGCGGCGGCGCAGAACTGGACCTGCGTGCCCATCGCGAGCCGGACCGCCATCGCGCCCTGGGGGGCGGGGTTCAGCCCGTACAGCGCGGCGCCCTTGCCACGCACGACCAGCCGGCCCGCCCGGAGCGTGATCGTGTCGATCGGTCCGGCGACCCGGTGCGCGTCGCGGTACTTGTACCCCGTCGAGAGCGTCGTGCCTGTGCGCGTCCAGTTCGCGGCCGGAAGGGCGATGACGACCTTCCGCGGCGCGCCGTTCGCGTTGTAGACGGTGAGCGTCGCGCCGGTGATCGTCGGATCGCCGGCGCCCCCGATCGCGGGCGGCGTCACGCCGCTCGACGAGCCCTTGTACGGCGCCGATCGGAACCGGATCTGACGGAGCGCCGGGTCGACCGGCACGGTTCCGTCGTCGAGCAGCGTCAGGCTCGTCGAGCGGATGCGGACGACCGGGATGACCGGCGGCGGCGTCGGCGTCGGCGTGGCCGTCGGGACGGGAGTCGGCGTGGGCGTCGGGCTCGGCGTCGGAGT
>Ga0070741_10008859_pt1 | contig 19919 bp, 16 predicted proteins | sample Coa_R1_4_FD_66440 | JGI IMG/M metagenome (GOLD analysis project Ga0070741, IMG submission 66440) | Surface soil microbial communities from Centralia Pennsylvania, which are recovering from an underground coalmine fire - Coalmine... | ecosystem: Environmental > Terrestrial > Soil > Unclassified ...
TCGTCGGGCGTGCGCCGATAGAAGTAGTAGTTGCCTTGCAGCAGCGCGTTGTACGCCTCGACGTTCTGATTGGACGGCGTCGCCGCGCTCGGTGCCTGCGCGGCCTGCGCGTTGTTGCCGAACAGCGCGACCTGCAGCTGCGTCGCGACCGCCGCGGCGATCTCGGACTGCACGGCGAAGATGTCCTTCATCTCGCGGTCGTAGCTGTCCGACCAGACGTTGGAACCGTCGGCTGAATTCACCAGTGCGATGGCGATGCGCACGCGATCGGACGACTTGCGCACGCTGCCTTCGAGCAGATACGACACGCCGAGCTTCTGGCCGATCGCGGCGCTGCTGTCGGTCGTGTTGCGGAACTGGAACGACGACGTGCGGCCGATCACCTTCAAGTGACTCAACCGCGACAGCGAGGAGATCAGCTCTTCGGAGATGCCGTCGGAGAAATACTCGTTGGCCGGATCGCCCGTGGAATTGGCGAGCGGCAGCACCGCGATCGACTTGTCCGCGCTCGCCGCGGCGTCGACGCGACGATCTGCCTTCGGGCCATGCTCCCAGGGCCTGGAAATGAACAGCCCGAGCCCGACGAAGGCAAGCGACACGATCACCCAGGTCGACGGCATGCGTCGCGGCGATGACACGCGAAGCGGCGGCGGCGCAGCTTCGACGGGGATCTCCGCGATCGCGGGCGCCTCGATGACGAACACCTCGACCGGCGTGTCGATGTTCTTCAGCTCCTGCACGCCGCGCGCGACGAACTGGTGGCGCAGCTCCTCGCGCAGCTGCCCGCGGACGTGATCGCTGATCGCGATGCCGCCGACCGGCGCGAGCGGCTGCAATCGCGCCGCGATGTTCACGCCGTCGCCGTAGGTGTCGCCGTCGCGCAGCTCGACGTCGCCGAGGTGCACGCCGATGCGGATGTCGAAGCGCTGCCCTTCCGCGACCCGCGCGTTGCGCTGCGCGTGGCGCTGCTGGATCGCGATCGCGCAACCGGTCGCAGCCTGTGCGCTGGCGAACTCAAGGTGAACGGAATCGCCGATCGTCTTGATCACGCGGCCGCCGTGCTCGCGGGCGAGCTCGCGCACCAGCGCGAAGTGCTCGCCGACCAGCTTCAGCGCGTTGGCGTCGTCACGGTGAACGAGCCTGCTGTAGCCGACGATGTCGGTGAAGACGATGGCTGCGAGGCGGCGAACGGGCTGCTGGCTGGGCACCCGCAAACTTTATCGCTATCCCGGCTATGATGCGGCATCGGACCGGCAGCACGCCGGCTGAATTCGAATATCGACGCCATGAGCGTTGGTGCAGCGGGGAGGCTTATGAACATCAGCAGTGTCGTCCGCCCATGGGCGGCTGGTTTGGGCGTCGTTTGCGCGATCGGCTTCTCCGGCAACAGCGTCGCCGCGACCAAGCGCGCGACTTCGATCAGCGCGCATCCGGAAATCCTCGAGATCACGCCGACGCACGTCCATCTGCGGATGAAGGCCAATCTCAATGCCACCAATCCCACGCAGCCGCTCGCCGGTCGGACCGTGTCGTTCTCGGCGCCGAAAGGCGTCCCGCTCTGCGCTGCGGTGACCGACGCAACCGGAACCGCCGCGTGCGGCAACGTGCTCACGTTCCTGCGCACGACGCTCAATCTCGGCTACGTCGCGAGCTTTGCCGGCGACGCCGCCGATCTCCCGTCGAGCGTGAGCGGCGGGCTCATCGGCAATGCTGTGACGGCGACGAGCGCGCCGCCGTCCGCGACGATCGGCCACGTGTTCGTCGTGATCCTGGAGAACGAGAGCTACGCCTCGTCGTTCCAGCCGCCGAGCCCGACCTATCTCTCCAGCACCCTTCCCGCGCAGGGCGCACTGCTCACGAGCTACTACGGCATCGGCCACGTCAGCAACGACAACTACATCGCGATGGTGAGCGGCCAGGGTCCCAATGCGCTCACGCAGTCGGATTGCATCGCCTTCGTCAATTTCGTCGGCAGCGGCCCGATCGCGGCGCTCGACAATCAAGCCGTCGGCCAGGGCTGCGTGTATCCGGCCAACGTGCCCAACGTCACCGATCAGCTGCGCGCGAAGGGGCTCACCTGGAAGGCGTACATGGAAGACATGGGCAACACGCCGTCGCGCGAGTCCGCGACCTGCGGCCATCCCGCGCTGAACTCGCAGGACGGCACGCAATCCGCGACTGCGCAGGATTCCTACGCGACGCGCCACAATCCGTTCGCGTACTTCCACAGCATCATCGACGATGCCGCCTACTGTAATCAGCACGTCGTCAATCTCTCGCCGCTGCAATCCGATCTGGCCTCGATCGCGACGACGCCGAACTTCGTCTTCATCAGTCCGAGCCTGTGTCACGACGGTCACGACGCGCCGTGCGCGAACGGCGAGCCGGGCGGGCTCACGTCGATCAACACGTTCCTGCCGGGACTGGTCCACACGATCGTGAGCTCGCCCGCGTTCCAGCAAGACGGGCTGCTCATCGTCACCTTCGACGAAGGCGCCGTCACCGACGCCAGCGCGTGCTGCGGCGAAACGGCGGGACCCAATTCGCCGTTGCCGGGCATCACCGGTCTCGGCGGCGGCTTGACCGGCGCGGTGCTGTTGTCGCCGTTCATCACGCCGGGGACCGTTTCGAGCACCGCGTACAACCACTATTCGATGCTGCGCAGCATCGAGGACCTGCTGGGCCTGCGCTATCTCGGCTACGCCGGCGCATCGGCGCAAGCCAGCTTCGGACCCGACGTGTTCACCGCGGCGATGCCGCAGTTCCCGCCGAAGAACTGACGAACCGCTATCGTTACGGGGTGACGTCAGACGACCCCGAGCACGACGACGACAAGGCGCGCGGCCCCGCCTCCGGCGCGCGCCGCCTGCTCAAGCTCGCCGGGATGACCGCGACGCTCGCGGGGCGCTACGCCGGTCACGCCATCGCCAACGGATTCCGCAGCGCCGATGAGCGCGCGCACGCGCGCGGCAAGCTCAACGCATCCGCCGCCGCGCATCTGGCGGAGACGCTCGGCGAGCTCAAGGGCGCGGTGATGAAGCTCGGTCAGGTCGCATCGCAGGCCGCGAGCATCCTGCCCGCCGAATTCGCCGAGCCGCTCAAGCGTCTGCAGAAAGACGCCCCGCCGATGCCGTTCGCCGTGATCCGCAAGCAGATCGATTGCGATCTCGGCAAGGAAAAGGCGCGGCAGCTCATCAAGCGCATCGAGCACAAGCCGTACGCAGCGGCGTCGATCGGCCAGGTCCATCGCGCCGTTCTCCACGACGGTCGCGAAGTCGTCATCAAGGTCCAGTATCCCGGCGTCGCCGAATCGTGCGACACCGATCTCGGGCAGCTCAAGCTCGCGCTGCGCATGGCGCGGATCGTCAAGGTCGACAAGGCGACACTCGACGATCTCTTCGAGGAGATCCGCGCGCGCCTGCACGAGGAGCTCGATTACGAGCAGGAGGCGCGCAACATCGATCTGTTCCGCCGCTTCTTCGCGGACGATCCGCGCCTCGTGATCCCGCAGACGGTGCCGGAGCTTTGCTCCAAGCACGTGCTGACGATGCTGCTCGAGCCCGGCGATCGGCTCGACGAAGCCCCCAAGAGCTACGAGCAGGCGCTGCGCAACGAGATCGCTGTGCGGCTGTTCGACTTCATGTGCCGCTCGGTGTTCGAGCTGAAGGCCGTCCATGCCGATCCGCATCCCGGCAACTTCGCGATACGCCGCGACGGCAGCCTGGTCGTCTACGATTTCGGCTGCGTCAAGCAGCTCGAACGCGAGAGCGTCGACGCGTATCGCGATACGGTGCGCGCCGCGATCGCGCGGGATTGGCGCGCCGTCGATCGCGGCTTGATGCGGCTTGGCGTGCGCGTGCCCGACTCGCGACCGGTGTCCGACGAGTTCTACGCCTCATGGGACAAGATCGTGATGCGGCCCTTCCGCGGCGATGCGCCGTACGATTTCGGCGCGTCGACCATGCACGTCGAGGCGATCGCGAAAGGCTACGAGGCGCTCGAGCATCTGGACCAGTTCCGTCCGCCGGTGAAAACTGCGTACCTGGATCGCATGGTCGGCGGGCATTATTGGACAATGACGACGCTGAAGGCCCGCGTGGCGCTGGGCCCGCGACTGAAGAGATTCCTGGGGGAGTCATCATGATTCAGATCGAAGTGTGGGGCACCGGAAAAGCGTTGACGGGCTTCACCGAAGACGCCGTGCTGACCAGCGCGCGCAAGCTGTTCCCGCACACCAAGGCGCAGCACATCGCGCGCTTCATCGCCGGCAAGCGCTTCATCATCACGCGCGTCAACAGTCCGGAGGCCGCGCAGAAGCTGATCGACGGCCTCGCCAAGTCCGGGATCGAGGCCGATACGGCGGGACCGCCTCCGGCCGCGGATGCCGCGCTGGAGGAAGACACCACGCTCGCGGCGGACGACGAAGCGCATCTGCTCGAGGAAGTCGACGAAGGCTCCGAGGAAGCGCAGATTCCGGAAGCGCCGCCGCCCGCGGCGGCGCGAAAGAACTGGATCCTGATCGCCGGCGGCGCCGGCGCCGTCGTCGTCCTCGCCATCATCGCGGTGTTCGCGATGCGTCACGGCGAGACCTCGCGTGAGGAGGACGAGCAGGCCCGCATCCAGGCGACGACCAGTGCGCGGCTGGCCGCGAAATTCCGCGCCGAAGCCGAAGCGAAAAAGCAGGCCGAGCAGGACGCGGCGGCACAAGCAGCTGCAGCAGCAAGGGAAGCGGAGCGCGTCGCGAAGCAGGAAGCCGCGTTCGGCGAGATCGACGCCGCCTTCGTCGACGGCAATTACCCGGGCACCATCGCGCTCGCCGACAAGTATGAGCAGATGTACGGAACGGATCCGCGGGTGACGAAGCTCTGGCAGAGCGCTTACTTCGACCTGCAGGAACGCGCCCGTCGCGGGGACTTCGCGGCAATCCTCGATGCCCCGATCAAGGGGAGCCCGCATTTCGACGCGCTGCGCGACTGGGCTCTGCAGGCGCAGGAGCGCGCCAAGCCCGTCGGCGGCGCCGAGCCGCTCAAGCCGGGCGCGAGCGCTTCCGCCTCCAGACCACCGCAGCAATGATCGCGATCAGCGCGACGATCGCCGCGATCACCCGCGCGCCGAAGAACTCCCACTGCTTGGCGAACGCGTTGATCGCGACCTGCGTGTGCGGATCGAAATCGTCCGGCAGCTTCAGCACGCCCATCTCCTTCGCGTAGGCGTCGTAGTCGGCCAACATCGCTTTGAAGCGCTCGGGATCCGACGCGGAGAGATCCTTCGTCTCGCCCGGATCCGCGCTCAGGTGATAGAGATGCCACTTCGCGTCGCCCCACGGCAGCGTCACGCGCGTGAGCTTGTAGTCGCCCTTGAACAGCGCCGCGTTGCCGCCGACCTCGATGCCGACCGGCGCATCCTCGGCGTAGGTGCGATCCGCCTGCCCGCGCAGGACGGGGGCGAGGCTCTTGCCGGTGATCGGGACCGGGCCGTTCCACTTCGACGGATCGATGCCGGCGAAGTCGTAGATGGTCGGCGTGAGGTCGGTGACGAAGGAGAGGCTCGACACGAACCCTTGCGACACGCCGGGCCCCGCGACGATCAGCGGCACGCGCAGTCCGCCTTCCGCCGAATGGAACTTGAACAGCCGATCCGGTGATGCGGCGGCGTTGGCCCACTCGGGGCCGATGTAATTCATGCTGCCCTTCTCGCCGAGGTTGTCGAGCTTGCGCTCGTAACCGTTCTGCGACATCCACGTCGCGAAGCCGACCTGCGCGAGCGGATCGCTCGGCTCCGGGCCGTTGTCGGACGTGACGAGGAAGATCGTGTTGTCGAGCTGGCCGGTCTCGTTGAGGTACGCGATGAGCCGGCCGACGTTGTCGTCCATCGCCTCGATCATGCCGGCGTAGACGGCCATGCTCTTCGAGAACATCTTCTTCTCGTCCGCGCTCATCAGATCCCAGGAGCGCAGCTTGTCGTGCGCCGGCGGCAGCTCGGCGTCCTGTGGAATGAGCTTCAGCTCTTTCGCGCGCTTCCAGCGCTTCTCGCGCAGCGCGTCCCAGCCGCCGTCGTAGGTATGCGCGTAGTGCTCGGTGAGCTCGCGCGGCGCCTGCACCGGGATGTGCAGCGCCTGGAACGGCACGTAGGCGAAGAACGGCGCGTCGCTCGACTGATCCTTGCGCAGGTAATCGATCATGCGATTGACGATGAGCTCGGAGGAGTAATAGTTCTCCGGAAGCTGCACCGGCTTGCCGTCCTCGAACCAGTCGGCGTGCGCGTAGTACGGCATGTACGGCTTCTGCTGCCAGTTGTCGGCGCCCGACGCGTCGAGCGCGAGCGAATGATCGAAGCCGTGGCCATCGGGCAGTTGACCCGGCCCATGGCCGAGGTGCCACTTGCCGCTCATGTAGGTGCGATAGCCCGCGGCCTTCAAGCGCACGGCGACGGTGTCGACGCCCGGCTCGAGGAACATCGAGTAGCCGTGCTTGCCGCGCTGCTCCGACGGCAGCGTCTCCGGGATCGTCGCGACGCCGGTGCGATGGTTGTCGATGCCGGTGAGCAGCATCGCGCGCGACGGCGAGCACAGCGGCGAGGTGTGGTATTCGCTGAACATCGCGCCGTGCGCCGCGAGCGCGTCGATGTTCGGCGTGTGCGCTTCGCCACCGAAGGCGCCGATGTCGGTGAACGCCATGTCGTCGACCAGCAGGACGACGAAGTTGGGCCGACGCGCGGGCGCCGCATCGTCGGCAAACGCGCTCCCCACCGCGCTCGCGATCAGCGCCGCTGCTGTGGCGACGCTGCGCATTCCATACAGTCGCATTGTTCGTGCCTCCCCGTTTTGCATGGCACCGGCGCGAAAAATAACACGCCAGTGCTTGAACGCCCGCGGGCGTGCTCCGGTCATAACGACTCGTTTCATGCAGCACGAAGGAGTACCGATGCAACGCAGATTCAAATCCCTCGCTCTCGCCGGCGGCTTCGCCGCGCTCGTCCTTTCAGGCGGCGCGCTCGCGCAGACGCTGCCCAACGCGACGTTCAACGCGAGAACCTTCCCCAACTCGAGCGCGCTCGGGCCGGTCACGATCACGCCGCCCTCCGACGCGGACGGGCAGCGCTTGATCGTCGACGTCGACACGCGGCCGCTGGACGTCAATCTCTACGCCGGCGCGACGCGCGTCGCGAGCAAGCAGTCCATCACCTATCCCGCCGGAACCTACTATTCCTTCAAGGAAGCAGTGGATCTCCCGGGTCTGCCGGAGTAACGCGCAGAGCGCGATTGCGCACACCGTGGGGTGACCACCGCAGTCGCGCCTTCGCTGCTGGCAATCAACGCCGGCGTGAGCGGCAGTATCGCATTCGCGGACGTCCGCTCACCGTCCGGCGGACGCGTACGGCGAGCGCCGCGTCCCTCAGAGGGCGGATCGCATTGCATTGCGGTGCGGGCACTTAACGTTGGGAGTGCGGGTTGGCACGCTCATCGCTTAGCATGGATGGGCTATCGATCCGGGGGGATCCCATGACAAGCAGTGCCAAGCTCGCCGCGCTCGCGGCGCTCAGTGTCGTCACGTCGGCGTTCGCCGATCAGCCGCTTTCGAACGCGATCGCGCCGACGGTCTCGCTCGGCTACAGCTTCGGCGCCGACGCGCGGCAGCTGCCGTCGCAATTCTCGGCGCGCTTCGATTTACGTAGCACGCGGCTGCGCGGCGCAGCGATGTCGTTCCACTCCGACCCGGCGACGGATGACGCCGGCGTCGCAATCACGAGGATGACGGCGCTGCCGCTGGTCAACGTGCTCGAGCTCAGCGCCACGCGCAAGGGCGTCGACTCGCTGCACGTGCTCTGGCACGACATGCTGCAATCGACCGAGCAGCTCAACGAGGACGGCACCTCGGAATCGGGCAGCAGCCACAAGTGGATCTGGTGGACCGCGGGCGCCATCGTCGCCGCCGGCGCAACGGCGCTGGCGACCAGCAGTCACAGCAGCAACGACAACTCCGATCAACCGACCGGCACTCCGCCGAATGGCGGCGGCAACTGCGTCGGCGTGACCGGGAATGTGCCGGGCGATTTCAGCATCGACAACAGCGGCTGTCCCGGCAACGTGCCGAGCGTGCCATGAGCAAGCTCGCGATCCGTGCTTCTCTGGTCGCCGCGCTGCTCGTCGTGGCTTGCGGTGGTGGCAGTGGCGACGGCCACGTCGACGAGCCCGGACCACCCCCTCCCACCGGTGGCGGCGATCCCGACTTCAACTCCCAGTCGAACGAGTTCTGCCACACGATCCCATCCAGAGGCTTCACGAGCGTCGGCGTGACGACGGGCAACGAGACGGCGGCATTCGACGACGATTTCGGGACGGGCGCGAACATCCAGCCCGGCGGCGAGCTGACGATCCGCGGGACCACCGACAAGCAGGCGGGCGGCTCGGTCGCAGGCGTGTACCTCGGCTCTCCCGCTGACGGGATGACCGTGATCCTGACCACGTTCCTGAATGGCAGGCCGCAACAGGTCAATCCGATCCCGGTGACGCGCCTGGGTCCGGCGGACAACTGCAGCGGCTTCGCGATCTGCGACTGGACCGATCATGGCACCTTCATCGGCATACCGACCACGGCGGATTACGACGCGATCGGCGTCGTGATCAGCAATTCCAGCACGAGTGACCTCTACGTCAACGAGCTCTGCGTGAAGTAACGGCAATTGCGCGAAGCCACCGTTTCGCGCGACAGTAACGCCGACGGCAGGGACGCCGCTTCTTCTCACCGGGAAGGCTGGGACTCGTCCGTGCACCGTATCCTCGTCGTCGACAACAACAAGATCTACGCGGATGCAGCCGCTGCCCTGCTGCGCCTGCTCGGTCACACCGTGCGACAGGCCTACGACGGCCCTTCCGCGATCGCGATCGCGCAGGAGTTCAAGCCCGACGCCGCATTCCTCGATCTGGTGATGCCGGACATGGACGGCGTCGAGCTCGCCGCGGCGCTGCGCGCGCTCGAGTGCATGAAGGGCGCGAAGATCTTCGCGCTCACTGCGTTCACTCACAAAGCCTCGAGCGACGCGGTCCGCGCGGCCGGCTTCGACGCGATCGTGTCCAAACCCGCGACCGCCGACGATCTGGCGAGGGCGCTGGACCGAAAGTAGACTGGCGGCGGGGACATCGACTCACGATCCGGGGGGATCCATGAGCATCCGCAAGCTTGCGCTGGCCATCGTCGCGTGGTCGGCAACCTTCGCCGCACACGCGGAGTTCTACGGGACGCGCACCGACGTCGCGGTTTCCGGCGCGCCGGTGTCGATCGCGGCCGGCGACCTCAATCGCGACGGCAAGCCCGATCTCGCGATCACGCGAAGCATGGACGGCGGCCTGACGCTGCTGATCAATTCCACGTTCGCTCCGCCCGCGCAGTTCACGCAGATCGATTTCCCCAAGCCGGGTACGGACGCCTTCCACGCCGTCGCGTTGGCGGACGTCGACGGCGACGGCGTCGTCGATCTGATCGCGACGGAGGGCTTGAGCGTCGACGTCTATCGCAACCAGTCCGCGCCGCAATCGGTGAGCCCGAGCTTTGCGGCACCGCTGCGCCTCGCCACCGGCGCCAATCCGACGTCGATCGTCGTGGGCGACCTCGACGGCGACGGCTTTCCCGAGATCGTCGTCACCAATCCGAGCGAAAACACCATCGGCGTGTATCGCAACGAGCACGAAGCCGGTTCTTCCAGCGCGTCCTTCGCGTCGGCGCACTTCCTCGATGCGGGCAGCTACCCCGAAACGATCGCGATGGCGGATTTCGACGGCGATGGCCGCAAGGACCTCGTCACGGCCAACCTCCTCGACGGCACGGCGTCGATCTTCATCAATCAGACGGCCTCGCACGCGGCAGCGCTCGCGTTCGCCGCGCATCAGGACTTCGCCGTCGGCGCTGAGCCTTCCGATGTCGCAGCCGCCGACCTGAATGGCGACGGCAAGCCGGACTTCGTCACGGCCAACAACAGCGACGGCACGATCTCGGTCTACCTCAATGCGACGCCATCGTCCGGCGCCGCGCTCGCGTTCCGGTCGCAGGAAACGATTGCCGCGGGACCCGATCCGCGCTCGCTCGCGCTGACCGACGTCGATGCCGACGGCAAGACCGACGTGATCGTCGGCGATACGCTGGTCGAATCGAATCAGGACTCGCACCTCCAGGTGCTCCGCAACCTGACACCGACCGGCGGACAAGCGCTGGAGACGGCCGATCCGGTCGGCTTCGCGGTTGGTCCCGCGCCCGGCCGTATCGCGCTCGCGGACATCGATCACAACGGCCGGCTGGACGTCGCGACCGCGAACGCCGCGACGGACAGCCTCGGCGTGACGATCCTGTTCGCGCTTTCCTCCATCGCCAATCCTCCCGGCAACGACGGACTCGATCCCGATGCCGGCGGCGGTGGCGGCGCGCTGTCGGCGACGCCGCTGTTGATCCTCGCGCTTGGCGCGCTGCGCCGCAGACGCGCGGGGCGCTGACGGGACGCGGTGGCGCCCGCGCCGTCGTCTTCCTCCGCTGCTCCCGAAGGAGTAACTTCTCGGAACCGGGGCCCTGCGGCGCGAGCCGCGTTCACACCGATTCTCCAAAGGGGGTCAGCCATGCGAAAGTTCCGTTCCTTCGCGTTTGCAAGCGCGTTTGTCGCCGCATCGCTCTTGCCGGCGCAGTCCGCCAGCGCCGCCGGTGAGCCGCAGTTCGTCAATGCCGCCGACATCAAGTGGGGCAACCCGCCGCCGGGGCTGCCGCAGCAGGCGAAGTTCGCCGTGCTGATGGGCGATCCCGGCAAGGAAGGCCCATTCGTCGTACGCCTGAAGATGCCGGCCGGCTACAAAGTCCCGGCGCATTGGCACTCGATCGACGAGATCGTGACGGTGATCTCCGGCACGCTGTATCTCGGCATGGGCGACAAGCTCGACGAGTCGCAGGGACACGAGCTCAAGGCCGGCGGCTTCCACAGCATCGCAGCGAAGACGCATCACTACGCGTACAGCAAGAAAGGCGCGGTGGTCCAGGTCCACGGCAGCGGCCCGTTCGACATCCACTACATCAATCCGGACGACGATCCGTCGAAGCCGAAGGATTCGGCCGCAAAATCGCAGTGATCAACCGCAACCCGAGCGCGCGGCGCCGACGTCGCGCGCTCGCGGCTGCACAACAGGAGTCATCCGTTGGCGAAGAAAGAGCAGAACGATAAACAGGACGAAGCCACCGCCGAAGCCTTGCGCGTGCTGGCCGGACAGGTCGGCGCGGCGGCGGGTCAGCTGGTCGGATTGCAGATGGCGGTCGGCGCGCTGATCGAGAGCTCGCCCAATCGCGATGCCATCTGCGCCTCGGTGTGGAGCGCCTGGGAGCGCATCCGGGCGAACATCGGCTCGACGCCGTCGGAATCACACAAGCTCGTGCTCGAATCCGTGCAGACGCTGCTGACGCAGATCGGGGTCAAGCCCCCGCCCGCCTAGGACGCCGCTAGAGCTACTTTTCCTTACCTTCGACCGAGGGGTTACGCCATATACTTGCGGCGTAGCACGAGTCGTATCGAAGCCGCGCGTCAGTCGCGGCACGTTGGAGGGAGGAGCCATGTCCAGCAGGAAAGTCGCGTCTTCGCGTGCGACCACGCGCGCGCTCGTCAGCATCGTCATCGCCATTGGATCGCTCGCTGCGGCCTTCGCCGCGACGCGCACGTTCGACGCGCCCGCATCGCACAACACCAGCCAGCAATTCATCGCCGGCAGCGTGCAGCGACAGGACACGCCGAACGATCCGGGCTACGACCGCGCCGAGCCGGACGATCCGGATTCCACCAGCAGCGGCGGCACCGTGGAGCCGTCGTCGAATCTCTATTCCGAGCAGTTCGATCTGTTCGGCTTCCCCTCCGCGCGCACGGCGAACAGCGCGATCTACAAGGACGGGCCGCACGCAGGCCTGCCGATGGTCTCCGGCTTCAACGCAGCGGGCGCGTGGAAGCTCGAGCGCGGCGCGCCGACGACGGTCATCGCGATCCTCGACACCGGCATCCGCTGGGATCGCTCCGATCTGCGTGCGCAGATTCATCTCAATTGCGCGGAGCTGCCGGCGCCGCAGGATGCGCAAGGCCAGACGCACGCGGGCACATCGCCCGGCTGCAGGGAGCCGGGCAAGCTCTACGATCTCGACGGCAACGGCGCGTTCAACGTCGACGATTACGCGCACGACGCGCGCATCGCGACGCCCTACATCTGGTTCCGCAGCCAGAGCAATGCGAAGGGCGTGATCACCGGTGAGGATCTGATCCGCGCGTTCTCCGACGGTAGCGACGACGATCACAACGGCTACGTCGACGACATCGCCGGCTGGGACTTCTTCAACGACGACAACGATCCCTACGATCAGTCGAGCTATTTCGCCGCCGCCAATCACGGCAGCGGCCGCGCCAGCGAGGCCGCGAGCGCCGGCGACAACGGCGACGGCGACATCGGCGTCTGCCCGCGCTGTCAGCTGATGCCGCTGCGCGTGTGGGACACCTTCGTCTCCGATCCGAACACGTTCGGGCTCGCGGTGACCTACGGCGCCGATAACGGTGCGAAAGTCCTCGAGGGCGCCGACGGCGCGCTCGGCCACACCGCGTTTATGGAAGCCGCGTCGGAGTACGCGTACCAGAAGGGCGTCGCCCAGACGTTCTCCGGCGACGATCTCAACACCGGCAATCACAACTACCCCGCGGCGTACAGCCACGCGATGCTGATCCTCGGCACCGTGCCCGACACCATCAACGCGGTGGAGAACGATCCGGTCGGCACCGGTTTCGACCAGGCAGGCCTCGGCCAGGCCGCGGCGGTGTTCCTCGGCCTGCCGCTCGGCAATCAGCCGCTCGTGTCGACCTACTTCCGCAGCGCGAACACCGATCAGTACGGCGGCAAGGGCTCGATCGCGATGGAAGGCTCGACCGGCTCGGAGAACACCGGCAAGGCTTCGGGCGCTGCCGGCATGGTGATCAGCGCCGGAGCCCGCGCGGGCTTCACGCTGTCGCCCGACGAGACGCGTGAGATCCTCGAGCAGACTGCCGAAGCCGCGACGCAATTGAACGGCCTGGGCGCGGGCATTCCCGATCCCGCGAACGGCGGCTGGTCGCCGCACTTTGCGTGGGGCCGGGTCAATCTCGGCGCCGCGGTGCAGATGGCGCACGACGGCAAGATTCCGCCGCAGGCTGCGATCCACTCGCCCGATTGGTACGCGCCGCTCACGGGCGACAGCGTCGCGATCACCGGCGCCGCGAGCACGCGCGCGTCGATCTGCCCGAGCTTCCACTGGAAGCTGCAGTGGGGCGTCGGCGAGGCGCCGACGTCGTACCACACCGTCGCCGAAGGCGACGCGAGCGCGCCCGTCAGCAGCTTCGGCACGGTCGATCTCAAGGCGGTGCGCACTGCGCTCGCTTCGAATTCCGTAGCGTCCGACACCGGCGGCCCGACGTTCTCGTCGAGCGCACCGAATCCCTACGCGCAGGAGTTCGAAGTCCGGCTGACCGTCACCTGCTCCGGCGTGCCGACGCCCGGCATCGACCGGCGCGTGCTGTCGACGTTCTCGGATCCGACGCTGCGCGCGGGCTATCCGATGAAGCTCGGCGCCGGCGGCGAGACGCCGTTGCGCTACGCCGATCTCGACGGCGACAACGTGCCCGAGCTGATCGTGCCGACCGAGGACGGCGTGATCCGCGTGCTGCGGAAAGACGGCAGTGCGCTCGCCGGCTTCCCGGTGCAGACGCTGTTGCAGGTGCAAGCCGGTGCGCATCTCACCTCGCCCGCGCTGACGCAGCTCGCCTCCGCGACGCCGCCGCGCGAAGAGCCGCGCGCAGTCGTCGTCGCCGATCTCGACGGCGACGGCAAGCCCGAGCTGATCACCGTCGCCGGCGTTCACGTCTACGTGTGGGAGAACGACGGCACGCAGCGCGCCGGCTTCCCGCAGTCGATGAATCTCGCCAACTGTCGCGGCGCGGATCAGAAGCAGCCGACCGTGCATCGCAAGTGCGGCTTCATCGGCAGTCCTGCAATCGCGCATCTCGAAGGCAAGACCGCAGCGCCCGACATCGTCGTCGCCGGCATGGACGGTCATCTCTATGCGTGGCGTCCGGACGGCACCAGCGTCGCGCACTTCCCGGTGAACCTCGTCGATCCGGGTCAGCCTTCCGACCAGCAGATCTCCGCCGAGTCGATCAACAATCCGGCCATCGGCGATCTGAACGGCGACGGCAAGGACGACGTCGTCATCGCGACGAACGAGACCTACGACGTCGAATCGCCCGGGCCCGGCGATACGCAGGCTGGTCCCGGCGGCGTGCTCATCGCGGCGATCGCGCAAGCCGCGGGCAGCTCGTCGCGCGTCTATGCGATCGACGGCGCGACCGGCGATTTCCTTCCCGGCTGGCCGATCCACCTCAACGGCGCGCTGCAGACGACGCTGCCGCTGATCGGTCCCGGTCATGACGCCGCGCTCGCGACACTCGACGGCGCCCAAGCCATCGTCGTCTCCACGACGAGCGGTGATCTGTCGATCTACGATGTGAGCGGCACGCTCGTCACGCCGATGAACCAGAGCGACTTCGGGCCGCTGTCGAACGCGACCGATCGCACCGGCCAGTTCAACCTGTTCGAGTCCGCGAGCGTCGGCGATCTGCTCGGCGACGGCTCGCTCGACGTCGTCAAGTACGGCGTGAGCCTCGGCCAGGTGGCGAACCTGCTGCTGCCCGGCATGAACGCGCCCTACAACCATCTGATCGGCGCGTACGACGCGTCGACCGGATCCTCGCTGCAAGCGTGGCCGACGATCACCGACGACTACCAGTTCCTCTCCGCGAGCAACATCGGCAAGGTCGCGGGCGGATCGTCGAATCAGGTGCTCGCCGGAACCGGGCTCGGGTTGCTGCACGCGTATGACGGCGCGAGCGGCGCCGACGTCGCCGGCTTCCCGAAAGTCACCAGTGGCTGGCTGTTCGCGCCGCCGGAGCTGTCGCAGGATCAGCGCCTCGCCGACATCACGCGCGAGGGTTATCTGTTCGAATGGAACGTCGCGGACGCGCCGGCGTGTCAGCCGCAGTGGCCGACGTTCCGCCACGATCTGCACGACTCGGGCAACTACGATCACGACGGCATGCCGCCGGGCGCGATCACGATGCTCGGCGCCAATGGCGATTCGAACGGCGTGACCATCACGTGGCTCGCGCCGGCGCAGAACGGAATCTGCGCGCTCGGCGCAGTCGATCACTATCGCGTGCTCATCGACGGCCAGCCTTCGGCGCAGGCGATTCCGTCGCCGCAGGCGCCCGGCACGTTGCAGACGATGCAGCTCACGGCGCTCGGCGCCGGCGCACACACGGTGACCGTGCAAGGCGTCGACGCTGCGGGCAACGTCGGTTATCCGAAGAGCGTGCAGGTCGCTGCGGCGCCGACCGGCGGCACCGGCGGAACCGGTGGCAGCGGCGGCACGGGTGGCACCGGTGGCACGGGTGGAACCGGTGGCACGGGTGGAACCGGAGGCACGGGCGGTACTGGCGGTACCGGTGGCACTGGAGGCACCGGTGGCACGGGTGGAACCGGCGGCACCGGCGGATCGCAAACGCCGAGCGGCGGTGGCGGCGGCGGTGCGCTCGACGAGATCTTCCTGCTCGTCGCAGGCATGCTGTGGCTCGGTCGCCGACGGCGTCCGAGCCACAGCTAGTGGTTCGCGCTCAGGCTGGGGCTTTCAGCGCCTTGCTGATCTGCTCGTAGCCCGCGCGCAGCGTCTCGATCAATTTCTTGACGCCCGCGCGCGCGTCTTCGCCGGCATTGGCGCCCGCCACCTCGGCGCGCGCGATCTGCGCCTGCAGCTCGGCCCAGCGGCGCTCCAGCTCGTCGAAGCGCTTGCGCACGTCGGCCTTGAGCAGATGCGTGTGCAGCTTCACTTCGTCGCGAAGCAGCGAGAGCAGCTGAAGCTCGTTCTTGAAAGCGGTCTGGATCCTGGACATCGCGTCACCCTGCTGTGATGAGGTGCCGCAACTGTGCGCCGCCGGACCGCTCGCGGCATTGATCTGGATCATGGCGCCGAAGATCTGTCGAAATCCGCGGACCTCGATCGACCAATCCATAGGACTTACGATATGGAGACGCCATGACTTCCCTCGATCCGCACCGCCGCTGGCTCGCGCTCTACGTGCTGTGCGCGGGCGTGCTGATGATCGTGCTCGACACGACCATCGTGACCGTCGCCCTGCCCTCGATCCGCGCGGACCTGCGCTTCACCGAGACTTCGCTGGTATGGGTCGTCAACGCCTACATGCTGACCTACGGCGGCTTCCTGCTGCTCGGCGGGCGCCTCGGCGACCTCTATGGTCATCGACGCTTGTTCCTCGCCGGACTGGTGCTGTTCACCGCCGCGTCGCTCGCGTGCGGGCTGTCGACGGCGCAAATCCCGCTCATCGCGGCGCGCGCGGCGCAAGGCGTCGGGGGAGCGGTCGTCACTGCGGTCGCACTATCCCTGATCATGGATCTGTTCACGGCGGATGCCGATCGCGCGAAGGCGATGGCGATCTACGGCTTCACCTGCTCGGGCGGCGGCGCGCTGGGCGCGCTGCTCGGCGGCGTGCTGACGAGCGCCGTCAACTGGCATGCGATCTTCCTGGTCAACATCCCGATCGGCACCGCTGCCTACTTCGCGTGCCTGCGCATGATCCCGCGCGATCGCGTCGATGCGCGCGCGACCAGGCTCGACGTCGCCGGCGCGATCACCATCACCGTGTCGCTGCTGCTCGCGGTCTACGCGGTCGTCAACGGCAACGAGGCCGGCTGGACGTCGGGCGAGACGCTGTCGCTCTTCGGCGGCGCGATCGCGCTGCTGGTTGCATTCATCGCGATCGAATCGCGCGTCGCGCAACCGCTGGTGCCGCTCGCGATGTTCCGGCTGCGCAACATCATCGTCGCCAACATCGTCGGCGTGCTGTGGGCGGCGGGCATGTTCGCCTGGTTCTTCATCTCGGCGCTCTACCTGCAGCTGGTGCTCGGCTACGACCCGTTCCAGGTCGGGATCGCCTTCGTGCCGTCGGACCTGGTGATGGCCGCGTTCTCGGTGAGCTGGTCGGCGAAGATCGTGACCCGCTTCGGCTTGCGTGCGCCGGCCGCCGCCGGCTTGCTCATCGCGGGTGCGGGCCTCGCGCTGTTCGCGCGCGCGCCCGTGGACGGCGGCTACTGGCTCGACGTCTTTCCGGGAATGATCCTGCTCGGCATCGGCGCCGGCGTCGCGTTCAATCCGGTCCTGCTCGCCGCGATGAGCGACGTCGAGCAGAAGGATTCGGGACTCGCGTCGGGCATCGTCAACACGTCCTTCATGATGGGCGGATCGCTCGGGCTCGCGGTGCTCGCCGCCATCGCGGCTGCGCGCACCGGCCCCTCGCTCAACGCCGAGACTTTGACCGCCGGCTATCACCTCGCCTTCGTCGTCGGCGCGATCTTCGTCGCCGTCGCCGCGGCGCTGTGCTACTTGATCAGGCAGAGGACGCCGGCCGCGCCGAGCACGAGCAGCGTCAATCCGGCACCGAGCGAGCGGCCGATGACCGAGTCCTTCATGAAGGCGAACGTGTAGCCGTGCGAGACGCGCGCGATCAGCAATCCGCCGCCGAGCGCGTGCAGCATCGCAGCTGACAGCCCGCGCGCTTCGAGCAAGCCCATCATCACCAGGATGATCGGCACGTACTCGGCGAAGTTCGCGTGGCCGCGGATGCGGCGCAGCATCTCGTTGTTGCCGCCGTCGCCGAGGCTCGGCGCGCCCTTCCCCGTGCGGCCCTGGATGACGCGGATCGACAGCACCAGAAAGACCAGCGCGAGCGCGCCGGCGTAGCGCATCGTGATCATGAGTCGACTCCCCGTGTGTGTTGATTGAGCGCTCGCCGCGAGGCGGCGCCGGTTGCTATTCTGGCTCATCGGTTCTCGATGGGGGCTTTCCACGGTGTCGCATCGTCATGGCTTGCTGGCCGCGGCCGCGCTCGCGCTGTCGGGCTGCGCGTTGTTCGGCCGTCCCGCGTTCCAGCTGCAGACCTGCAAGATCGAAGGCGTCCCGGAGCCGCTGCTCTGCGGCTCGCTGCCGGTGCCGGAGGATCGCAGCGACGCGGCGAGCCGCAAGATCCCGCTGAAGATCGTCGTCGTCCCCGCCAAGGGCGAGAAGACGCTGCCGCCGCTCTACGATCTTCCCGGCGGGCCCGGCATCTCGGAAACGGCGTCGGCGCGGTTCTGGGCCGGCGAAGGCGCGATCTATCGCGCGCATCGCGACATCGTGCTGGTCGATCAGCGCGGCACCGGCGGCTCCAATCCGCTCGATTGCCCCGTGAAGTTCTACGACCCCTTCGTGCCCGTGCTGGCGCCGGAGATCGTGCGCGAATGCCGCACGCAGCTTGGAGCCAAGGCCGACCTGTCGCTGTACACGACGCGCGCCGCCGTCGAGGACCTGGAGCAAGTCCGCGCCGCCTTGCGCCACGACAAGATCGATCTGTCCGGCTTGTCGTACGGCACGCGCCTCGTGCAGGAGTACGTGCGCGCGTATCGGCCGCACGTGCGCGCGATCGCGATGCTCGGCACGCTGACGCCGGCGGAGAAGCTGCCGCTGTCGTTCTCGGCGAATGCGCAAGCAGTGCTCGATCGGCTCGCCGAGCAATGCGCGGCCGACGCGCGCTGCCATCGCGCAATCGACGACCTTGCGGGCGACGTCAAGGCGATCCGCAACACGCTCGCCGGCGGCCCGATCAGCGTGCAGCGGCCCGACGGCCGCAAGGTGCCGCTCGAGCCGGGCCCGTTCTGGGAAGCCGTGCGCGGCCAGCTCGTCAGCACGACGTCGCAGCGCAAGCTGCCGTGGCTTCTGCATCGCGCGGCGTACGGGAATTTCGACCCGATCCTGGAAGCGATGAACGCGACCGCCGATCCCGGCGCCAACGGCCTGCTGCTGTCAGTGAGCTGCGCCGAAGACACGATGCGCATCATGCCGGAGGAGATCGCGACGCTTTCGACCAGCGTGTTCGGATCGTATCGCGTGCAGCGTCAGATCGCGGCGTGCCGCATCTGGAACGTGCCGCAGATCGAGATCCCGCGCAACGGCTATCTCGTCAGCGACGTGCCTGCGCTGCTGATGGCCGGCGACATGGATGCGACCACGCCGGTCGACTGGGCGCAGAAAGTCGCGTCGCACCTGCCCAACGCGCGCGTCGTCGTAGTCCCGAACCTCGGGCACGCTCCCGATGGCCTGACGCACATGGAGTGCTACGACCGGATCATCGCGGAGTTCTTCGCCGCCGGCAGCGCGAAGGATCTGGACATCGGCTGCGTGAAGTCGATGCAGCCGCCGGCGTTCGACGTGCCGAAGGTGGCGGAGAAAGCGTCGGGCAAAGCCTCCGCCCACAAGCCTGCGTCGAAAGCCAAAGCGCTGAAGAAATCAGCGAAGAAAGCCAGGCACAAGAAACACCAGAAACGCGCGCACTGATCCTCAGCGAGCAGCAACCTTCGCGCCGAGGAAGTCGCGCGCGTGCGCGAGCTCGGGTCGCTGCGATTTGCCGGCCTGCTGCACGAGCTTGCCGTAGTAGTCGCGCGCGACTTCCGCATTGCCCTTTCGCTCCGCCGCGAGCCCCGCGCCGTACAACGCGCGATAACGACCCGGGTAAGTCTTGAGCGCGGCTTCATAGGCGTCGAGCGCCAGTCCCGGCTTGTCGACCTCGAGCAGCAAGCTCCCAAGCTGCTCGCGCACCGGCATCAACGCACCCGGCGTCACCGGATGCTTGCCGAGCGCATCCTCGGTCTCGGCGGCCGCGCTCAACGCGGCGATCGCTTCGTCGTCGCGTCCGCCGGCATGCGCGATCCACGCGTTCGCGGCCTTGATCTGCACCTCGAGATGGCGCTTGAAGTAGTCGAACTTCGGCTCGGTGGTGGCGTCGTG
>Ga0070741_10008860_pt1 | contig 19919 bp, 17 predicted proteins | sample Coa_R1_4_FD_66440 | JGI IMG/M metagenome (GOLD analysis project Ga0070741, IMG submission 66440) | Surface soil microbial communities from Centralia Pennsylvania, which are recovering from an underground coalmine fire - Coalmine... | ecosystem: Environmental > Terrestrial > Soil > Unclassified ...
CGTGGCCTCGCCCCAGCGGCCGTCGTGGAACACGGGGCGGTCGTGGCGCACGGCCTGGTACATCTCCTCCAGCTCGGCCGCGCGGCCGCGGTCGGCCTTCGGCACGGGAATCTCCCAGCGCGCGTCGTCGCCATACACGAGCAGGCCATGGGGCGACTGGCGCACGTCGCCGCGCTCGCAGCTCACGATGGTGATGCCGAAGATCGAGTGCGGCCGGTTCGGGTCCTCGCGCCAGGCCCGCTGCTGCGCGCCCGCGTAGCGCTCGGCCTCCTTCAGCGCCCACTCGTCCTCGGGGCGGGCCGCGGCCGCGAGCGCGCGGCGTCGCCGCAGGTTGTAGTCTGGATCGCGCGGCTGCTCGCCCGCCCACTCCGAGAACTCGGCCGAATCGAAGTGGCCGTAGCCGTTGTAGACCAGCGTGGCCGGCGTGCCATCCGCGAACTCCAGGTACGCCGTGTAGGCGCCCTCGGCGCGGCGCGCGGGGTCCCAGATGCCCGTCATCGCGCGCACGCTGCGCACCAGCCCGCCGCCGATAAGCCGCACGATATCCACCTGATGGGGGCCCTGGTTGAAGATGACGTTGCCGCCGCGCGCCGCGTCCAACTCGTGCGGCATGCGCGGCCGGTACATGAACTCGTTGAAGTGCCAGGTGTTGATCATCCGCAGCGGGCCGAGCTCGCCGCCCCGCACCAGCGCGCGCATCGCCCGCACGGGGGGGTCGAAGCTGTGGGTGTGGCCGCAGAGCAGCCGCACGCCGTTGCGCTCAGCGGCGGCGTTCATCGCCTCCGCCTCGGCGAGCGTGAGCGCCATCGGCTTCTCCACGATGACGTGCTTGCCGTGCTCGGCGGCGCAGATCACGTGCTCGGCGTGCAGGTGGTTCGGGGTGCAGACGTAGACCACGTCCACGTTGGGGCTCGCGCACAGCGCCTCGACGCTGGGGTAGGTTTCCCCGCCGTGGTCGCGGGCGAACTTCGCCAGCGCCGCCTCACGCGGGTCGGCGGCCGCCGTCAGCGCCAGGTGCGGCCGGCTGGCGAACTCCGGCACGATCTGGGTGCTGGCAATGCCCAGCCCGGCGATACCGAAGCGGAGCGGCTGGCCGTTCGTCATCTCGTCCCTCTTCGAGCAGCGGCGCGGTGGCGTACAGGCGTCCGGGGCGCCGCGCTCTCGCTCCACGGTACCCCATCTCCGCCGCGCGCGCCAGGCGCCGGGGACCTACCCCCGGCCCCCCTCCCGATGCGGGAAAGGGGAGTGGAGGGCGGGGGTGGTGCCCGACGGCTGGACCGCCGCGGCCATCGCCGAGCAGCGGCGCGCGCTGGCCGCGTTCCTGGGCTAGCGCGGGCGCCGCGCGAATGCTATCCTCTGCGCGACGGAATGCCGGGGCCAGCGGCTCGCTGCGGCCGAATCCAGGCACGAGGGGACGACGATGCGGTTTGGCGCGCACTACCTCCCGACGTACATTCCCGAGCTGGACGGCCCCGAGCCCGAGTTCTACCGGCGGATGTTCGAGCAGGCGGAGCTGCTGGACGCGCTCGGCTACGACGACTTCTGGGTCACCGAGCACCACTTCAACGAGTATGGCGGCACGATCCCGCACCCGCCGACGTTCCTGGCGGCCGTGGCGCGCACGACCCGCCGCATCCACCTCGGCGTGGCGATCAGTGTGCTGCCGCTGCACAACCCGCTGCAGGTGGCCGAGGCTTACGCGATGCTCGACGTCATCTCGGGCGGGCGGCTGGAGTTCGGCGTGGGTCGCGGCTCGACTCCGGGCGAGTTCCACGACTTCCGCATTGACCCGACCGACAGCCCGCTGCGCATGCGCGAGGCCATGCAGATCATTGAGAGCGCCTGGGCCGGCGGGGTGAGCTTCCACGGCCAGCTCTTCACGTACGAGGACCTGCGGGTGTTGCCCCGGCCCGTGCAGCGGCCCCACCCACCGATCTGGGTCGGGGCGTCGCGGACCGACGACACCTACCGCTGGGCTGGCCAGCACGGCTACCACCTGATGACGCTGCCGTACATGTACGAGCACGCGGTGCTGCAGCACTCGATCGGCGTGTACCGCGAGGCGCTGGCGGAGGCCGGCTACGATCCGGCCACGCGCGAGATCCTGGGCAAGTTCCACGTGTACGTGGCCGACAGCGACGCGGCGGCCGAGCGCGAGGCGGCGCCCTACTACGAGCGCTACAGCGCCGTGGCGGCGGCGCGCACGCCGCGCTCGACGGTGGAGCGGCTGCCGCGGCAGCACCAGGCGCGCGCCCGCCACGACTTCGCCTCGGAGACCGCGGGCGGCAACATCATCGCCGGCTCGCCCGAGCGCTGCATCGAGATCATCCGCCAGTGGCAGGAGGTGGCCGGGCTGACGACCATCTCGGGCACGGTGTACTTCGGCGGCATGCCGCAGGAGATGGCGCTGGAGAACATCCGCCGCTTCGCCGCCGAGGTCATGCCGGCTTTCCGCGAGACCCCTGCCGCGCCCCAGCCCGCGCCGGCGGCCGCCGGGTCCTAGCCGTTGTCATCCAACGCCCGGCGCACGCCTCGTGCTCTGGGCAGCCTGACGTTGGCCCGCCCGAGGTGGCTATTCAGGAGGCGGGGCGGGTGGATCGGCCCACCCGCCCCTCGCTCTCTCCGATGTCCTAGCCGCTCTTCTGCTACGGCTGGCGGCCGAGGAAGGCGGCCAGGCGGTCCTGGACCGGCGCGTCGGCGGCGCAGGGGACCTCGGGGCCGTAGGGCTTGCCGGGGCCGCGGCGGTCGGGCGTCACGCGCTGGCGGGCGTTCTCCAGCGCGGCGGCGGCGAGGTCGTCGGGCAGGGGCGCGCCGCGGCCGAGCGCCCTGGCGAGGTCCCAGGTGTGGATGAGCTGGTCCACGAAGATCATGCCGATCGCGGTGGTTGCCGGCACCTCGCCGGCGGGGAGCTGCAGCGTGCGGTCGAAGGCGCCGGGCGCGCGCCACGCCTCGAGCGCCGTATCGGCCGAGGCGTTGTAGGCAGCGACCAGGTCGGCGTCGGCGGCGGGCGGCGCCGGGGGCTGCGCGCCGCTGAGAGCGCTCGCGAAGCGGCCGTTGGTGCCGACCATGTGCGTGACCAGCGCCCGCACGTCCCAGCCCTCGCAGGGCGTGGGCTTGGTCAGATCGTCGGCCGATAGACTGCCGACCAGCTCTTTCGCGCCGGCGAGCGCCCGCGCGTACCTGTCGAGAAGCTCCGTGGTGCCCTGCGGCTCGACCGCCATCGTTTCCCTCCTCCTCGCGCCGCCCCGGGACGGCCCCGCGCGGCGGCGAACTGCGCGCTGTCCATGATAGTCGAGTCGTGGGCGGCCTGCACGGCGGACGTGCGTCAGGCGGGCGGCGGGAGCGCCGGCGCGCGGGCGTGGCCCCGCCGCGCGGTCGGCGTGTATGATGGCGGCGCGGCGGGCACGCGGGGCGGCGGGGCGCGAGCTTTCGCGTTTGCAGTGGCCGCGCGCCATCATCTCCGCGGCGAGCGGCGGACTGAGTGGGAGCGGCCTGTGGGCGGACCACGGTTCGGGCTGGAGCTGCACGAGTACCTGGACGCGCCGACGGTGCTGCGGGAGGCGCAGCAGGCGGAGGCGCTGGGCTACGCCTCGGTCTGGCTGGCCGACTCGCAGCTCATCTGGCGCGAGCTGTACGTGCTGCTCGGCGCGGTGGCTGCCACCACCTCGCGCGTCGCGCTGGGCACGGGCGTGACGAATCCGGTGACGCGGCACGCGGCCGTGACGGCGGGCGCGATCACGACGCTGCAAGAGCTGGCGCGCGGCCGGGCGATCCTGGGGATCGGGCTGGGCAACACTTCGCTGGCGACGCTCGGCCGGCCGCCCGCCACGCGCGCGGCGCTGGCCGACTACGTGGCGACCGTGCGGGCGCTGTGCGCCGGCGAAATCGTGGCGGGCGCGGGCGGGGCGCTGCGGCTGGCGTTTGGCGCGCCCGACCGCTGCCCGCCGGTGGTCATCGCCGGCTCGGGGCCGAAGATCCTCGGGCTGGCGGGCGCGATCGGCGACGGCGTCATCATCGCCGGGCGGGGGCGCGTCGGGCCGACCCTGGCGGCGATGCTGGAGCACGTGCGCGCGGGGCGGGCGGCGAGCGGGCGGCTCGACCGGCCGTTCACGACGTACCTGGGCGTGGCCGTGGCGGTCCACGCTGATCGGGCGAAGGCCATCGGCGCGGTGCGGCCGCACGTGGTGGGCTCGGCGCTGCGCCGGCCGCTGTGGCCGCTCAGCCCGGCGGCCCAGGCGGCGAGCGAGCGCGTGCAGGCCGTGTACAGCCCCTACGACCACATGAGCCCGACGGATAAGTACGCCGGGCTGGTGCCCGACGAGGTGGTGACGGAGTTCGCCATCGCGGGCACGCCCGCCGACTGCCGCGCGCAGGCGGAGGCGTTGTTCGCCGCGGGCGTTGACGAGATCACGATCCGCCCCTACGCGGTGGACGGCGCGCCGCGCAGCGCCACGACGGAGCGCTTTGCGCGCGAGGTGATGGCCCCGCTGCTCGGCGGCTGAGCGGCGCCGTGGGCCGGTCGTGGCCGGGGCGGCGCGGGTGGGCAGCTTACGAGGCGAGCGAGTGGCCCGCGCGCTGGAGATCAATATCCAGAATGCCGACGAAGTGGTCCATCGTAACACCTGCCGGCGGCTGGCGCTCCTCGAAGGTGGGCCGCACGTCACGGCGGAAAGCCTCGAGCGTCGTAGGCGAGTCCCAGCCGAGCACGACCAGCAGCCGGTTGGCTGCTTCGAGGTCTCGGAAGAGCTGCCGGTAGCAGAACCCCGGCGTGCCGCGTAAACGGCGGGTCGCCTCGCGCAGGACAAAGAGATACACGGATTCGGTCTGCTCGCGCGTGTAGCTCAGGATCGCGGCCTCGATGGCGGTGGCTCGCGCGCCGGGCATCTGGTAGCTGACCCAGGGCCGAAAGAAGTAGCGGGCGACCGGCGCGGCGGAGAGGCCATCGAGCTGCGTGGCGGCAGCCTCTGCCGTGCTTGCCCGATACGCCTCGTGGGAGGCCCAGGCCGAGAGACTGAGGAACTGGTTGGGATCGTCCTCGTGCCGGAAGACCTGCACGGTGTCCAGGCCCACGGGCCAGCTAGACGGACCACCCACCAGCCGCACGATCGCCGTCGCCAGGGCGTCGCCCTGCCCCGGGCAGGCCTGCCGCCGAGCGACCAGCATAATCCCCATGGCCTCTCCCAATGCCGCGGTGTACCAGAGCACGGCGGCTGTCCGATGGCCCAGGCGTCGCCGGCGCGGCCGCGAGCCGCGCGGTATTACTCGCCGAACGGGCTGGGCGGCGCCGAGGGGCCGGCGAGCCCGTATGGTCCTGCCACAACGGTATATACCATCTGGCCGTGTAGAACAAATCTATCAGGAAAGGCACGGAGCGGCTATCGGGCAGCACAGTAAGCCGGAGATCGGTAATACATGGCACAAGACAGACAAATGTGTGGAAGAGCATGGCATACCTATATTAGCTGCTCGCTGATAAGGCGCGATCGTAAACGATATGCGTGTGATTTCATGTTGATATGCCGTGTTATGGCACACTATCTGCTCCGTATTACGGTAGGGAGAGGACGCGCCGGATCTCTGCAGAGATCCGGCGCGAGTGCTGGGACGGGCACGATACACTCCCACGCCGATAAGGAGGCAAGTGTCATGCGATTTACGCGATCAGCCGTAGTGCCCGCGCTGTTGGCGCTGTTGCTTGGCAGCGTGGCCATGTCGGTCGCGCTGGCCGCGCCCGCGGATCAGTATCCCGGCTGGACCATCGTGGAGCAGCCCGCCTGGAGCGCGGGCGGCCCGTGGTTCAGCCGTACCGTGGTGGTCCAGCCGACCACGGCGGTCGTGCAGGATGTCCCCGTAACCACGCCCGTCACCGTTCCGGTGACGGTGATCGCGCCATCGGGTATCGTTCAAACGTTCCCCGAGCCGGCCTTCACGACGACCTTCCAGCAGCGCGTGGTGCCGGCCCTGGCGAGCGTGGTGCCCGTGGACACGCTGCAAAACGGGATCGAAGTCGTCCAGGTACAGCCCAACGTCGACGTGCTCGTGGGCTCCCAGTTCTACTGCCCGCCGAACAACGCGGCGAGCTGCCAGGCGCTCGCGGCGCAGCTCGCCGCCACCACGCCGGGCTTCACCACGGTCTCGCTGAACGGGCCGCTGGGCCCTGGCGTCTACGTCGCCTACACGGCGTAGCGTAGCGCCCAGGCGCGAGCGCGCGGCGCGCGGCTCAGGAGGCGCCGCCGCCGCGTGACTCGTCAGGCTCGGCCCGTTCCCGCGGAAACTCCCGACCGCACGGCCCGCGAGCGCTCCGGGCGACTAGCCGGGGCACCCGCGGGCCGTGTCTTGTGTGCCAGGGGACGCGCCCGGCCCATCGGCACGGCCGGCGGCAAGCTGAGAGCGGGGGTGCCGCGGCGGGTCGTCCTGGCATGCGTCGTGCGCATCTGTTTGACGGCGTGCCCCACGCCGCGTCCGCCCACGGACCTGCGGGGTGCCGCGCGCCAAGCAGGGGGCGTGCGCGTCCCCGCGCGAGGGGTTGTGAGATGCGATTGGCCCGCTGTGCAACGATGATCGGCGTGGTGCTGGCGCCCGCGGTGGTGGCCCCGACAGCGCTGGGCGCGCCCGCGGCGCAACAGCCGCGTGGGGCAGCGCCGGGGCAAGCGCCAGCCCTGTCCCCCGCGCTGGAGGCGGCGATGCTCCAGGGCCTCCAGCAGGTCTTCCCCGCCGCGCTCTTCCAGCAGGCGCGGCCGCGGCTCCTGCCGCTCCAGACGAATCTGTACCTGGTGAGCCACCCGGCGCTGTACTGGCGGGTGGAGCAGGAGCCGGCCGCGCGGGCGCTAGCCGCGGCGCTCGCCCAGCGCGCGCCCGGCTGGGGCACCACCCTGTCCAATGGCCCCCAGGGCTACGGCGTCTACCTCACTTACCTCCCCAACAGGTAGGGCCCGCTCGGGCGCCGGGAACTCCGCGGACCGCGCCGCCAGGCGTAGCCGGAGGCGCGGCTGGCGTGATCGCCGAGACCGAAGCCAGGTAGGGCGCACGCGCCACCCACAGCTCCCGGCGCTTCTCTTGCCGGGCAACCCTGCCTGGTCTTGGACCAGGCCCCGCGTTGCGTAAGCCAGCGCCCTCTGGGCGTAGCCTCGTCGCTTGGCGGCCGTGTATGATTGCGGCGCACCGAGAGCAGACGGCGGGCGCGGCGGGGCGCGGGGGCGGCGCGCGGCGTCCGGGCGGGATGAGGAGGCGGCGATGGCGTTCGCGGTGGTGGGGCAGCCGATTGTTCGCGACGAGGGGCCGGCGAAGGTGACGGGCGCGGCGCGCTACACGGCCGACGTGCCGCTGCGCGGCGCGCTGTGGGCGAAGTGCCTGCGCAGCCCGCTGCCGCACGCCCGCATCGTGCGTATTGACACGAGCCGCGCGCAGCGGCTGCCGGGCGTGCGCGCCGTGCTCGTCGGCACCGACTTCCCCGCGAGCCTCATGGGACGGCGGCTGAAGGACCAGCCGATCGTGGCGCGCGAGCGCGTGCGCTTCATCGGCGAGCGCGTGGCGGCCGTCGCGGCCGTGGACCTGGACACCGCCGAGGAGGCCCTGCACCTCATTGACGTGGAGTACGAGGAGCTGCCGGCGGTGTTCGACGTGTGGGCGGCGATGGCGCCCGACGCGCCGATCCTGCACCCGGACCTGCTGAGCTACGAGGGGCTGTACGGCAGGCCGACGATCCCGAACGTGCACTCGCACATCGTCGTGGAGCGGGGCGACCTGGAGCAGGGCTTCGCCGAGAGCGACCTGGTCTTCGAGCACACGTTTACGACGCCGTCGCAGCACCAGGGGTACCTGGAGCCGTACTCGGTGCTGGTGGGCATTGACGCGAGCGGGCGGCCCGATGTGTGGATGTCGAACAAGGGGCCGTTCAACCTGCGCGCCCACCTGGCGGCCGCGCTGGACATGCCCGAGGACTGGGTGCGCTGCAATCCGGCCAACATCGGCGGCGAGTTCGGCGGCAAGGGCTCGCCGATGGACGCGCCGGTGGCCTACCAGCTCGCGCGGCGGACGGGGCGGCCGGTGCGCATCGTGATGACCTACACCGAGGAGCTGATCGCGGGCAACCCGCGGCACCCGGCCACGATCCGCCTGAAGACGGGCGTGAAGCGTGACGGGACGCTGGTGGCGCGCGACTCGCTGGCGCTATGGAACTCGGGCGCCTACGGCGGGCACAAGCCGGTGCCGACGGTGCACATCCTGGGTGGCCTGGAGGCGGCGGGCAGCTACCGCATCCCCAACCTGCGGATGGACAGCCGGTGCGTGTACACGAACCAGTTCCCGGGCGGGTTCATGCGCTCGCCGGGGCAGCCGCAGATGGCGTTCGCCTTCGAGTCGCAGATGGACATCATGGCCCACGAGCTGGGCCTTGACCCGGTCGAGATACGGCTGCGGAACGTGATCCGCGAGGGCGACACGTCGGGGCGCGGCCACAAGTACCGCAACGTGCAGGGCGAGCGGACGATCCGCGCGGCGGTGGCGGCCGGCGGGCTGGACCAGCCGAAGCCGGCGCCCACGACAGCGGGCGGGCTGGTGGGGCGGGGCCTCGCGCTGGTGGACCGGGGCATCGGCGGCGGCGAGACGGGCGTGGTGCTGCGGCTGCGGCCGAACGGCAGCGTGGAGGTGCGCTACGGCGTGCCCGACCAGGGCGTGGGCATGGCCACGATGCTGCGCCAGGTGGTGGCCGAGGCGCTGGGCCTGCCGATCGCGCAGGTGACGGCCGTGCCGGCGGACACCGACACGGTGCCCTACGACGCGGGCGCGGGCGCGAGCCGCCACACCTACATCGCGGGACGCGCGGGGCTGAACGCGGCCGAGGAGCTGGCTGGGCGGCTGCGCGAGGCGGCGGCGGCGCTGCTGGGCGCGGCGCCGGAGGCGGTGCAGCGCCAGAACGGCGAGTTCCGCGCCGCGGGGCGGGCGGTGCCGTTCGCGGCGGCGGCCGAGCGGGCGGCGCAAGCGGCGGGCGGCCACCTGGAGGTGAAGGCCGAGGTGAACATGCCCTACCCCGACCAGACCTGTTTCACGGCGCAGGTGGCCGAGGTGGAGGTGGACCCCGAGACGGGCCAGGTGAAGCTGCGCAAGCTGGTGGCGGTGCATGACGTGGGCACGGTGATCAACCCGCTGACGCACCAGGGGCAGATTGACGGCGGCGTGGTGCAGGGGATCGGCCAGGCGCTCATCGAGGAGCTGATCGTCGAGGACGGCCGCGTGACGACGGCGAACCTGGGCGAGTACAAGCTGCCGACGATCGCCGACATCCCGCCGCTGGAGACGGTGCTGGTGGACGCGGGCAGCGGGCCGGGGCCGTTCGAGTCGAAGGCGATCGGCGAGGCGAGCCTGCTGCCGACGCCCGCGGCGGTGGCGAACGCCGTCTTCGACGCCTGCGGCGTGCGGCTGTTCAGCCTGCCCGTGACGGCCGAGAAGGTCTGGCGCGCGCTGCGCGAGCAGGATGAGGGCGGGGGCAGTCATTGACGCGCCAACCGCTCACCTGGCGCTCGTATACTCTGGAGTGTGCTGGTCTGACGATGCCGCTGGAGAACCGACGATGGCGCGCCAACTGACGATCACCCTGCCCGACGACGTGTACGACCGCCTGCAAGACCGGTTTGGCCCGGACCAGATCAGCAGCTTCATCGAGAAGCTCCTGACTCCGTACGTCGTCACGGACGAGGAACTGGAAGCCGGCTATCGGGCGATGGCTGCCGACGAGGAGCACGAGCGCGAGGCGCTGGAGTGGATCGAGTTTGCGCCCGAGGATGCACTAAATCATAGCGAGTGGTAGCCCATGGACGTGGCACTGAGCCCGCTGCCGGTCGCCGAGACGTCGCCGGTGGAGATCTTTAGCATCGGCACCGAGCTGCTGATCGGCCGTATCCAGGACACGAATAGCTTCTGGCTCGCCCAGCAGGCGTCGGAGCTGGGCGCCGAGATCGCACGCATCACGATCGTCGGCGACGACCGCGCCGTGATCCTCGGCGCGCTGCGCGATGCTGTGGCGCGGGGGGCGCGGACGGTGCTGACCACCGGCGGGCTTGGGCCGACGCCCGACGACCTGACGGTGGAGTGCGTGGCCGAGCTGGTGGGCGCGGGCACGACGGTCTACCGGCCGGCGCTGGAAGACTTCATGCGGCGGCGGCTGATCGGCGAGGAGGAGCTGACCCCGGCGCTGTACCGCATGGCGACGGTGGTGGAGGGCGCCGAGGTGCTGCTGAACCCGGCGGGCTGGGCGCCCTGCCAGCGCGTGCGCCACGGCGCGACGACGCTCTTCGTGCTGCCCGGGCCGCCGAAGGAGATGCAGGCGGTGTTCGACCGCTACCTGCGCGACTACTTCGGCCGCACGGGGCTGAGCCTGGCGCGGCGGGTGTACGTGAACATGCACGAGGGCGAGGTGGCGCCGTACGCGCGGCAGGTGATGGACGCGGTGCCCGGCACGTACATCAAGGGCTACATCGCGCTCAGCAACCAGCAGCGGCTGCCGCTCGACGTGGTGGTGCGCGGCGCGGACGAGGCGGACGCCCAGCGCAACCTGGAGCGCGCCGTCGCCATGCTGACGGAGCTGGTCGCGGGCGCGGGGCGGCAGGTGACGGGCTAGCGCGCGGGCAGGGCGCCGGGCGGGAGCGGGTACTGCTGCTCCAGGCGGTCGAAGAAGCCTTCCTTCTCGAGCTGGTCGAGCACGGTGAGGTCCACGAAGCGGTTGTAGGGCTCGTTCGCGGTGCCGGGGATCTCCTCGTCCACAACTTCCTGGACGGAGTGTACGTCGGTCGGGTCGGGGCGGCCGCGAGGACTCCAGCCGTTCAGCGACGCGCGATAGGCGGCGCCGAGGGCGTCGGGGTCGTCCAGCTTGATGTACTTGCGCTGGATCTCGTCGAAGCGCTGGCGGTCGGAGCGGATGAGATAGGCCGCCTCGCTGACGGAGCGCACGATCGCGGCGGCGAGCGCCGGATCGCTGCGCAGCGTCTCCTCCGGCACCGCCAGCGCCTCGCGCTGCCAGGGCACGGGCTCGCGCGCCAGGTCGGCGACGAAGACGTAGCCGCGCTTCTCGGCGACGACCACGACCGGCGGGTCGAGCGGCACGAGGTCCACGGCGCCCGAGTCGAGCGCCACCAGCCGCTCGGCGACCGTGCCAGCATTGACGTAGGTAATATCGTCGTCGCGCAGGCCGTTGGCGCGCGCCCAGAGCTTGATGACGGTGTGCGACTCAGTGCCGATGCGCGACACGCCGGCCCGCTTGCCGCGCATGTCCTGGGCGCTGGCGACGCCCGTGCCGGCCTTCGTGAAGAGCTGGTGGACGAAGCCGCGCCCGAAGCCGGCGACGACCTTGATGGGCGCGCCGCCGGCGATGGCCGCGACGATCGGCGAGAAGGCCGTGTAGCTGGCATCCACCTCGCGGGCGGTGAGCGTCTGGGCGTTGGCGGGGCCGCCGCTGATCATGACCGGCTCGCTGGCGCGCAGGCCGTTCTGCTCGAAGATGCCGAACTCGTAGGCGGCCCAGAGCGGCGCGAACGTCGCGGCGGCAGACGGGTACGATGTGCGGATGTCGCGCAGGGCCGGCGGCGGGGTGGGAGCGGTAGCCGCGGCCGGCGCGCTCGGGGCGCTCGGCTGGCTGGGCGCGGGGGCGCTGGCGGTGGGCCGGGCCGGCGGGGCGCTACAGCCCGCGAGCGTTAGCAGCAGGCTGCCGAGCAGCAATCCCACGAAGATGCGACGCGGCGTGGTCCTCGACATCGGGAGCGCCTCCTCTCGGCGGGCGCGAGCCGGCGCGGCTGGCGCCGCCGGCACCCAGCGCGCTGATAGCTGCTGGCCGCGAGTGGGCGAAGTATAGCACGGGGGTGGGGAGGACCGGGGGCGCGCCCGCCCCGCGCGGTAGGATATGAACGACGAGGCAACGGCGATTTCTGGAGGCGGGGGGCGGATGTGACGAGGGAGACGACGGACGCGCGGGCGATGATCGCGTTCCTGCGGGGGCTGCGCGCGGTGCGGCAGTTCCGGCCGGAGCCGCTGCCCGCGGCGGTGCTGGACGACGTGCTGACGGTGGCGCGGTGGACGGGGAGCGCCCGCAACGAGCAGCCGTGGGAGTTCGTGGTGGTGCGCGACCGGGAGATGCTGCGGGCGCTGGCGGGGCTCGAGGGCACGGCGCCGCACCTGGCCGGCGCGGCGGCGGGCATCGTGCTGGTGATGGCCGGCAACCCGCGGCGCGTCGTCCACGAGATCTACGACGAGGGGCGGCTGAGCGAGCGGATCATGCTGGCGGCGGCGGCGCACGGCGTCGGCGCGTGCATCGGCTGGTTCTCGGACGAGGGCATCAAGGACCTGAAGGCGCTGCTCGGCATTCCCGAGGAGCGGCTGGTGCGCACCGCGCTGTCGCTCGGCTACCCGGACGACACGGCGGCGCCCCGGCCCTCGCGGGCGCAGCCGGGCCGCAAGCCGCTCAGCGAGCTGGTCCACTGGGAGCGCTACGGGCAGCACGCGCGCTGAGCGACGCGGCCGGCGCGTGGGGTAGCTGAGGCGCCAGCGGTGGGGCGAGCGCGGCGCGCGCCCGCCGGCGAGTCGGCCAGCGGGAGGAGCGCGGCCGGGGCCGGGCTAGAATGGGAGAGAGCCACCGGCGGTCGCTGGGTCAGCAGGAAGCGGCGCGCGGGGCGTGTTGGAGGAACCAGGATGGCATCGCAACCGACCGGAAGCGCGCACGAGGCAGGGCAGACGACGGGCAGCCCGCAGCGTGCCCCCCAGCAGCTCACGGGCGCGTTGCTCGCCTTCGACCTGGCGGCCGAGGCGGGGCAACTCCGCGCCGAGCTAGCGTACCAGGAGGGCGACCGCAACGCGAACACGCTGCTCAAGGAGAAGAACGCGCGCGTCGTTATGATGGCCCTGCGCAAGGACACGCGGCTGCACGAGCACCAGACCTCCGGCTGGGTGATCGTGCAGACCCTCCTGGGCCACGTCGAGCTGCGCGCGCTGGGGCAGACCGTTGATCTCCCCAGCGGCCACCTGGCGACGCTGGAGCCTGGCGCCGCGCACGACGTGACGGCGCTGGAAGACAGCGTGCTGCTGCTGACCGTGGCCTGGACGGGCGACCAGGCGGGCGCCGCGAGCTGACCCCCGGCGGCCCGGCGCGGCCGCCCGCCTACGGTAGCAGCCGGTGGACGGCGAGAAAGGCCGGGAGCAGCCAATAGGCCGCGCCCGCGGCCAGGAGCAGCACCGGCCCGAGCACGAGCCAATCGGCGCCGGCGTGGTGCCGGGCGAGGCCGACCACGGCGATGCAGCCCGCGAGCAGCACGAGCATGAGCGCGAGGCCGTGGTGGAAGTGGGCGATCTCCGCGTGCGGCCAGGGGGCGAGCGGCGGGGCCTCGCGCTCGGCCTCGCGCGGCGCGGCGGCCCGGTGGCGCGCGTGGGCGGCGCGGCTCCACAGGCCGAGGCCGACCGCGCCCGCCAGCAGCAGCAGCGCGTAGCCGGCCGCGAGCAGGGTCGCCGGGGCCACCGGGCCGAGCAGGCTCATCCCGGCTCTCCCGCGGGCACGGTGACCTCGGTGAACAGCGGGTGGTCCGGCTCCTCGGTGGTGACGCGCCTGACGCGATGGCGCACGCCGAGCCAGCACAGGTACAGCAGCGGCAGCACGCCGCCGACGATGAACACGGCGTCGCCGGGCAGGCGCAGCCACTCGATGACGGCGTTGAAGTCGCTGGTCAGGAACTTCAGCGTGCGGGCCTCGTAGTAGCCGTGGCTGACCGATTCGTAGAGCTGCAGGATGCCGAGCGGGAAGAGCGTGGCGAAGCACATCCAGGCCAGGCCCAGGTTCAGCGACCAGAAGCTGATCTTGGCGGCGCGGTCGGACCAGCGCTCGGCCGGAATCAGGTAGCGCAGGCAGAACAGGGCGAGGGCGACGGCCAGCATGCCGTAGACGCCCATCATGGCGGCGTGGCCGTGGTTGGCGGTCAGCGCCGTGCCGATCTCGTAGTAGGAGACGATCGGCAGGTTGATGAGGAAGCCGAAGACTCCTGCGCCCAGGAAGTTCCAGAAGCCGACCGAGGCCAGGAACATGACGGCCCAGCGGTGGGGGAACGGCGTGCGCGCCTTCGCCTCCTGCACGGCGCCGAGCTGCAGGAAGCTCCACGCCTCGACGGTGAGGAAGGTGAGGGGGATCACCTCGGCGGCGGAGAAGAAGGCGCCGAGCGCCATGTGCTCGGCCGGGGTGCCCGAGAAGTAGAGGTGGTGCATCGTGCCGATCACGCCGCCCGCTGAGTAGAGCACGACGTCGAGGTAGATGACGGTGAGCGCCACCCGCTCGGCCACCACGCCGAGCAGGACGAAGATGTAGGCGACCATGATGGTGGTGAACAGCTCCAGGAAGTCCTCGACCCACAGGTGGACGACCCAGAAGCGCCAGTAGTCGGTGGTGGTGAAGCTGGCGTCGGGGCGGGCGAGTAGCCCCACGGCGTAGAAGGCCGGGATGGCGAGCGCGGCAAAGAAGAACAGCCAGGGCATGTTCCCGTGGTGCTCGCGCGTGAGGCGGGCGCGCATGCCGCGGTAGAGGATGGCGACCCAGGCGAACAGCCCGAGCGAGAGCAGGATCTGCCAGAAGCGGCCGAGGTCGAGGTACTCGAAGCCCTGGTTGCCGAACCAGGCCCAGAGCGGCGTCTGCCAGCCGTGGATGCCGGCGAACTCGCCGCTCAGGCTGCCGACGACGACGATCACCAGCGCGCCGAGCAGCCCGTAGGCGAGCCAGCTCTGGCGGGCCGGCTCGCGGCCGGCGATCATCGGCGCGAGAAAGATGCCGGCGGCCAGGTAGGAGGTGGCGACCCAGAGGATCGCGAGCTGGACGTGCCAGGTGCGCGCGAGGTTGTAGGGCAGCAGGCGGGCGAGGTCCACGCCGAAGAAGTTGGACAGGTCGGCGCGGTAGTGCTGCGAGGCGCCGCCGACGAGCGTCTGGAGCAGGAACAGCCCGACCATCGCCAGGAAGAAGTAGGCGGTGGCGCGCTGGGCCGGCGTGAGCGCGACTTCGCCGGGCGCAAGGAAGGTGAGCGTGCGCTGCTCGCGGCCGTGCCAGCCGAGGAAGTTCCAGCGCCCGAAGGCGGCGAACAGCAAGCCGATGCCGCCGAGCAGGGCGATCAGGGACAGGACGCTCCAGACGAGGTTGTCGGCGGTGGGCTGGTTGCCCACCAGCGGCTCCGGCGGCCAGTTGTTGGTGTACGAGTAGTCCTTGCCCGGGCGCTGCGCCGCGGCGGCCCAGGCCGACCAGCTAAAGAAGGCGGTGAGCTGGCGCAGGTCCTCGGGGTTGGTGATGGCGCTCGGGCGCAGGCCGTTCAGCGTGCTCGGCTCGGAGAAGAAGTTCGTGTTGTAGCGCTGGACCTCGGCGAGCGCGGCCGCCTGGCCGGCGGTGTAGACCAGGGTGCCGGTCGCCGCGTCGTAGCGGTTGGTCTTGAAGTCGTCCACGGTGCGGGCCTGGGCCTGGTCGGTCGCGCCGCCGTAGCTGTCGCGCACGGCCAGCGCCTCGCGGCGCAGCGTCTCGGCGGTGAAGTCGGGCCCCAGGTAGGCGCCGTGGCCGAAGATGGAGCCGTACTCCATCAGGCCGTTGCGGAGGAACACCTCCTGGCCGGCGATGACGTCGGCGCCGGTGAAGAGGACGTTGCCCGCCGGGTCCACGACGCGCGCCGGAATGGGCGGCGCCGCGGTGTGAGCGCGGTACGCCAGCCAGCCGAGCACGGTGAAGCCGAACAGCGTGACGAGGATGCCTGCCTGGACCCAGCCCTTGGAGACAATCAGGTCGCGCCGTGCCGCGTAATGCGCCATGTCGCCTCCCCACCCGTAATGTGCCGGATCACCGCCGCGCCGGCCGTTAGGCCGTGGCGGTGACAGGTCGCGCGGCGCTGCTGCAGAAACCGGGCCAGGGCGAGCGGCCGCCGGAGGGGGGCGCGCGAGTGCCGGCAGGTGAGGGGTGGACGGGCCGCGGCGCTCGTCGTAGAGATGAGGCGCGGAGACGCGGCGCGGCGGCCCCGGCACGCCGGGGCCGCCGCGCTCGTCGCAGTCGGTGAGACCGCTAGCCTTGGCCGCGACGAAGCGGCGGGGGACCAGGCCCCCGCCCTACCCCGGCCGGCGGCGCATCCGGGCTAGGCCTCGGTGAACCAGCGGGTGTGGCGCTCGGCCGGGAAGCGCTTGCCGGGGATCTCGGCGTCGGAGTAGCCGAGGAAGACGCAGGCCACGGGGCGCTCGTTCTCGGGCAGGCCGATGGCCGGGCCGAGGGTGTTCTCGTCCACCCAGACGCCCGTGCTCGGGTAGCTCGCCAGGCCGCGCGCGGTGGCCGCCAGCAGGAAGTTCTCGATGGCGCACCAGCAGGCCGCCCAGTCTTCCTTGTCCTTGATCGGGTCGGGGTTGATGACCTGCGAGACGATCAGCAGCACCGGGGCGGAGTAGCACTTCGCCCGCGCGAACTCCAGCTCCTCGTCCTTGACCGGCTCGCCCTTGCGCTCGGCCGCCAGGCGCACGGCGGCCTGCCGCGCCGGCACCAGCTTCTCGCGCCCCTCGCCGGTGAAGACGTTGAAGCGCCAGGGGTGGGTGAGGTGGTGGTTGGGCGCCCAGCGCGCCGCATCCAGCAGCTCTTCGATCCACTCCTGGGGGATGGGGGTGGGATCGTAGGTCTTCACCGCGCGGCGCGTGCGGATCGCCGTAAGGGTGTCCAGGAGCGGGCGCTCCTCGCCGGTCTGAGAGGTTGCCGTTACTTCTGTTGCCATCGTCTCTCCCCGCGTCGTTCGACGCGCACTCGTCCGGGGTGCAGGGGCTACACCAGGCCCGCGTCGAGCAGCTCGAAGATCAGCTCCTCGATCTGCGGGTCCACCTGGTGCATCAGGCGCTCCACCGCGCCGCCGCGCGGAAGCTCCGCCACGATGTCATCCACGTCCGCCGGCTTGACGCCCGAGTAGAACCGCTTGGCCGGGTACACGACCACGTTGGGGCCGTACTCGCAGCCGCCAAAGCAGGGGTACTGCGTGACCTCGGCGGCGTCGGGCGCGGCGGCGGCGACGCGGTCGCGCAGCGCCTCGAAGACCGCCTGGCCGCCGCGCCCCATGCAGTCCACGTTGTTGCACACCAGGACGTGCTGCTTCTCGTCGGCCATTCCCGCCTACCCGCCGGGCGGAGCGCGGGATTCGCCGCTCCGCTCGGCCCGATGTCGCTGTATTCTACACTAGCGATTAGGGGTAAGCCATCGGCGGGTTCTAACGCGCTTCTAGCGTTTCGTATAGCCGCGTCTAACGCCGATCTGGTATCACGGTACCAGAGCGTCGGTGCTCCCGACGATCCCCCTGTTTCGAGAGAGGAGATTTCTCTGTGCCTGCGAAGCAGCTTGTCTACGACCAGGAAGCGCGTAACGCCCTGCGCAGCGGCATCGACAAGCTGGCCGATGCCGTGAAGGTCACGCTCGGCCCGCGCGGCCGCCACGTCGCCCTCGACAAGAAGTGGGGCCCGCCGACGGTGACGCACGACGGCGTCACGGTGGCCAAGGAGATCGAGCTGGAGGACCCCTTCGAGAACATGGGCGCCCAGCTCATGAAGCAGGCGGCCACCAAGACCCAGGACGCGGCGGGCGACGGCACCACGACCGCCACCGTGCTGGCGCAGGCGATGGTGCAGGAGGGCCTGCGCATGGCCGCCGCGGGGATTAGCCCGATGGCGCTCAAGCGCGGCATTGACGCGGCGTCGGCCGCGGCGGTCGAGGCGATCAAGAAGTCGGCCACCCCGCTGAAGGGCCGCGAGGATACGGCGCACGTGGCGACGATCTCGGCCGGCGACCCCGAGATCGGCAACCTGCTGGCCGAGGTGCTGGAGAAGGTCGGCAAGGACGGCGTGGTGACCATCGAGGAGGGCAAGGGCACGCAGCTCGAGGTGGAGTACACCGAGGGCATGCAGTTCGACCGCGGCTACATCTCGCCCTACTTCATCACTAACGCCGAGCGCATGGAAGCCGAGCTGGACGAGCCGCTGATCCTCATCACCGATAAGAAGATCAGCGCCGTGGCCGACCTGCTGCCCGTGCTGGAGAAGGTGATCCAGAGCGGCAAGCGCGACCTGCTGATCGTCGCCGAGGACGTGGACGGCGAGGCGCTGGCCGTGCTCGTGGTGAACAAGATGCGCGGCATCCTGAACGTGCTGGCGGTGAAGGCGCCGGGCTTCGGCGACCGCCGCAAGGAGATGCTGCGCGACATCGCCACGCTGACGGGCGGCCAGGTGATTACCGAGGAGATGGGCCGCAAGCTCGACGCGACGCAGCTTAACGACCTCGGCCGCGCCCGCCGCGTGGTGGCGACGAAGGACAACACGACGATCGTCGAGGGCCACGGCCAGCAGAGCGACATCCAGGCGCGGATGCAGCAAATTCGGACGCAGATCGAGGAGACGACCTCGGACTACGACCGCGAGAAGCTGCAGGAGCGGCTGGCGAAGCTGGCGGGCGGCGTGGCGGTGATCCGCGTGGGCGCGCCGTCGGAAGTCGAGATGAAGAACCGCAAGTCGCGCGTCGAGGACGCGCTGGCGGCGACGCGCGCGGCGGCCGAGGAGGGCATCGTGCCCGGCGGCGGCGTGGCCTACCTGGCGGCGGCGCCGGCGGTGCAGGCGCTGAAGCTGGGCGACGAGGAGCAGCGCGGCGCCGAGATCGTGGCGCGGGCGCTGGAGGCGCCGATCCGCCAGATCGCCCAGAACGCCGGGCTCGACGGCTCGGTGGTCGTCGAGATGGTGCGGCGCGAGACGAAGCAGCCGAACTGGGGCTACGACGCGTTGCGCGACGAGTACTGCGACGTGCTGGCGCGCGGCATCATCGACCCGGCGAAGGTGGCGCGGGCGGCCGTGGAGAACGCGGCGAGCACCGCGGCGATGATCCTCACCACGGAGACGCTGGTCACGGAGATCCCGGAGAAGGAGGCCGCGGGCGCCCACGAGCACGACCACCATCACTAATCCGCACACGGCCTGATATGGGAAGGGGGCGGCCAGACGGCCGCCCCCTTCTTGTTCGCTCGGCAGGCCCGCAGGGCCTGCATGGCGTGGGGCGCATCAGGAGAACGCGAGGAGCTGGCGGGTGTCCAGCCCCCAGTTCTCTTCCAGGCGGCGCCGGTAGGCGGCGTTGCCGGCTAGCTTCAGCAGGTGGAGGCTTCCCACGAGGTTGGTGACCTTGGTGATGACCTCGCGGAAGGCGCCAGGGCCAGGGCTGGCGGCGACGAGCATCGCCCGGCCGTGGCGGTCGTAGTCGGGCACGAAACTGGGGCCGGGCATCTCGAACTCGAGCAGGGTGGTGTCCACCTCGTCCATGCGCGAGCGGTCGGCGTCGAGCACGCGCTTGGCGTACTCGAAGTAGTACTGGCAGTGGCGGTACTCGTCCTTCCCCACCTGCGAGAGCAGCGAGCGCAGCACCGGCTCCTTCACGCGCATGGCGAAGTTCTTGTAGAAGATGCCCGTGATCAGCTCTTGCAGCATGGCGTAGGTCGCGATCATGAGGTCGGTGTACTTGTCAGGGATGATCCACTCGCCGGCGCGGGTGACGGCCAGCTCGTCGGCCAGCGCCTTGGGCGACATGTACTCGGTCGCCTCGATGTACGCCTTGAGCCCAGCGAAGTGTTTCCACTCCTCGTAGGTCCAGATCGCCAGGAAGCCCGCCATCGGGAAATCCGCGCGAAACTTGCCCAGGAGCGTGGAGGCAAAGACGGGATTGTGGGACTCGACGAGCATAGCGCCGCGCACGGCGGCCAGGGTCGGCTCGTCCACCAGGCTGCGGTCGATCTTGTCCCACGCCAAGTCGTTGAGCTTCCAGAGCATCTGCTCGTGGTTGAGAAAGAACTTGCCGAACGAGCGGACGGGCAGGCTCTCGGCGGACCTCGTGAAGCGCTTCAACACGCGGGTGTCTCCTACTCTCTTGGCTG
>Ga0070741_10008861_pt1 | contig 19919 bp, 15 predicted proteins | sample Coa_R1_4_FD_66440 | JGI IMG/M metagenome (GOLD analysis project Ga0070741, IMG submission 66440) | Surface soil microbial communities from Centralia Pennsylvania, which are recovering from an underground coalmine fire - Coalmine... | ecosystem: Environmental > Terrestrial > Soil > Unclassified ...
ACACCGCCGGAGAGATTGTGCAAATGGACCAGGGCGCCGCCGCCTTCGAGAGGAAGGGCTCGAATGATCTGCAACGGCGGGTGCTGGTCGCAAACGGTCACAGAAGTTCGTTCGCCCGCCGGGCCGGCAGTGCGATCGAACCGTAGGTGGAGACGGCCGGTGACTCGACCTCGATCGGATAGATAAGACAGTGCAAAATTCTAACTGATGAAGAGCCGGGTCGCAAGCGCCGGGTGGCGCATGGATGCCATCTCGAGGAGGGGTGTAAAACAGGGGATTTCCCCCGGATTCGATGGGTGGCCCTGGCTTTGTGCCCCAGCCTTGATGATGGCCGGTTTAAGACACCAAAGCAGCCGCCCGGCCCGGCTTTGGCCTAGCGGCAGCAAACGCTGGCACGCGGAGATCCAACCGGCGAGCAACTGATGCAGGTAGGAGAGCACCGTAAGATCGCCGGGCAAGCCGAGCGCTGCGCCAACCAAGCCAAAAGCCGGCGCATGATGCACTTCCGCTCCTTCCCGCTTTGAGGCTCCGAGCGCGCGCGCAGCCTCCGGCAGGTCACCTATCGCCGCAACAAGCTCTAAAAAGCGGCGCCCCAAAGCGGCGCTGGCGGAGCGGCTCTCCCGCGCCAGCTTGCAGGCGCTGAGGCGGCGGTTTAAGTCGATCCAGATTTCTTCCTGGAAATCCGACGCCAGCCCATGCGCGGCGCGGCAGAAGCCGCCTTCGAGAGCTCCGGCCTCCAACAGATGGTCATGGAAAAACAACTCAAGGTCCTGGACCCTTAAGATCCCCTCGGAGGTTAAGGTCTCCAGGCCAAAGGAGTGTGCAGCCCCCCCGATTGGCGCTGCGCTATCAGCTAGCTGGAGCAGCCGGAGAATGGGAAGAGGGTCGTTCACGGGAACTCGAGGAGTTTATCGCAAACGGGGGAAGGACGGGAGTGCATCGCGGAGCGACCGCCGCCAGTATACTATTTTGCAATCTCTGAGGCGGCTGCTTGCAAAGAGCCCTAGTCCGTATGCTTCCGTTTGAAGGATGCCTACTGCCTTCGGGATATAATCAAAACGTGCCAATGAGAGCCTTTCGAGTGGGTGTTGCGGGGCCGGTCGGGTCTGGAAAGACCGCCCTGGTAGATCGCCTGAGCCGGCGCCTCTATCCGAAGTACAACCTGGCCGTTGTAACCAACGATATCTACACCAAAGAAGACGCTGAATTTCTCCTTCGCCAGGGGACGCTGCCGGCAGAGAGGATCCGGGGCGTGGAGACAGGCGGCTGCCCTCACGCTGCTATCCGCGAGGACGCGTCGATGAATCTGGAAGCCATCGCGGATCTCGAGAGCAGTTTGCCAGGACTCGAGCTGATTTTCGTCGAGAGCGGCGGCGATAACCTGGCGGCAGCGTTCAGTCCCGAACTTGTGGACGTGTTCATCTACGTCATTGATGTGGCCGAGGGAGATAAAATTCCCCGCAAGGGAGGACCGGGTATCACGCGCTCGGATCTGCTGGTGATCAACAAAATCGATCTGGCGCCGTATGTAGGAGCTTCGCTGGAGGTAATGGAGCGTGACGCGCGGCGCATGCGGGGGGAGAAACCCTTTCTATTCACAAACCTGAGAGACGAAATCGGGCTTGACCGCGTTCTCGCTTGGCTGGAAGAGCAGCTAAAGGCGCCGGTTTCAGAACGCCGCCCCGTCGTCGATGCTCATGCGTCCTATTTGGGCGAAGCGCACACCCACACCCACGGACATCCGCATAAACACTAGCCGGCTAGCCGAGAGCGGCCGAAGTTGTCGAGGGCTGCTCAACCTTCAGGGGTCGAACGGTTCGGACGGTATTGTATCGTGGTTACAGTGATGTCAGGATGCGCAGCGCGCGGACGCTCGCTTCCGTTCAGCGCCGCAGAGGTGGCATCGGAGGCGGTTTTATCCGCCGCAATTTATGAATCTCGATAAATATTTCTCGCTGGAGGGCCGAGTCGCTCTTGTAATCGGTGCGAGCCGCGGTATCGGCGAGGCCATCGCGGCCGCTCTGAGTGAAGCCGGCGCACACGTGATCGCAGCCGCTCGCAGCATGGATAAGCTCGAGGCTCTTGCCCGGCGTCAGCGCGAACAAGGAGGGAAGATTTCGCCGCTTGCCTTGGATGTTACAGACCGGGCATCGATTGCTTCGGGGGTAGAGCAGGTTTTGCAAGAAAACGGCCGTGTGGACATCTTGGTCAATGTGGCTGGAATGAATATCCGGAAGCGCGCGGAGGATTACACGCGGGAAGAATTCGATCGGTTGCTGGCCACCAACGTGGAAGGCTTGTTTTACGCTACTCAATTGATAGGAACACAGATGAAGCGGCAGAGGAGAGGGAAGATTATCAACATCGGCAGCCTCACCACTGCCATCGCGTTCCCGTTCCTTTCTATCTATGCGATGACGAAAGGCGCAATCGGGCAGCTCTCAAAAGTTCTTGCTTTGGAATGGGCGCCTTACAATGTTCAGGTGAATGTCATAGCCCCCGGGTTTATTGTCACCGATCTGAACCGCAAACTATGGGAGAGAGAGGATATGCGGGCTTGGCTCCGCGGGACGCAGGCCAACCCGAGACTCGGCGCTCCCGGAGACGTGGCGGGCCTGGCCATTTTCCTGGCGTCCCCGGCCTCCGACTACGTCACAGGTCAGGTGATCTTTGTGGATGGCGGCCATACAGCCGGATCCGTGTGGCCGTTCCAACCATAAGCTCACGCGCCATACTCGAATCGCTCGTACAGATCCCGATAGTTCGAAGGAGTCACGAGGTGGAACCGCGTCTCCATGTGGCTGATGCTGGATATACGCTCCAGCATTTCGGGTGTGGGCGGCTCGCTGCCTGCGACCCAGAGCTGTTTTTTTCGAACCATTCGCACTGGGACGACTTTTAGTTCCTGCGCCAGTTGCGGCGGCAACGCTTGGCGTACATCGTCGGTTCGCAGAGGCGGATCAATCGGCCCGAAGGGCAGATTTTTCTGGAGGGCGAGCGCCGTGTATAAGGCGAACTCGGAAAGCGCCCGTGTTCGAACTAGATGTTCGCCGAGGCGCTCACCGGGCTGGAGATGCTGAAGCGCTGCGTCCACCTGAGAAGGCCCCAGGAGCCGGAGATGGACGAGCACTTCGCCCAAACGCCTTGGAACTGCGGCCGCCTGAGCGGGGTAGCTGTGCTCGGTCTTCGCCCATTGTGGCGATTGCCGGCGGAGCCATGCGGCTGTGAATCGCAGCAACGCGTATGCGGTAGCGCAGAAATTGATGAGATTGCCCCAAATCGAGCGAATAGGCGAAATCAAGGCATGTTTCCACCCATAGCCCGCCTTCACGCAGGAGGCCCGAGCGCCGAGACGGATAAGCATCAGGGCCATATTTATGATGATGATCCAGCGCAGGCAGGGGCTTGCGGAAACCAGTTGACCCAAAATCCATGATTTCGCTGTTGCGCGGGCCCAAAGCCAGTCAACGGCTCCATAAAGAAAAAGCAGGTTGGTGAGAACGGTCAGCGGATTTCCTAAAAGTCCCTTGCGATCACGCCAGAGCCAATAAATCTGGTGCGCTTCGACATTCCATCCGATCTCTTGCCAGGATTGCAGGGCAATCCCCATGATCCAGCGCGCTCTTTGGCGCACGGCTTGCCCGAAGGTGCGGGGAAAATACTCGCGTGTGGCTCTCAGTGCTTTGCGCTCGGGATCCCGCGCGTTCAGCAAGATTTGTGAGCATCCCAGGCGATGCAAATCGAGTCCAATGCGGTAGTCCTCTGCCAGACTTGCTGTTTGGAAAAGTACCCCATTCTGGTTCCAGGCGAGGCGGTCAAGGACCGTGCGCCTGTAAGCGGTTCCAACGCCGCAGGAAGGCAGAAAGCCGCCGAGGCGTTGGCGGACATGGAGCTCCCGGAGATGGGATTGCGCGAAATCGTCGCAGTAGGCGCCGTGGGTAGCTTCCCACCAGGGTGTGGCGAGCGGCAGCACGGGGATCTGCACCATGTCGTAGGTTTCGCAGGATTCATTTATGTTTTGCAGCGAGTGCGGATCGACGACATCTTCGGCATCGTGATGCACGACAATTTCGAAATGACACTTGTGCTCTTGTTCATAGGACTGCATGCCCAGGTAAAGCCAATTCAAACAGTCCGCTTTTGAGGTCGGGCCGTTGTGAGGGCACAAAACATGGTGAACGCGGGAATGCGTCTTTTCGCTGGCAAGGACACGCGCCCGAGTGGGAATGTCGTTGGGGTACACGCCGACGAATATTTCGTAGTTGGAGTACTGGATTGTGGAGACATTGTAATCGAGCATTTGCTCAATGACGGCCGCTTCCCGCCAGGCAGGAACGAGCAGGGCGATTTTTTTTTGGGGCAGAGGGCTCTTCGAAGTTCGCGGCACATCCGTTCCTGTGGCGCAAGCAGGAACGGACTTATACAGTGGCGAAGCGCTCCGGAAATAGATTGCGCAGAGGTCCAGGAAAAGATCGTCCAGACCGCTCGCCAGCACCCAGACGGCCAGGGGGGCGAGCAAACCGGCTGCGAGCCGGTCGAGCCAGAACATGCTGCAATAGCTCTATTGCAGAGAAAATCCTAATTATTTTTGAATATTATTGTCAAGATCATTCCGAATTATTCCTTCAGGACAGGTATTGCGACCGGAGTTCTTTGGGGAAAGCCGCTGAACTGAAGAGCGGCCAGAGCGACGATGTAGGCTGAGGCGCCGAGCAAGAGCGTCTGTGCTAACCCGAGATGAATGGCAAAGAAGACGGCCGCGACGGAGCCCAGTACGCTGGATGCGGAGTTGACGGCCCAGGCCCATTGTACGGCCGTCGGAAACCGGCTCTCGAGCCGCTTGAGACCGCACGGGAATGGCATACCCATCAGAAATCCGGCAGGAGATAACAACGCCATGGTCAATAGGCACCGCGTGGCAAGAGGAAGACCTATGCCCGCGCGCAGGATGGGGGACAGAAGCCCGCCGAGCCCTGCGACCAGCAGAATGATCGCAACGATAGCGCGGCGGAGCCGCGGGTCCTGATCTGCGATCAACCGCGCGCTACAGTAGCTGCCCAGACCGCTCGAGAGCAATAAAGAAAAAATGACGACCGTCAGGGAGTAAGTAGGCCGGCCTAAAAACATCACAAATTTTTGGACTAAGCAAACTTCTATCATGATAAATCCTACTCCGATTCCGAAGAAATACGTAAGGAAGAGAAAGGCGGTCTTATCTCGAGGTATTTGGGCGCCAAGCAGCAAGGGAGGCATTGCCAGAATCATGGCGGTTGCGAGCAGGCTCACGGCCAGCAGAGCAAATAGCATCATTACACCGATGTTGAGCTTTACGTCTTCACTGCGGGCGTGCGTTACGAACGCCCAGAGATCCCTTGCGCGGACCGTGTAGAAAAAGAAGGGGCGATTGTCAGTGACCGGCGTTATGTCGTACTGATACTGTTTTTCAAAGGTTCCCGCATCGGGCGACTCCAGCAGGCGAGTGAAAGGGTTGTCAATTTTGGCGCCCGGCGCGAAAACAAGGTCCATTCGCCCGTCCTCAATAGCCTGCCGGCCACGGGCGATCTCGTCGGGCGTAAACGGCGTACGCTTGATCAAGACCGTGTCTTTGCTGCCGTAGCCCGTCAAATCGCGCTCTCCTTCGCGCCCAATCAGGAAATGAGTGGCCGGATCGCGGGCTCTCAACCGGCCAAGTGCCGCCAAAGCGAGGGAAACCACGCGGAGGGACTCTCGCGGTGGTTGGAATTCCCAACGAGTGATGGCGAGCAAGCCATCGTCAGTAAGGTGCTCGAAGTAGTCGACAAAAGCCTCTACGGTGTACAGGTTATTTTCAGATAAAGCGAAGGCGCCCGCCGCTGTCGACGCCCAAGTATCGACGAGCGTCATCTGGATCACTTGATATTTCTCTCTGGATCGGCGCACATAGCTTCGACCATCTTCGACATAAATCCGGACTTCAGGGCGGAAATAAAGGTGTTGGCTGCGGCCAGCAAAAGCTCCTCTCATGATGTCGTTGGCAATGAGAGGATTAATTTCCACTCCGGTAACGTCTTTGCTGCCCGACGCCAAGGCTCGTGCTATGTCGTAGCCGCCCCCAGGGCCGATGACGAGGGTCTTGGCGCTCGGGTGGATCCAGTAAGGTAAAGCTGGGCCACCGAGAAGCAGGGCGCGGCGAAACGCTGAAGCCGCTTCTGTGGGAGAAAGGCTGGGAATGCTGGTCGCCGCGTCGGCATCAATCACAATGGATGGATTGCCCGCCCCATCATCTGGCTTGACGCTCACCCGCGAAAATGAATTCCAGCGGACTAAGATTTCTCCGGATACGTCTTCCCCTTTGGCAAAACGCACATCGATCTGGTGGGCTTGGATGTTGTGAGTGGCGAGCATTCCCGCAGCCAGCGACAAGGCGAGCGCCAGCCAGCCCCACCTTGGAAAGTCCCCTGCCTGGAACCAAAAGAATCCGGCGAGGCTGTAGAAGGCCGCACTCGCGATTACTGTACCAGGCCCACCGAGGGCATTTAAGAGCGGTATCAGGAGAATGCAGCCGGCACCGGCGCCAGCTAAGTCAAAGAAATAGACGCGGTGCACATTCTGAATGGTGCTAGCAATCGCTATGGAAATTACAATGCCCGCGACGAAGAACGGGATTGCGGCCACGAAGTAGATGAGCGCCAGCTTGAGTGTGTTTTCGGCACTCAGTTGGATCTTAACGCGCTGGTTAAGAATGACGATCAGAGCGCCCAGAGTCCAAGGAGCGTTGAGCGTACTGAGTATGCCGAGTAATCTCCACTGGCTGGAGCATAGACTTAGCGTCAACCAGTATGAGCAGATGGCTCCCGCCCCAAGGCCGAAAAGGGCGATCGAAATCGCCATGAAGGCAAAATGGTAGAACAGGATAACGGAAAAGATCCGCGTTAGCGAAAGCTCCAACAGTAGCGTAGACAACGTGGTGCAAGCCACCCCGCCGTAAATGAAAAATCGGCTGGCGGCGTTCCGTTCAGGCATGGATCTCCGCACCGTAGGCAAAGGGCATTCGATACAATGCTATCTTAACTTGTTAGAACTCGCTTTATGGAAGAATAGCAACTGCACTGGCCATGCGCCCTCGATCCCTGCGAGTTTCGAAGCCGTCCGCCGAGTTTAGCCGGCTACTCGACCCTGTTTTGCACGCGCTGCAAATCGACCTGAACGACCGCCAGCGCAAACTGCTGGAGCATCATTTTGGCCTTCTACTGCGCTGGAACCAGAAGATAAACCTTACCTCGCTTCGCGATCCGGAAGAGATAGTAACAAGGCACTTCGGAGAATCTTTGTTTCTCGCATCTGCTTTGCCCAGCGGCTGTGGGTCGTTGATCGATGTCGGCTCGGGGGCGGGCTTTCCAGGTATTCCAATTGCGGTCTATCACCCCGATTGGCAAGTAACCCTTGCAGAGTCGGTGGGGAAAAGGGCCGTTTTTCTGAAAGAGGCCACCCGTTACCTCGCCAATGTAAGTGTTTGGCATGGCCGATTTGAAGATATGAAAGGCTGTTTCGAGTGGGCGGCAGTCCGCGCTCTTCGCTTGATGGAGTTGGAACGCGCGTTAAAACAACGCGCTGCCAAGATCGCGGTTTTGGTTTCTAACCGCCAAATTCAGGAACTAAGCACGATTCGTGACATCACTTGGTCGGCTCCTTTGTTAATGCCTTGGGACCCGGGTCGAGCTCTTGTGCTTGGATCGTTTTAACGAGTGCTGTTTCACGTGAAACGTCCCTGTGGTAAATTAGGACTCGGTTCGTGTTCTTGGAGACTTCCGTGGGCAAAGTTATCGCGATTGCAAATCAGAAAGGTGGTGTCGGAAAGACTACCACAGCGATCAACTTGTCCGCCTCGTTGGCGGCGGCCGAGTGCCGGGTTCTCGTCGTAGATTGCGATCCGCAGGGAAATTCGAGCAGCGGGTTGGGCTTCACCCGAGACTCTGTGAAGAGAAACCTATACCATGCATTGCTCGGCGAGCAAAGCGTGAAGGAAATTCGCTTGAAAACAGCGATCGAGGGGCTTGATTTGATTCCGGCCGACAGAAACCTTGTCGGCGCCAACGTAGAACTGGTGGCTGTTGATCAGCGAGAGTCTCGCTTGCGCGAGGCACTGGCGTCTGTTCGGGACGAATACCGCTTTGTTTTGCTCGACTGCCCTCCGGCCCTGGATCTGTTGACTGTGAACGCTCTGGTCGCGGCCGATACGCTTCTAATCCCGATCCAGTGTGAATACTTTGCCCTAGAGGGCGTTTCGGAACTGCTCGATACGATGGACCGGATCCGGCGTTCCTTAAATCCACATTTGAGGATGGAAGGGGTGCTTCTAACGATGTTCGATGATCGAACAAATTTGACCCGACAAGTCGCTGAAGACCTCCGTAAATTCTTTGCCGATGAAGTCTTCGAAACCGTGATACCGCGAAATGTGCGGCTCGCCGAGGCTCCCAGTTACGGAAAGCCTATTATTTCCTATGATTTACACTCAAAAGGGGCCGAGGGTTATATTCGCTTGGCGAAGGAGATTTTAGCTCATGACGAGAACGCAAGGGTCATCGGCTCCCCATAAGGCCTTGGGTCGAGGTTTAAGCGCTTTGCTCGCTGACCGGCCACTGGCGAGTGGCGTTACTGTGGAAGCTGAGTTCAAAGGAGCAGATGGTGAACAAGTTCACAGAATCCCGATTGACTCAGTTGACCCGAACCCTTACCAACCACGCCGCATCTTCCAACCGGATCGTCTGCAAGAGCTCGCACGTTCAATCCGCGAGAATGGATTGATCCAACCGATTCTGGTTCGCCGTAACGGGCAGCGCTATACCTTGATTGTTGGCGAGCGAAGGTGGCGAGCGGCGCGGTCTGCTGGCTTGACGGAAGTGCCAGCGATCATCCAGGATGTTCCGCCGGATCGGCTACTTGAAGTGACGCTGATCGAAAACATCCAGCGCGAGGACTTGAACCCGATTGAGACGGCGCAGGCCTTTGAGCGGATGGCGCGAGAACTGAATATTAGTCATGAGGAGATCGCCAAGCGTACAGGTAAAGAGCGTACTACTGTCACCAATCTGCTGCGGCTCCTCAAGCTGCCGCCTGATATTCAGCAGTTAGTCGCCGAAAAGCGAATTTCGATGGGGCACGCAAGGGCAGTGTTAGGCTTGCCTGATGAAGAACATCAACGAGCCGTGGCTGAAAAAGCGGCAGCGCAAGGGCTTTCGGTACGGCAAGTTGAACGTTTGGTTCAACGCATGACCGAAAAGCGCGAAGTCGGTAGCGCCGATGAAGTGCAGACAGACCCCAATGTGGCGGCTGCGCTCCTTGAAATGGAACGCATCCTGGGTACCAGGGTTCGGATTATCGCCAGGAACGATCGAAAGGGTAAGATTGAGATCGACTACTATTCACCCGAAGATCTGGACCGCATCTACTCAGTGATTGTCCGCCCTTAGATGGACTTGCTGGATTTGAACTATGGTTCCTTTGACATCTCAGGTGAAAGCGGCCGGTTGAGCGGGCAAGCTTAGTCCAAAGTTTTTGGACTTGGTGCTCGGCAGGCTGCCGCGAGTGGAAAACAAAAACGTTCTCGTCGGCTTCGATACCTCGGACGATGCCGGGGTATACAAGCTTTCCGAGGACCTTGCTCTGGTGCAGACGGTTGACTTTTTCACACCGATTGTTGATGACCCCTTTGTCTTTGGGGCGATCGCCGCAGCCAATTCGTTGAGTGACATCTACGCGATGGGAGCCAAGCCCTTATCCGCCCTTTCTATTGTGGCATTTCCTTCAAAGGGCGATTCCGACGTGCTTTTCGAGATTATGCAAGGCGGCTGCCGAAAAATGGAGGAAGCCGAATGCGCACTCTTGGGAGGGCATAGCATCGCCGATGATGAAATTAAGTTCGGATACGCAGTTACGGGTTCCATCGATCCTACCCGTATCCTGACAAACGCCGGCGCGCAACCCGGCGATGCGCTGATCCTCACAAAACGGATTGGCACAGGGGTTATTGCAACAGCCTTGAAGAGAGGCATTGCGAAGGAGAGCGATGTCAGCGAGGCTGTGGATTCAATGCTGACGTTGAACCGCACTGCATGCCAGGTGATGTTGCGCCATATCGTTCACGGATGCACAGATGTAACCGGTTTTGGCCTTTTGGGCCACGCACGCGAAATGGCGCATGCCAGCGGAGTGACTATACATATTAATAGTACTAACATTCCATTTTTGCCGGGCGCTCGCGATTATGCGGCTCGCGGCGCGATTCCCGGCGGTTTGAAGAACAATCGGGAGTTCGTTTCCTGCGCGGTTCGTATCGCCGCGCTGCTGCCGGCGGATGTTGAAGATCTGCTCTACGATCCTCAAACATCAGGGGGCTTGCTGATTTCCGTGGCCGCTGAGGATGCTCCGCATCTCAGGATGGAGCTGCAATCGGCCAGTGTCACAGCGGAAATTATCGGAGATGTCCGCCCGCGCGGTGATTCTGCGATCGTAGTTGATTGACTGCTGCTTCCCTACCTTCTACCCATATGTGGCAAGCCCCTCCCACAAACCGGCGTGATTGGAAATCGCACGGCATTCGGGTTGTTCGGTCAGGCGAATTGGATTGCAACACTCCGCAGACGCCCGGTATGACGCGCGCCGCCGCCATCACGCACGCACGGACCGGAGCGCAAAAATTATGGGCGGGAACGGTGGTTGTCCAGCCGAATGCCAAGACCGGGCCGCACCATCATGGCGAGCTGGAGACAGTTCTCTACATTGTTCGAGGACGCGCCCGCTTCCGATGGGGTGACCGGCTTGAATTTGTCGCGGAGGCTGATCCGGGCGATTTTGTCTATGTGCCGCCCTTTGTTCCTCATCAGGAGATCAACGCGAAGCCGGACGAACCTGTGGAAGCGGTCGTGGTGCGGAGCGGCCAGGAACCCATTGTGATCAATCTCGCTATCGAAACGCCCGAACCTGCCGAATCCGGTCCCTCCCCAGACGAATTTCACAGGCGCTGAGCAGTGTCAGGTACTTAGCGATCCGATCAGCCTCTCAAGATTACCGCCGAAAATAGCGGCGGCGTCAGCGGCGCTGATCCCCAGCCGATCCAGCGCTTCCACCTGCTCCGTGAAAATCTGCGCATTCCAGCCGCGCGGGAAAAACGACGAATCTGTTCCAAACAAAATTCTTTGGACGCTGAACACATCCAGCGTTCGCCGAAATACGTCCGTCAGGCCGTTCAATCCTGGTACGTATCGGATCCACGAGTTGGTGCTTGAGGTATCCAAATAGACATTCGGGCAAAGGTCCCCCAGCATCAACGCCTCGCGAAAGTAGCCGGCTCCAAAATGCGGAATCACGAAGTTGACCCTGGGAAACTCCAGGGCGATAGGATGTAGCGCAATCGGGTTCGAGAGCCGGATGTCAAACAAAGATGGCAGCCCCAGTTTCTTGCGCACGCCGACGCTTAGCACGCCCATGTGGACGAAAACAATGGCGCGCCCGGAGGCAAGCTCATAAATTGGGTGCAGCCGATCATCGCTCACTGAAAACTTGTGCATGGCGGGGAACAGGCAAATGCCCCGCAAGCCCACGTTTTCAATGGCGTGTTTCGCGCGCTGCAACGCGTCCTCAGCTGTGGGATTCAGCATAAAATAGCCGACAAATTTTTCCGGGCACGTCCGGACAGCACCCGCCACAGAATTCTCGTCCCCTGGAAAGCTCCCGATCAATACCAGCCGCTTCAGGTCGTACTTTTCCATCTCCTGCATCCAGCGGCCTGCGAGTTCAGCGGCGTCCTTACTGGGAATCTCCCACCCTAGTTGACGCCCCATTTCCTCCGGCGTCCTCTCAGTGCTTAAATCCTCGAAAAAAGCCCTCGACAACAGATGCACATGCGCATCGGCGATAGGAAGGGTTCCCCACGGTGTTTTCATAGCTTTGGTGGCCGGGCGATCTGTTGAGCCGCCTTGGCGCCAAATGCATTGTACTGCCCAGGACCCGTGCTGATTCACAGACGCCATTCGAACTCTTGCGCGCCTGTCGAAAAGCAGGCCCTTTCGAAAAGACCTCTGCCCGGTCCTTCCGAATCACACCACTTCTTCTTTTATTTCGCGAGCATTTTCAGCTCTTTTCGGCCTCCATCCAGTCTGCTTAATCGACGCGGCTGCTACGCTCGATCCAGTAGAGGGGCGGATGGCATTGAAAGCCTTCCTTTGTCTATTTGCCCAGCTCTTGTCCCGGAAACGGTACGTCGCCACGTATCTCAACCCTCAACTCCCGCTTGCTTTCAAAAGCCCCGCTCCTCTACACCGGGACTAATCCACGAGCCAGAATACGCTCCAGATGTTAGCATCGAAGAGAAATGCTATCGTCCGTCTGGTTTGCAACTCTAGGCGACGCCGAGCGCTGCCGTCTCGAAGAATCGGATCCTTTACCTGCGTCCGCCGACATCGCCATCATCGGGGGCGGCATGATTGGCTTGGCCACAGCCTACTATCTCTGTGAAGCTGGCGCAACGGGTATCTGTGTTATCGAGCGAGACACATTGGTTGGGGAAGCGAGCGGAGCCAATGCGGGCGGCCTCTGGTTTGGCCAGCAGAGCCAGGAAATGGGCCCTCTTTCTCCCCTGGCGCAGGCGAGCAGCCTTCTTTACGAGGAACTGGCGGCGCAGCCGGGCTGGGCCTTCGATTTTCGGCGCACCGGGCTCTTGGAGTTGCTTTTTGACCGGGAAAGTCTAGCCGGAGCAGACGCTCGAGCCCAGGCGGTTCGCAGAGCCGGCTTTCGCGCCGAAGTGGCCGGCCGCGAAGATCTTGGAAAGCTCGAGCCGTCCGTCGGCGATGCCCCGGAGGGCGCGATTCTCTACCCGGACGAAGGCCAATTGCATCCCGTCAAGCTCGGCGCCGCGTTTGCGCGCCACTTGCGAAATCAGAACGTTCGCTTCTCGCTGCGGACCGAGGTGAGCGAGGTCGGCGACGCGGTCGTGCGGACGTCCAACGGCGACCTCCGCGCTGACATCATCATCATCGCCTCGGGCGCCTGGACTCCTTTACTGACGTGCACCCTCGGGTACAGGCCTCCGATCAAGCCGATGCGCGGGCAATTGCTGGCCACTCCACCCAGAACACCTTTTCTGCGCCACACGGTTATTGGCCGCCGCTTCTATTATTGGCAGCTCACCGAGGGCCATGTGGCCGGCGGAGGCACAGTCGAGGACGTTGGCTTTGAACGCGGCGTCAGCGCGCGGGACCTGACCTGCATACGAGAGGAAATGAACACGCTTTTTCCTGATCTTTGCGCCTCGCCGACGGCGCTATCATGGTCAGGATTCCGCCCATACTGCGAAGACTTACGGCCCATCATCGGCCGCGTGCCGGGCTGCGAGCAAATCTATGTCGCGGCAGGACATTTCAAGAAAGGCATCATGCTCGCGCCGGTTACAGGCAAAATTCTTGCGGATCTGATCACAACCGGGAAAACCGATTTACCTATCATTTCCCTGGATCCGGCCCGGTTTGCGGCTGGCGGAAGGGCGTGAGGTGTAGGGAACACACCCAAAATCTCGGCTCGGCCCGGGCTATACCGCTTGCCTGGGAAGAAGCCAGCCGATGCGGCGCCGAGCTATAATTGATTCAGACGCGCGAGAACGAAGGGCCAGCGTGATTCGCGGATCCAAGCAGTCCCGCACTAGGTCCGCCAACCTCCTATGTCCACCTTAGCCGAAATATTGGCCGAGAATGCTCGTCCCGGCGACTTGTGGGAGCCGATCGAGCGGAATCGGATCCGATGTTTTGCGTGCGGTCATCGCTGCCCGATTCCGGAAGGACAGTCGGGCGTGTGCAAGGTGCGGTTCAACCGCGGCGGCCAGCTGTTTGTCCCATGGGGTTATGTCGCTGGAGTACAATGCGACCCCATCGAGAAGAAGCCATTCTTCCACGTGCGGCCCGGCGCCCTGGCCTTCAGTTTCGGCATGCTGGGCTGCGATCTGCATTGCAGCTACTGCCAAAACTGGGTGACCTCGCAAGCAATCCGGGATCCCAATGCCGTGGCGCCCCCGTTGCGGACGACGCCTGAGCAACTCGTCCGCCTCGCCATCGAGGAAGGCGGGGAGGTCATGGTAAGCACTTATAATGAGCCGCTGATCACCGCCGAATGGGCGGTCAGCGTTTTCCAAGCAGCGCGTGCGGCCGGCCTGATAACGGGATTCGTCTCCAATGGCAATGCAACTCCAGAAGTCCTGGAGTACATCCGGCCCTGGGTGGATCTTTACAAGGTGGATTTGAAGAGCTTCGACGATCGCCATTACCACGAACTTGGCGGCCGCCTCCAGCCGATTCTCGACAGCATCCGCCGCATTTATGCGATGGGGTTCTGGCTGGAAATCGTGACGCTGGTGATCCCCGGCTTCAACGACTCGAACGACGAGCTAACCAGGATGGCCGAGTTCCTCGCTGGCATTTCTCCGGACATCCCCTGGCACCTTACGGCGTTTCACCGGGACTATAAAATGACAACCCCCGAGGACACCTCGCCGGACACACTCGTGCGAGCTGCCGAGATCGGGCGGCGCGCCGGCCTGCATTACGTCTATGCGGGCAATCTTCCGGGGATGGTTGGCAACCTGGAAAATACCTATTGCGCCGCTTGCGGCGAACTTCTGATTGCCCGGCACGGCTATCGAGTTCAGAAATATAAAGTCACCCCTAACGGCCTCTGCCCCAAGTGCGCGGCTCCGGTGCCCGGCCGGTGGGCCGAAGCTTTTCGCAGGCAAATTACCGATCATCCATTCCTGCCGGTCCTCGCTGGACCCTAACGGCGCAAAAAATAACAGGGCGATCGATTTCAGGAGGCGCCGCAAGATCTCCGGCCGGCGCCAAGGATGTTCGGCCAGCAGATCGTTGACGGACGCGCGACGGCTTGCTCCAGTAATGCCGCCAGCAGCCGCGCGTGATGATCCCAGGTGTACTGGCTGATGATGGTTTCCCGCGCCGCCGCGCCCAGCCGCATCCTTCTGTTGGGATCTTGCGCCAACGAGAGCACCTGGTTCACGAAGTCATCGGGGCGCGCCGGATCGTAGAGAACACCGTTGTAATCATGACGAATCACTTCCGCGACTTGCCCCAGCCGGGGAGCGACCACCGCGCGGCCGCAGGCCATGTATTCAAAGATTTTGAGCGGAGAAAAATAAAAGACATTCTGGGCCGGATAGGGCGCGAGGAGAATATCCATAGCCGCCAGCATACCTGGGACGCACTTCCGTGGCAGCAAGCCAAGAAATGTTACCCGTGAGGCGCAGCCGTTTGCTTCCCACCGCTTGCGAAGCGCTTCGGCTGCGGGGCCGCCGCCGGCGAAAACAAAATGGACCTCAGGATGCCGCGCCGAGATGCGAAGCACCGCCTGTTGCAGGAGATCCAGACCATGGAACGGGGCGAAACTGCCCGCGAAGCCGATCAAGAGGCGCGCCGGGAGGCGTCGCCTCAACTCCTGGTCCGCCGCTTCTGGGCGGAAAAGGTTTGTGTCAGCGCCGTTCGGGATCACGGCCATGCGCTCGCGAGGGAGCCCGCGCGCGAGAAAGTAATCCCGCAGAACGTTCGATACCATCATTAATCGGTCAGCCGCGCGCAGTGTGCGGTCTTCGATCCACTCGGAAACACCTGGGAGGAGGTGTACTTGGGGGTGGAATCGCCGCGTCTCGAACGGCACCGACGCGTTCACTTCGAACACGATCGGAATTCCCAGACGCCGTGCGGCGATCAGGCTTGAAAACCGGTGAGCGTGGAAAGTGAGAACCACGTCCGGCCGCTCGCGCCGCAGGATATTGATCTCAAGGGGAACTCCACGAACCGAGCGCCAGTAGTTGGCTGTTTCCCAAAGCCAGTTGTGCCGGTGGCCGGGAGCTTTCACTGCATTCCTTTGAGCTTGCTTTCGATGCCGGTCGATCACAACGACTTTATGGCCCAACCGTTCCAGAGCGGCGGATGTTTCGGCGATCTGTGTGGCGGAGCCGGTCGAGCGCTCCAGGTCCCACTCGTAGTTAAAATAAACGATGCGCATACCGTGTCAGGCCGGCCAATTTCTGGCAACGGCATCTAAGGCCTCGCGACTCTCACGGGCGGGGACGCTTCGGGACCGGGCGGCGTAAATGCCATCCAGGAGCCGCTCCACATGCTCGAAAGAATACATGGCGCGGACCCGCGACCGGTTCCAGTTCCCCATCTTTTCGCGGCGTCCTGGGTCACCGCCGAGGTCGAGAACGGCCCGGGCGATGCCTTCAAAATCGCCAACGGAGACCAGCACGCCTCCGCAACCGTAGCCCAGCATTTCAGGAAGCGCTCCGACGGGAGTTGCAATTACGGGCAGCCCGGCGGCCATGGCTTCCAGCACGGAGTTCGGCATGCCCTCCGCCCGGGATGGGAGCAGGAAAATATCGGCGTCGGCCAGCAGGTTCCATTTTTCCTGTGAGGAGACCGGGCCGAGAAATCGGACATTGGCCTCAACGCGCAATTCGGCGGCGCGGCGTCTCACTTCCTGGCCTTCGCCGAAGCCGCTGGTCTGGTCGGGTCCGGCTAAGAGAAAACAAACCGCCTCGTCGCGAAGCAGCTTGGCGGCGCTGAGAATGTCGAAATGACCTTTATGGCTCCCGAGCGTGGCAAGAGTCAAGACTCGCAGACCGTACCGGAAACTCGTGCTCGTAGGCCGGATCTGCGGCACGCGCACTCCGTTAGGAACAACATGAATCCGGGAATCGGGAACCCACTGGGCGAGCAGATCGCGCCAATAGGTCGAAAGCACGATGATCTCGCTGGCGGCGCGCAAAGAGCATCGGATCGCCCATCTGCTTACGGTCCTTCCCCTGGCGTACCAGTGCCCGAATTCGCCGCTGTGGATCTGCAATAGCGCCCGGCGCCTCAAGGCCCTGCTGATCAAGACGTAGATGGCCGACTCGGCAAAATTGACCCCGGACGACGACTTGATATGAACAATATCAGGCCGCAGAAAGGCGACAGCCGCGGAAAAACCGATGAAGTCTGCGAACCGGCGAGCGGCCCTGAGCGCCCGCCAATTCGGGAAAAACGTGTATTGCTGGCGGCGCCACAAGCGGATGGAGTAGCGTTTGGCAAGCGCGGACCGCAGGATCATTTGCACGCCCGTTTCAACGCCCCCGGTGGGGAGCGCAGACGGCCGCGGCGCCACCAGCAGCACCTTGGGGGAAGCTTGGCTGGGCCTGGCGAGGAGCTTCTTGTACGCCTCCAGAAGCGGCTCGCCCTGCGACTCCCAGCTTCTGTGTTCACTCACCCACTCGCGCGCGCTCCGGCCGAGCCGGATAAGAGACTCCGGATCTGCCATCAGTTCCTCAATGCGCCGCGCCAAAGCGCCTGCGGAACCGGCTGGGAAAAGAACGCCGTTCACGCCCGGCGCAACCAATTCCCGGTGCCCTCCACAGTCGCTTGCGAGAAGCGGCTTGGCATAGGCCATGATCTCCAAAGGCTTGAGGGGGGTAACAAGGTCCGTGAGGCGGAGGCTGCGGCGGGGCAGGATAAATAAGTCAATTTCACGGTACAGGGGTGCGACTTCCTCGTGCGGGACGCCGCCTGTAAATCGAACTGCCAGACCAAGGCCCAGGCGCCGCGCCTGCTCCTCCAACGCCGGCCGTGCGCTGCCGTCGCCTGCGATCAGTAGGCGGAGATTCGGGTGCTTCAAGGTCAACAGCGCGGCCGCCTCAATCAACAAATCCAGCCCCTCGTAGGGAACGAGAGTTCCGATATAGCCGATCGTGAATTCTTTGCCCGAGACGCGATTCGATGGGAGGCCGGGCCTATGCACCTGTATATCCACGCCATTGCCGGCAATGGTGATTTTGCCCGGGGATATGCCTCGGCGGATCATCTCCTCTCGCAAGGCTTTGCAAATCACCACCACATGCGAAGCGAGCCGGCAGGCGAGCAGGTCCTGAAGAAGATAAGCGCCGCGCACCAACACTCCTGCGCCGTCAAGACCCTCCTCCATCAGCGACCGAATTTCGTAAACGACAGGCAGCCCAAGCCCGCGTGCGGCTGCGGCTGCGGCCAGGCCGCAAAAGGAGAGGCTATGCGCGTGAATGATATCTACTCGCTCATCCAAAGCCAGACGGCGAATCCGGCGCACAAACGCAGGGAAAGCTGCGAACTTAATCGCACGTTCCCACAAGGATTTGTGTGCAGCCATGAAGCGCGAGGGATCGCACCCGTTGTAGCAGCGGTGATAGGCAATGCCATTCCAGTATTCGACGCCACTAGTCTGAGCCGGGTCCGCAGCGCGCTGGAAAGGGGCGCTCAAAACGACAGGCTCGAGACCAAGGCGCCGCTGGGCCTCGACCGTATAGCGCGTGCGAATCGCGCCGCCGGTGACATCGGGCCACGTATTGTACGCCACGTGCAAGACTTTCATCGCTCAAAACAGGCCAGGCCGCCCGCGGGCTGAAAGCGGAATCGCGGAGCTGGCGGCTCGATGCTCCACTCCACGGTTTCTTCTCCGCGCTGGCAGAAGATGCAGTCGCCCTGCCGCCATGTCTGCGGGATCTCGGTTGCATCGCCGCTGGAAACCGATTCGGTGAACGGTGAGATGAAGGTAAACCAGCAAAGGGGCAGATCCGCGCTGCGCTCCAGGCTGATGACCGGGGATGGCTCCCACTGGCCGAAGCGCCGCGACCAGATTCCCTTCTCGAGGCGCCAGCCGGGTTCCGAGAAACAGAAGCGGAGTCCCGCCCCAATTTGCCGATCGACGGCCGAAACAACCTGCCAGCCTTCGCTGCGAATTTCAACTCCAGGCGGAAAATGAAATCGAAGCGCGCAATGATGCCGGCCGGCGCCTTCCAGACGGTCAATCACAATCCAGCAAGAGCGATGCGCGGGAGGGCGCAGGAAAAGCACCGCGCGATAATGGGTCACGGGCTTCCGAAGCCGGTGATAGCCTTCGTGCATGCCGGCTGCGAAGTCATACTGCGCGCCGGAAAATATATCCAGCAAACGAGTGGGGCAAGGACGCAGCCATTTGAAGGTGTCGAGAGCCTCGGTTTGATCCAGATAGTCCACCGTAACGGTGTTGTGGGCCGCCGTGCCGCGGAGCGAATCGCGAATGCGCCGATTTGCCTCGTAAACGCCCGTTCCGGGGTCGGCCAGGATCCAGCGGCCGCGGAGCTTGATCTGCACACTTAATGCGTCGGCGTGGCCATGCGATGCATTAGGCCAAAGGCCGAGCGGCCCGCAGTCGAACAGCAGCGCAATCCGGTCTCCCGCGTCCTCGGCCTGCCACAAGCTGTAGCCGCCCTCCCGGAATGCCCGTGAAATGGCTGTGTTGTGATTCTGCTGCGGCGCCTGAAGAGCCTCAAGACCCTCGATCCATACATCCGCATCACGCTTGTCAAATCCTTCCCTTTGTTTGGAAAGCTCTGGAAACGGTATGCCGCGGCCATCGTCGCTATCGCCGATGCGCGCCGGATCTCCTGCCTCATCCGTCAAAGCAGCGAGAAAGTCGCGCATCGCCGCCATGCGCTGCGGAATTACCGCAGGCAGCTCTCGTCCCGCGTTCCGTGCGATCGCGGCCGCCTGTGCGTAAAAATCCAATATGAACTGCTGATAGCCGGTTGATTGCTCTCTGCCGATACCGTCACAGGTCACCTGGCGCTCGATCTGGTCAGAAAGAATCTCGATCGCCCGCTGCTCCTGCCGCTTCGCTCCGGGCAAATCGGAAAACGCCACGCTGAGCATCCACAGCGCCGCTGCTTCGCCGATCAGGTGATTGGTTGGATCGGCATAAAGCGACAGGTGCGATACAAGATATTGATAATGCTCCCCCAGGCAACCGAGCCATCTTCGCAGCAGCGTCTCATCGAGGAAATCGCAATCCAACAGCAAAGCAACGGCCCACAGCCAGGAAACCGCTCGAATCCCCAC
>Ga0070741_10008862_pt1 | contig 19917 bp, 16 predicted proteins | sample Coa_R1_4_FD_66440 | JGI IMG/M metagenome (GOLD analysis project Ga0070741, IMG submission 66440) | Surface soil microbial communities from Centralia Pennsylvania, which are recovering from an underground coalmine fire - Coalmine... | ecosystem: Environmental > Terrestrial > Soil > Unclassified ...
TGTGCAGAAGCCGCACATCAGGGCGTCGACGTCGCAGAATGCCTGCTGCACCGGATGCAGCGTGCTGCCGTTCGCGAGCCCGTCGACCGTGCGAATCTGTTTGCCTTGCACGTCGATCGCCAGCGTCGAGCAGGCGTAAACGGTGCGACCGTCGACGATCATCGTGCACGCGCCGCAGGACCCGCGGTCGCAGACACGTTTGTTGCCGGTGAGATCGGCGCGATTGCGAAGCGCGTCGAGCAGCGTCACGCGCGGTTCGATCTGCAGTTCGAGGCGTTTGCCGTTGACCGTCAACGTCACGGGCACATCGGCCGGTCCGACAACGCGAGGTCCGGTTTGGGCGTCAACGTCCGGCGGCGCGATCGTCGTCACCGCGGTGGCAACGCCGCCCAGGCCGGCCGACTTCAGAAAATCTCGGCGACTAAAGCTTTCCGACATTTGGCGATCATACGGCGGCTGGCGCCTCGCTGCTAGCTGCTGATCTATCGGTCTTCGTTGTAGGAGATGCGGAAAACGCTGATCTCGCCGTGCTGGCCCTCGCGCTCGGCCGGCGCGCGTGACACCAATGTCATGTCGCGCCTGCGCTTGAGCTGTTCGGTCAGCTCGGCGTAGCGGCCGCCAAACAAGCGCTCGCCGTGGATGAGCAGGTAGCGCGCGCCGTGGTTCTTGATGGCGGTGACGCCCATGTCCTCCGGCAGATTCTGCACCTGGTTGACCATGAAGATGTACGACGGTGGAAAGAATCCGCTGTATCCATTGGCGAGATGCTGCCAGTGGAACGTCGAGTAGTACATGTACGTCGGGTCGTCCTGCGACGATGCGGGAAACTCGAAGAGCGTCGCGGGTGGATTGCCGGCGTTGTCGCGCATCAGATCCGCATAGGCTTGCGGCGGCGCGAGGGGGACCGTCACCTGGGGAATGTGGTGCGACAAGTACTCGACACACATCAACATCCCGAGGACCGCGACGACGTCGCGCCGCCGGATCCGGGCGACACCGAATCCCGCGAGGACCGCGAGCGCAAAGCCGACGAGCATGCCGCTGCGCGCAGGAATTCGAAGGCCGCGAAACGGCAAGACGTACGCGTACAACACGCGATAGGTGATCCCATTGAAACCGAGAGAAACGTCGAACGCGATGAGCAGACCGAGTCCGTATGCGAGAACCAACGTGCCTCGGGAGGCGGAGGTGCCTCGGGTGCCTAACGTGCCTCTGGTGCCTACGATGCCGAAGAGCGCGAGGCCGATCGCTACGAACCCTGGAAACAGCTTTCGTTCGCCGCGGGCAAAGCGCGCGAACACCTTTCCATACACGAGATTCTCTTCGGGCGGTCCCAGATAATCGGTAACGACGGCGCTGCCGTTCGTCACGATTTCTTCAGCCGTTCGCTCGCCGACGACTTTTCGTGCTCCCAGATAGGCTCGTGCAACTGGATATGCGGCAACGACGACGATGGCGCCCGCAATCAACAGCGGCACGAATCCTGCCGTTCTGCGTTTCTGCCACCCTGCAATGACCAGCGTGGCGCAAACGACCGCCATGAATGGAATCATCAGCAGGCCGTAGTACATGCACGACAGCACCTGGCCGGCCGTCAACGCGCCAAAGAGCGCACCGTCGCGAATCGAACCCGACGTCGTCAACCGATGGAACGCCCACATCGCAAACGGCAGGCACTGCGTCTGCTGCAACTGCATGTGCGCAAAGTGATCGATGCGGTACGGCAGAAACGCAAACACGACGCCGGCGATCAACCCGGCTGCCGACGAGGCCGTGAGCGATCTTACGAGCAGCGCCATCCCGACGCCCGAGATCACGAAGCCAGACAGGAACACGAGGTTGTACACGAGGATCGGACCGATGCCGATCCAGTGCAGCGGCGCGGCGACAACGGCGGGCAACAGGAGCGTCTCGGAGTACGCCAGCGTTCGCCGCTCGGGATAGAAGATGTTGGCGTCGAACAAATGCGCCGGCGCCCGCGGCAACTGATGCGCGACCCACGCGAGCGCCCAGGTGTTGAGGAGCGGATCGCCGTCATCGTGCACGGTATCGCGCAGGTGCAGCACCTGCGGATACGTCATCACGCACGTCAAGAGCGTGAATGCGATCAACGCCCGGATAACAAATCTACGCGTCGTCAATGGGGACGAAATCGCAGCATCGCAGAATGGCAGGATGGCAGAATTTTATGTGGAACTTCTCTCAGTCAAACAGGACCGCTCGTGGGCAGGGCTAAACGCTCAATTAGTTCTGTGAGCGCCTCGATCTCCTTTTGTGCGGAGTAGATAATCGCCCTGCGTTCTTGAAGCGTCGGCGTTTTCCACCCTTCAGAGTCGAAGCAGATCCTGCCGTCGATTTCGACGTCCGTGACGACAGCGTCCATCGGTTCTACGTACAACCGCATGATTAGACGCCCGCCGCCGCAGCCGCTCGCATCGCATCGTCGACGCCCAGCACGACGACCGCAACGCCGCGGGCGTCGGAGATGCCGCTGTACGAGTACTCGATGTTGACGTTTGCGTCGCTCACGAAGCGCAGCGCGGAACTGAGCGCGCCAGGCGCGTTCGGCAGCGTCATCACGACGACGTCCCGTTCGGCGACCTGATGGTGATGCTCCCGCAACACCGCAGCACCGTGCGTGTGGTTGTCGACGACGATGCGCAACTGGCCGCCGGTTTCGAGCATCATCGCGACGATGTTGACGCGTTCGTTCGACAGGAGACGGCAGACGCCGCCCAATGCGCCGGGACTGTTGGCGAGGCGCAGCGACAACTCGGTGCGAATCATGTCGAGAGATTACATCAGAACAACGGCCGCCACGTGTAGAACAGCGCCGCGTTGAGCGCCTGCAGCGACGCGAACGCCGCGATCCAGCCGGTGCGGTGACGCGCCGGCACGACGCTCGCGAACCAGATGAAGGCCGGAAACAGGACAGACGAGAAGCGGCCCATCGACATCAAGCCGCCGCTGACCAGGCCGGGCACGACGTTGACGACCACAAACGCGGCGAGCGCGATCGAAAAGCGCCGCGCGAGCGGCCACACGGACGCGAGCACGAACAGCAGGCCGGCGGCGTTGACGAAGTCGTATGGCTGCTGGGCAACGTAGCCGGTGACGCCGGCGTGGGCAATGAAGTTGTACCGGTCGGTGACGAGCGACGCCACGCCGCGGTAGTGGCGCCCCCACGCCGCGTGTCCGGTGGCCCACGCGAAGGGACTGCCGGTCAGGTGCCAGATGAAGAGCGCGTAGATCGCCACACCGACGACCGGCGCGGCCGCGACCGCGAAACGACGCCGGTCGCTCCGAGCGACGTCGAAGGGCGTCATCAGCAGCAGCGGAATCGCCAGCAGGAATCCGTTCGGGCGTGTCAGACCGGCGACGAGAGCCCACGGGCTCGCGTGCCGCCACTCGCGCCGATCGCAGTGATAGACCGCGCCGGCGGCGCACGCCAGAAATAGCGATTCGCCGTAAATCGCGCCGAAGAACAGCGCGAACGGAAACGTCGCCATCAGCCACAGCGCCGTCGTCGACTGCTCGCCGTCGAGGAATCGCCGCGCGATGCCGTACACGTAGGCGAGTCCGATTGCGGAGAACACCACGGAGACCGCGATGGCTGCAGAAACGTACGCACCGATCGTGTTGCCGAATACGAGCGCGACGAGCCGCACGATCATCGGGTACGCGGGAAAAAAGACGATGTTCTGCTGCGCCTCGGGTCCGGCGTCGCGGATGAACTGATACCCGTTCGTGGCAATCTGCAGATACCAGCCGGCGTCCCACCGGAGCGGCAGGTTGAACAGCTCGTTCGAGAATTCGTGAAACGGCTGCGCGTTTGGTGCGTACCCGATCATCGCGACGGCCAGAAATCCCACCAGCATGACGATCGGACGCGTCAGCAGCGTGACGGCAACGCTGGCGCGGCACGCGTCGCTGCGTGTCAGCGCAACGACCCGTGCGGAGACGTGTTCCACGATCGAATGACGCCGCACGACGACGTGACGCGCGGCGCCGATGGCGATCGCCCACACCACGAGCCGCAGCGGCGATGTAAACGCCACGTGCCAGTCGGCGATGCGCGTGCGGAATCCACCGGAGACGGCGATCGTCGCGGCCGCGACCAGCAGGCCGACCGACGCGAAGTCCGCCAGCCGCGCCCATGCCGGTAAGAAATCCGACCACTCACCAGGTTCGTAGGAAGGGTGTTGCATGCAGACCCACAAGCAACAACGGCGCGCCGACTCCCGCGGATTGGCGCCGTTCTGGAGGAGGATTTGTGAGCAAGCGTGTGTTCTTTCTCGTCCTGCTCGTGCTGTTCGTCGGGTATCAGATGATGCCCGGCCACGCATCGAGCCACCGCGAGGCGCCGCTGATCAGCGGCGACCCGCAAGCGGATCATACCGACGTGTACGCCTTTGTCAGCCCTGACAATCCCGACACGGTCACGCTCATCGCGTCGTTCATCCCGTTCGAGGATCCCGCCGGCGGTCCGAACTTCTACCGCTTCGGCGACAGCGTCCTCTACGAGATCAAGATCGACAACAACGGCGACGGCGTCGAGGACGTCACGTACCAGTTGCGCTTCACCACGCAGCTCACGAACCCGAATACGTTTCTCTACAACACCGGCCCGATCAAATCGCTCGACGATCCCAACCGCAACATGTACCAGACGTACACGTTGACGCGCATCGACAACGGCCGGACGACGTTTACCGCGGGTCCGATGAAAACGATGTACGACAACGTCGGACCAGCCTCCACGCCGAACTACGGCGGCAACGGAAGCGGCGTCTACGAATTCCGTCAGGCGGACGGGACGGTCGGTCGCGTGTTCGCGGGACAGACGGACGATCCGTTCTTCCTCGACCTTCGCGTCTTCGACTTGCTCTACGGCGCGAACCTGTCCGAAGTCGGCAACGATTCGCTCGCCGGCTTCAACGTGCACAGCATCGCGATCCAGGTGCCGAAGTCATCGCTCAAAGCGGGCACGAACCCGATCATCGGCGTCTGGTCGACGACGAGCCGTCCGGCGACGACGACGCGCGCCGCGGGTTCGGAAACGTCGAGCGGCAACTTCGTCCAGGTGTCGCGCCTCGGCATGCCGCTGGTGAACGAAGTGATCATCCCGGTCGGACAGAAAGATCGCTGGAACGCGTCCGCACCGACGTCGGATGGCGCCGGCTTCCGCGGCAACTACACCGACCCCGAAGTGCCGAAGCTGCTGCAGGCGGTCTACGGACTCGCCGCGCCGTCGACGCCGCGCAACGATCTCGTGCAGGTGTTCCTCACGGGCGTCCCCGGCCTGAACCAGCCGACCGGCGTGAAAGAAGCCGAGATGCTGCGGCTCAACACCGACATCGCGCCGGTGGCGTCGCCGAATCGCATGGGCGTGCTCGCCGGCGATATCCAGGGCTTCCCGAACGGCCGCCGGTTGACCGATGACGTGATCGACATCACGGTGCAGGCGGCCGCCGGTTTCCTGACAGGGGCAAAGGTCAGTGGGCTCGGCGACGGCGTCAACAACAACGACGTTCCGTTCCGCAGCACGTTCCCGTACCTCGCCTTCCCGCACTCGGGCGGTAACGCATGGAAACTCAATCCCAATCGCGCATCGGGCAACTAACGGCCGTGGCCATCATCGTCGCTGTCGCGACGGTGGTGGCCATCGCCAACTGGCGCGACGTGCAACGCAGCAAGCGGCCGCACACGAGCGGCTCGCTGCTCGGATCGCCGGGCGCACCCGGCACGTCGCGCGCGGATCTCGAGGCGCGCGTCCGCGACATGGAATCGCGCGTCGCGAAGAACCCGGATGATGCGGGCGCCGCCGTGCTCCTCGCGGATGCGCTGATGCGGCAGACGCGCGTCACCGGTAACGTCGGTCTCGCGGTGCGTGCCGAGTCGGTGCTGCAGCGCGTCCTCGTCGACAATCCCGGCAACTACGACGCGAACCGCATGCTCGCCACGCTGTATCTGTCGGAACATCGCTTCCGGGACGCGCTCGCGACGGCGGAGAAGACGCGTGCGGACCGACCGTCGGATCCCATCAACTACGGGATCATCGGCGACGCGCACCTCGAGCTCGGCGAGTACGACGAAGCGTTCGCCGCGTTCGACGAGATGATGACGCGACGCCCCAGCGCCGCCGCCTATGCGCGCGTCGCGTACGCGCGAGAACTGCAGGGTAACCTCGACGGCGCGATCGAGGTCATGAAGCTGGCCGCCGACGCGACGTCGCCCACCGATCCGGAAGGACTGGCGTGGACCCGTGCGCAGCTTGGCGATCTGTACTTCCAACGTGGCCGCTTGAACGATGCCAAGGCGGCGTATGCGCAGGCGTCGCAGGCGTTTCCCGGGCATCCGTTCGCGGTGATCGGCTACGCCAAAGTGATCGCGGCCGAAGGGGATCGCGTCGGCGCGATCAATCTGCTGGCCGGCCTTGCCGAAACGTCGCCGACGCCGGACCTCTTCGCGCGCATCGGCGATCTCTATGCACAACTCGGACACCGCGACGAAGCCGAACGTCAGTACGCGCTGGCCGAAGCAGCATGGCGCACCGACGCGCCGGAACCGAAAAATCTGGCGCGCTTCCTCGCCGATCACGATCGGAATCTCAATGACGCCGTCGCGATCGCCGAGCGCGCTGCGCGTGAACGGCACGACATCTTCACGGAGGACGCGCTCGCCATTGCGTACTTCAAGACTGGCCGCGTCGACGAGGCGAGGCGCGCGATCGCGCAGGCGCTGCGTACCGGTACACGCGATCAATCCATCCGCGCGCACGCGAAGGCAATCAGCGGCGTATGAAGGTGAAATTCGCCGTGCTCGTGGTGCCAACCGTGCTAATGGTGCTCATGGTGCCAAGTGCAGCCCGCGCGCACGAGATTGGCAAAACGCAGGTGACGATGACGTTCCGCGACGCCGCCTACGTCACCGACGTCGTCGTCGATCCGGATGCGCTGTTGACGAAGCTCGAAATCGCGAGCAACGCCCCCTTGTCCCGCGATCTCGATCGCTCGTCGCGCGACCGTCGGATCCGCGAACTCTTGCCGGCGTTTGGCGACAGAATCACGATGTCGTTCGACGGCACGCGCGATCGACCGTCCGTCGAGTACCGGCCGGTATCGGCGTTCAGCGACGCCGCCGCGGCTCCGTCCATCGTCCGGCTCAGGGGCCGAGTGCCTGCCGGCGCGCGAGAGGTGACGTTCGCGTACGGCCTCGCGATCGGATCGTTCGCGTTCAATGTGCGGTTCGCTGACGGACCGGTGCAGACATTCTGGCTCGAAGGACCGCGAACGAGCCCCGCGATCTCGCTCGTCGCGCCGCCGCCTCCGCCGACGACCGGCGACGTGATCTGGCAATACTTCGGGCTCGGGTTCACGCACATCGTGCCGAACGGCCTCGATCACATTCTTTTTGTGCTCGGGATTTTCCTGCTGAGCGCGCGATGGCGATCGGTCCTGCTGCAGGTGAGCACCTTCACGATCGCGCACTCGATCACGCTCGGCCTGACGATGTACGGCATTGTGTCGCTGCCGGCGAAAGTCGTCGAGCCGATGATTGCGCTCTCAATCGCGTACGTCGCCATCGAAAACCTGGTCACGAGCGAACTGAAGCCGTGGCGGCTCGCGCTGGTGTTCTCGTTCGGGTTGCTGCACGGGATGGGGTTTGCGGGCGTGCTGCGCGATCTCGGATTGCCCCGATCGGAATTTCTCGCCGCGCTCGTCAGCTTCAACGTAGGCGTCGAAGCCGGTCAGTTGACGGTGATCGCGCTTGCCTTTGTCGCCGTCATGTATTGGCGCACCAACCGCGCGACTTACCGCCGTTTCGTGATCCAACCGGCGTCGTTCGCCATCGCCGCGGCCGGCGTCTACTGGACGATCGTCCGGCTGATGTAAAACCCCGCGGGGGTCGGTCATTTACGCCGCTGTGGCATGACGGCGGACGACCGATCCCGCGGGGGCGGGGCAGCTTGTTCCTCACGCGGAGCCCGCAAAGCCCGCAGAGAAAACCTTGCTCAGCGGGCCCAGCGAGCTCTGCGTGATGTTTCCTACGCCAAAATCTTGATCACGACGCGGCGGTTCTGCGCGCGGCCCGCCTTCGTCTTGTTCGGCGCCACCGGCTTCTCGGCGCCGTAGCTGATCACGTTCATCTTGTGCAGCGGGATCTGGTACTGCTCGTAGAGATACCGCTGGACGGCTTCGGCGCGCTCGAGCCCGATCTTCTCGTTGACCACTTTGTTCCCGACGCTGTCGGTGTGGCCTTCGATTTCGATCCAGACGTTCTTCGGATCCTGTTTCAGCTGGCCGACGACCTCGTCGATCTTCGACTTCGCTTCATCCGGCAGCGTCGTCTTGCCGAACTTGAAGTTGCCCGAGTCCTCGCTCAGCACCACTTCGTACACGAGGCGGCGATTCGATTTGTCGAACTCGTCGAACTTGTTGCCGACCGCGCTCGCCGCGCTGTTCGCCGCCTGCGCCTGCTGACCGGCTTGGTCTGCCGCCTGCTGTGCGGCGCCCGCCTTCTGATCGACCTCGGCGATGCGTCCCTCGTTCTTGCGCGTGCGTTCCTGCGTCTCCTCGACCGAGCGGCCCATCGAGTCCACTTTGTCGTTCACTTCGCCGACGCTCGTGCGCACGAACTTCTTGGTCGCGCACGCGGTCGACCCGCCGATCGCCAATGCCGAAATTGAAGCCGCCACGAAGAATTTGCGTAACATCGAATCCTCCAGTTGTGAGTTCTAAGTTCTGCCCGCTACGTAACCGGTTCGGGCTCGCACCACGAGATCCTTCTGCTTGGCCCGGATCACGAGCGGATGCCAGCCCGGAGTTCCGCTCGATTCAAATGCGATCAAGTACTGATGCCGAAGCTCGTCGACGATCTGCCGCGCCGCAACGCTGCGCTGCCCTGGCGTGCTCGCGACGACGAGATGGCCGCCTGTCCAGTCCGCGAGATCCGTCAGCGGACCCGCCAGCGCCGATCGCTCGACCGACATCGTCGCGGTGTCGGCTGACGGGTTGTCGATCGACGGCACGATGCCGAAGACGTAGACCGGCACGTCGATTTCGCTCGCGATCGCCGACACCTGTGCCGGTGACAAGCGGCTCGCGTTGTCGTTGCCGTCGGTGAGGACGATGACGCCGCGGCGGCGTCCTTCGCGCTCGCCGGCGCGCCGCGCGGTCTGCGCGATCGCGTCGTGCAGCGAGGTCGCGCCGAATGGGACGACAGCCGACAGCGACTCGGGGAGCGACTTCAGCCCGTCAGTGAAGGGCGCCAGCTCGCGCAGCTGCGTGTCGAAGGTGAAGATCGCCGCCTCGTCGCGCGCATCGAGCCAGCTGAGGACGTGCTCGGCCGCTTCACGCGCATTCGGCAGGTGTCCTTCCATGCTGCCGCTGACATCGAAGAGCACCGCCACGCTCACGGCGCCAGCCATGTCGCGGCGAAAATCAGTGATGGCGCGCTGATGCCCGTTCTCGAGAACCTCGAAGTCCTTCGCCGAGAGGTCCTGCACGAAGTGGCCCTTGTGATCCCTGACCACTGCCGCGACGCGGACGAGATCGACGCCCGCTTTGAAGGTGGCCTGCTGTGCGTTTCCGACCGCGACAGTTGCTGCTATCGCCACCGCTGTGATGAGGCTGCCCCGCTTCATCGCCCCGGACTAGTCCAAGGGCGCTGCCAACGTCGTAACATGCTGAATGGGTTGACTTTGCTCGATTGACTCGATCGATGCGAGTTCGAAAATGAAGGTAAAATCGCGTAACAATTACACGATTTAGGAGGTCCGCCCGATCTGCGCTACGTAAGAATTACAATTGCCTCGTGACCATCGCCAAAACCCAAACCGCGATTCCTACGGCTGCACGCGTGCACCGTTTTACGTATGCGATCCGCAACATCGTCGCGGAGGCGCAACGCGTGGAGGCGGCGGGCACGAAGGTTCGGTATCTCAACATCGGCGATCCGGTCGCTTTTGGATTTCAGACACCGCCACATCTGCTCGATGCGGTGAACAAAGCGATGCGCGACGGCCACAACACCTACGGGCCGTCGGCTGGGATTGCGCCGGCGCGCGAGGCAGTTGCGGCCGAGTACACACGCAATGGATTTCCGGTCTCGCCCGATCGCGTCTTCATCACAGCCGGCACGTCCGAAGGCATCGAGCTGACGCTGAGCGCGTTGATTGAGGAGGGCGGCGAAGTCCTCGTCCCGATGCCGACGTATCCGCTCTACACGGCGGTGCTGGCGAAGCTCAACGCGAAGGCGTCGTACTACCGCCTCGATCCGACCCGCGGCTGGATGCCGGATCTCGATCAACTGCGCAGCCTCGTGACGCCGAATACGCGCGCGCTTGTAATCATCGATCCCAACAACCCGACGGGCGCCGTGTATTCACGCGACACGCGACGTGCCCTCCTCGAGTTTGCGGACGAGCACGGGCTGCTGATCCTGGCCGACGAGGTGTACGGCGATCTGGGTTTCGACGGCCCGATCGAACCGCTCGGGATTCTCGACCCCGACGCGCCGATCATTTCGTTTTCGAGTCTGTCGAAGGCGTATCTCGCGCCCGGATGGCGCACCGGCTGGATGGCCGTCGGTCGATCGCCGCGGCTCGACGATCTCGCGGCGGCCGTCAAGAAACTTGCGGACGGCCGGCTGTGCAGCACGGTGCCCATGCAGTACGCCATCGCGCCGGCGTTGACCGGCGACCGCTCGCACCAAATCGGATTCCGTAACGCGCTGAAAGCGCGCGCGCGGCTGACGGTCGATCGCCTGCGGACGATGCCCGGCGTGACGTGCGTTGAACCGACGGCGGCGTTTTACGCGATGCCGCAGGTGGCGCTGCCGAAAGGCAAGACCGACGAAGATTTCGTGCTGTCGCTCCTTCGATCGACCGGCGTCCTGTGCGTGTACGGTTCTGGCTTCGGGCTGCCGAAAGACGCCGGCTTCCTGCGCATCGTGTTCCTCGCGCCGCTCGACGAACTGAGTGAAATCTACGATCTGATGGCGAGCTTTACGGCACGGTACCTGCAATAGCGAGATACCGGCGAACGCTTTGATTTCCGACCGCGAGTTCACCCGCCGGTTGCTCCAGACCGTCGCGACGGTCGTGGGGGCCGTCGTCCTCCTCGCCGCCATTTGGGCCGCGCGCAGCGCGCTGATGGTCATCTACGTCAGCGCGCTCATCGCAATGGGGTTCTCGCCTCTCGTGCGGGTCCTCGAGCGGCCCCGTCAGGACAGCGGTCAGGGCTTTGTTCCGCGCTGGCTCGCCATCCTCGCCATCTACCTGACGATTGTCGGCGTCACGATTTTGGTGGGCCTGCTCGTCGTTCCGCCGCTCGTCGCGCAGGCGACGACGCTGTGGGATCGTGCGCCGGAAGAATTCAACAAGCTGCAAACCTGGCTGCGCGGTCACAACCTGATGACGCGCAGAATCACGCTCGCGCAGGCGGTCGAGAACGCACCGAACGGCAGCGGTGCGAACGCCGTCGGCACTGTGCTCGTCGCCCTGTCGACGGTGATCGGCGGCCTCTTCGGACTGATCACGATCCTGATCCTGAGTTTCTACCTGCTGATCGAAGCGCAGCGGATGTTCGACTACTTGATGCGTTTCGTCCCGGCTGGTCGTCGCTCCGACGTGGCCACGGCGGCGCGCGAAGCGGTGTCGAAGGTGAGCGCGTGGCTGCGCGCGCAATTCGTGCTCGCCGGCGTGATGGGGACGTTCGCGGCCGTCGGGTTGTGGTGGATGGGCGTGCCGTACTTCTACGTCATCGCGCTCGTCGCGGCCATTGGCGAGACGATTCCGGTGATCGGTCCGATCATCGGCGGCATTGCCGCCGTGTCGGTCGCGCTCACCGTCTCGCCAAAGCTCGCCGTCACGGTCGGCGTCTACTTCCTCGTCCTGCACCAGCTCGAGGCGAACGTGCTCGTACCGAAGATCATGGAGCGGCGCGTCGGCGTCAGTCCGGTCGCCGTGATCATCGCGCTCGTCATCGGCGGAGATCTCTACGGCCTCGCCGGCGCCATCCTCGCGATCCCGAGCGCCGCGATCCTCTCGGTCATCGTCGAAGAAGTCGCGAGCCACACGGGCGACGACGGCGTTCGCATCCAGCGGGTTCGATAAAAGACCTACCACGAAGATCACGAAGCGCGCGAAGATCACGAAGACATCTTGAGTACCCTTCTTCGCGGTCTTCGCGGCCTTCGTGGTTGTTTTTGCTTATCCGTCGCAGCGACCATCGTCTGGACGTGGCCGCTGGCGCTCGGGCTCGCGCGCGACGTCCCCGCTGATTTCGGTGATCCGCTGCTCAACGCGTGGATCCTCGCGTGGGACGTCACGCATCTCGGTCGCGGACTCTGGAACGCCAACATCTTCTATCCGCATCCGCTGACGCTGGCGTACTCCGAGCACCTGCTCCCGCAAGCGATCGCGATCGCGCCGATGTACGCGCTGACGAAGAATCCGATCCTCTGCTACAACCTTGTGTTTCTCTCGACGTTCGTGCTGGCGGCCGCCGGCGCGTACCTGCTCGCACGAGAGTTCACTGGTCGTCATCCTGCGGCGATGGTCGCGGGGCTCGCGTTCGCCTTCGCGCCGTATCGAGTGGCCGCGCTGCCGCACGTGCAGGTGCTGTCGTCGGCGTGGATGCCGTTCACGCTGTTTGCGTTCCGCCGGTACTTCGTGACCGGCCGCACGCGCGCGCTCGTCGGCGCGGGCGCCGCGTGGACGCTGCAGAACCTGTCTTGCGGGTACTACCTGCTCTTCTTCAGCCCGATCGTGATGGTGTATCTCACGTGGGAAGTATTGACGCGACGCTCAGCGCGCCAGGTCGCCGCCGTTGCGGTGACGTGCGCGGCAGTCGTCCTCGCCACGACACCGTTCGTCCTGCCGTACCTCCACCTGCGCCAGCTCGGGTTCGGGCCGCGACCGCTCGCGGACATCGAGAAGTTTTCCGCGGACGTCTACGCGTACTTCACCGCGGATCCGAACGTCCACGTCTGGGGATGGCTCGCGCGCGGGTTCGACAAACCGGAAGGCGCGTTGTTTCCCGGCGTGACGGTCGTTCTGCTGGCCATCGTCGCTGTAGCGCGAGGCTTTCAGCCGAGCGTCAGACGCTCGCCCGGAATGCTCGCGCTCCGTGCTGTCCTCGTCCTTTCCGTCGCACTGCTTCTCGCGCTGCTCCTCGGCTGGACTGTGCGGCTGCCGCTGCTGAAGATCACCAGCGTCTCGCGGATGCTGATCGTCGTCTCGATTGTCGGCGCGGCCGTGGTGGCGACATCGACCGAGGTGCGATCGTGGTTTGCGTCTCCGGCGGCGATCTTCTCGATCATCACGCTCGCGGCGATCGTGATGTCGTTCGGGCCTGACGTTCATTCGCACGGCCGTCGCATCGCCGAGTCTGCGCCGTACGCGTTTTTCTATCACTATGTTCCCGGTTTCGACGGGCTGCGCGTGCCCGCGCGATTCGGCATGATCGCGACGCTCGGTCTCGCCACGCTGGCGGCGTTCGGGATCACGACCGCGCGCGCGGCGACCGTCGCCGGCGTCCTCATCGTCGTCGAATCGCTCGCGGCTCCGATCCCGGTCAACCAAAACGACGTCGCTTACAAGCAACGACACCTGCGGCCGCTGCCCGATCGCGTGTCGCCCGACGATTTTCGCGAGCTGTACTCATACATCGCGCAGCTCTCACCGTCGACGGCGATAGTCGAATTGCCGCTCGGCGAACCGGCGTTCGATGTTCGGTACATGTTCTATTCGACCCGTCACTGGAAACCGCTCATCAACGGCTACAGCGGCGGCGCGCCAGATGAGTACGGCCAGCTCGATCAGCGTTTGCAGGAAGCGCTCGTGCGACCCGCGCGCGCGTGGGAAGCGTTGCGTTCGACGGGCGCCACACACGTCATCGTCCACGAGGCGTCGTACGACGAAGACCGTGGGCCGGCCATCAGCAACTGGTTACGGAACAGCGGCGCGCACGAGGTCGCCGCCTTCGGCCGAGATCGGGTACTCGTTTTGAAGTGACTTCCGTGGGGAGTGCGAAAACGGAAGTCGCATGGCACGTTTGTATAGGCGGTGGGACACTTCGAGAAGTTTGTTCGGCGATCTGGTCGTGATCGGGTTCGTCCTGGCGCAGGTCCTCGACGGCGTCTTCACCTACCTCGGCGTTCGCATCTGGGGTCTCGGGATCGAAGCGAACCCGGTCGTCAGCTCCGCGGTCGCGATGGCCGGACCCGTCGCCGGCCTGACTGCCGTCAAACTGATTGCGATTAGTTTCGGCGCCCTCCTGCACGTCCGCCGCGTTCACAACCTCGTTGCATTGCTGACTGCAATCTACTTCGCTGCAGCCATCCTGCCCTGGACCGCGATCTTCCTGAGCCAATAGCAATATGATCAGCGGATGCGCGTCGATCCGCTGGCTTACTTACAAACCGACCTCGATTCACTCAAGCAGCAGGGCCTGTACCGCCACCTTCGCATCCTCGAAGGCGAGCAAAAACCCAAGACGACCTTCGACCACCATCAGGTCGTCAATCTGTCTTCGAACAACTACCTCGGTCTGACGACGCATCCGCGTCTGCGCGAGGCGGCACTCGAAGCGACGCGAAAGTTCGGCGTCGGCTCCGGATCGGTACGGACCATCGCCGGCACGATGGATATCCACATGGAGCTCGAGCGGCGTCTGGCGGCCTTCAAGAAGGTCGAAGCGGTCGTCGTGTTCCAAAGCGGGTTTACCGCGAACGCCGGCACCGTGTCTGCCGTCTTAACAAAAGACGATGTCGTCGTGTCCGACGAGTTGAACCACGCCAGCATCATCGACGGCTGCCGATTGAGCCGCGCCGCCATCAAGGTGTTTCCGCACAAGGACGTGGACGCCGCACGCAAGGTCCTGAAAGACCTGCCGGCGGCGCAGCGCAAGCTGTTGATCACCGACGGCGTCTTCAGCATGGACGGCGATCTCGGCGCGCTGCCCGATCTGTGCGCCGTCGCCGAAGAGTTCGGCGCGATCATGATGGTCGACGACGCGCACGCGAGCGGCGTGTTTGGCAAGAACGGCCGCGGGACGGTCGATCACTTCGGCATGCACGGCCGCGTCGACATCCAGGTCGGAACGCTGTCGAAAGCTGTCGGGGCGCTTGGCGGTTACGTCGCCGGCTCGAAGACGTTGATCGAATTTCTGTATCACCGCGCGCGGCCGTTTCTGTTCTCGACATCGCACCCGCCGGCGGTCGCCGCCGCGTGCATTGCCGCCATCGACGTCCTCGAGCAGGAGCCGCAGATCATCGAACGGTTGTGGGAGAACACACGGTTCTTCAAAGCCGGCCTGACGTCGCTCGGGTTCAACACCGGCCTCAGCGAAAGCCCGATTACTCCCGTCATCGCGGGCGAGGGCGCGCTGGCGATGAAGCTGTCGGATCGGTTGTTCGAAGAAGGGGTCTTTGCGCAGGGGATTGCGTTCCCGACCGTCGCGCGCGACAAAGCGCGCGTGCGCACGATCGTCACGGCGACCCACACGCGCGACGAATTGCAGTTCGCGCTCGACGTGTTCGCGAAAGTCGGGCGAGAGCTTGGGATCATTTGAGGTGAGTAGGGTGTCTAGGGTGTCTAGGGTGCCTAGGGTGCCTAGGGTGCGTAGGGTGCGTAGGGTGCGTAGGGTGCCTAGAGTGCCGAACGCGGTCGATCGGCTAAAGCCTCGCGCTCCAGATACCGTCGCGCGCACTTCAGGCACCCGTAGCACGACAGGCACCTTTGGCACCCGAGGCACCCGAGGCACCCGAGGCACCCGAGGCACCCGAGGCACTCTAGGCACTCTAGGCACTTCACTGTGAACAGTCCTCCCAATCGCTTTCAAGACTTCTTCGACACGTATACGAAAGATCTGAAAGCCGAAGATCTGCAGCGCCTCTTCACGCGCGACACGCGCGAGGCGTACCAGTTCTTCACGCGCCATCTCGATCCCGACGAACTGAAACACCTGCCGTGGCACAAGCGCGCGCTCGCGTACACCCACGCGGTGTTTCTCGCCTTTACGATGAAGCTGTCGCCGGCGCGGCGCGTCGTGTTCGGCGCGTCGCTGCTATTGGCGCTGATCGGGCTCATCAACCTCTTCACCACGTTCGGCCTGTATCGCATCATCGATTTCCCGTTCGGGGGCGGCGTCGGCGTGCCTGGACCGATGTTTCATCGCGGGACGTGGTCGCTGCTGTTCGCGTTCGCGCTGATGAATTTGCTCGTGCTGCTCGAAGTCGCCGATCGTCTGTCGCTGAAGAACGACCTCGAGATCGCGCGCGAGATTCAGCAGGCGATGCTGCCGAGCGGTCAATTCAGCCGGCCTGGCGTCGAGATCGTCGGCTTCAGCCGTCCGGCGAACACCGTCGGCGGCGACTTCTACGACATCCTGCCGCTCGACGATGGCCGCGTCGTCGTGACGGTGGGCGATGTGTCCGGTAAAGGCAGTCCGGCGGCGTTGCTGATGGCGTTGCTGCTCGCGATCTTACGCACGCTCGTCGACGAGAAGCTCGAAGCGGCGGAATTGGTCACGCGGCTCAATCTGCAAGTGTCGCGGCACACGCCCGGCAGCCGGTTCATCACGTTGTTCTACGGCGTCTACGATCCGGTGTCCGGCGTGATGACGTACGTCAACGCGGGTCACACGCAACCGCTGGTGTTGCGCCACGACGGCAGGTTTCAGCGGTTGACCGAAGGCGGCATCGCGCTCGGCATGTTCGAGCAGTCGAAGTACCAGACCGGACACGTGGCGATCCAACCGGATGAACTGCTGGCCATTTACAGCGACGGGATCACCGAGGCCGAGGACGCGAAGGAGCGGCCCTTCGATGAGTCCGGCCTCGAACAGGTGCTCGCTGCCAACCGCACGCTCGACATCTCTGCCGTGGCGACCGCGGTCGTCCAAACGGTTGAAAGGCACACGATCGACACGCGTATCTCCGACGATCTGACGATTCTCCTGCTTCGCCGACGCCTACAATAAAGCTTCCGTATGGTCCGGGTCCTCGCGATCACGCTCGCGGCGATGCTGTCCGCTGTTGCGCAGGCGACTGCTGCACAACAGGCCGGCGACAGCGTCGACGTTTTCGTGCGCCGCCTCGAACCAGTCGTGCAGCGCGCCGACGGACCGGCATATCTCGCGCTCCTCTCGTCGCAAGCGAACCGGCAGCGGGCGCTCGAATTCGTCAGCGGCGAGCTGCTGCCGGGCGCCGTCCACGTCGTCATTCAGGAACGCGACCGCATGTCGCTGGCCGGCACGCTGCCCGACAACGGTCACCGGCTGATCGTCGACGCGTTCGCCGACTTCGGGGGCCACGCACGCATCGCGACGTGGCGCTTCGACATCAAACGTGTCGGCGATCCCGGCGCCGAGCAGGAATGGGCGATCGTCGACGAAGAGAAGATTTCGTCCGTCGAAAACATCTATCGGCTCGCGTTGACCACCACGAAGCAGTACGCCGCGCACGGTCTGAAGATCTCGGCGGAAGACCTGGATCTCGTGATGACGGACGGATCGCTGTTCGTCTCTGAGATCGAGGGCGGCGTCACGGCACTCGTCCTGATGGGGCGCGGGACGATGAACTTTCATCCGGCGCCGGATACGGAAAAAGGACAAATCCGGCTCGTCACCGGCGGCGACACGCTCGACACCTCGTTCAACATCGCGTTTCTGCGCATCAACCCGTCGGACTTCGAGTCGCTCATCGCCTCGTCACAGATTCAAGCGGTCGCCGTCGATCCGCGCGAGTTGAAACGTGCGCAGGATGTCTTCCGCGACGAGGCGGGCAAATCCTTCATCATCGATCTTGGCGACCTCAGTCGCGAGTCGTGGGCGCTCGTACCGGGTGGGGGCGATCTGGTCGCCGAGGTCAGGACGAAGAAATACGACACGCTGACGTACGCGAAGTCCTCCTCGGAACCCGAGGACATCACGCTCTTCGACCGGAGGCACAAACACAACCTCGCGCTGTACGCCTCGAAGGACAAGCTGGCGCGGCGCGGCCCGTTCTACAACGAGGACGATCAGCTCGAATACGACGTCCTCGATTACGACCTCGACGTCGCGGCGTACCCGGAGCGATCGTGGATCGACGGACGCGCGATCATGCGGATCAAAGTGCGGGCCTTCGGCGTCGGGACGCTGACGCTGAAACTCGCCGACGCGCTCACCGTGCAGTCGATCGTCAGCCGCGAGTACGGCCGGCTGTTCGGCGTCCGCGTGAAGAACCAGAACATGGTGATCGTGTCGCTGCCGACGTTCGTGCCGAAGGACACGCAGATCACGCTCACCGTCAGCTACTCGGGGCGCCTCGAGTCGCAGTCGGCCGACCGCGAAACGGTGCAGATCGGGTCGCAGGCGATCAACGAAGGCGAGATGCCGTTGATGACGGCGGAGAAAAGTTATCTCTACAGCAATCGCAGCTTCTGGTACCCGCAGGGGTCGGTGAGCGATTACGCGACGGCGAAAATCCGGTTGACGATTCCGTATGCGTACGACTGCGTGGCCAGCGGCCAGCTGGATCCCGGGTTCCCGCTCCCGCTGGACATTCGAAGCGGCTTGCCGACAAAGAAGCTGTACATCTTCACCGCCGCCAAACCGCTTCGCTATCTCTCGTTCATCATCAGCCGCTTCGCGCGCGCGGAGACGGAAACCGTCGGTTTCGACAACGGGTCGCTCAGGCTGTCGGTCGAAGCCAACCCGCGCCAGGTCTCGAAGGCACACGACCTGATCGACCGCGCGGCCGACATCGCGCAGTTCTACGAATCGATCCTCGGTGATATCCCGTACGGCAGCTTCACGATCGCACTGGTCGAAAGCGATCTGCCTGGCGGCCACAGTCCGGGCTATTTCGCCGCGCTGAATCAACCACTGCCGACGACCACATTGAAGTGGCAGAACGATCCAGCGGCGTTTTCCGGGTTTCCTGATTTCTTCATCGCGCACGAGACGGCGCATCAGTGGTGGGGCCAGGGTGTAGGCTGGCGCAACTACCACGAGCAGTGGCTGAGCGAAGGATTCGCGCAGTATTTTGCCGCGCTGTACGCGCAGCACGAGCGCGGCGACGAACTGTTCACATCCGTCCTGCGGCAGATGCGCCGATGGGCGATCGACAAGTCGGATCAGGGGCCGGTGTATCTCGGCTACCGTCTCGGGCACGTGAAGGATGAGAGCCGCATCTTCCGCGCGCTCGTCTACAACAAGGGCGCGATGGTGCTCCAGATGCTGCGGCACATGGTGGGCGACGAGGCGTTCTTCAACGGGCTGCGGCGCTTTTACCTCGGCGAACGGTACAAGAAAGCCGGGACCGAAGATTTTCGCGCCGCCATGGAATTCGAGTCGGGCAAGAAGCTCGACCGCTTCTTCGACAAATGGATCTACGGCTCCACGCTGCCGAAGCTGCGCGTGTCGTACACCGTCGAGGGGACGGCGCTCGACCTCCACGTCGAGCAGGTCGGCGACCTCTTTGACGTGCCGATCACGGTCACGCTGCAGTATTCGGACAAAAAGTGGGTGGACGTCGTGATCCCCGTCACCAGCCGCACCGTCGACCAGCGCCTCCCGTTGACCGGCAGCCTCCGCGGCGTCGACTTCAACCGCGACGAAAGCTCGCTCGCCGACGTCACCGTCGGCAAATGGCAGCCCATCACTGAACACTGATATTCTTGGGTGTTATGGAAACCGTGACGCTCACGATCGACGGCCGGCAGGTCACCGTCGAGAAGGGCAAGACCGTCCTGCAGGCCGCGATCGAGAACGGCATTTCCGTTCCCTATTACTGCTACCACCCCGGGATCGGCGTCGACGGCTCCTGCCGCGTCTGCATCGTCAAGATCGAGAAAATGCCGAAGCTGCAGACGTCGTGCTCGACGACGTGCACCGAGGGCATGGTCGTCTCCACCCGCACGCAGGA
>Ga0070741_10008863_pt1 | contig 19917 bp, 20 predicted proteins | sample Coa_R1_4_FD_66440 | JGI IMG/M metagenome (GOLD analysis project Ga0070741, IMG submission 66440) | Surface soil microbial communities from Centralia Pennsylvania, which are recovering from an underground coalmine fire - Coalmine... | ecosystem: Environmental > Terrestrial > Soil > Unclassified ...
CCCCGCGCTGTCGCGGAAGGCCACCAGCTCCTCGCCCAGCAGACGCACCTGCACGGGCGGGCTGTCCGGCGCGGGGATCTCCTCGCTGAGCAGCGCGGGCAGCCAGTAGCGGCGCAGGAAGCTGCCCATCGGCGTGCCCGGCCCCGTGCGGGTCAGCAGCTCGTTCAGCTCTTTCGAGAGCATCTGACGTCTCCGTTCGCGGGCCGCTCAGCCCCACAGCTCTTTGCTTGCCAGACGCGCGCCCTCGGCCATCGCCTGGAACTTCGCCCAGACCAGCGACGGGTGGCCCACGCGCCCGCCCAGCCCGCAGTCGCTGCCGGCAATGACGTTCTCGCGGCCGACGAGCCGCGCGTAGCGCACCAGCCGCTGGGCCACCAGCTCGGGGTGCTCCACGAAGTCGCTGCAGTGGCTCACCACGCCGGGGATCAGGATCTTCCCCTCCGGCAGCTTCACGTCCTGCCAGACGGCCCACTCGTGGGCGTGGCGCGGGTTCGACGCCTCCACCGAGTACGCTTGCGCCCGCACGCTGAGCACGAGGTCCACGATGTCGCGCAGCGGGATGTCGTACTTGTGGGGGCCGTGGTAGCTGCCCCAGCAGACGTGCAGGCGAATCCGCTCGATCGGGATGTCGCGCAGCGCGTGGTTCAGCACCTCGATGCGAAGCTGCGCGTACTTGCGGTACTCGGCCAGCTCCATGCCGGGGTACATGCCCCAGGCGTCGGGCAGGTCGGGGTTGTCGATCTGCAGGATGAAGCCGGCGTCGGCGATCGCCTTGTACTCCTCGTGCATGGCGTCGGCGATGGCGTAGAGATACGCCTCCTCGCTGGGGTAGTACTCATTCGCCATCCAGTGCTCGATCGAGCCGGGCGCGACCGCGGGCAGGAACGCCTCGGTCACCTGCACGCTCTGCAGCGCCGCCTTGAAGTTCGCGATGTCGGCCTGCACGGCCGCCTGGCCAACGTACTGGAGCGGCCCGATGGCGACGACGCCGCGCTGGTTCGTGCCGATCTGCGCGCGGCCGCTGCGCGTCGCGAAGTAGTCGGCGAACTCCTGCTTGTCGCGCGCGGAGATGCTCCAGGCGGGCGGCCCCTCGCCGGGCTTGTACTGGCGCACCTCGACGCCGCTGATGCGCTCGCGCACGTAGTTCGTGAAGTTCGGCTTGCTCAGCTCCCCGTCGTTCACGATGTCCGCGCCGCTGTCGGCCTGCAGGCGCACCACCTCGGCGACGGCCTCGCGCACGCGGGCGGCGAAGGCTTGCTCGTCGTAGGGCTGGCGGTTGCTGCGTGCCGTGAGCATCTCCCGCAGGTCGGGCGGGCGCGGCAAGCTGCCGGCGTGGGTGGTCAGGATGCGGTCCTCGCTGCGTCTCACGGCTCGTCTCCCTCGGCGCGCTCTCGTGCTCAGCATGATAGAGCAGGCCGCCGGAGGCGCGCACGCGCGGCGCCTGTCAGCCCGCCGTGCCGCCCCGGGCTGCTCAGCCCGATCCGCTGCCCTCGCGGCCAGGGCGCGGCGGGGCAGGGTATCCTACCGGGGATGGGGCGTGGTCCGTCGGCGCACGGGGCTGGGAGGAAGCAGGCTGATGCGCGAACGCGCGGCCACGCGGTACCTCGCGCGGGCGCGGGCGACGCGCGCATACACGGCCACGCACCTGGCGTACTATGGCGGCGCGCCCGACGCGGCCACCGCGCCGTGGATCAGCTATCGCCGCAGCACGGCCGAGCCGGACTACTCCGACTCCTGGTACGACTTTTCGCAGCTCCAGGCCGACGCCGCGCTGGCCGCCTGCGGCGATGCCGCGTGCGCCGACTATGCGGCGAAAGCGTTTCGCCACCTGGAGCGCCACTGGGACGCCATGGCGGGCGGCTACTTCGCGCGCGGCGGCATCCGCGGCGATTGGGTGGCGCGGCCCGACAAGTACGCCGACGACAACGCCCTCGCGGGCGTCGCCCTGCTCCACGCTGCCGCGAGCGCGCCAGACGCCACGCGGCGCGGGCCTTACCTGGCGCGCGCCGTGGCCATCGCCGAGTATCTGGTGGCCGAGCTGTGGGACGCGGTGTTCGGCGGCGGGTTCTGGTGGAACTCGCATCGCGGCGACGGCGTGGAGGGCAAGCCCGCGCAGAGCAACGGCCTGGCCGCGCTGCTCTTTCTCGGGCTGCACGAGCTGACGGGTGATCCCCGCTGGCGCGATTGGGCCGCGCGCACGCTCGCCTGGCTCGGCGCGACGCTGTGGGACGCGGCCGGAGGGCTCTACTGGTACAGCGTTCACTACGGCGACCTGGCCGGCCGCCGCGGCCGCGTCGTGGAGCGCCGCTACTTCAACTACGACCAGGCGATCCTGATCGAGGCGCTCGCCTGTCGCGCCCGCCACGCGGGCGACGCGGCAAGCCTTCAGCGCGCGCGGACCATCGCGAGCCGGCTGGGCCCCGTCTTCTGGGACGCGGGCCTGGGCGGCCACGTGCTGGAGGCCGGCGTGCCGCAGCTCTTCCTGGTCTATGCCGCCTGGGCCACGCCCGCGCTGCTGGCGCTGCGCGCCGTGGACGGCGATCCCCGCTGGCTCGCCCTGGCGCGCCGCAACGTGGACACGCTGCACGCGCGCCTCTACGAGCCGGCCGACGGCGGCTATGCCCACCGTGCCTGGCGCGAGGCCGGCGCGGTGCACCTCGACCCCGAGCGCCACACCGCCGCTCAGGCCTGGATGCAGTACGCCCAGGCCGCCCTTGCCGCCGCGCTGCGCGAATAGGGGCATCCCGGGCGAGGCATATCCGGCCAGACCAGACACCCTCAGCACTCCGGGCCAGGGACCTAGGATTTGTGGCCGCGCTGCACGGCGGCGACGAGCTCCGCGACGTTCGCCAGGCCGAGCGCCTGAGCGATCTGGCGTGCCGCTGAGAGCGATAGCCCGGACTGGGGCTGCAGCGGCAGCAGCACCGGCGGGCGGCCAGCGCAGCGCAGCTTGAGGTGCTTGTGCTTGCCCGGCTCGACCTCGTAGCCCACGCCCTCCAGGTAGCGCCGTAAGTCACGCACCCGCAGCGGCGCCATCGCCGCGCCTTTCTCCTTGCCCATACCCTCGCTCCTGTGGCGGACCCACCCCGCCTTCTCTCGAAGGGAAGGGGGGGCTCTGTGCAGCCAACCCCGGCGCTTCCCCTTCCCGCCAGCGAGGGAGCCGAGGGAAAGATCCGCCTCTCTTCCCCTTCCCTGGTAGGGAAGGGGGCTGGAGGGTTAGGTCTCGCCCGCGCCCCGCGGGGCGCCGTATGCCATCGCCGGGATGTCCGGATTCGAGCGCCGGCGCGGCGCCGGGCGGGGTCGCCCTCGATTTTTGGCGAATTTTCGCCAAAGATAGTGACTTTTGCCATGTAGCGTCATAGAATGTATGGCAGGGAAGCCAGGCCCGGCCTGGAAAAATCGGCTTCAAGGGGGTCGGCGCGTGGGCGGCGTCGGCGAGCCGGGCCGAGCTTGGGCCCAGCCGAGCTTAGCGGGAGGAGGTTAGCATGGTTGGCAAGAGCGAGCTTACCGCGCGAGTCGCCCAGCGCACGGGCATGCCCAAGTCGCAGGCCGCCAAGGCCGTCAACGCCGTCGTCGACACCATCAGCGAGGCGCTGGCGAAGCAGGAGGGCGTGAGTCTCACCGGCTTCGGGAGCTGGCGAGTGACGGAGACGAAGGCGCGCCAGGGCCGCAACCCGCGCACCGGGCAGACGATCAACATCGCGGCGGGCCGCCGTGTGTCGTTCCGCCCCGGCTCCACGCTCGCCTCGGGGGTCCGCGGTGGCGGCAGCAGCGGCGGTGGCCGCGGTGGTGCTCGCAGCGGTGGCGGCCGCGGCCGATAGGCGCCGCCACATCGGCTCTGCCTGGTTTCCGGCGAGAGGGGGCGACGGGACATAGCCCAACCGTCGCCCCCTCTCGGCCGGCCACACGCCTGGCGGGGCCTCGGGGACGACGCGCCGCAGGTACAGCCCCCGCTCCATTCCACCTTCGCCGTGGGCCCGTTAACTCTGCAGCGCGGCGAGGGCGGCGCGGCCCAACACCCGCGCCGCCACGCCCAACGCCGCTTCGTCGAAGTCGAAGCCCGGGTTGTGGTGCGAGGCGGCCAGGCCCCGATCGGGATTGCCCGACCCGACCAGGAAGTAGCAGCCGGGCCGACGCGCCAGGAAATCCGCCATGTCGTCTCCCCCGGTGGTCCCCGGCGTCTCCACGACGGCGGATGCGCCCAGCTCGGCAGCGGCTGCCTGCCGCACCAGCTCCGCCATGGCCGGATCGTTGATCACCGCCGCGCAGCCCAGGCGCGTGGTCACATCCGCGTTCGCCCGGAACGCCGCGGCCAGGTCGCGCGCCTGGGCCGCGACACGGCCCAGCAAGTGCTCCCGCAGCGCCGGATCGAACGCCCGCACGGTGCCCCGCAGCTCGACCTGCTCCGGGATGATGTTGAAGGCCGTGCCTCCCTGGATCATGCCGATGGTCAGCACGGCCGGCTGGAGCGGCGGCGCCTCGCGGCTGACGATCGTCTGCAGCGCTGTCACCAGGTGCGCCGCGACGATCACCGGATCGACGGCGTCGTGCGGCATCGCGCCATGGCCCCCCTTGCCGTGGACGATGATCGTCAGCTCGTCGGCGCTGGCGAAGATGGTGCCATCGCGGACGCCGACCTGCCCCACCGGGATGTAGTTCCACAGGTGGAGCCCCAGCACGCGGTCGACGTGCGGGTTCTCCAGCACGCCGTCGGCGATCATCGCCTGCGCGCCGCCGACCGTCTCCTCGGCCGGCTGAAAGACGAACTTCAGCCGGCCCGGCAGCGCCGTGTGATGGCGCGCGAGGATCTCGGCCAGCGTCACGGCGACGGCGGTGTGGCCGTCGTGGCCGCAGGCGTGCATGATGCCCGGGGTGACCGAATGGTACGGCCGGTCGGCTCGCTCGGTGAGCGGCAGAGCGTCCATGTCGGCGCGCAGCACCACGGTCGGCCCCGGTCGACCGCCGTCGAGCAGACCGACCACGCCTGTCCGGCCCACTCCCTCTTGCACGGCGAGCCCGGCGGCGCGCAGCCGCTCGGCCACCACGCGCGCGGTGCGCCGCTCTTGGAACGCCAGCTCCGGATGCTGGTGGAGATCGCGCCGCAGCGCGACCAGGTCGGGCATTGCCGCGGCCACCTCGGCCGCGAGGTCCAGCGTGTCGCCGGTCATCAGTAGCTCCTGCGGGCGAGCCGTGCGCCGTGGTCAGCCGGCGAGCCGCGCGCGGCGGCTCGCCGACGGCCGAGCGCTTAGGGTGGTGGGATCGTGAGCCGCTGGCCCACGAAGACCGTATCGGCGTCCTCGATGCCGTTGGCCTCCATGAGCGCCTGGACGGACGTATCGAACTGGGCCGCGATGCCGCCCAGCGTGTCGCCTTCCTCGACCGTGTACGTGGACGGGCGCTCGGGCGGCGCCTCGGCCGCCGCGAGGGGCGCGGGCGCGGCGTCGAGCGATGGGGGCGCCGTGGGCGACGGCTCGACGGTCGGCGTGGCCGGCGGCGGGCTGGGCGGCGCGAGCCGCGGCAGCGCGACCGCCCCCACGACCACGAGCAGGAGCACCGCGACGCCCGCGCCCACCAGCCAGGGCGGCACGCCCCCACCCTGGCGGGGCTCGGGGCGGGCCTGCGGCTCGGGCGGCGCGGCCGCGGGCGGCGCCGCCGCCGCGGGAAGGACACCCACGCCCCGCCGCCATTCCATCGTCCCGCCGTGCGTTGCCTCCGCGGCTGAAGCGCGCGCCGGCTCCGGGCGCGGTGTGGTGGCCGGCGGCGCGGCGCCCGGCGGGGAGAGGTCGCGCGGCGCCGGCGCCGTGGCAGCCGGCAGGTCGCGCGCCGGCGGCGCGGCGCTCGCCTCGGCGCGCGCGCTCGGGACGCTTTCCCGCGCGGGCGTAGCGCCCGGCGGGGCGCTCGTGGCCCGCTCGGGCCCGCCGAGCGGGCGGTCGGTGGGGCTGATAGCCGGCAGGCCGGCCGTCTCGGCGGGCCGCAGCACGAGATAGGCGAGCGCGCCGAAGCCCGGGAACAGCAGCGCGAGCAAGAACCACAGCGCCGCCGACTGGCCCCGCTCGCGGGCGTCGACGGCCACCGCGCCGGCCAGGATGAGCATGCCGGCGACGAGCCAGGCGAGCAGGGGCCAGATAATGCCGTTGCCTATGAAGTCCATCTCACGCTGCCAGCTACCAGCGCTCAGCGATCAGCCGCCGGGTGCTCGGCGGCGGACCATGGCGGGCAGCTCTCTACGGAATGATGAGCTGCTGGCCCACGCGCAGGCTGTTGCGGTCGCGGAGGTTGTTCATCCCGACGAGCGCGTCGACGGTCGTGCCGAAGCGCTGCGCGATGCGCTCCAGCGTGTCGCCGGCGACGACCGTGTAATTCGACTCGACGGGACGGATCGAGACGGCGAGCCCTCCCGGGCCGGGCACGGTTTCGGGGGCAGGGGGCGGGGCGACGGCCGCGCGGCGGCTCTCCGGATCGAGCGCGGCGGCCGCGGGCGGCGGGACGGGCGCGGCAGCGCGCTCGTCGCTCGCGGGGCGGCTGGCCGGGCTGGCGGGCACCTGTTGCCAGAGCACCGCGGCCGCGATCATCAGGCCGATCCCCAGGAGGAGGCCGAGCGGCCAGACGGGCCACGAGCGCCCGCGTCGCACGTCGAGGCGCTCCAGGCCGAGATCTACGTCTTCCAGGCCAGCGGCCAGCACGCTGGCGGCGAGGCTGCCGGGCGCCGCGGCGCGCAGCTCGCGGGCGGCCGGTCGGCGCCGTGGCGCGGGGACCGCCTCGGCCGGGCGTGTGGCGGCGGCGGCCGCCCACGTGACCGCCGCGCGCTGGGGCTCGTGATGGCGCCGGCGGAGGGTATTGATGATCGCCATGCTCCTCCGTGCCTGTTGGGCGCTTCCACCGTGGCTGCGCGTCGCGTCCGTGGCCCCGCCGGGAGCCGCCGCGACCGCAATCCAGGCGTTGCGGACGCTACCGACGGATTGTGCGGCTTGGCAGGCGGCGTGTCAACCCAGGGCCTCGCGGTAATGCGGATCCAGCCGCTTGGCCTCCTCCATCTTCTCCATCGCCTCGGCCCAGCGGCCCTGCTCGACGAGCGCCGCCGCGGTAGCATTCAGCTCGGACACCTGTACCATGACGCGCGCGCGCGCAAGCTGCTCGGCGATCTCCTCGTCGTCCGGGTGGGCCTCAGCCATCTGCTCCAGCAATTCGCAGGCCATGACCCACTCCCCGCCGGCCATCGCCTCGTGCGCTCGCTCGATCGTGCCCTCCGCGCTGAAGGCCTGCTGGGTGCTGCGCTCTAGCTCGGCCTGCCGCGCGTGCGCCTGGGCGCGCAGCTCCTGCACATCCCGGAAGTCCGGCGCCTGGGCGATGATCTGCGCAAACACCTGCTCGGCGTCCAGCCAGCGCTCCTCGTCCATCAGCATGGTGGCGCGGATGTACTGGCGCTCCAGGCGCGTGCGGAGACGCGCCTGGGCCTCGCTCTCGGCCAAGCGGCGGCGGGCCTCGTTCAGGGCTTCCTCCACCTCGGCCGTGCCGGGAGCGAGGCGCAGCGCCTGCTCGAAAAGCTGCACCGCGTCGGCCCAGCGGTCGGCTTGCCAGGCCACGCGCGCCTGCTCCAGCAGCTTCAGCTCGATGGCGCCGCTGCGGTTCTGCTCGGCGTACTGCTGCGCCGAGGCGCGGGCCATCAGCGCCACCACGTCGCGGTAATTGGGGTCCATGGTGCGGATGGCCTGACCGAACTCCAGCACCTGCTGCCAGTCGCCCTCCTGCGCCGCCTCGAGCATGCCCTGGTAGAGGCCGGGTAGCCCTCCCAGCCGCGCGTCGCCGCTTTGCTGCCGTTGCTGCGCGGCCGCCGCCACGTCGGGCGAATAGGTCGCCATCCCCATGGCGGATTGCGCCGACTCGGCGGCCTCCTGCAGCGCCGCGCGAAACTCGGCGGCCGTGGGGTAACGCTGCGCCGGGTCCTTCGCGAGCGCCCGCTCGATCATCGCCTCCACTGCCTCGGGCACCGCGGGGTTGGTGGCGCGCAGCTTCGGCAGCGGCGCGTTCACCTGCAGCGCGAGCGTTGCCAGCGGCGAGTCGCCACGGAACGGTGGCTGGCCGGCCAGCATCTCATAGAGCACGATGCCCAGCGCGTACAGGTCGCTGCGGGCGTCGATCGGCTCGCCGAGCGCCTGCTCGGGCGCCATGTACTGCGGCGTGCCCAGCAGTCCGCGCGTCAGCGAGCTGGAGTTCTGCGCCAGCAGCGCGATGCCGAAGTCGGCGAGCACTACCTGGTTCTCATTGGTGATGAGGATGTTGGCGGGCTTGATGTCGCGGTGGATGACGCCGCGGTTGTGGGCGTAGTCGAGCGCGCTTGCCACGTCGCCGATGATGCGCTGCGTCTCGGCGAGCGGTATTGGCTTGCCCAGGCGCCCTTTCAGCGTGTCGCCCTCGACGTACTCCATCACGATGTACGCCGAGCCCGAGACGGGGTCTTCGCCGAACTCGTAGACGATGATGATGTTGGCGTGGCGCATGCGAGCAACGGCCATCGCCTCGCGCTGGAAGCGGCGCAGCGCCACCTCGTCGCGCGTCAGCTCGGGATGGAGCACCTTGAGCGCCACGTAGCGCTCCAGGCCAGCATCGTAGCCCTGGTACACGGTGGCAAAGCCGCCGCGCCCCAGCTCCTTGAGAAGCTGATATTTCCCAAGGGTCTGCCCGATCACCCAGGCGCCTCCAACGTCCGCGTCTCCACGGCAGCCGTATTCTAGCCCGCTCCGCCGTGCGCGTCTATATTCGCGCGGCGAGCCATCCCACGATCTTCACTCCGGGCCGTAACCCCCGTGCCCCCTCTCGCGCTCAAGCCGGGTTGGGGCGGTAGATGTCCCGTTTGTCCCAGTCGGGCGTGTCCCCCGGCAGCCCGAGCGCCTGCTCCTCGGCATCGGTGATCGCGCGCTGATTCGCTCGCTCGATGAATGCCTGGCGCAGCCGGTGCGGCACCAGGCGAATGCCCGGCGGGCCGGGGCGCGTGTGCTCGTCGGCCCAGCGGAAACGCGCATCGCCGAGCCACGGCTTGAACTGGTTCTGGTATACGTCGGCGTCCATCGGCTCCAACGCCTCGTCGGCCATGCTCTACCTCCTTGCGTGGGGTTAGGGCCCCGGACGGCTTCCGCCTGGCCGGCGCGCCGCCCGCCAGTGGCGCCCGCGAGCGCGCTGAGCGGGCAGCGCCTGTCCGCGGCAGCGTACAGGGTGCCGCGGGGAGTCCGTCGGGGCCCTGCCGTCTCCAGTGTAGCCGCCCGCCCGCCCGCCCGCCTACCCGGGCCACGCCGCGCCCCGGACCCGGTATAATTCGGCAGTCCGCGCCGCTCGGGAGCGCTTCTCCGTCCCGCCCGCCTTCGTAGCGACGTGTGCCCGCGGCGCGGCAACCCGCGTGATCTATCACCGCGCGACAGGGGGTATCCGTGGCGACCGAGGAAGCCTGGCGGCGGCCGCGTCCGCGACCCGTCGAGGTGCTGCCGGCCGTGGTCGAGGGCCAGCAGCTTTACTGCCTGCGCGACCACGTCGAGCCGACCGGCCCGGCGGTGCTCGTCTCGCGCGAGGGGTTGTTCTTGCTCAGTCTGATGGACGGCGAGCGCGACCTGCTGCGCCTTCGCACGGCGTTCACCCTGCGGACGGGCGCGACCATCACGGCGGCGCAGGTCGAGGCGTTCGTGCGCCAGCTCGACGAGGCGTACCTGCTCGTCGGCCCGCGCTTCGACGGCCGCCTCGCGGAGCTGCGCGCGGCCTTCCAGGCGGCCCCCAACCGTCCCGCCATCCACGCGGGCGGCGCCTACGCCGGCGACGCTGCCGCCCTCGAGGCGGCGCTCGATGCCTACTTCCTGGCCCCCGACGGCCCGGGCAGCCTGCCCGGCCCCGCGCACGGCCGCGAGCTGGTCGGGCTCGTCGCCCCGCACGTGGACCTGCACCGCGGCGGCCCGACGTATGCCTGGGCCTACCGCGCGCTCGCCGAGGCCGCCGACCCGGCGCTAGTCATCCTGCTCGGCACCTGCCACGCGCCCATGACCACGCCGTTCGCCGCGACGACCAAGGACTACGACACGCCGCTCGGCCCGGTGCCCACCGACGCCGCCTTCGTGCGCGACCTGGCCGCGCGCTACTCGGGCGACCTGTTCGCCGACGAGTTCGCCCACCGCGCCGAGCACGCGCTGGAGTTCCAGGCCGTCTACCTGCGCTACCTACAGCGGCGCGGCTGGCTTGGGCCGGTGCAGGTGGTGCCCATCCTCTGCGGCTCGCCCCACGCCCACGCCAGCGGCGCCGCGACGCCGCGCGAGGTCGCGCAGATCGCGGAGTTCCTGGCGCTGCTTGGCGAGCGGCTGGCTGCCGACGGCCGCCGCTGGTGTCTCCTCGCCGGCGCCGACCTGGCGCACGTCGGCCCGCAGTTCGGCGATCCCGCGCCGGTCACCGAGCCGTTCCTGGCCGAGGTGGACGCCGCCGACCGGGCCATGCTCGCGCTCGCCGCCGCCGGCGACGCCGACGGCTTCTACCGTCACGTGATGGGCGACGGCGACCGCCGGCGCATCTGCGGCGTCGCGCCGATGGACACCATGCTGCGCCTGCTGCCCGCCGCGCGCGGCGAAGTGCTGCGCTACACCCAGTGGGCCGACCCGAACGGTCACTCCTCCGTCACCTTCGCCAGCGTCGCCTACTACCGCCGCTAGCGTCCCGACCGCCTTGCGCGGGCCCGTGCTTAGCATGCGGCAATCCATTCTCAGCCAACTCGAGGCAGATCGGTGTCCCACTCGCCATGTCATCTGATGGATCAACCAAGTGGTCTGACCATTGGGAGAACTGTTCAGTAACTCGGTTGCTAGGGTGGCGACGGCATGCTATTAATGCGCTGCGCACGACTGGTGAGGCTGTCCTGGGGTCCAGTCAGCGGGGCGGCACTCCGCAAGCTGAGCGATCGTGGGGGTATCTGGGTGAGTGCGAACTGCCGAACAAGTGGTGGCACGGAGCAGCACATGAACCGCAATCCGAGGATGCGAGTCGTCGAAATAGCACCAGGCGTTGCGGAGCTTGTCATTGGCGACGACGTGGGGGGACATATGGGCGAACATAGGGCAAGGTCGAGCCACCGGCTCGGTGGCCAGGCACGACGGCAGGTGGTAGAGGCCATCAAAGCCTGGCATACTTGGAGCGATCGCGAGATAGCGGATCGGCTCTCCGACCAATATGGAATTCGAGTCTCTCGCAGCACGGTGAATCGGATGCGGCACGAGATGGTACGTGCGGAGCGGGGTGCGATTCCATGGCGCTCTCGGTACCCTCTTAGGAGCCCGCTGCCTGGACAATGTCGCTGCGGCCGCGGACTCCTCGAGTCTGAAGTTCTACTGTCACCACCTCTGTGTCAGTACTGCCGAGAACGACGCGAAGCGCGCCTATGTATGCGTGCGCGCCGCGTGCTACAAGAGAATAAGATCAATTCTGAGCGAAGGCTGCGTCGACTCTGGCCCGACGATCTGCTCAAGCTAAAGGGTATGGGGCCAGAGCTAATTCGCTTTATAGAGAAGGCAATATCAACTCGTGGGAACAACTACATGGAGCAGCTCTTTCCGAAGCCCAAGGCAAGACTCAACTGCGAACCGGAGGGTGATCTGCCGCACCAGGAATCGGCTAGAGATAGAGGCTCATCCAAGGCCACAGGAGCCGAACTGAAGGGTAGGTCTGGAAAGTCTCCCCGGAGGCGGCGAGTCACTGACGGTTAGGTGCTGAAACGGCTGACATCCCCAGGGCAGAGGCGGGGGTGTCCCCGCCTCTGCCGATCTCGCAACTGTCCCTGGGCTAGATCTTACCGGAACTGCGTGATCGTGTCTACCAGGGCCGGGCGGCCCTCGTCGAGCACCACGCGCTTGGCGCGCTCGACCGCGGCGCGGATGTCGTTCGGGTTCTCGATCGGGCCCTCGGCGTACCAGCCCATCGCCTTCGCCAGCGTGGCGAAGTCGGGCGCCGGCCGGCCGATCTCCATGCCGATGTACGCCCGCGCCTCGTCGGTGCCGCGCTGCTGCGCCATGCGGATCTGGTGCTCCCAGTCGTTGTAGTAGGCGCGGTTGTTGTACATCACCACCAGCAGCGGGATCCTGTCGTGCGCCGCGATCCACAGCGCGCCCGCGTCGAACATCAGATCGCCGTCGGGTTGGATGTCCACCACCAGCTTGCCCGTGCCGCGGTGGGCCAGCGCCACGCCCAGCGAGATGCCGATCTGCGTCGCCGTGCCGAGCGCCTTGCCCGGGTGGCGGTACGGCTTGTCGAAGTCCCAGGTCTTGAGCGCCCACTCCTCCAGCGTGTTCGCCGTCAGCACCCAGTCCTCGTCCTTGATGACCTCCCACACCTCGGCCGCCAGCCGGCCCAGCCCGATCGGGGACTGGTCCCAGTCGGCCTTGGCGTCTTCGCGCCACTGCTTCCAGGCGGCCTCGTGGCGCGCGGCGATCTGGGCCGCCCGCTCCTTCAGCCGCGCCTCGCGGCCGTTGCTGCGGGCGAGGACCGCTTCCGCCTGGCGCTGTAGCTCGGGCACCGCCAGCGCTGTGTCGGCCAGGATCGAGATGTCGGTCTGGATGAACTTCTGGAAGTCCTGCGACCACTTGCTGATCTCGATATCGCCCAGGCCGATCTCGACGAACTTGCAGTTCGGTGGCGTGATGTACTCGGTGCGCCGCGTCACTTTGTCCAGGCGCGTCAGCGGCCCGTACAGGTCGCGCACGTCGAGCGAGAGCACCAGGTCGGCCTCTTCGAGCACGCCGGGCACGTACGACAGGTTCAGCGGGTGGCGGTTCGGGAAGTTCAGGCGGGCGTTGCTGTCGATGACCGGGATCGCCAGCCGCTCGGCCAGGCTCACCAGCGCGTGGAAGGCGTCGGGGTTGCGGCCCAGGTAGTCGGCGATGATGACCGGGTGCTCGGCCTCCACGAGCAGCTCGGCCGCCTGCCGCAGCGCCGCCGGGTCGCCCTGGATCAGCGTATGCGTGAATGGCCGCGCCTTCGTGGGCATCTCCACTTCTTCTTCGAGCGGGTCTTCCTGAAAGCCCGCGTCGTAGCAGAGATAGACAGGGCCTTGCGGCTGCGTCATCATCACGCGGTAGCCGCGGGCGAACGTGTCGGGCACGGCCGCGGCGCCGATCGGCTGGTTGTCCCACTTCACGTAGTCGCGCACGGCGTTGCCCTGCACCAGCGCCGTGTGAATCCAGTCGATGCGCGGCCGCCGTCGCCCCACGTCCATCGGGCCGCCCGCGCCGAGGATCAGCACCGGCACGCGGTCGAGGTAGGCGTAGTAGATCGCCATCGCGCCGTGCAGCAGGCCCACGACGTTGTGCAGGATGGCCGCCATCGGCTTGCCTGTCGCCTTGGCGTAGCCATGGGCGATGCCGACCGCGATCTCCTCGTGCTGGCAGGTGATCATCTCCGGCTTGTTGTCGCCGTAGTTCACCAGCGAGTCGTGCAGGCCCCGAAAGCTGGAGCCGGGATTCAGGCTGACGTAGGGAATATCGTACAGGTGCAAGAGATCGACGATCAGATCGGAGCCGTAGCGCACTTTGCTGCCGGGCATGCGGAACCTCCTCTGCGCACCATCCGCCACGCGGGCGCGTCAGCCCACTATACCGGCCCGCCTTAGGCTTGTCGAGCGCACGCCCGTGGGCTAGCGGCGGCCTCGTGCGCCCGCGCGGAGGTTGAACCCGGCACCGGCAACGGGTTAGTATTCTTGATGCCCCGTGCATTACGAGGAAGCGAATGCAACCGGCCGCGGGCCTCTCCGCGTGGCCGAGGCGTGCAAGGAGATGAGACGCGGATGACGCTGACGGCCGAGGCCAAGAAAGCCATTATCGCGGATTACGCCCGCCAGGAGAACGACACGGGCTCGCCCGAGGTGCAGGTGGCGCTGCTGACGGAGCGCATCCGCTACCTGCAGGAGCATCTGGAGGTCCACAAGAAGGACTTCCACACCCGCCGCGGCCTGCTGATGCTGGTGGGCCAACGCCGGCGCATGCTGGACTACCTGCGCCGCGAGGACGCCGAGCGCTACCGCACGCTCATCGGGCGGCTGGGCCTCCGTCGCTAGCAATCAACCGCAGCAGCAGAGAGGGGCGGGTGCGCGCACCCGCCCCTCTCTGCTGCTTGGCAGCCGACGAGCCCCAGCGCTGGTCCAGCTCGCTCTCCGAAGGCCGGCCAGGCGAGGGCCAGGCCGAAGCCGTTGCGCCTGGCGCGGTGCGCCGTCGCCGCGGGCGCGCCCGCGCGGCCAGTGGGGCGAGCCAAGACCAGGCGACGACCGGACGCGGATCGCCCCGCGCGGCCGGAGCACCTCCCCGCTGCCGCTTGCCCGTCGTCGGTTGTGAGCCGACTGTAACGCTCGCACCGCGCGCCTGGCGACCTGTGCTGGACGAAGCGGCCCACCGCGGCTCCACCGGGCGGGTCCGCGGCGCCCGCGATGCGCGAACGTTGCGAGCTGGCCTGGCCGATGGTAGCATTGAGTATCGACAGACCGATCGGTCGGAAATGGACGGGCCAGATGCGCAAAGGCGCGCTCACTCGCGAGCTGATCCTCAAGCGCACGGCGCCGCTGTTCAACCAGCGGGGCTACTTCGGCGCGTCGCTGGCCGACGTGATGCAGGCCACCGGGCTCGAGAAGGGCGGCATCTACAACCACTTCGGCAGCAAAGAGCAGTTGGCGCTCGAAGCCTTCGACTACGCCGTGGTCCAGGTCGAGCAGCGCATCTGGGAGGCCGTCGCGGCCGCCGACCACGCGGTCGACAAGCTTCAGGCGGTCGTGGCGACGGTCAGCGCGCTGGCGCTTGACCCGCCGGTCCCGGGGGGCTGCCCGGTGATGAACACCGCCGTCGAGGCCGACGACGCCCAGCCCGCCCTGCGGGAGCGGGCGCGGCAGGCGCTCGGCCGCTGGCACGACGGGCTGCGGCAGATCGTCGCCGACGGCCTGCGGCGCGGGGAGATCCGGCCGGGCACCGATCCGGATACGCTCGCGAGCGTGCTCCTGAGCACCCTGGAGGGCGCGGGCGCCCTCGCGCGGCTGGCGGGCGACGCGAGCCACGTGCGTCACGCCGCCGTGCACCTCAGGGACTACCTGGAGGCCGCGGTCCGGCAGTAACCGGCCAACCTTTTATTTTCGCGGTTTTACAGACCGATCGGTCTGAGCCATGCTCCGCCGTTCGCTGCTGAGCGTCGGCAGAAAGGAGTCGCGGCCATGTATCCCGTTCCCGGCGGTATCCTTGCCCTGTTGGCCCTGGCGGTCGTGCTCGCGAACGGCGCCGTGTACTGGAGGAAGATCCGCGCCGTGCGCGTGCCGTTGCGCCCCGTCGTCGAGCAAGCGCTGATGCTGCTCGGCATGGGCCTGGCCGGCCTTGCGCTGGCCAGCCAGCCCGGCCTATTCGGCGGCCTCGCGGCCGGCAGCGCCCTGCTGCTCGCCGGCCTCTTCCTCTTCGCCACGCTCACCAGCGGCACGCCGCGGCAGGCGGCGGCCGTGGCCGTGGGCCAGCCGGCGCCGGACTTCACCGCGACCGATGCCGATGGCCAGCCGTTTCGGCTCTCCGCGCTGCGCGGCGCGCCGGTGCTGCTCAAGTTCTTCCGCGGCCACTGGTGACCGTACTGCGTCGCTGAGTTGCAGCGATGGAACGCCTTCCGCCCGCGGTTCGACGCGCTCGGCGTCCGCCTCGTCACCATCAGCCCCGACACGCCCGCCGAGGCCGCGGCCATGCGCGACCGGCACCAGCTCGGCATCCTGCTGCTGAGCGACGCCGCGCTTGCGGTGACCGAGCGCTACAACCTCGTCCACCGCACCTTCGCGCCGGTGCGCGGCCCCGTGCGCCCGCTGGCGATCCCCACGACGATTCTGATCGACGCGGCGGGCATCGTGCGCTGGATTGACCAGGCGACGGACTGGCGCGTGCGGTCGGATGCCGCCCACGTGCTGGCCGCCGTGCAGCAGGCGCTGGGCACGAGCGACGGGCGCGCGGCGCCCGCGGCGCTCGCGGTGGTCGGTCCGGGAGCAGCGCCCGCGGCCGAGCCGCCCGACTGCCCGACGGGCGCCTGCGACGTGGGCGGCTGAGCCGCCGCGCAGCGCGCTGGACGGTCCGGGCCGAAGGGATGGTCGGCGCGCGAGACCGCGGATGAGGCGGCCGACTGGGGGGCGGCTCGCCGGCTTGCTGGCGACGGCGCCGCGCGCGCGGGTACAGTGAAGGCAAACGTGCGGGGGGCGAGCGATGGCCGGGGGCGATTCGCGGCGAGGCGAGCGGGGAGCGCGGGGGGCGAGCGAGCGGGCGCGGACCCGCACGGCGGAGGCGAGTCCGCCGGCGCTCCGCACCGATTACCTCTGGGCCTACAACCTGAAGGCGCCGTTGCGGGTCGCCACGCGCGGCGAGGGCTGCTATCTGTACGACGCGGTGGGGCGCCGCTACCTGGACGGCGCTGCGGGCTTCGTGGTCGCCAACCTGGGCCACGGCAACGCCGAGATCGCCGAGGCGATGGCCCAGCAGGCCCGTACGCTCGCGCTCGCGCCGTTCACGGTGTTCGTGAACGAGCCGGCGCTGCGGCTGGCCGCGCGGCTGGCGCGCTACACGCCCGGCGACCTGGACCACGCCGTGTTCACCTCCGGCGGCTCGGAGGCCGTCGAGGTCGCCGTGAAGCTGGCGCGCCAGTACTGGGTCGAGGTGGGGCGCCCGTCGAAGTACAAGATCGTCGGCCGCTGGCAGAGCTACCACGGCAACACGCTCGGCACGCTGAGCATCGGCGGCAATCGCCCGCGCCGCAAGCCTTACGCGCCGCTGCTGATTGACCTGCCGAAGATTCCCGAGTGCTACCCGTATCGCTGCCCGTCCGACGTGCCGGCGGCGGAGTGGGGCCGGCGCGGCGCCGACGCGCTGGAGGCGACGATCGTGGCGGAAGGCCCCGACAGCGTCGCCGCGTTCATCGCCGAGCCGGTGGTGGGCGCGACGCTCGGCTCGGCGCCCGCGCCGCCTGGCTACTTCCAGCGCATCCGCGAGATCTGCGACCGCTACGGCGTGCTGTTCATTTCGGACGAGGTGATGACCGGCTTCGGTCGCACGGGGCGGCGCTTCGGCATCGAGCACTGGGACGTGGTGCCCGACCTGATGGCCGTGGCGAAGGGCATCACGGCCGGCTACGCGCCGCTGGGCGCGGCGATCTGCACGGAGCGCATCTACGCGGCCTTCCGCGGCGGCTCGGGCCAGTTCGTGAACCTGTTCACCTACGGCGCGAACCCGCTGTGCTGCGCCGTGGGCGACGTGGTGCTGCGGCTCACCGAGGAGCAGGACCTGGCGGGCCGCGCGGCGCGCGTGGGAGCCTATCTGCGCCAGCGCCTGGAGCCGCTCGCCGCCTCGCCGCTCGTGGGCGACGTGCGCGGCCTGGGGCTGATGCTTGGGCTGGAGTTCGTGCAGGACAAGGCGACGAAGGCGCCCTTCCCGCCGGCGGCGCGGGTCGCGGCACGGGTGGCGGAGGCGGCGCTGGAGCGCGGGCTATTCGTGTACCCCGGCAGCGGCACGGTGGACGGCGAGCGCGGCGACCACTTGATGGTCGCGCCGCCGCTCATCATCACCGAGGCCGAGTGCGACGAGTTGATCAGCAGCCTGGCCGCCGCCCTCGACGCCGTCGCCCGCGACTTGTAGCGCTCCCACCGGCGAGCGCGCTCCCCCCGCGGGGCAGCTCATTCGCGATTTGACCGACGGCCGCCCCCACCTCGCGCTCGCGTCTTGGCTGCGCGCATGGCAGCTCACCGCACGCCTAGAGCGACGGGCGCAGGCCGTACTTGAGGGCGTTCGCCGTGTGGTGCTCCACGATACCGGTCCACATGGCGTCGGCGCTGAAGTCGGAGCCGGGGATGCGCTCGATGGGCCGCGACACGTCCACGAAGGTGCGCATCAGCGGCGCGAACTCATCCTGCCACTGCTGCAGGAGCGCGCGGTTGGCCGGGTCGTCGGCCAGCAGCGCCTTCAGCACCGCCACGCCGAGCGCCATGTGGCGCGGCTCGTCGGTGAGGCGCGTGCGGTGATTTAGCGCCGTCAGGCGGTCGCCGTGGGCCTCCGCGAAGCGCGCCATCGCGTTGAAACCGACCACGGCGTTCGCGCTCTCCAGCACGAAGCCGCCCTTGAAGGCGATCTCGAACGAGTCCTCTAGGCCCAATAAGTGCTCGAAGACTACGCGCGGCTCACACGTCTCCCACAGCGGCTGCCACCGCTCCTCCGGGATGCCCGCGCGGCGCAGCATGTCGCGGTCCATCTCCGAGTGCTGCAGCTCGTCCATCTGCTGGCAGACGCAGCAGCCGATGAACTCGTAGTGGTCGAACGGCACGTTGTGGGCGGCGCGGCCCATGTACTGCGCGGCGGCGACCTCGCCGTGGTAGAGCACGATCCAGCGGCGCGTCATGCCCTCGATGTAGCCCGGCGTGACGGTACGCAGGTTGCGCTCGTCGTCGGAGAGCCGCGCCAGCGCGTCGAAGTAGCGCGCCTTCTCCTGCTCGTGCAGGCGGAAGTGCTTCTCGAAGTTCAGCCCGCCCGGCGCCTGGAATTTCCGCGGATCGCGCAGCCGCACCCGCTGACGCACCGCCATGTCGCCCTCCCTTGCGTCTCTATGCTAGCCTACTCGGCGCCCGTCTGCCCCGTCGCTTCTCGCATTTGCCAGGAGCCGGCGAGCGGCGTGCGCGGCTGCCAGCCTCCCGGGAATAGCTGCCCCCAGCCCGTCAAGAAATACTGCTGGACGAAGCTAGCCGCGTTGGACACGACCCAGTACAGGACCAGCCCGGCCGGGAAGCGCAGCGCGACGAATGAAAAGACGACCGGCGCTACCTGCGACACCCGATTGAGTTGCCGCTGTTGCGGGTCTTGCGAAGGCGGCGTGGCAATTCGCTGCACGGCAATCTGGGTGAGTAGTAGCAGCACGGGAAGCAGATACCAGGGGTCGGGCGCGGCAAGGCTGGGGACCCAGGCAAATGCTTGCTGGAACGCGGCGTACTGCTCGCCGAGCGCCGTGAGCGCCTGATAGAGCGCGAACAGGACCGGCGCCTGAACAAGTGCCGGCAAGCAGCCGGCGACGAAGCTCACGCCCTGCTCACGGTGGATGCGCCTGATCTCGGCGTTCAGCCGCTGGGGATCGCGGCCGTAGCGACGCCGGGCGGCGTGCAGCAACGGTTCGAGAGCCAGTCTGGCCTTCTGCGCGCGGACCTGTCGCCAGGCCAGCGGGAAGAGCAAGGTCCGCATGCCCAGCGTGAGCAAGATGATCGCCCAGCCGCTCGACCCGGTCATGGCGGCGAGGAAAACGAGCGCCTCGATCAGGGGGTACACCAGCGCCATGTGCCAGAACTGGCCGATGTCCATAGCCTGTCTCCTCCGTGCTGAGACGCGCCCAGACGACGCTTCGGGCCGTGGCGCTCTCGCCCGCGCCTATAACCCCAGTGCAGGCTCCTCACGATAGAGGACGCAGCCTGGCAACAGCAGTGTAGCAAGCGTCAGATCATACTGCGCGCTTTGCCGCGCGGCTCGGCCCCCCCCAATAAGTGAGGTAGAATACCGTACATACTGATACTGCTGGAGGCTCCCCGGTGCCAACAGAAACCAACCGTAGCGCGCGCATCGAGGCGCGCATCGCCCCGGAAGCGCTCGCCGTCGTGAAGCGCGCGGCGGCGCTCCAAGGCCGCAGCGTCAGCGACTTCGTGGTCGCGGCCGCGCAAGAGGCGGCCCACCGGGCCATCGAGGAAGCTAGCATTATTCGCCTGACCGTTGAGGACCAGCAGCGCTTCGTCGGCCTGCTGCTCGATCCGCCGCCGCCCGCGCCGGCCTTGCAGCGCGCCCGGGAGGCCCACGCCCGGCTGATCCAGAAATCCCGGTGACGGCGCCGTTCCGCATCGAACCGCTGCACTCTGCTCACGACAGGAAGCGGTTCGCCAGC
>Ga0070741_10008864_pt1 | contig 19916 bp, 16 predicted proteins | sample Coa_R1_4_FD_66440 | JGI IMG/M metagenome (GOLD analysis project Ga0070741, IMG submission 66440) | Surface soil microbial communities from Centralia Pennsylvania, which are recovering from an underground coalmine fire - Coalmine... | ecosystem: Environmental > Terrestrial > Soil > Unclassified ...
TGGCGGTACCGGCAAGGGGACCGGGACCTGATCTTCGAGTTCGAGGACCTGGCCGGCGAGTGCGACCACCGGCACCGCGCACCCGGACACGACCCCGGCAGGCACCTTAAGCACCTGACCGGGGTGCTGAACGACGAGTGCACGTTCCCCACCTGCCGTACACCAGAACACGGCAGCGACTATGAGCATTCAAAGCCCTGGGAACAGGGCGGCATCACGTGCCTGTGCGCATGCGGGCCCATGTGCCGACGGAACCACCGAGGCAAACAGCAGCACGGCTGGAAAGTAAGGGGCACCGGACGGCCAGGATGGTTCACCTGGACCCTGCCCAGCGGCCGGACCTATACGACGGGACCGACCCTGCTGCCGATCTGACCGCCGGCCCGTCTGACCGCCGGCACTCTACCGGCCGGCCTTGCGCTCAGCGGGATGGACACAGGCGGGCGTACGAAGCGTCTGGTACGAGCGCCTCCGCTTGGCCGAGGCCGGGGTCGCTGGCTAGCGTCCGGCAGACCTGCCGGACCAGGTCGCGGGGGTTGAGGTCCCAGGCAATGATGCGGGAACTTCCGGATAGCAGCGTCTCCCCGTCCGCCGTGAATGCCAGCGTGCGTACTATACCCTGGCTGGTCAAGGTGGCGGTCAGGGCCCGTTCCGTCAGATTCCACATCCTGATCGAGCCATCGCTGGAGCCGGACGCGAGGGTACGGCCGTCGGGAGAGAATGCGAGCGACCACACCGGCTGAGGCGCGCTGTCCAGCACTTCCAGACGGTTGAGCCGAGCGGGATCCCACAAGATGATCGAACCTTGGCCATCGGCCATGGCCAGACGCTGACCATCGGGGCTGAAGGCGAGGGTGCTGACTGGGCCCGGTCCCTGATGACCGGCTGCCATCTGCTTGCCGGTGCGAATGTTCCACATAATGACTTCTCCCGCGCTGGTGCTGGCTGCCAATAGACCACCACGGCCGAGTGCCATCGCTTCAATACTCCCTGACTGCCTATTTACCTGAACTTCGAGGCCAGGGATCCAGGTAGTGGTATTCCATAGCCGCACCGTCTGGTTGTCCGCGTCAGCAAGCAGGTGACCGTCCGGCGAGAAGCTGACGTTCCGCCCCACGGACTGCAAGCGCCGCACGATCCGGAGGTCAGGAACGCTGATGACGGCAATGGTGTGATCGGAACCCCTGATGGCGAGCAGCTTCCCGTCCGGGCTGACCGCGAGCGCCCTTGGTGTGCTGGGGAGTGTCCTGGCGCTCATGAGGTCACCGTCGTCGTTCCACAGGCGCAGCACATCGTCGTTGCTGACAGAAACGACGCGTGACAGGCGAGGGATGGCAGCCACGCGGGCGCTCCCGCCCGTGATGCCCGTGAATGGGGGGATTGGCTGCCGCCAGTACCGCACGGAGCCTGCGTGCGTGGCCAGGGCCAGCGATCCGCTGTCCGGATCGTAGGCGAATCCAATGATCCGGCCGGGGGTCTGGTAAGGCTCGTCGGCGATGTCTCGCCCGGAGCCGGGATCGCACAGGTGCAGCTTGGCGTAGCCGCCGGCGACCAGCAGCACAGTCCCGTTGCCATCGAAAGCCAGGCCCCTTGATTGGTTTGCCCCGCTGGCGCCGCCGCAGGCGGGCAACAACGTCGGGGCAGGCTCGCTCAGATGCCACAACAGGACGACGCCGCCAGCCTCCTCGGCCGCGATCATGGTACCCGTCGGGCTGTAGGCCAGGTTCGTGATGCTCGCGGTGGCTCCGTGCAGCGTCCGGACGACCGACGAGTTTTCCGGGCTGGCGACGCGCCACATCGTCACGATGCCGCCGCTCCCGGCGCCGGCCAGCACACCGCCATCCGGACTGAACGCCACAGTCCGCATCGGCTTGCCACTGCGCTGGAGCAACCGGGCCATGGGATGGCCGGTCAGGAGCCACAGGCGGACCTCGCCGTCGTCGGATGCCGACGCGAGCAGGCCGCCATCCGGGCTGAACGCGAGGCTATCGATGTCACCGGCGTCGCCGGAAAGCACCTCGACGACGGCGCCGCTGACCGGGTTCCACAGCCATATGGTGTGGCCGGCCGCGCCGGCCAGCAGTTTCCCGCGAGGACTGAACGCGAGGGCTTGGACTGACTCGGCTGGACCGCGCAAGGTCCGCTGCTGGCGGCCGCTCATGGTTCGCCATACGTACACCACGTCGCCCGCGCCGCCCGCGGCCAGGAGCTGCCCGCCGGTGCTGAGGGCTACCGTGCTGACGCCGACCCCGCCGCCGCGAAGCGCCGTCTGCGTCGACGTGCAGCACCCGGCGATGTCGAGTAGTGCCGATCGTGACGCGATGGAGGGCTGGCCCTGCCACGCCGCCACCGCCGCGAGCGCGGCCGCATCGGGGTCGGTCGGCGCGAGCGCGGCCGACTGCGACGCGAGTTGACCGGAAATCGCCGCCCTCTCGGCCGACAACGCGGATTCGCGTTGCCAGCCCGCGACCACGCCGGCCGCCGTCACGACGGTCAGCAGGATGACCAGGGCGGTGACCAGCCTGCGCATACGACGAGCGGCCCGGACCTCCGCGGCACTGCTTGCGTCAAGGAACTCCCGCTCGGCGGCCGTGAGTCCAGTAAGCCCCGCGTTCCGGTCGGCCCAGGCCCGGGCCAGCGCCAGGCGCGTCCCTCGGTAGAGGGCGGCGGGGTCGCGGCCGAGCTTGATCCACTCCGACGCCGCGTCGGACACCTGTCGCTGCACGCGCAGGCCATCCCGTCCCTCGGCCAGCCATTCGGCCAGCCTCGGCCAGAATCTGATCAGTGCTTCGTGCGCGAGCTGTACCGAGCCGTCGTCGATGGTGAGCAGACGGGCCCGGACCAGCGTCTCGATCAAGGCGGCCGTCGTGGCCGGGTCGTCGCCGGCGGTGAGTTCGGCGGGTGGCACGCGACGCCTCGTGTCCGGATGGCCGTCGCCGACGGCGACCAGGCGCAGCAGGATCCTGCGGAGCATCAGGCGCTGGCTTTCCGTCCGGTCAGCGTAGACGCGTTCCGCGGTGTCGGCTATGGCGTTACGCACTCCGCCTGCCTCCTGGTATGCGCGCAACGTCAGGCGACCCCGTGGGCTATATCGCCACGTCTCCAGCAGCGCGTGGGACACCAATGCCAGCGCACCTGGTTCGATTCCGGACTCGGCGCCGATCTCGCCGAGAGCGGTGGCGACCAAAGCGCTCTCCACCGTCATCCCCGCCTGCTCGGCTGGCTTGACGATGACGTCGTGCAGTTGATCAAGGTCCATGGGCCCGACCAGGACCTGGGCGTCGCGCAGTGCCGCCACGAGCGCCGGCCATCGCGCGCAGTGGGCGTAGAAGTCGGCACGGACACTCACCAGCACCCTGGCACGCGCATCGTCAGCGTCAACAGCGGCGAGCAGGGCGCGGACGAAGCAGTCGCGTTGCAGCGGGTCACGGCAAGCACTGAACAGTTCCTCGAATTGGTCCACTACCAGCAGCAGCTCAGTTCCCGCGGGTCGGCCGGACAGGGCCCGCACGAGCGCGTTATGAAGCGCCATGGGGTCGGTGAGGACCTCATCGTGCAAGAACTCGGCAGAGGTCCCGGCCAGGTCGGCAAACCTGCTGGCGAGTGCGGTGACCGGCTGTTCGCCAGGCGTGAGCAGGATGGGGATGCAGTCCAGGTCACCGCGGTTCACCGCGGCCAGCACCCCCGCTCGCAGCAAGGATGACTTCCCGCTGCCCGAGGCCCCGAACACCGCCAGGAACCGCCGTGCAGCCAGGCGCCGGATAAGGTCAGCGGTCAGCGCTTCCCGGCCGAAGAACAATCCGGCGTGTTCCTCTCCGTAGCTGGCCAGCCCCAGATAAGGAGCGTCGTCGGCTGACTCGTCCCGGTGCAGGTCCGCGGCGCGCCGCCAGCGTTCCTCCCACTCCGCCACGTCGCCGCCACACGCCCGCGCGTATCCCCGGACCACCGCGAGCGTTGGAAGAGAACGCCCACCCGCCGCCTCGGACAGCACCGTTACCGACAAGCTGGCCCGCCGCGCCAGCTCCCGGTAACTCGGCCGGCCCGCTCGCTCGCGGAGCCTGCGCAGTTCAGCGGCGAACTCTGGGACAGGTCCGGCCGCGGGATCTACCGGTCGCTCCGGACGCCCCATTCCCTCGCTCCCGCCAAGCGTCGGACCCATTACCCGGGGTGTTTTGTCCAGCCTATATACCCCTGTCCGGACAACCCGTCCACGCACTAAAACGAGTCTTGTGCGCCGGAAAAAGACCGGGATTGGCCCGCTGATCAAGCAGTACCGCGAGGCTCGGCGGGTGACCCAGCAGGAGCTTGCCGCGGCGGCCGGGATCAGCCTCGGGGCACTGCGCGACCTGGAACAGGGTCGCACTCGATTTCCCCGCTGGAGCACCGTTGAAAAAGCAGCCGAGATCCTGGAGATCAGCCGGGGGGAGCGAGCTGACCTGGCCCGCGAATTCCGGGATGGCGGCGTGTACATCGGCATCCTCGGTCCGCTGACGGCCCGGCGGAGCGCAGCGCCGCTGGCGCTGGGATCGGCCCGGCAGCGCGCGGTGCTCGGCCTGCTGGCACTGCACGCTGGCACGGTCGCGCATCGGGAGACGATCATCGACACGCTGTGGGGCGAGCGCCCGCCGCCCAGTGCCCTGGCCGAAGTGCAGAGCTACGTGTCACGGTTGCGCAGGATCCTCGGCGACGGGTCCGCGGACCTGATCACGACCGAGGGCGGGTCTTGCTACCGGCTCAACGCCGGGCCGCGTCAGCTCGACGTGGTCAGATTCGGGGAACTGACCGATCGGGCGCGGGAAGCGGTCAAGTCCGAGCCAGCAAAGGCATGCGACGGGTACGAGCAGGCACTACGGTTGTGGCGAGGCGGCGTCCTTGCCGATATCGACCTGTTGCGCGGTCATCCAGCCGCGGTCGAAATGACGCGCCGGCGCTCGGATGCGGTGCTCGGCTACGCGGACGCGGCCGGTCGTGCCGGAGACCACGCGCGAGCGATGTCGTATGTGCGCGAGCTATGCGCGGCCGATCCGCTCAACGAGCACGCACACGCCCGGCTGATGATCGCCGTCGCCGCCACCGGCCAGCAGGCCGCCGCCTTGGAGATTTTCGTCAGACTTCGGCGGCGCCTCGATGAGGAGCTCGGCATTTCGCCCAGCCCGCCGCTCACCGAGGCGCACGCCCAAGTCCTCAGGCAGCAGTTCTTAGCTGCCTACGGTGCCTTGCTCGATGCCCTGCCACTCGTTCGCGGTGACCGATCCGGCTGGGAACTGCCAGTCCCGGCACGGCCCGACCGTCGAGTCGTCTCGCCAGTAGTAATTCCACAGGTACAGACTGGGGAACGCGCTGGACAGATACTGGGCATCGGCGGCGAGTTGCTGCTCCCGCGCTTGCTCGGTCCACGTGCCCGAGTTAGTGCATGTGCCCAGGCCGTACTCGGTCAGCCCGCGCCCGACGCCGGTGCCCTGGGTGCAGGACTTCCAGCCTTGGAATCCGGGATCGTTCTGCAGCCCGTCCAGGCGCGGCTGGTAGGCGTCGGCGAAATACTTGTCGACGTAGCTGGCGGGCGGGATGTACGAGCAGTCCGCGCCCGGCATTCCGGGCTGGTAGTTGTACGTGGAAGCGATCATGGCGACCTTGACCACGCCGCAGTTGGCCGCCTCGGCGCACGCGGCGCGGATCTCGTCAACCTGCGTCTCATATTCGTCGACGAATTGCTGTCCCGAGCCGAACGGCGGATTGTGTGCCTCCGGCTCTGCGTAGAAGACGACGAATACCGGCGCCGGCCGGTTCGCCGGGATGCTCGACACGAATGCGTTCACGTTGGTGTCCGGCGTTTTGTAGCTGATCACGCACAGGATGGCCGGGAGGCTTTGGCAGAAATTGGTGCTGTCTGTCCACGTGGACGGCAGCGAGCCGGGGTCGTACTCCCGGGCGGTCTGTATCGGCCCGATTTCCTGGTTCACCTGCTGCCAGCCCGCCAGGCTGTCGACGCCGATTCCGCCGATCCAGGTGGCACGGCTTTGCGCGACGGCAGGCAGCGCCATGCCGAGCAACGTCGCCGCGGAGACGACGACCGCGCCGAGGACTTTGGTCATGCGTTTCGTAGACATGCGCCCATCGTCAGCGGGGGCACCGGCGATCGAATATGCACCGGCAATGCCGCCGCTGTGCTGGCAACTGCCGGTATCTGACGAAAACTACTGAGCCGCCCGTACTACGGGAGAACCCGCACGCGGTGCCTCAGTTCGCGGCGGTGAACCGGCGGCGGCGGTGCGCGGGGCGCTCGATCTCGTCCAGCAGTGCCACGGCGTAGTCCTCGGCCGAGATCGACTCGCCCACTGGGGAGTCGGTGCCCGCGCGGTAAGCGCCGGTGCGCTCGCCGGGCGCGATGACCGGCGCCGGGGAGAAGTACGTCCAGTCGACGCCGTCGCCGAGGCCGCGGAAGTACTCCAGCGCCTCCGCCGCGATACGCGCCTCGGGCAGATAGATCTCCGGAAAGCCGGGCTGGTCGAGCAGGCGGCCGCCGTCTACCAGCAGCGATCCGGCACCGCCCACCACGAGCAGGCGGGAGTCGCCGAGCGTTTCGGCCAGGTTGCGCAACTGCACGAGAAACTCACGCCGGTCACCGCCGGTCCTGCTCGGTCCGATCGCGGACACCACGACGGCCGCGTCGGCCGCGATGCGCTTGGTCAGGGCGGAGTCCCCCGCATCGCCGCGCACGGGGTGGACCCCGGCCGGCAGGTCGCCGCCCGTGCGGCTGATCCCGGTCACATCGTGGCCGCGCGCCAGCGCCTCGGCCACCACCCTGCTGCCGACCATGCCGGTTGCTCCGTAAATCGCGATGTTCATGCCGAGCAAGGTAACAGCTAGATATCAAGTACTTCAACGTGCTATAAGTACCTTATGGTTACTATCGCACAAACCGCGGCCACGGACCGGGGCGACCTCTTCGACCCGGACTGTCCGACGCGGCTGGTGCTCGACCGGATCGGCGACAAATGGACGGTGCTCGTCGTCCTGCTGCTGAGCGACGGCCCGATGCGCTTTTCCGAGCTGCGCGGCCGGCTCGGGCGGGTCGCGCCGAAGGTGCTGACCCAGACCCTGCGCCGGCTGGAACGGGACGGCCTGGTCACCAGGGAGATTTTCGCCGAGGTCCCGCCCAGGGTCGAGTACACGCTCACCGACCTCGGCCAGTCCCTCACCGGGCCGATCGCCGTCATCGGTGACTGGGCCGAGGTCAACGTCGGCCGGATCACCGCGGCGCAGGATGCCTACGACGCCGTCAGCCCGGCCTCGTAGCGTGCGCGTCCTGGTCACCGGGCACCGCGGCAACGTCGGCGCCCCGGTAGCGAGTCATCTGACGAGCCTCGGCCACGCCGTGACCGGCTTCGACCGCGCCGACGGCGACGACCTGCTCGACCTCGCCGCGGTGTGCCGCGCGGCGGAGGGCCACGCCGCCATCGTGCACCTCGGCGCGATCGCCAACGACGCCGCGGGCAGCCAGGACCAGATCATGTCCGTCAACGTGCTCGGCACCTGGCATGTGCTGCTGGCCGCGGAGGCCGCGGGCGTGGCGCGCGTGATCCACTTCTCGAGCGCGCAGGTGTTCGGCACCGCGGAGGGCGAAGGGCTGCCGGACTCCTTCCCCCTCGACGACACCCACCCGCGCCGGGCGAAGCGGGCGTACGGCCTGTCCAAGTGCCTGACCGAGGACATGTGCGCCGGCGTCACCGCCCGGTCCGGCATCGCCACCGTGGCGCTGCGGCCGGTCTGGGTGTGGCATCCCGAGATGTACCAGGTGATCGAGTCGCGGTGGCGCGCGGATCCCAGCTCCGAGTGGGCACCATTCTGGGAGTTCGGCGCATTCGTGGACGTCCGTGACGTCGCCACCGCGGTCCAGCTGGCCCTGACCGTACCGCTGACGGGCCATCACCGCATGCTGCTGTGCGCGGGCGACCTCGCGGCCACCGAGCCGGCGCTCACCCTCGCCGGGCGGCTCGCGCCCGGCGTGCCGATCCGGGACCGGGCCCGCTACCAGCACGACCCGTGGCGCGCACTCATCGACTGCTCCGCCGCGGCGCGTGTCCTCGGCTGGCATCCCCAGCACACCTGGGCGCGTCGCGGCGCCTCATGAGGCGACGGTCAGGTCGGTGCGCTTGACCAGCAGGAGCGTAACGGGGACGGCGGCCAGCCCGATGAGCCCGCTGACCCACAGCGCCCAGTGGAAGCCGCCGGTCAGCGCCACGGCCGTCGCGTGGCCGCGGGCCAGCAGCACTCCGGAATGAGACGCCGCCACGGTCGACGCGACGGCTATCCCGATCGCGCCACCGAGCTGCTGGGACGAGTCGATGAGCCCGGACGCGATGCCGGCGTCGCGCTCGGTGACGCCGGCCAGCGCCCCGATCGAGACCGGGATGAACACCCAGGTGACGGTGCCGGTCAGGAAGAAGGGACCGGCGAGGTCTGGCCAGAAGCTCCCGTGGACGGGCACCCGGGTCGCCCACAGGATGCCGGCTCCGGTCACGGACAGCCCGGTCAGCATCACCAGCTTGGCGGACGCGCGGGTGACGAGCACCTGTGCGGGTCCGGCGAGCACCACTCCGGTCAGGCCCACGGCCAGCCAGGCGAGGCCGGTCTTCATCGGGGAGAACCGGAGCACCTGCTGCATGTACAGCGAGCCGATGAAGATGTAGCTGTAGAAGCTGGCCCCGAGCAGGAAGCCGACGGCGTTCGACCCGGCGAGGGTCTTCAGCCGGAACAGCCGCAGCGGCAACAGCGGCATGTCGACCCGGGTTTCGAGGACCACGAACGCGGCCAGCAGAGCCGCGGACACCGCGAGCAGGGCGAGGGTACGGACCGCGGTCCAGCCGACGGCGGGCGCCTGGGAGACGGCGTAGACCCCGATGACCAGGGCGCCGGTCACGGCTATCGCGCCGAGCGGGTCGTAGCGGCGGCGCGCATCGCGCAGCCTGCTCTCCGGCACGACGCGGCGAGCCAGCACCAACGCGATCCCGCCAACGGCGACGTTCAGGTAGAAGATGTACGGCCAGCCGGCGTACCGGGTGAGCGCGCCGCCCGCCAGCACGCCGACGGTCGCGCCGCTAGCGCCGATGGCGCCCCACAAGCCGAGCGCCTTGTTGCGTTCGGCGCCCTCGCCGAACATGTTCATCACGATGGACAGCGCAGCAGGCAGCACCGTGGCGGCGCCAAGGCCCTGGATGCCGCGCATCACGATCAGGAACGTGGCGCTGGTGGCGAGCGCGCAGGCGAGCGACGCCGCCGTGAACAGTGCCAGCCCTGCCTGGAAGATGCGCCTGCGGCCGAGCAGGTCCGCGGCGCGGCCGCCGAGCAGCAGGAACCCGCCGAAGGTGAGCGCATACGCGGTCACCACCCACTGCAGGTCCGACTCGGCGAAACGCAGCTTGACACCGATGGTCGGCAGCGCGACATTGACGATCGTCAAGTCGACGGCCGTCATGAAGTACGCGACGGCGAGCAGCCAGAACGCCCGCCAGCGATGAATCTCCGTGCGGACCGAGGTGTCGCTGCGGTCAACTGTGGTCACGGGTGCCTCCGGTTCTTGAGCGGTCGGGTCTGGCACTGGTTGAAGCCCGCCCCGCCTCGGCGATTCACCGATGAATTCGCGTCGTCGCGGGTGTTGCATCTTCAGGAGGCGCTATGACCGAGACGACCCTCGCCCGTGCCCAGGCCGGGGATGGCGAGGCCTTCCGTGAGCTGATCGAGCCGTACCGGAGCGAACTGCTGGCGCACTGCTACCGGATCCTCGGGTCGTTCCACGACGCCGAGGACGTGCTCCAGGAGGTCATGCTGGCCGCGTGGCGCGGGATCGGCCAGTTCGACGGCCGCGCGCTGCGGGCGTGGCTGTACCGCATCACCACCAACCGCTGCCTCAATTACCTGCGTGCGGGGAGGACAGAGCCGATGACATCCAGCGACCCTTGGTGGCTCGAGCCCTATCCAGACGCGCTGCTCGACGACGTCGCCCGCGGCCCGGAGGCCCGGTACGACGCGCGTGAGTCGATCGCGCTGTCGTTCGTGGCTGGCCTGCAGCACCTGCCGCCGCAGCAGCGCGCGGTGCTCGTGCTCCGGGATGTGCTCGGCTTCCCGGCGGCAGAGGCGGCCGGCATCCTCGGCACGACCCCGGCGGCCGTCAACAGCGCGCTCATCCGCGCCCGGGCGGGGATTCGCCGCAACCGGGACCCGCACGACGTGCCGCTGCCGAAGTCCCCGGCCGAGGCCGCGATCGTGGACGGGTTCGTCGACGCCTTCCAGCGCCTGGACGTGGACAGCCTGATGGCCCTGCTGACCGACGATGCGCGGCTCACCATGCCGCCCGAGCCACTCGAGCACCGCGGCCCGCTGGCAATCGCCGGGTTCCTCCGCGACACTCACCTCAGTGGCCCAGCGCTGAAGCTCGTCCCCACAAGGGCCAACAACCAGCCAGGCCTGGTCCTCTATCTGCTCGACCCCACCACGCCGGTCTGGCGCGCCAGCGGTCTCATCGTGCTCACCCTGCGCGGCGACCGGATTTGCGCCCTCACGCGCTTCGGCAACCTGGGACTGCTGGCGTGCTTCGGATTCCCTCGCACGCTGCCGCGGGACTGACGACGCTTTCTGGGATAAAACATTATTAAAGCGAATAGAACGCAATTCATCATGTATTGCTGGTGGATAGTGGTGAAATTACCATCAGAACACGGGCGGCTACACAAGGCCGCCGTGTGCGAGAGGCATCACCACCATGCGTCGTCTCCTTCTCTGTTCCTTGCTCGCGCTGCTGCCGGCGTTCGGCATGCTGATGGGCGTGAGCTCCGCCGCGAACGCGCGGACCGTGCCGAAAGCGCCGGCAGCGCCGCAAACGCAGGCCGCCCAGCACGCCCGGGCCGTCGCCACCGCCCTGGCGGCGATCAAGGATCTCAAGATCGGCCAGCACCAGACCGACCTGCGAACCGGCACCATCTCCCGGGTCAAGGCCCTGACCCAGGAGCAGAGCACCAACTGGGCGGGCTACGCGGATACCGGCAGCAACGTCAGCGCGCTCAGCGGCCACTGGACCGAGCCGTCGGCCACCTGCGGGTCCGCCACCTCGCTCGACGTGTTCTGGGTCGGCATCGACGGGTTCTCCAGTAACACCGTGGAGCAGGACGGCACGGGCGTCGAGTGCGTCGGCGGCACGCCCATCTTTTTCTCGTGGTGGGAGATGTTCCCGACCAACAGCATCCAGGTGGTCAGCGAGTCGCTGCGGCCCGGTGACAGCATCACCGCCTCGGTCGTCCGCAGCGGTACCAGCTACACCCTGACCGTCACCGACTCGACCCGCGGCGGCGTAGGCTTCAGCACCAGGCAGACGTGCACGACGTGCGCGAACAACAGCGCGGAATGGATCGCGGAGGCGCCGAGCGGTTCGGGCGGGGTGGAACCGCTGACCAACTTCGGCACCTGGAATGAGTCGAACTCGACCGTGACCATAGGCGGCACAAGCGGCGTCATCTCGTCGTTCCCCGACGACGAGATCACCATGGTCAACTCCTCGGGCCAAGTGAAGGCCCAGCCAAGCGCGCTTAACGGCAGCGGCAACGGGTTCTCCGTCACCTGGAAGCGCAGCACCTAGAAGTACCTAGAAGTACCTAGAACGGACCCAAGACCGCGCGGAGAATCAGCAGGCCGGCCAGCCCGCCGACGATCCCCCCGACGACCAGCCACGCGAGACGATTGCCGAGGTTGAACGTCCAGCCGACGCCGAACCGCCTCGTGACCATGATCGCCGGATCATCGCGGTTGACGTAGATCAAGCCCGCCTTCCAGAACCGGTCGTCGTCCCGGTCGGCCACCATGGCCGGACCGGGACCACGGCCGTCGGACAGACGGGATCCGGACAGGCGGGATCCGCCCTGGCCGGTGCGCAACGAGACGACCGCGAGGACGAGGAGCCCGGTAACGAACGGCAGGACGGTGACGGCCGCGGGAATGTGCCCGATCTGCCACCGCCGAAGGGCCGACAGCAGCAGGCTGAGGTCGACGAGCGTGACCAGCGTCAGCATGGCACGGGCCATCACGCCAAGGAACCGCCGGTACTGCCGTGCGGATCGGGCTGGATCGGCGGCGTCCACGTCCGGCCGGGAACGGTAGATGATCAGCAGCAGCCCGGTCCACAACGCGGTGACGTAGAGCTGGCCGATCACCGGGCCGTAGCCGCCGAGCGATGACCTCGCTGCCGAGCGGCCGGGAACCGGCGGCAAGTCCGGATGGCGGAGCATCCCGATGACCACGGTCACCGCGATCACCGTCACGGCCGGCGCCAGCCAGCGCACCGGGAAGCGCGCCGGGCTGGTGCGCCAGCTCGTGTCCGTCGTCACGACCTGCCGCCGCCCGGCGAACCAGCCGCCTGCCTGCTTGGCCGCGGCGATCTTGTTGCGGGCGAGCCCGAAGCAGCCGAGGTCGGCGAGGAGCTGCGCCAGCTGGACCAGCCAGACGGGCCAGACCGACCCGCGGCCCGCGACCAGCACGGCGACGGTGGTGCAGCAGGCGGTCACCGCCGCGGTTCGCCAGTAGAAGGCACGGCGCTCGGCCCGGACGACCGGCATCGCGGCGTGGTCGGCGGGAACGCGGACCCCGAACTGGAGCGTCGGCCGGCCGATCGCGGGGGTGGCGCAGATCAGCGCTCCGGTCAGCGGCACCTCCAGCATCGCGACCAGGATCCCCGGGTTCACGACGAGGCTCCGGCGGGGAAGGCGAAGTCCGCCAGGGCATCGCGGCAGTGCCGCACGATGTCCTCGGCGGGGAGTCCCTGCGCGGCGGCCTCGGCCAGCAGCGTCCGCAGCCGCCCGGTCCAGTCCTCCGCCCAGTCCGGATTCGGCGGGCCGCTGTGCGCGTCGCGGTGCACCACCGCGCCGGTCTTCCGGCTGAGCCGCAGCAGGCCCTCCTGCCGCAGCAGGTCGTAGCTCTTGTTCACCGTGTGGAAGTTGACGCCCAGGTCGACCGCGAGCTGCCGGGTGGACGGCAGCGGGGACCCGGCCGGCTGCCTGCCGCCGGCGATCGCCTCGACGATCCGGTCCCTGATCTGCAGGTAGATCGGGACCGTGCCATCCGGCTCGATGGTAAGCAACATGCCAGCTCCAGGACCTAACGGAAACTAACCGGGTTAACCCGTGGCCGCCTTGCCTCCGGCGACAAGCCACTCACGATTGAACAGCCGGGCCACCAGGAAGCATGCCGCGCCATCGATGACAAACAGGCCGCCGGCCAATGCCGCGGCGACCGCGAACGTCGGGCTGATCACGTGGAAAGACAGGAGGGCGGCGATCGCGACCGGCGGCAGGCTGGCCAGGACGCTGAGCTGCTGCGCGACTCGGATCTCGCCGGTCCTCGCGGAGATCGCCAGGCCGACCCAGATCGCCCAGGCGGCCAGCAGCGGGATGAACACCAGCTCGGCGGGCAACTGCGGCGCATTCAGCACGGCAGTGGCCACCGCGGCGGCAGCGCCGAACTGGACGATCGCCACGAACACGCCGAACACCAGGTATGCGATGCCGATCGCCGGCAGGAAGATGGCCGCGGCCTTGCCGGCCACGAACTCCACCGTGCTGACCGGCGTGGTCAGCACCGGTTCGAGCGTCCCCTGCTCGCGCTCCCCGGCCACCGAGTACGCGGCCATCGTCGCCGGGACGAAGACCGGGATCAGCAGCGGGAAGAACAGCGCCGCGTCGACCCGGTTCTGCAGCACGCTGCTCAGCACCGTCGCCTTGAGCGACAGGATGGACGCGGTCGGGCTGACCAGGAAGACCACCGGCAGGACCGCGGCCGTGATCACGATCAGCCGGTTTCGCCGGAACTCCGTCAGCTCTTTGAGCATCACCGCGCCGATCCGGGTCATCATCGCTCCTCCTTCGCGGTCGGGCCGGCCAGCTGAAGGTACACGTCCTCCAGGGTGTGCCGGGATTCGCCGATGAACAGCACGTCGGCCTCGGCGGCGACCAGTGCCCGGGTCACCGCCGGGGCCGCCAGCGCCGGATCCGACACGGTCAGCAGGTAGCCGGCCGGACGGCTGCCGGAAGAAGCGTCCGTCCACTCCCGCACCCCCGGCAGGCCAAGAAACACCCGGGCCGGGTCGTTGAGCGGCGCGGCGGTGATGACGGACAGGGACCTGCTGAACAGCTGCGCGCGCAGCTCACCGGGCTTGCCGACGGCCCGCAGCGAGGTGTTCATGATCGCCACGCGGTCGCACAATCGCTCCGCCTCGTCCAGCCGGTGGGTGGTGAGGAAGACCGTGGTCCCCTTGTCCCGCATGTCCGCGATCAGGTTGAGCACCTCGACGGAGGCCGCCGGGTCCAGACCGGAGGTCGGTTCGTCGAGGAACAGCACCGCCGGATCGGTCAGCAGCGAGCGGGCCAGCGCGGTGCGCTGCCGCAGGCCCTTGGACAGGCTCCCGGTCGGATCCTGGGCGCGGTCGCTGAGGCCGACCGACTCCAGCGCCCGCCTGATCCTGGCGTCCCGATCCGGCAGGCCGTAGAGCCGCGCGAAGAACTCCAGGTTCTCGCGGACGGTCAGCCGCCGGTACAGGCCGGGCGCCTCCGGCATCACCGAGACCCGCCGCCGGATCTCCGCCGCCCCCGCCCGGTCCAGCGGGACGCCCGCGACGACCGCGGATCCCGAGGTGGGGGCGACCAGCGTGCCGAGCATGCGGACTGTCGTGGTCTTGCCCGCCCCGTTCGGCCCCAGGAAACCGAATATCTCGCCGCGTGCCACGGTGAACGACACGTCGGCCACGGCGGTACGCCCGCCGAACTTCTTCGTCAGGTGGCTGACTTCGATGGTCGCCGTCATGACAGCAAATTATACCTGTTCTAGTTCAGATAGAAAAAAGACGTATTGCACGCCGGATACGCGCAAGCGACGCTTAGGGGCATGCGGGCGGCGGGCATCACCGAAATCGGCGGGGACATCGGACTTCTCGAGCTACCAGAACCCGGCGAACTGCGCCCCGACGAGGTGCTCATCGACGTCCGGGCGTGCGGCGTGGGGAACTGGGACGACCTCGTCAGGACCGGCGGCTGGGACACCGGCACCCGCCCGCCGATGGCGCTCGGCGTCGAGGCGGCCGGGGTGGTCGCCGCCACCGGCACGGCCGTCGACGTCGCCGCGCTCGGCGACGCGGTGACCGCGCATTCGGTGCCGGTGCGCCATCAGGGCTCCTGGGCACAGCGGTGGGTGGCCGCCGCGGCGCACGTCGCCAGGATCCCGCCCGGCATCGCGTTCGAGGACGCCGCGGCGTTCCCGGTGCCGGCGCTGACCGCCGACCAGGCGATCAGCGATGCGCTGCGGGTCCGGTCCGGCCAGACCATCCTGGTCAACGGCGCGGGCGGGGTGACCGGCGGCCTGCTCGTCCAGCTCGCGGCGGCCCGCGGCGCGCGGGTGCTCGTCACCGCCAGCCCGCGCGATGCCCGCCGCCTGCGCGCCCTAGGCGCCGAAGGCGTGCTGGACTACCACCGCCCCGGCTGGCCCGGCCGGCTCCGCGAGCTGACCGGCGGCGGCGCCAACGGCGCCGTGAATGCCGCGCGGTCGGGCGGGCGGGACGCCATCCGCGCGGTCCGCGATGGCGGCAGGCTGGCCACGATCACCGGGGATCCCCCGCCCGCCGAGCGGAGGATCACGGTGCTCGACGTGGTGGTCGCGCCCGACGGCGCCCGGCTCCGGCGCCTTGCCGCACAGCTCGGCCGCGGCGCGCTCACGATTTCCATCGCGGCGCGCTACCCCCTCGACCAGGCGGCGGCTGCCTTGGCGGCAGCACGCCGCGGCTCGCATGGAGCCGCGACAGTGCTGTGGTCCGCGGGTTGAAGCACCACCTTTCGTTAGGCAGAACGTACGGTGGTAACAGGGCCTGGGGACGCGGATTGCCGCTCGAATAGCTTGACGATCTCCTCCACCGGCAGGCCCTTGGTTTCCGGCAGGAACCAGTAGACGAAGCCGATCGCCGCCACCGCGAGCCCAGCGAAGCAGACCAGAACGCCGGCCAGGCTGATCGCGTTCTGCCAGACCGGGAAGACCTCGATGAGGAAGAAGTTCGCCAGCCAGTCGACGGTGGCCGCGATCGCCGCGGCCTGGCCGCGGACCGCGGTCGGGAACACCTCGCCCTGGAGGGTCCAGCCGGTGCCGCCGACGCCGATGGCGAACGACGCGATGAAGAAGTCCAGGCCGATCATGATGACCGCCAGCCGCCAGTTGCCGGCCGGGATGACGACCAGGCCGAGCGCGGCGACGAGCGCGAAGACGATCATCCCGGCGTAGCCGCCCATGGCCAGCGCGCGGCGGCCGAACTTGTCGATCCACCGGAAGCCCAGGTACGTGGACGCCACGTTCACCGCGGTCATGATCGCGGTGACCTCGACGCCGGCGACCGTGGTGTCCACCAGGCTCGCGTGCGCGCCGGAGAAGATCGGGCCGAGCAGGTGCGGGCCGTAATACAGCGGCACGTTGATGCCGGTGATCTGCTGGAAGATGAAGAACACGCAGACCACGATCAGCGCCCGGCGGACGCCCGGGGTCCACGCGCCGAACCGGCGGTGCCTGGACTCGGTGGCCTCGATCTGGGTGGCCGCGCGGCGCGCCTGGTCTTCGCTGACCGGATCCGCGCCGAGCGCGACCATCGCGTCGCTGAGCTGGTCGTACTTGCCGTGCCTGAGCAGCCAGCGGGGAGACTCGGGCATCTTCGAGCGCAGCACAAGGCCGATCAGCGCCGGTACCGCGCCGAGCCCGAGCACCAGCCGCCAGCCGGAACTGGCCGCGCTGGCCGGCCACAGCGCGAAGATGATCAGCGCCACCAGGTACGCGACCAGGATGCCCACGGTGATCATCCACTGCTGGAGCATCGCGAGGGAACCGCGCCGGTCCTTCGGCGCGAATTCGGAGATGTAGGCGGTGGCGATCGCCGAGTCCGCGCCGATCGCGATCCCGATCAGCGTCCTGGCGGCGAGCAGGACCGCCGCGTCCGGAGTGACCGCGGACAGGATCGCGCCGACCGCGTAGATCGCGGCATCGACGATCAGCAGGAACTTGCGGCCAAGCCGGTCCGCGATCGGTCCGGCGCAGATCGCGCCGGCCGCCGCGCCGAGGGAGGCGCCGGACACCAGGTAGCCCAGTGACAGGCCGTGCAGGCCGTAGGGCACGAAGTTCAGCGCCGACCCGATGTTGGAGGTGTCGTAGCCGAACAGGAACCCGCCAAGGGTAGCCAGCAGGCTGAGCCGCCAGTAGAAGGCGGTGGCGGGTCGTTCGTCGAGAATGCTGAGGACCTCACCGGTCCCTGGCTGAGCCATTGGGTGCTCCTTCGCAGCGGGGACGGTTTCCCGCCCGGTCCCCACTGCCCAAGATCACGCCCGCGGAACATCGGAGTCGGTGCGCAGCATGGCGGCCGCACTCGCCATCGCGGTCAGCTTGGCGAAGGCGACGTCGCGCGGCAGGTACTTCATCCCGCAGTCCGGCGCGAGCACCAGGCGTTCCGCCGCGACGTACGGGAGCGCCCTGCGCACCCGCGCCTTGACGATCTCCGGCGTCTCGATCGTCATGTCGTTCAGGTCCAGCACGCCGAGGATGATCGTCTTGCCTGGTAGTCCGGCGAGCACGGCGCAGTCGAGCCCGGACTGAGCGGTCTCGATCGAGATCATGTCGCAGGTGCACGCGGCCAGCTCGGGCAGGAACGAGTAGCCTTCCGGCCGCTCGTGGATGATCGCCGCGTACCCGAAGCACAAGTGCACGGCGGTCGTTCCCGGTGCCCCGTCGAGCGCCCGGTTGATCGCCTGCACGCCGTACTTGCGGGCCGGTTCCGGCCTGGCCTGGAGGTACGGCTCGTCCAGCTGCACGATGTCCGCGCCGGTCGCGAACAGGTCCTTGACCTCCTCGTTCACGGCTTCGGCATAGGACATCGCCAGGGCCTCCGGGTCGCCGAAGTAGTCGTCCTGCGCCTGCTGGGACATGGTGAACGGGCCCGGCAGGGTGATCTTCACGGTGCGTTCGGTGCTGGCGCGCAGGAACCGGAGGTCCTCGACCTCGACCGGATGGCGGCGGCGGATGGGGCCGGTGATGCGGGGCACCGGGTTCGGATGGCCGCTGCGGTCGAGCGCGGTGCCGGGATTGTCGATGTCCACGCCGTCCAGCGCGGTGGCGAACCGGTTGGAGTAGCTCTCCCGGCAGATCTCCCCGTCGGTGATGATGTCCAGGCCGGCTTCCTCCTGGGCTTTTATCGCCAGCAGCGTGGCGTCGCGCTGGGCTTCGTCCAGGTAGGCGGGCTCGATCCGCCACAGTTCGTTGGCTCTTACCCGTGGCGGGAACCGGCCCGCGAGGCGAGCCCGGTCGATCAGCCAGTCCGGCTGCGGATAGCTCCCTACCAGCGACGTGGGAAACAGCATGGCAGCACACTATCTGGCGGTACCGTGGCACGGTAAACCCTCGTCTGGTCCGGCTGCTGGCGGTCGCGTGCGGCGTCACGGTCGCCAACATCTACTACGCGCAGCCGCTGCTGCACACGATCGCGCGTTCGCTGGGCACCAGCCAAGGTTCGGCTGGCCTGGTGGTGACCGCCACCCAGGGCGGTTTCGCGGCCGGGCTGATGCTGGTCGTGCCGCTGGCCGATATCACCGCGCGGCGGACGCTGTTCGGCGTGCTCCTGCTTGGTGATGCCGCCGCGCTGGTGGCCATGGCGTGTGCGCCCTCGTTGCCGGTGCTGGTCGCGGCGGCGGTACCGGTCGGACTGGCCACGGTCGTCGTGCAGATGATCATTCCGTTTGCCGCGACGCTGGCCAGCGACGCGGAACGCGGTCACGTCATCAGCACGGTGATGGGCGGCCTGCTGCTCGGCGTGCTGCTGTCGCGGACCACCGCGGGCCTGGTGGCCAGCGTGGCCGGATGGCGCGGCGTGTACGCGCTGGCGGCGGGGCTGACTGTGTTGGTGGCGGCGATGCTGTCGCGAGTCTTGCCGGGTGACGGCCGGGAGGTCGGGGCTGGGTACCTCGCCCAGCTGCGGTCCGTGGCCTCGCTGGCGCGTCGCTCGCCGGTGCTCCGGTGGCGGTCGGTGATGGGTGCCGCGCAGTTCGCGGTGTTCAGCTGTTTCTGGACGACGGTGACGTTCCTGCTGGCCGGGCGGTCGTACGGGTACTCGCCGGCGGCCATCGGGCTGTTCGCGCTGGTCGGCGCCGCCGGGGCGGGGAGCGCCCTGGCTGGCGGGCGGCAGCTGGACAGGCGGCGGGACCTGCGGTGGGCGGTGACCGGGGTTGCGTTCCTGGTGATGCTCGGGTCGCTTGGCCTGCTGGCGGCCGGGGCGTCCGGGGCGGATGGGGCGGTGGCGTGGCTGATCGCCGGCGCGCTGGTGCTGGACGCCTGCTGCCAGGTGGTGCACGTGACCAACCAGGCGGTGATCTACGACCTGACCGGCTCGGCGCGGGCACGGATCACCACCGTCTACATGACCACGTACTTCGCGGGCGGCGCGCTGGGCACCACGATCGGGACGGCCGCCTACGCTCGTTACGGCTGGTACGGGGCTTGCGGTGCCGCCGCGGTGTGCTGCGCGGCGGGCCTGGGCGCGTGGTCGGCTTCACGACGGCATGAGGTTGGTATACGCCGGTCGTGACAACCGCAGGCGTGCCGAGAACCTGGACATATCGGGAGATCAGGGGCGCGCGAGCGAGCAGGCCAGATCATTGCGGACAGTTACCCCCCGATCCGGACCTCGTTGGCTTATTCCGGGGGTTTGCCCGGGTCGCTGGCTGCCCGGCGGGTCAGCGGCTGGTTTGATGGGCCTCGATAGCGTGGTGGTTTTCCCCTTTGTGGTAGCGGGACCCCTGTTCACGAGGGCCGGTCTTCCACGAAGGGGAAATCTTCCACGTTGCTGACGGACTGCGGGTGCGCTC
>Ga0070741_10008865_pt1 | contig 19916 bp, 18 predicted proteins | sample Coa_R1_4_FD_66440 | JGI IMG/M metagenome (GOLD analysis project Ga0070741, IMG submission 66440) | Surface soil microbial communities from Centralia Pennsylvania, which are recovering from an underground coalmine fire - Coalmine... | ecosystem: Environmental > Terrestrial > Soil > Unclassified ...
CTTGACGTCCTTGTAGTCGATCTTCGGCGCGTTGGCGCCGGAGAACGGGCAGCTCTTGCGGCGGCGGGTAAAGGGACGGCGTTGGGCGCTCATTCTTCGTCTCCTGCCGGGACGGCGTCGTCGCCGAAGCGGGGACGCTCGCGGCGCACCGGCCGTTCGCCCCAGCCGCCGCGATCACGGTCGCCGCGGTCGCCCGGACGATCGGACCTCTCGGCGCCGCGCTGCATCACGGCCGACGGGCCTTCCTCGAGCGCATCCACGCGCACGGTGAGAAAGCGGATGATGTCTTCGTTGATCGACATGGTGCGCTCGAGCTCCTTCACGGCAGCCGGCGGCGCGTCGATGTTGAGCAGGGTGTAGTGACCCTTGCGGTTCTTCTTGATGCGGAAGGTCAGCGAACGCAGACCCCAATATTCCTTCTTCGAGACGGTGCCGCCCTGGGCGGCGACCAGTTCGGCGAACTGGTTGGTCAGGGTCTCCACCTGCGTCTGCGGAACGTCCTGACGCGCGATGAAGACGTTTTCGTACAATGCCATTCGGGCTCCTTATGGCTGTTAACGACCCGGAGTTCCCAACGCCAGTTGGCGAACCGCCCGGATCTAGCCGACCCCCCAACTGGAGTGCGCCGGCAAGGAGACGGGGCCGATTTAGGCCCCGAAGAGCGGCGGTTATACAGGCTCATCCCCCGAAATCAAGGCATTCCGGGCGCCCGCGGGCTGGGGTATGACGGGCCGCTTTCGCGGCCAAAAACAGGGGGAATTCACCGCATGACGCGCGCTTTCGTCTTTCCGGGACAGGGGTCCCAGGCGGTCGGCATGGGGGCCGACCTGGCAGGGGCATTCGGAACCGCCCGGGACGTCCTGCAGGAGGTCGACGAGGCGCTGAAGCAGAACCTCTCCAAGCTGATGCGGGAGGGGCCCGAATCCGACCTGGTGCTGACCGAAAATGCCCAGCCGGCGCTGATGGCGGTGAGCGTGGCGGTGATCCGGATTCTCGAGAAGGATGGCGGCAAGCCGCTCGCCGGTCTCGCCAGTCACGTCGCCGGCCATTCGCTGGGCGAATACTCGGCGCTGGCGGCGGCGGGTGCGCTGGAACTTGCCGATGCGGCGCGGCTCCTCAAGCTGCGTGGGCAATCGATGCAGAAGGCAGTGCCGGTTGGCGTCGGCGCCATGGCGGCGCTGCTCGGCATCGAGCTCGAGGCGGCACAGGAAGCCTGCAAGGAAGCGGCCCAGGGACAGATCGTGGCGGTAGCCAATGACAATGGCGGCGGCCAGGTCGTGGTCAGTGGCCACAAGGAAGCGGTCGAGCGCGCCATCGAGGCGGCCAAGGCCAAGGGCTGCAAGCGGGGCATGATGCTGCCGGTGAGTGCGCCCTTCCATTGTCCGCTGATGCAGCCCGCGGCCGACGCCATGAAGGCGGCGCTGGAGAAGGTGACGCTTGCCACGCCGCGCGTGCCGCTGATCGCCAACGTGCTCGCCTCGGAGATCACCAATCCCGTGGACATCAAGCAGCGGCTGGTCGAGCAGGTGACCGGCCTGGTGCGCTGGCGCGAGAGCGTGCAGTACATGAAGACGCAGCAGGTCGAGCAGCTGGTCGAGTGCGGCTCGGGCAAGGTCCTTGCCGGCCTGGTCAAGCGCATCGACAAGGAGATGACTGGTCTGGCGCTCAACACGCCGGCCGACATCGAAGCGTTCCTGAAGACCGCCTAGGAGACACGCGATGTTCGATCTCACGGGAAAGGCCGCGCTGGTCACCGGCGCCTCGGGCGGCATCGGCGGCGCCATCGCCCGCGCGCTGCACGGGCAGGGCGCGACGGTCACGCTTTCCGGCACGCGGGCGGAAGCGCTCGACAAGCTGAAGTCGGAACTGGGCGAGCGCGCCCACGTCGTGGCGGCCAAGATGGATGACGCCGCCGACATCGAGCGCCTGGCCAAGGAGGCCGAGGCGGCGATGGGCAAGATCGACATCCTGGTGAACAACGCCGGCATCACCCGCGACAACATCTCGATGCGCATGAAGGACGAGGAGTGGGAGAAGGTGCTGCAGGTCAACCTGTCGGGCACGTTCCGCCTCACCCGTGCGGTTATGCGCGGCATGATGAGGCGCCGCCATGGCCGGGTGATCAACATCACGTCGATCGTCGGCGTCACCGGCAATCCCGGGCAGGCCAACTATGCCGCCGCCAAGGCCGGCCTGATCGGCATGTCGAAGTCGCTGGCCCAGGAGCTTGCCTCGCGCGCCATCACCGTGAACTGCGTGGCGCCGGGCTTCATCGCCACGCCGATGACGGACGTGCTGACCGACGAGCAGAAGAAAGCCATCCTGGGGCGGGTGCCCGCCGACCGCCTCGGAGCGCCGGACGAGATCGCTGCCGGCGTCGTCTATCTCGCCAGCGACGAGGCGGCTTACGTCACGGGACAAACCCTGCACATCAACGGCGGCATGGCCATGATCTGAGACGCTGGAGGCCTGCAAGTACCTGATTCTGTGGGCTTTCCGACACTGGCCACGGCACAGGAGCTATGTTAGGAGAGCCCCCATCGCCACCCCCTTTGAGGCGAGCCGAATTCGGAAGATACGGGAAGGACAACGAAAATGAGCGATATTGCCGAGCGCGTTAAGAAGATCGTGGTGGAGCACCTTGGAGTCGAGGCCGCGCAGGTCAAGGAAGACGCCAAGTTCATCGACGATCTCGGCGCCGACAGCCTCGACACGGTCGAGCTGGTGATGGCCTTCGAGGAAGAATTCTCGATCGAGATTCCGGACGACGCCGCCGAGAAGATCCAGACCGTCGGCGACGCCATCGGCTTCATCAAGAGCAACGCCAAGTCCTGATCGTCGCCGGCAGTCGCAAGACGGAAGGCGAATGATGAGGCGGGTGGTCGTAACCGGCATGGGTATGGTGACGCCGCTGGGCGACGGCGTGGACACCAACTGGCGCCGCCTGATGGCGGCGGAATCGGGCATCAGGGCGATTCAGGCGTTCGACACGTCCGATCTCGCCACCAAGATCGCGGGCGAGGTGCCGGCAGGCGACAAGGCCAACGGCCATTTCAACGCCGACCTCTATATGGCGCCCAAGGACCAGCGCAAGGTCGACAAATTCATCGTCTTCGGCATGGCCGCCGCCAAGCAGGCGGTCGAGGATTCCGGCTGGAAGCCGCTGGACGACGAGGGGCTGAACCGCACCGGCGTCATGATCGGCTCCGGCATCGGCGGCCTGCAGACGATCTACGAGACGTCGCTGGTGCTGAAGGAGCGCGGGCCCCGCCGGGTCAGCCCGTTCTTCATCCCGTCGGCGCTGATCAACCTCGCATCCGGCCAGGTCTCGATCGAGTTCGGCTTTCGCGGTCCCAATCACTCGGTGGTGACGGCTTGCGCCACCGGTGCGCATGCGATCGGCGACGCCGCGCGCCTGATCCAGCTCGACGACGCCGACGTCATGGTGGCGGGCGGCGCCGAGGCCGCGATCTGCCGCATCGGCATCGCCGGCTTCAACGCCTGCAAGGCATTGTCGACCGACTTCAACGACACGCCGCAGGCGGCGTCGCGGCCGTGGGACAAGAAGCGCGACGGCTTCGTCATGGGCGAGGGCGCGGGCGTGGTGGTGCTCGAGGAGTACGAGCACGCCAAGAAACGCGGCGCCAAGATATATGCCGAGATCGTGGGCTATGGTCTGTCGGGCGACGCCTATCACATCACCGCGCCGTCGGAGAACGGCGACGGCGCGCAGCGGGCCATGAAGGCGGCGCTGAAGCGGGCGGGCCTCGGCACCGACCAGATCGATTACGTGAACGCGCACGGCACATCGACCATGGCCGACGTGATCGAGCTCGGCGCCGTCAAGCGGACATTCGGCCAGGACGCCTACAGGCTCTCGATGTCGTCGACCAAGTCGGCAACCGGCCATCTGCTGGGCGCGGCCGGCGCCATCGAGGCGATCTACGCCATCAAGTCGGTCATCGATCAGGCCGTGCCGCCGACCCTCAATCTCGACGAGCCGGACGAGGGTTGCGACATCGACCTCGTGGCCAAGCAGGCCAAGCAACGCAAGGTCCGGTACGCCCTCTCGAACTCGTTCGGCTTCGGCGGCACCAACGCCTCGTTGATCGTCGGCCCGGTCTGAACGCCGGAGGCTGAGTCGTGCTCAGCTATTTCCGTTGGGTGCTCTTCTTCGTCGCGCTGCTCGTCACCCTGATCGGCGGCGCGATCTTCTTCGGCCACGAGATCCTGGTGGCGGGCGGACCGCTCGAGAAGAGCAAGAGCATCGTGATCCCGCGCGGCGCGGGCCCGCTCACGATGGCCAAGCTGCTGCACGACGAGGGCGCAATCTCCTACCCGCGGCTGTTCCGCGTCGCGCTGATGGTCGATCCCAATCCCAAGCCGATCAAGGCGGGCGAGTACGAGATCCCCGCGCACGCCTCGATGGCGTCGATCGTCGACATCCTGCAGTCGGGCAAGCAGGTGCAGCGCCGGCTCACTGTGCCGGAGGGCGCCACGACGGCGGAAGTGCTGGCGCTGGTGCGCAAGACCGACGCGCTCACCGGCGACATCACGGTCGACGTCAAGGAAGGCGACCTGCTGCCCGAGACCTACTTCTATTCGCGCGACGACACGCGCGACAGCGTGCTCCTGCGCATGAAGGAGGCGATGGACAAGGCGCTCGACGAGGCGTGGCGCAAGCGCACTGGCGGCCTGCCGCTGCCCAGCCGGCGCGACGCCCTGATCCTGGCCTCGATCATCGAGAAGGAGACGGCGATCCCGGCCGAGCGGCCGAAGATCGCGGCCGTTTTCATCAACCGGCTGCGGCTCAAGATGAAGCTCGAGAGCGATCCGACGACGATCTACGGGCTGACCGGCGGCAAGCCGTTGAACCGCGACCTGACCAGGGCCGACATCCAGTCCGACACGCCCTACAACACCTACGTCATTCCCGGCCTGCCGCCGGGCCCGATCTGCAACCCCGGCCGCGCCTCGATCGTGGCGGCGACCCAGCCCGCGCCGCGCGACCATTCGCTGTACTTCGTCGCCGACGGGCAGGGCGGCCATGTCTTCTCCAACAACGTCTATCAGCACAACCGCAACGTCGAGCGCTGGAAGGAAATGCAGCGCCAACGCCAGCTTGAGCAGGGGCAGGCGGCGCCGCCTGCGCCGAAGCGTTAGGCCATGCCCGTCCTGATCGCCGCTCTGGTCGGGCTCGCGGCCGTGGCGATCGGCATCTACTGGTTCCTGCGCGCCAACCCGTCGGCGCTCGCCAAGCGCGCGCGGCTTGGCCTGCTGGTCGTGATCGGGTTCGGCGTCCTGCTGCTCCTGCTGGTCGCGCTCGAGGTCCTGCCCGGCCTCATTCCCGAGCTGTTCGGCCTGGCGGGCATCGTCATCACCGGACTGATCGCCCGCGCCTTCCGCCAGCGCGCCTCGGGCGGCTTCAGCACGCCGGGCAGCGGCCAGCGCACGGCGGTGCGCACCGAATTCCTCGACGCCTGGATCGACCATGCCGGCGGCGAGATGGGCGCCTCGGTGCTCAAAGGCCGGTTTGCCGGCCGCACGCTCGACGGTCTGGGGGAGGCCGATCTTCGCGCGCTCCATGCCGAATGTGCCAACGACCAGGATTCGCTGAAAATTCTCGAAACCTACCTCGACCGGCGATTCGGTCCCGATTGGCGGAACGCGCGGCGGTCGACGGACAACCCTCGCGTCGACATGACGCGCGAGGAGGCGCTGGCCGTGCTCGGGCTGCAGGCGGGCGCCAGCGACGACGACATCCGCGCCGCCCATCGGCGCCTGATCCAGCGCATGCATCCCGATGTCGGCGGCAGCGCTGATCTCGCGGCGCGCATAAACCGCGCGAAGGACGTGCTGCTCGGGCAATGACCTTGCCAGCCCGGCTCGCCCTGTGGCATCAACCGCGACCCCTTGGGGAGCCTTCGGGATGCCCCGGCTCCTGTCAAAGCATTGATTCAGCACTACAATACCCAACGCTGAACGAGGTTGATGAGCATGACGCAGCGCGTCCGCAAAGCCGTTCTGCCGGTCGCAGGCCTTGGCACCCGTTTCCTGCCCGCCACCAAAGCCATGCCCAAGGAGATGCTCACGGTCGTCGATCGTCCGCTCATCCAGTACGCGGTCGAGGAATGCCTGGCGGCGGGCATCGAGGAATTCGTCTTCGTCACGGGCCGCAACAAGAGCGCGCTCGAGGATCATTTCGATTCGGCCTACGAACTCGAGGCCACGCTGGAGCAGCGCAAGAAGAATCACGAGCTGAAGCAGACCCAGCAGGCAACGCTGAAACCCGGCAATGCGATCTTCACGCGCCAGCAGCGGCCGCTGGGACTGGGCCACGCCGTGTGGTGCGCGCGCGACTGGATCGGCGATGAGCCGTTCGCCGTGCTGCTGCCCGACGAGTTGATGGTCGGCTCGCCGACCTGCACCGCGCAGCTCGTGGCGGTCCACGACAAGACGGGCGGCTCGGTCGTCGCGGTGGTCGACGTGCCGCGCGAGCAGACCAAGAGCTACGGCATTGCCGCGGTCAAGGGCGCAAAGAACGGCCTCGCCGAGGTGAGCGGCCTGGTCGAGAAGCCGAAGCCCGACGACGCGCCGTCGACCCTGGCGATCATCGGCCGCTACATTCTGCTGCCCGAGGTCTTCGAGCATCTGTCCAGGCACGAGAAGGGCGCGGGCGGCGAGATCCAGCTCACCGACGCGATGGCCAGGATGATCGGCAACAAGCCGTTCCATGCCATGACCTACACCGGCGGCCGCTACGATTGCGGCAGCCGGCTCGGCTTCCTCGAGGCCAACGTCGCGGTGTCGCTGCAGCGGCCCGACACCGCCGCCGACACCCGGGCGCTGCTTGCGCGCCTGATGAAGGGCTGACCGCATGCGCATCGCCATGGTCGGATCGGGCTATGTCGGGCTGGTGTCCGGCGCCTGCTTCGCGCAGTTCGGCCATGACGTCACCTGTGTCGACAAGGATCCGGCCAAGATCGCCCAGCTCACGGCCGGGCACATGCCGATCTACGAGCCCGGGCTCGACCGGCTGGTCCTCGACAACACCCGGGCCGGGCGTCTGGCCTTCACCACCGATCTCACCCAAGCCGTTGGCGCCGCCGATGCCGTCTTCATCGCCGTCGGCACGCCGACGCGGCGCGGCGACGGCCATGCCGACCTGACCTACGTCTATGCCGCTGCCGCCGAGATCGCCGCCGCGATCCGCGGCTACACCGTGGTCGTCACCAAATCGACCGTGCCGGTCGGCACCGGTCGCGAGGTCTCGCGCATCATCCGCGAGACGCAACCGGGCGCGCAATTCGACGTTGCCTCAAATCCGGAATTTCTGCGCGAGGGCGCGGCGATCGAGGATTTCATGAAGCCCGACCGGGTGGTGATCGGGGTCGAAAGCCAGAGGGCGCGCGACGTCATGGCAGCCGTCTATCGTCCGCTCAATCTCATCCAGACGCCGATGGTATTCACCAACATCGAGACGGCGGAAGTGACCAAGTACGCCGGCAACGCCTTCCTCGCCACCAAGATCACCTTCATCAATGAGATCGCCGATCTCTGCGAGCGGGTCGGTGCGGACGTGCACGACGTCGCCCGCGGCATCGGCCTCGACGGCCGCATCGGCCGCAAGTTCCTGCATCCCGGGCCGGGCTTCGGCGGCTCGTGCTTCCCCAAGGATACGCTTGCGCTGGCCTATACCGCACGCGAGGTCGACGCGCCGCAGACCATCGTCGAGCAGGTGATCGAGGTGAACACCGCCCGCAAGAAGCGCATGGCCAGGAAGGTCATCGATTTTTGCGGCGGCTCGGTGGCCGGCCTCACCATCGGCGTGCTCGGCCTCACCTTCAAGCCCAACACCGACGACATGCGCGATGCACCGTCGCTCGACATCGTGCCGGCCCTGCAGGCGGCCGGCGCCAAGATCGTCGCGTTCGATCCCGAAGGCATGGGCGAGGCGAAGCAGCTGCTGCCCGGCGTCGTTTTCGCCAAGACCGCGCTCGACGCGGTGTCCGGCGCCGACGTCATGGTCGTGATCACCGAATGGCACGAATTCCGCGGCCTCGATCCGCGGCGCATCAAGGACGTGATGCGCCAGCCGCGCATCGTCGACCTGCGCAACATCTTCAATCCGGAAGAGATGCGCGGCCTCGGCTTCACCTACGAGGGCGTCGGACGCCCCGGCCCGCACAACTAGTCAATTTGTCTGTTGGAGCATTCTGCATGAGCGAGAAGGCGCACAAGTTCGACCCGACGATCCTGCGCGAATACGACATCCGTGGCGTCGTGGGGCAGACGCTGCACCCCGCCGACGCCCAGGCCATCGGCCGCACGTTCGGCACCATGGTGAAGCGCAAGGGCGGCAAGCGGGTCGCCCTGGGCTATGATGGCCGGCTGAGCTCGCCCGAGCTGGCGGCGGCATGCGTCGCCGGCCTCGTCGCCTCTGGCGTCGACGTGGTCGAGATCGGCGTCGCCGCCACGCCGATGCTGTACTTCGCGGTCTGGCACTTCGACACCGACGGCGGCATCCAGATCACCGGCTCGCACAACCCGCCCGACTTCAACGGCTTCAAGATGATGATGGGCAAGAAGTCGTTCTTCGGCCCCGATATCCAGAAGCTCGGCGAGATGGCCGGCAAGGCCGACTGGGAGACCGGCACCGGCAAGGTCGAGAAGGTCAAGGTGCTGGACGCCTACGCCACGCGCCTGCTGAAGGACGTCAAGCCCGGCAAGAAGCTCAAGGTCGCATGGGACACCGGCAACGGCGCGGTCGGCGTCTCGATCCGCGCCGTCGTCGACAAGCTCTCGGGCACCCACTACGTGCTGAACGAGAAGGTCGACGGCACCTTCCCCGCGCACCATCCCGATCCGACGGTGCCGAAGAATCTCGAGCAGCTCGTCGAGACGGTGCGCCGCCACGGCTGCGATCTCGGAATCGCCTTCGACGGCGACGGCGATCGCATCGGCGCAGTCGACGGCAAGGGCCGGATCCTGTGGGGCGACCAGCTCATGATCCTGTGGGCGCGCGACGTCCTGAAGGACCGCCCCGGCGCCACCATCATCGCCGACGTCAAGGCGAGCCAGGCGCTGTTCGACGAGATCCACCGCGCTGGCGGCACGCCGCTGATGTGGAAGACCGGTCACTCGCTGATCAAGACCAAGCTCGCCGAGCTCAAGGCGCCGCTGGCCGGCGAGATGAGCGGTCACGTGTTCTTTGCCGACACTTTCTACGGCTTCGACGACGCCCTTTATTGCGCGTTGCGCCTGCTGAACGTCGTTTCGGGCGCCAAGGAGAGCCTTGCCGCCATGCGCGACAAGCTCCCGCAGCTGGTGAACACGCCGGAGCTGCGCTTCGATTGTCCGGACGACCGCAAGTTCAAGGTCGTCGACGAGGTCAAAGCGCGGCTCAAGCAGTCGGGCGCCAAGGTCAACGACATCGACGGCGTGCGCGTCAACACGCCGGACGGCTGGTGGCTGCTGCGCGCCTCCAACACCCAGCCGGTGCTGGTGGCGCGCTGCGAGAGCGCCAATGAAGTGGGCCTCGAGCGGCTGAAGAACGATCTCCGGGCCGCCCTGTCGCCGAGCGGCGTGGCGCTGCCCGACGAGGCGATGACAGGCCACCACTAGTGCGCTTCTTCTTCTACGGCAGCCTGCTCGATCCGGACGTGACGGCGCTGGTCATCGGCCGCCGCCTGCCGCCCAACGCCTGGAGACCGGCGACCTTGCCGGGTTTCTCACGCCGCAAGGCCAAGGGCGTGAGCTATCCGGTGGCGGTCCGCGATCCCAAGGGCATGGTGCAGGGAGCCGTGGTGGGCGGCTTCAGCAAGCGCGAGGTCCAGCGTCTCACGGCCTACGAGGGCCCGCGCTACCACACCGTGCCGCTGAAGGTCCGCATGCACGGCCGTATCGTCACCGTGGCGGTGTTCGAGCCGAAGGAGAAGGCCTTCCAGCCGGTCGATGGCATGTGGTCGCTCGCGGAATGGCAGCGTCGCGACAAGCGCAAATTCGTCGACCGGATCCGGAAGGCGTTCAGCGCCCATCCGGCCTTTTCGCGCACTTAGCCTAGCGTGCGCCGGGGGTATTCCAGGCGGTGACCTGCAGCGCCGAGCAGTAGATCTTGCGCTGCTCGAGCTTCTTGCAGCCGTCGATCGCCTCTTCCTGCGACAGGTTGGTGACGCGGGCGCGGTGGAAGGTCTTCTGCGCCATCTGCACTTCGTCGACCGTGATCGCGCTGTGAGAGCGCACGGCCGCCGGCAGGGCGGAGGAGGCGCGCTCCAGCGCCAGCTGAGCCGATTTGGCGTCGGTGAACGAGCCGACCTGGATGACCCAGCTGCCGAGCGGCGGTTCCGGCGTGGCGGCCGGCACGGTGGCCGCCGTCGTGGCGACGCGAATCGGGGCGGCAGCGCCGACCGCCGGCACCGCCGCGGGCTCCGCCTTGGCGACCTGGTTCACGCGCGGCGTCTCGGGAATGGCGGTGCCGGGAACGAAGTTGGCGGCCGAGTAGCGCGCCGTCGGCGGGATGCGCGAGGGCGTCCACGGCGCCACCGACAGGGCCTGCGCGGTCTCGAAGCCCCGGTCCATCAGTTCGGCCATCAGCCGGTCGCGCGAGTAGGCCGAGTCGCCGCCCATGACGACGCCGATCAGGCGGCGGTTGTCGCGCACCGCAGACATCACGAGGTTGAAGCCCGACGCCACCGTGTAGCCGGTCTTGAGGCCGTCAGCGCCGGGATAGGTGGCGAGCATGCGATTGTGATTGAGCAGCGGCCGGCCGCGATAGCTGTAGGACTGGACCGAAAAGACCGGATAGTAGTGCGGGAAGTCGCGCAGCAGCGCGTGCGCCAGTTTCGCCATGTCGCGGGCGGTCGTGACCTGCTCCGGATTGGGCAGGCCCGAGGCATTGCGGAAGACCGTCGAGGTCATGCCGAGCTGCCGCGCCTTTTGCGTCATCATGCGCGCGAACGATTCCTCATCGCCGCCGAGCGCTTCGCCCAGCACGACGGCCGCGTCGTTGGCCGAGCGCGTGACGAGGCCCATGACGGCGTCGCGCACGATGATCGTGCGGCTGGTCATGCCCATCTTGGTCGGTGGTGCGTTCAGCGCATTGAGCGAGACGGGCAGCGAGTCGCCGAGCGACAGGCGGCCGGAGTCGAGCGCCGAGAAGGTGAGATAAAGCGTCATCAACTTGGTGAGTGATGCCGGATGGCGCGGCTCATCCGGATGGTCGGCCGCCAGTTCGCGGCCGCTCGTGGCGTCGACGATGAGATAGGCGTCCTTCGAGCTGACGGCCGGATTGGGCACCCATGGCGAGGCGGGATGGAGCGTCTTGGAAGTCGGGCGCGTCTTGCCCAGCGGCGAACGCATCTTCGTCGTGTGGGTCTGCGCTTCCACGGCCGGCGGCACGCCGAGCACGAAAATGAGTATTCCGACGGCAAGCCAGTAAATAGCTGCCGCACCGCGCCTGAGGGAGAGGGTCATCTCAAAAACGCCACACGCCGAGAGGTCTAGATTTTCGTGCCTGCACAAGGGCTTACAGGCATTTTCTCAAGATTACTCAAATTTGGGCCGTTGTGCAACTTTATCCCTGCCGTCGCCATGCCAAAGTTGGCCTTGAATCTGCATCCCGGCAAAAGGAGAGCTGGATGAGAGCGGTGCTTGCCGTGGTTGTCGGATTGTCTCTGCTGGGACCGGCCGGAGCATGGGCGCAACGGCCCGATCGCTCGGTCGACCAGCCGATCGTGCGCAGCTTCAACTGGTTTTCATATGTCGGCGGCGACGACATCCGCGCCGCCTGCAGGCCGGGCGGCCGCAACCACATCAGGCTTGTCTACAATGCGATCTGGGAGGAGCAGGTCCGTACCTACGAAATATTCCTGCAACCTGACGGAACCGCCGGCATGACCGTCGGCGTGTTGCAGGGCCAGGGCTCGGGCGCCGATCTGACCACGTTGTTCAGCAACGGCGCCGACGTGACAACGCCGTGGCGCATGCGCAAGGGCCAGCGCCTGCTGAATGTCGGCGAAACCCGTGAGCTCGTGCGGCTACTCGAAGAAAGTTCCGCCTTTGGTCCACCCCGGGATGGCCTGCGCCTGCCCGACAATGATTTCTGGTGGACCGTCGCATCGTGCCGCAACGGCGTCTGGGGATTTCAGGCCTACCACTACCCGACGGACGGTTTCGCAAAGGTGAAGTTCGCCGAGAAACTGTTTGCGTGGGACAACGTTCCAATAGCGGTGAACAGGCCGCGCAAGCTCGAACCCGCCGAATTGCGCCGCGACATGAACGCGCCGGGCAACCGTGCGCTGAGCCGCATGGACCGCTGGATTCTGGTTGTGGGCAAGGACGGCCTGCGGCCGAGGTAGCGGAACAGCTTGTAGTGCCTATATAATTCCGGGGCGGGAGCGGAAGGAAAAGGAAGAAGGTCGTCTAATTCCATGTTGGTCCGGCGTATCGCAGGCGAGGGAGACGGCAACGGAAGCCGGCTGGGCGGTCCAAACGAACCGCCGGGCGGACGGCCGCCACAGCAGCCGCCGACGCGCCGCGACGACAACGAGGCCAACGATGAAGGCCGCACCGGCGCGCTGACGCTCACGCGCACGAGGACCAAGAAGCCCTCGATGTACAAGGTGTTGATGCTGAACGACGACTACACGCCCATGGAGTTCGTGGTCGACGTCCTGCAGCACATCTTCCAGAAAAGCCGGGAAGAGGCGACCCAGATCATGCTGCATGTCCACCAGAAGGGCGTGGGCATTTGCGGAGTCTATACCTACGAGGTCGCCGAGACGAAGGTGACCCAGACTGTCGACTATGCGCGCAAGAATCAGCATCCGCTGCAATGCACGCTGGAGAAAGAGTAGCGGTTCGTTTTTTCTGTCGAGGTGTTTCAAATGTCCATGTTGTCCAAGAACCTCGAGAAGTCCCTCCACCGTGCATTCGCTCTCGCCGGCGAGCGGCGTCACGAGTACGCCACGCTGGAGCACCTGTTGCTGGCGATGACGGAGGACGAGGATGCAACGCCCGTCCTCAAGGCCTGCGGCGTCGACATCGACCGCCTGCGCCATGATCTCGAGCAGTTCATCGACAACCGCCTGAAGGGCATCGTCACGCAGACCCCGAGCGAGCCGCTGCCGACGGCCGGCTTCCAGAGGGTCGTGCAGCGCGCGGCCGTGCACGTGCAGTCGTCGGGCCGCAAGGAAGTGACTGGCGCCAACGTGCTGGTGGCGCTGTTCTCCGAGCGCGACAGCCATGCCGTCTCGTTCCTCGAGAACCAGGGCATGAGCCGGCTCGACGCCGTCGACTACATCAGCCACGGCAAGGCCAAGGTGCCGGGCCGGGCGCGCGCCCGCCGCGTCCAGGGCTCCGACGAGGAGAACGGCGACGCCAACGCCAAGCAGGGCAGCGAGGCGCTCGCCGCCTATTGCGTCGACCTGAACCAGAAGCACCGCGACGGCCGCGTCGATCCGCTGATCGGCCGCGAGCACGAGGTCGAGCGCACCATCCAGGTTCTGTGCCGGCGCACCAAGAACAACCCGCTCTATGTCGGGGAGCCCGGCGTCGGCAAGACCGCCATCGCCGAGGGCCTGGCGCGCAAGATCGTCGAGGGTGAAGTGCCGGACGTGCTGAAGGAATCGGTGATCTACGCGCTCGACATGGGCGCGCTGCTCGCCGGCACGCGCTATCGCGGCGATTTCGAGGAGCGTCTGAAGGCGGTTCTCGCCGAGCTCAAGAAGAAGCCCAACTCGGTGCTGTTCATCGACGAGATCCACACCATCATCGGCGCCGGCGCCACGTCGGGCGGCTCGATGGATGCGTCGAACCTGCTCAAGCCCTCGCTGCAGTCGGGCGAGCTGCGCTGCATCGGCTCGACGACCTACAAGGAATACCGCAACTACTTCGAGAAGGACCGCGCGCTGGTCCGCCGCTTCCAGAAGATCGACGTGCCGGAGCCCTCGATCGCCGACGCCGTCGAGATCATGAAGGGCCTGAAGCCGGTCTACGAGAAGCACCACCACGTGACCTACACCGACGACGCCATCAAGGCCTCGGTCGAGCTGTCGGCGCGCTATCTCCACGACCGCAAGCTGCCCGACAAGTCGATCGACGTGATCGACGAGGTCGGCGCCGCGCAGATGCTGCGCAAGCCCGAGGATCGCAAGGCGACCATCGACGTGCCCGACATCGAGGAGATCGTCGCCAAGATCGCCCGCATCCCGCCCAAGAGCGTGTCGAAGGACGACACCGAGATGCTGCGCAACATCGACCGCGACCTGAAGACCGTCGTGTTCGGCCAGGACAGGGCGATCGACCAGCTCGCCGCGGCGATCAAGCTCGCCCGGGCGGGATTGCGCGCCCCCGAGAAGCCGATCGGCTCCTATCTGTTGGCCGGCCCCACCGGCGTCGGCAAGACCGAGGTGACGCGCCAGCTTGCGCGGCTGCTCGGCCTCGAGCTGATCCGCTTCGACATGTCGGAGTACATGGAACGGCACAGCGTCAGCCGGCTGATCGGCGCGCCGCCGGGCTATGTCGGCTTCGACCAGGGCGGCCTGCTGACCGACCAGGTGAACCAGCATCCGCACTGCGTGATCCTGCTCGACGAGATCGAGAAGGCGCATCCCGACGTGTTCAACGTGCTGCTGCAGGTGATGGATTACGGCAAGCTCACCGACCACAACGGCCGCACGGTCGACTTCCGCAACGTCATCCTGTGCATGACGACGAATGCGGGCGCCGCCGACATCGCCAAGCCGGCGCTGGGCTTCGGCCGCGAGGCGCGGCACGACGAGGACGACGACGCGATCAACCGCATGTTCGCGCCGGAGTTCCGCAATCGACTCGATGCCGTGATCAAGTTCAACAACCTGCATCCCGACAGCATGGGCCGCGTGGTCGACAAGTTCGTCGCCGAACTCGAGGTCCAGTTGGCCGACCGCAAGGTCTTCATCGAGCTCAGCGACGCTGCCCGCCGCTGGCTGGCCGAGAAGGGCTACGACCGCCTGTTCGGCGCCCGTCCGCTGGCCCGCGTCATCCAGGAGCACCTCAAGAAGCCGCTGGCCGAGGAAGTGCTGTTCGGCAAGCTCGCCAACGGCGGCGGCACGGTGCGCGTCGATGCGGAAGGCGAGGGCGCGGCCCGCAAGCTGGTCTTCACCTTCCTGCCGCCCGAACCCAAGGCATTGCCGCCGGCCGCGCAAGAACCCGTGCTGGCTGAGTGAAGGCATTCCGGCCGATCTGGGTCGCGTTCAGGGCCGCGGTGCTCGCCACCGCGGTCTTTTGGGTGGTCACCTACGTCATCGACCGGATGGGCTGGAAGGGGCTGACCTTCGCCGGAACGGACTTCAGCGAATACGGGGCGTTCCTGGTGATCTTCTTCTTCGGCGTGCTTTGGGTCGGCGCCGCCTGAGACGGTGACCGAGAACGAGAAAGGCGCTGCGCCGCCGCCGGCGGGGCGGCGCGCCATTCCGGCCGACTATTGGCGGCTGTGGTATGTCGGCCTGATCGCCACGACGGTGCGCTGGCTCGAGACCGTGGCGATGGCCGTCGTCGTCTATCAGCAGACCGGTTCGGCTTTCGTGGTCGCCATGATCACCATGCTGCGGCTGCTGCCCATGGGGTTGTTCGGCGCTTTCGTCGGCTCGCTCGCCGAACGCTTCGATCGCCGCCTGACGCTGGCCGGCATCGTCGGGGTGATGGCCGTCACATCGGCCACGCTGGCGGTGATCGCCTGGTCCGGCAGGCTCGAAGTCTGGCACCTCATGGCCGCCAGCTTCATCAACGGCGTCGGCTGGGCGACCGACAACCCGCTGCGGCGGATCCTGATGGGCGAGGCGATGGGCCGCGACCGCATGGCGCTGGCCATGGCGGTCGACGTCGGCGCGGCCAACGCAAGCCGCGTTGTCGGCCCGACGGTGGGCGGACTGCTGTTGGGCGGCGTCGGCATCGAGGGCGCGTTTCTCCTCAGCGCGTCGATGTACGTCACCGCCGTCATCGCGACGTTGATGGTGCGATCCCGCATCCCGGCCGCGGCGGGCGCCGGCGCGGTGCTGGCCCGCACCTGGGAGAGCATCGCCGTCGTGTTCGCCGACCGGCGGCTCAGCGCCATCATGGCCGTGACGGTCATCTACAACATCTTCGGCTGGCCGTTCACCAGCATGATCCCGGTGATCGGCCGCGACCGCCTGGCGCTCGGCCCCGAAGGCGTCGGCCTGATGACCAGTGTCGACGGCTTCGGCGCCTTCGCAGGCGCGCTGGCGCTCGCGCTGTGGCTCGTGCCGAGCTGGCACGCCCGCGCCTATGTCGGCGGCGTTGCCGTCTACATGGCGGCATTGATCGGCTTCGCGCTCGCGCCGTCGCCGCTGCCGGCGGCGGCGGCGCTGCTCTTCACGGGCCTGAGCGGTGCTGCGTTCTCGACCTTGCAGGCGACGCTGGTCTACCTCGCCGCGCCGGTCGAGATGCGCTCGCGCCTCATGGGCGTGCTGTCGGTGTGCATCGGCACCGGTCCGATCGGCTTCGTGTGGCTGGGCTGGCTGGCCGACCGGATCGGCGCACCGCAGGCGACGGCGATCACCGGGGCGATGGGGCTGGCGGCACTCGCGGCGACGTGGGCGATGTGGCGGCGGATCTAGAGGCTTCCAGTCTCAAATTGGCGTCCATCGCCTGGAAGTTGCGTATTAAAACCCGCCCGATAACGCAGCCATCTCAAAGGGTTGACACCAGGATCAGTTCGTTTGGCCAAATTATTCGGAGGGCCGGCTCTCGTTCTCCTTGCGGAAGGGCGAGTAGGCCATCAGGCCCTCGATCTCCTGCTCGACGGCGGGCCGCTCGCGCCTGAGATAGTCGTCGACGGCGCGGCGGAACGAGGGGTCGACGATCCAGTGCGCCGAGTAGGTCTTCACCGGCAGGTAGCCGCGCTGGATCTTGTGGTCGCCCTGCGCGCCCGCCTCGACCCTCTGCAGTCCATGGGCGATCGCGTAGTCGATCGCCTGGTAGTAGCAGGCCTCGAAGTGCAGGAAGGCATGGCTCTCGAGGCAGCCCCAATAGCGGCCATAGAGCGTGTCGTCGCCCTTGAGGTTGAGCGCGCCGCCGACCGGGCGGCCGTCGGCCTCGGCCATGACCAGCACGACCTTGTCGGCCATCGTGTCGCCCAGGATGTCGAAGAACGCGCGCGTGAGATAGGGCGAGCCCCATTTGCGCCCGCCGGTGTCCATGTAGAAGGCGAAGAAGGCATCCCAGTGCCGCGGCTCGATCTCGTCGCCGCTGAGGCAGCGGATCGACAGGCCCTCGCGGCGGACCGACTCGCGCTCCTTGCGGATCGCCTTGCGCTTGCGCGAGGAGAGCGCGGCCAGGAAATCATCGAAGGTTTTGTAGCCGTTGTTGCTCCAGTGATACTGCTGGCCGAGCCGCAGCAGCCAGCCGCGCTCGCCGAAGCGCTTCCAGTCGGCCTCGCTGCAGAAGGTGGCATGCACCGAGCTGATGCCGTTGTCGCCGGCGATCTTGGCCAGCATGTCGATCATCGCATCGCGCACGCCCTCGGCGAGCGGCCCGGGCCTGGCGAACAGCCGGGGGCCGGGCACCGGCGTGAACGGCACCGCGGCCTGCAGCTTGGGATAGTAGCGGCCGCCCGCGCGCTCGAAGGCCTGGGCCCAGCCGTGATCGAAGATGTATTCGCCCTGGCTGTGGCTCTTCATGTAGAGCGGCACAGCGCCCTCGAGAGTGCCGTCGCCCGCTTCGGCCAGCAGATATTGCGGGCCCCAGCCGGTGCGCCGGCCGACCGACTTGGAATCCTCCAGCGCCTTCAGGAAGCGGTAGCTCAGGAACGGGTTGCCGGCGGAGCCCGGCGCCAGCGCGCAGGCGTCCCACTGGGCGGCGTCGACGCCCGAGAGCGAGTCGACGATGCGCAGGCCGATGGTCGGAGTGTCGTCCGGCATGAGCCGAGCATAGCGCGTTTCGCGCCGGGAATTGGGCCGGGAATCGGGCAGAAAAAAAAGTCCGGCAGACCGAAGTCGCCGGACCACTAGCTGAGTTTCGCCTTTCCACCTCCGTTGAGCGAAGGCGTGTTGCATTGGCTTGAATGCACAAATTTGAAGGTGGCTTCCGGTGGGGTCCAGAGGACGCCCACGCGGAAGCCGAAAGGCGTTTGGATAGGTGGCCAGTTGAGCTGGCCTACGCCCTTTCCTTATTTACTGCTTCTTCTTCTTAGCAGCCTTCTTCTTCGCAGCCTTTTTCTTAGCAGCCATAACTGTCTCCTATGGTTAGCTATGAGGTCCCCAACCGCTGAGGCCCCGGGGTACGCGGGTACGCAACGCCACGCACGGTCAACTGCAGCCGGTGGTGCCGCCGCAGGTCGTGCATTTGAGGCACGTCCCGTTGCGGACCATGGTGAAGTTGCCGCACTCCGGACAAGCATCGCCTTCGAAGCCTTTCAGCCTCGCGCTGATTGCCGATCCGCTCGCGACGCCGACGACGGCCGCCTGGGCGAGGTGCGCCTGGGCGACGGTTGGGCCGTCGGTCGTTCCGTTGGGCACGGGGCCGGCGTCGGCGAGGGCCTCTTCGGCGATCGCGACATTGCCGGCCGTCCGGCCGTTCAAGACGTAAAGATTGCTGCGCATGTAGCCGACGCTGGCGATGCGGCTCACCGCATCGGCGGCCTGCTGGGCGGCATCCGAGCCGCCCGCCGGCAGGCCGTCCGCGATCAGGCCGCGGCCGACGCTGTCGGGTTGCAGGTCGCCCTGCTCGACATGGGCCAGGTCGTTGCGCCCCAGATAGGAGATGGCGAGCTCGCGGAAGATGTAGTCGAGCACCGACGTCGACATCTTGATGGCGTCGTTGCCTTCGACCATGCCGGAGGGCTCGAAGCGCGTGAAGGTATAGGCCTCGACGAATTCCTCGAGCGGCACGCCGTACTGCAGGCCGATCGAGATCGCGATCGCGAAATTGTTCATGACGCTGCGGAAGGCGGCGCCTTCCTTGTGCATGTCGATGAAGATCTCGCCGACGCGGCCGTCCTCATATTCGCCGGTGCGCAGGTAGACCTTGTGGCCGCCAACGATCGCCTTCTGGGTGTAGCCCTTGCGGCGCTGCGGCAGGCGCTCGCGGCCCTGGCGCACCTCGCGCTCGACGATCTTCTCGACGATGCGCTCGGCGATGATCGGCGCGCGGGCGATCGGCGGCATCTCCAGGAGATCGTCGTTGGCCGCCTTGTCCTCGCCGATCGCCATGGCCGACAGCGGTTGCGAAAGCTTCGAGCCGTCGCGATAGAGCGCATTGGCCTTCAGACCAAGTCTCCACGACATCTCGTAAGCCTTGCGGCAATCCTCGACCGTAGCTGCGTTGGGCATGTTGATGGTTTTGGATATCGCGCCCGATATGAACGGCTGAGCTGCAGCCATCATGCGTATATGACTCTCCGCAGACAAGCAGCGCGTGCCATCTCGTCCACAGGGATTTGCACAGTCGAACACCGCGAGATGTTCGCGCTTGAGATCGGGTGCGCCCTCGAGAGACATCGTTCCGCACGCGAACACGTTCGCCTGAGCGACGTCGCTTTTGGAGAAGCCGAGACGCGCGAGGATGTCGAGCGATGGATCGGCGAGCGCTTGATCGTCGAGTGCAAGCACGTCGCGGCAGAACGCATCGCCCAGCGTGTACGGCGAGAAGGCGAAGCGGATGTCGAAGGCAGTCGGCAGCGCCTTCTCGATGCGCGCCAGCGTCTCGGCATCGAAGCCGCGCGCCGCCAGGCTCTCGTGATTGATCGATGGCGCGCCTTTCAAGGTCCCATGGCCGACCGCGTGCGCCACGATTCTCCCTGCTGTTTCAACGTCGTAGCCCAGGGTGGCCAGCGCCAGCGGCACCGTCTGGTTGATGATCTTGAAGTAGCCGCCGCCGGCCAGCTTCTTGAACTTCACCAGGGCGAAGTCGGGCTCGAT
>Ga0070741_10008866_pt1 | contig 19913 bp, 18 predicted proteins | sample Coa_R1_4_FD_66440 | JGI IMG/M metagenome (GOLD analysis project Ga0070741, IMG submission 66440) | Surface soil microbial communities from Centralia Pennsylvania, which are recovering from an underground coalmine fire - Coalmine... | ecosystem: Environmental > Terrestrial > Soil > Unclassified ...
CATCATCAGCACCGCTAAGTACGGCTTGTTCGTCGAACTGACGGATCTGTTCGTAGAAGGACTCGTGCCGATCGATTCGCTACCCGGCGACCAATACACATATCAGGAGAACGTCCGCAAAATTGTGGGCAAGCGGACGAGGCGGGAATTTTCGATCGGAGACCGGGTGCGGGTGGTGCTCGACCGCGTGGACGGCAATGAGCGGAAGTTGCAGTTCTCGATTCTGGAGGAGGAGCGGCGAACGGGTGGGAAGCGAAAGTCTTCCCGGGCGCGGCAATGACGCGGCCGGACTGCGCAGTTCGTGCTTACGCCTGCACTAAACCGGCGCGGACTGCCAGACGAACCAGGCTTGCGGTCTCATGAACGTGGAGCTTTTGGAAAATCCGATACCTATGGCACACGGCGGTTCGGAATGCAATCCCCAGGACAACAGCTGTTTGCTTGGTGGATTTTCCTTCCGCGATCAGACGCAATACCTCAACCTCGCGCTTGGTCAAGCGATCGAGGAGGTGGGTCTCCGGCGGAGCGGCTGGAGATGCTGCCGATGGGGTTGGCCACGACCATTCAGACACGGCCGTTTTGGACTGGGCTAGAGTGACCCGCAGCCGGGCCACATTTTCGTCCAGATCCTGACGAAGCCGTCGCGAATCCCGAATCAATTCCGGAACCGACGGTGTGATTTCCGAAATCTGAGGTTCCATAAAGCTAAGTACTTAAAGTGTAGCATGTCACGCATGCAAATTTAGTCACGAATCTCACACGGCGAACGCGCGAGATTTGAGGTCCGCGCCGGTAAGGGATTGGATGTAATATGAATACTGGTGGATCGACCGCGTATTATCGGCGTCACTCCGGGCGCGCGGGTCGGCCGACATGCGAAGCATGTGCCGTCCGTCGACGGTGTGCCGGCGGGAGTGGAGCTTTCGCCTTGTTCGCCGGAACAGTCTGCTATCTCCAACGAGGAACTGGCGCGAATCCACACAATTCTGAGCCGCGAGATATCCGCCGACTTGTCGTACTATCGGCCGGAACTGGTGCGGCGCCAAATCTTGCGCCGCATGGCGCTTCGACCTATCGGCGAGGCCGCCGAGTACATTGAATATCTCCGCGACGATGCGCAGGAACGGCAGGAACTTTTCCGCGATCTCCTGGCGCGCCCGACCGGCTTCTTCCAGGAAGCCGCCGTTCTCGACGCGCTGGGGAACGGAATATTTGGGACGCTGTGGAAAGAGCAGCGGCCGAGCGAATTGTTCCGGGTATGGGTCCCCTGCTGCTCCAGCGGTGAAGAAGCCTACTCGGTAGCGATCACGGCGATCGAGATGCTCGATCGATTCGCCCCGCGAGCGGGGATTCAAGTTTTCGGCACGGATTTGAACAAGCGGGCGCTCGAAACGGCGCGGATCGGTGTCTATGGAGACGCGGCGCTGTCCGGCATTAGCGGCGAACGGCTCTCCCGGTTTTTCAACCCCGAAGCCGGCCAATTTCGCGTCAGCCGGCAGCTTCGCCAGGTGTGCCTGTTCGCGCGCCAGCATCTGGCCGGCGATCCGCCCCTTTCCAAGTTGGACCTGGTCGTCCTTCGAAACCAGCTTGCCGCGATGACCGCTGCGATGCAGGCGCGCATTCTCAGTGTCTTGCATTACAGCCTCAAGGCGGGCGGGGTGCTGGCGCTGGGACACTCTGAAAATGTGGATGTGGCGCCGGAACTGTTCACCGCCGCGCCTGGCAGACCGGGAATCTATATGCGGAAGGAAACCGGACGCAGATTCTGGTACAGGAGCGCCGCGACTGACATAAAACCCACCTACCAAGCACGCGACGGAGGCGCCGCAGTTATGCAGCAGAACGCAGCCCTGGGATTGCGAGCTTCAGACTTACACTCCGTTACCTCTTCCGAGGAGCGGACTGCGAAGGCCCACCACCACATACAAGCCTTGCTGGAAGAGCAGACTCACACCATTGAGGCTCTCAAAGTGGCTAACGAGGAAATCACGGCCTCCAACGAGGAGCTGATGGTGACCAATGAGGAGCTGACGGCGACGCGGGAGGAACTGCAGACGGCCAACCAGGAACTGGTCACGGTGAACCAGGAAATGGACGCGCGCAACCTGGCCCTGGCCCGCACCAGTTCGGAGCTCTCCGCATTATGGCGCAGTATCCATCTGGCGATCGTCAGGGTCGATAGCAATCTGCGCATCCGCCGTTTCACGCCACAAGCCGAACGATTGTTCAGCATTACGGACTCTGACGTGGGCAGGCCGTTCACCGATCTCCAACCTAAATTGGAAATTCCGGAACTCGAGCTGCTCCTGAAAGAAACGGTATCCGACCTCGCGAGTCACGAGCGCGAAGCGCGGAGCACTGACGGCAGCTTGCACCATCTATCGATCCGCCCGTACCGCGGCGAAGATGAGCGCATTGACGGCGCCATCGTGACCGTCTGGCCGCTCAGCACTACCTAGCGACGTGTTTCGGAAGTGTCTTGACGTTTGTGGGGCGCACGGCCTCGTCCGCGCCGGACCGCTGGTCCGGCTTCCGAGGCTTTGTGGCGAGTCCGCGCGCTAGTGAAGAGATTTGGAAACGCCACACTAGCGCAAACCCCTCTGGAGAGGCGGGCCGCTCTGCGGTTTTCCGGCGGCCAAGCGCGCTATAACTATAGGCTAATTGTGAAAAATCAGAAAGCAGTCGAGCGCAAGCCCTCCAAAGGTCCGAAAGCGGCGGCGTCCGATTCAGAAGCACCCGTGCCGCCGCCCTGCCCCGTCGTTGGATTCGGGGCGTCGGCCGGAGGCCTCGAGGCGTTCCACGAAATCCTCGCCGCTTTGCCGGGCAACACCGGCTTGGCCTTCGTATTCGTGCAGCACCTCGATCCCAAACACACCAGCCTTTTGGGCGAGCTCCTCTCCAAAGCCACGCCGATGCCGGTGCTCCAGGTGAAGCATCAGATGCCGGTGGAAGCGAACAAGGTGTACGTCATTCCTCCGAACATGGGGATGCGCCTCTCCGGCGGCAAGCTGCAGTTGACCGAAAGGACCGGCCGGGGGCTGCACCTGCCGATCGACGATTTCTTCCGCTCGCTGGCCCAAGAGCAGGGCAGCCGCGCGATTGCCGTAATCCTGTCGGGCACCGCATCGGACGGCACGCTCGGGCTGAGAGCGGTCAAGGAAGCGGGCGGGATTACCTTTGCCCAGGATCATACCGCCAAGTTCGACGCCATGCCCCGCAACGCGATCGCGGCGGGATGCGTGGATTTGGTGATGCCGCCGGCCCAGATCGCGCACGAGATCCTGCGGATTTGCAATCACCCCTATGTCACCACCCCGGAAGCTCTGCCGGCCGGGGACACAGCGGCTGCCGAGCCGGCCGGTCCCGGACCGGGCCGCTTCGAGGCAATTCTCAACCTTCTGCGGACGTCTACGGGCGTGGACTTCACGTTGTATAAGCCGGGAACACTGCAGCGCCGGATCTTGCGCCGCATGGCTTTGCACAAGGCGGAAACCACGGCGCAATACTTGCGGTTTCTGCGCGAGAACCGGGCTGAGCTGAAGGCGCTGTTTCATGACATTCTGATCAGCGTCACGGGTTTTTTCCGCGAGAACGCGACCTTCGACGCTCTGAAAAAGGTCGTTTTGCCGAATATCTTTCACCAGCGCTCGGCGGAAACTCCGGTTCGCGTGTGGGTAGCCGGCTGCTCGACGGGAGAAGAGGCGTACTCGATCGCGATCTGCCTGCTCGAATACATGCGGGAAGCGGACATAGAAATTCCGGTGCAGATCTTCGGAACCGATCTGAGCGAGCCGGCGCTGGAGCGCGCGCGCACGGGCATCTACCCGGAGTCTATCGCGGGCGATGTTTCCCCCGAACGCCTGCGCCGTTTCTTCACTCGCGTCGATGGGCAGTATCAAATCAGCCGTCCGGTGCGCGATCTGTGCGTGTTTGCGCAGCAGAACCTGACCAAGGACCCGCCGTTTTCCAAGCTCGATCTCATCACATGCAGGAACGTGCTGATCTATTTGGGCCCGCCGCTGCAATCGAAGGTGATGAGATTATTTCATTACGCGCTGAAACCGTCCGGATACCTGGTGCTGGGGCTTTCCGAAACCGTCGGCAACTCCAGCAATCTGTTCGCGTCGCTGGACCGGCACCTTAAGATCTATAGCCGCACCGCAGCCGTCACTACAGCCGGTCATCTTGAGTTTGGAAGCCACGAGGACCTCCGCCAGGAGGACACGGCCAAGCACACTCCTCCCAGTCGTACCGGCCCCGAAGCTCAGCGCCGCGTCGATCAGTATCTTTTGAGCCGCTACTCGCCGCCCGGGGCGTTGATTACCAGCGACGGTACGATTTTGCAGTTCCATGGCCACACCGCGCCGTTCCTGGAACACTCCGCCGGAGAACCGGCTCTAAACATCGCGCGGATGCTGCGGCCCGACCTTCTGATTCAATTCCGGAAGCTCTTCGATCGCGCGCGCAAACGGAACACGTCCGTGCGCGGCGAGCCCGTCCGGATTGCGCATCTCGGCCGCGATTACATGCTTCGAGTGTGCATCTACCCGATGCTGACGTCTGGCGACGCGGACCAGCAGTACCTGGTCCTTTTCGAAGAAGAGCGGGAGGCCGAGTCCGCGCCGCGCGAAAAGCAGTCGGGCAAGCGGCTGCAGACCGCCCCCCCCGGCCGACGCGTGCGCGAGTTGGAAGACGAGCTCGCCTCCACCAAGCAATATCTGGAATCCGTTATCGAGGAGCAGCAGGCCACCACCGAAGAGCTCAAATCTGCGAATGAAGAAGTTCAATCCAGCAATGAAGAGCTGCAGTCGACGAACGAAGAGCTGCTCACGGCCAAAGAGGAGCTGCAATCGACCAACGAGGAATTGCAGACGGTCAACGAAGAGATGCACAGCCGCAACGCCGAGCTGAGCCTGATCAATAACGACCTCAATAATCTGCTGAGCAGCGTTAACATTCCGATCGTCATGCTGGGCAATGACCTGCGGATCCGCCGCTTCACGCCGCATGCGGAGAAGGTATTGAATCTGCTCCCCACCGACATCGGCCGGCCGGTGAGCGACTTCAAACCCAAGATCGATATCCCTGATTTGGAAGAGCTGTTTCTGGATGTCATCGAAAACCTGCATGTGAAGGAACGCGAGGTGCGCGACCGGGAAGGCCGGTGGTTTTCGATGTGGGTGCGTCCGTACCGCACCGCGGAGAACAAGATCGATGGCGCCGTGATGGTGCTGTTTGACATCACGGAACGCAAGCAGGCCGGCGAGGCGCGGTATCGGAGGCTGTTTGAGGGCTCCAAGGATGGCATCATCATCGCCGACGCGGAAACCGGGGCTGTCATTGACGTGAACCCTTATATGACCAAGGCGTTTGGCGTGTCTCGCGGCGCCTCGATCGGGCTGAAGTATTGGGATCTCGATCTGTTCCGGGGCACCGATTTGGACGCGCGCAGCCTCAATGAGCTTCATGAAAATGAGGCCATGCAGAAGTTCGTTTCGGCGCGGCTTCCGGGAGGCGCGCTGGCCGATCTGGAGATCACCGGCAACGTCTATGCCGAGGGAGAACGCCGCGCCATCCAGTTAAATATTCGCGATGTCACGGAACGGAAGAGACTCGAGGAAACAACGCGCCGGCTTCAGCCTCTGCATCGGATCGAAGCGATCGGCCGGCTGGCCGGAAGCGTCGCTGAGGATTTCGGGAACCTGCTCGGCGCGGTCAGCGACTATACTGAGACCCTCAAGCAGCGGTTCGGCGAGGAAGATCCGGCTTCGAGCAGTGTCCGGCAGATCAGCGAGGCGCTGGAGCGCGCCGGGTTGCTGGCCCGGCAACTGACGGTGTTGAGTGGGCGGCGTCCGCCGCGCGCGGAGATCCTGAATGTGAACGGCCTGATTTCGGACATGGAACCGATCGTCCGGATCGCGCTGCCGAATAACATCGAGTTGCAGATCGAGCGCGCCCCGGAATTGAGACCGGTGAAAGCCGATCGCGGGCAGCTCGAACAGGTGATTCTCAACCTGGCTCTGAACGCGCAGGAAACGATGCCGGCTGGCGGCGCCCTGGTGATTCGAACATACAGCATGAGCGTGGACGGCGCGTACGCGCGCGAACATCCGGCCGTGAAACCTGGCGAGTACACGGTTCTGGAGATTTCCGACACGGGCTACGGGCTCAACTACGAACCGCAGGGGAACCTGTCGGAGCCGGTCGTCACGCCGGGACGGCAGGCCTCCGGCCTCGCCGACATCGCGTCGATTTCATCCATGGTCCGCCAGTTCGGCGGGTGCGTGTGGGCGGCGAGCGAATTCGGCCGCGGCACCACGTTTCGCATTTTTCTGCCGCAAGTCGCTGACTGAGGCAGGCCGCTCGCCGAGCCTGCCAGCAATTGCCGAAGCTTTCCCCGCCGCAGCAATTTCCTCGCGGAGATGACCGAGCTTTTGATCCACGTAGTGCACCTGGTCGTCGCTTAGCCTTATGGAATGCCTCGGATCCGCCAAAAGATTCCTTACCACCTCGCAGCCTTTGGCGGCATTGTCCAGCAGTCGTTGGCCGTGCTCCTGTTGGCCGTTGTCAAGCTGAAAACGGGCGAACCGCGCAAACGTAAGCGATAGCTCCAGCTCGGCCGTGAGGAACTCGAACCGGAGACGATCGGTTTCGAGGAAAGCATCCATATGATTTGGGCGGCAATTCACGAGCCATTGTGCGAAATCGCGTGTGGAAAAACACGGGCGGCTCGAGTCCAGGTGCGGTTGGAACGAGAACTGCACCAATTCCCGGCGGAGGACCCAATCACGATGCTTCACTGGTCGCTAGTGTTCCTGGTTATCGCGATCATCGCGGCACTGCTGGGCTTCGGTGGAATCGCCGGGGCTGCCGCTGGTATCGCAAAGATCCTGTTCTTTGTATTCCTGGTGATCTGGATTCTGGCCTTTTTCCTCGGCCGCAGAGCAGTCTGAATCCGGCCGGAGGCCCGTCCTGCGAGCGGTTCCTTTTGCTCGCAAGGGCGGGCTTCCGGCCGCCAGGTTTCTCGTCACTTCTTAATCTGGCTTTCCGTTTCTTCCGCCATCTTCAGATGATCTTCCAGGGTAGGAAGAGTTTTGGATGCAAAAGCCTTCATGTCCGGATCATCACCGCTGTTGGCCTCCTTCTTGAACTCGGAAACATCTTCCTTGTGATCTTTGACCATATCCTGCATGTAGGCACGGTCAAAATCCGCTCCGTTGAGCGCTGAAAGCTTGTCGAGAGTGGCTTTCTGTTTGGCATTCACCTCCGTCGGTACGGTTGCTCCCTTTTGAGAGGCGATTTTCTTCAGCTCATCGTTGGCCTTGGAATGATCGGTAACCATGCGTTGGCCGAATTTCTTTACCTGATCGCTGGATGCATGCTGTTCGGCAAGCTGGCCCATCTCGACCTCAGCCATTCCGCCCTGGGCGGCATTGACCAGGAATTTATTGTCCGAGGCCAGGCGGTTGGCGTTGGACGCCTTCTGGGCATATGCACCGCCAGCGATAAGAGTGAAGCTGGCCAAGCCGGCCAGAATTGCGTTTGACACGTTCATAAGAGTTCCTCCATTTAGACGAGTACCGGCGTCCTCGCACACTTACCGCGCGGACACACGGCATATATTCACAGGGGTGCACTTGGCCTTCCGTTGCCATCAATGGCACCTTCGTCACCGTGGCCGTTAAACTGCCCTGTTCCTAGTGCCATGAAAAAACTATGGATCAGTAGTGCGCTCGCGTTACTGATCGGCGCCATCACGCCGGTCCCTACTCTGGCGCAGACCGCCAAACAGGACACTGAGAACGCGGGACACGAATCAAAAGAAGCAGCCAAAGATGCAGGCCGCGCGACCAAGAGGACGGCCCAGAATACCGGCCATAAGGTGAAACGGGGCACCAAGAAGGCCGCCAACAAAACCGCCGATAAAACGGAGCGGGAATCCGAGAAGGTTAAAGAGAAAACCCGGTAGGATTCAAATTTAAACATGGGGCAGGCGATTCGGTTCGCCTGCCTTTTTTTGTGAGCCCGCTTGCTGATGTACGGCTGGTCAAATTGCCTGCCCATCGTGCCTCAAGCCGAGAGTTCGCCAGCATTCGCGCACAGTGTAGCCATCCGCGCAGGACGGCCTCGTCCCGCGCTTTCGTACGAGCACGGGCCGGCGGGTCCAGGCGGACCCGCGCGTGCGAGGCCGCCCGCCCACTAATGCCCGTGCTTGCGCTTCTGCCGGTCATAGAGCGCGCCCGCCCCGGCTCCGGCGGCTGCGCCGATTCCCGCGCCTTTGCCGCCTCCGGCCAGCGCGCCCACGGCGGCCCCTCCGGCTGCCCCGACCCCGACACGTTTAGCCGTCCTCACATGGCGTTTGTGCCGGGCCCGCCGCGCCTGCGCGGCCGAAGTGTAACGGCGCTGCCGGACTGCAGCTACTCCCGGAGCCGCCGTAGTCACAAACAACCCCGCCGACAAAACTGCCGATATGATTCTCTTTTTCATGGCGCTAATCCCCTCTTATTTCTGTGCAAAAAGCGTGCCGCTTGTTGGGATACAATCAGTTCGAAACAGGGGAGCAAAAATGCACAGCCCGCGCATGAAGAATTGGGCCGTTATCTTCATTACGGCAGCAGCCAGCCTGACCTACGCGCAGGTTCCGCCAGATATCGAAGCCGGGCTGCACAAGATCGGGCCGATTGTCGATCCCGCGTGCACCGCCAAGCTCTACCGGCCTTTGATGCCGAGAAACGACATCAATAGCAACGCGACTCCGCTTTATCCTGGGGTCACGATTGCGCGTGATGTTTCGTTCGGACCCCATCCCAAAGATCTGGTCGATATCTTCACAGCCGACAAGGGCGGCAGCAAGCGTACGGTGTTGATTTATGTTCCCGGCGGTGGCGGCAACAAGATCGAGCAGCAGGATCGCGAAGCCAACGCCTTCTACGACAACATTGGCCGTTGGGGTACGAAGAACGGCATGGTCGTGGTGCTCATGCAGCGGCACCCCGGGCAGAACTGGGACGATCCGGCCAAAGATGTGTCGGCAATGATCCAATGGGTCGAAGGCAACATCGGCAAATACAAAGGCAATCCGGACCGCATGTTCATCTGGGCGCACTCGGCGGGCAACGGGCCGCTTGGGACCTACCTGGGTCGGCCCGAAGTGTGGGGCCCGAAGGGCGTCGGAGTGAAGGGCGCCATTCTGATGTCGGGACAATGGAATATCACGCCGCTCGAAGTTCCGGGCGCGGGCGGCCGTGGGGGACGCGGCGGCAATAATTTCGCCGGTGCCGGAAGCACGTGCGGCCAGGACGGGCCGAACGCCCCGTTGGGCATTATTTCCGGACCCAGTGCGGTGAACCCTGCCGAAGCGCCGGCCGGCCGGGGCGGACGCGCCGGCGCCCTTCCTCCCGCCGACCCGGCCACTCAACTGACGCGCTCCACCCTGCCCGAGCTGAAGAAAACGAAGGTGAAGCTGGTCTTCGCCTCCGCTGAATTCGATCCCGGCGTCAACGGCGGCATGAGCGCCTTCTACCAGACGCTTCACGACGAGCTGTGCAAAGAAGGGCCGGATCACTGCCCGATGATGCTGTTCGCGAAAGGCGAGAGCCACATGTCGGAGGTCTTTTCCATCGACACCGCCGATCAAACGGTTTCCGCGCCCATTCTCGCGTGGATGAAGAAGGTCAAGTGAGCCAACCGCTCCAAGCCATGGAACTGCAAGGCCGATCCATCATCGGGTTCGCCCGCGGTCAGAGCACGAGCGATACCTTTCGCGGGGTGAACGCGGCCACGGGTGACCCGTTGGAGCCGCCGTACCACTCGGCGACTGATAGCGAACTGGACGCTGCGATCGGGCTGGCGGGCTCGGCGTTTCCGGTGTACCGCGCTTTGCCGCGCCAGCGCCGCGCGGCGTTTCTGCGGCAGATCGCGGCCAACCTCGAGGCATTGGGCGACAGCCTCGCCACGCGCGTGATGGCGGAGTCCGCTTTGCCGGAAGCCCGGGTCCGGATCGAGCGCGGACGCACCGCGACGCAGTTGCGTTTTTTTGCAGCGATCGTGGAGGAAGGTTCATGGGTCGACGCGCGCGTTGATACCGCTGATCCCTCGCGCCAGCCGTTTCCGAAGCCGGACGTGCGGTCGATGCTGTTTCCGCTGGGACCGGTGGCGATCTTCTGCGCCAGCAATTTTCCGCTCGCGTTTTCGGTGGCGGGCGGCGATACCGCTTCGGCGCTCGCTTCCGGATGCCCGGTCGTGGTGAACGCGCATTTTTCGCACCCGGGTGTGGCGGAAATGGCGGGCACCGCGATTTGCGACGCCGCCCGTGAGACCGGCATGCCGGACGGCGTCTTCTCCTTGCTCTTCAGCAGCGGCCATCATCTCGGGCAGGGGCTGGTCACGCATCCCGGCATCAAGGCTGTCGCGTTTACCGGTTCGCGCCGGGGAGGCGAGGCACTGATGCATCTCGCGCAAGGGCGCGTCGAGCCGATTCCGTTTTACGCGGAGATGGGCAGCGTCAATCCGGTTTTTCTTCTTCCCCATGCGGTCGAAGGCGGCGCTGCCACCTGGGCGGCGGCGCTTCATGCATCGATCAACAACGGGGTCGGGCAGTATTGCACGAATCCCGGAGTCCTGCTGGTTCCCCGCAGCCGGCCCGGCGAGGAATTTGCTTCCAGCCTCGCCGAGAAAATGCAATCCGCTCCCCAATCCCCGATGCTGAATTCAGGAATTCTCGGTAACTACCGCCGCGGCGTATCGGCTCGCGCCGCGGATGCGCGCGTTCGCACGCTGGCGCTGTCCAGCGGCAGCGCGGCGCGCAACGCAGTCGCGGCGTTGTTTGAGGCCGATATCGATTCGTTCCTTGGAACGCCGGAGCTTTCCCAAGAGGTTTTCGGGCCTACTTCGCTGATGGTGCGCTATGGAAATGCCGAGGATTTACTGGCGGTCGCGCAGACCATGGAAGGCAACCTCACGGCCACAATTGTGGCCGCGCCGGGCGACGAAGAAACCGCGCGCCGGCTCGTTGCCGTTCTGGAGACGAAGGTCGGACGAATCGTCTTTCAGGGAGTACCGACGTCACTCGAAGTCTGCCAGTCGATGGTCCACGGCGGGCCGTTTCCGGCGACATCGGACGGCCGCAGCACGTCGGTCGGCGGCCGGGCCATTGAGCGGTTCGCGCGCCTGGTTTGTTTTCAGGATGCGCCCGATAGCCTGCTTCCCGTAGAATTGCGCAACGGGAACCCAGCCGGGATCTGGCGCTTGGTCAACGGAGAGCGCACACGCGGCTAGCCGGCGCCGATCCGTTCCGTGACTCTCCGTACTACCTGAGATTACCGGAGCTGATAGCTCTCGGCACTAGCCAAAGTTAGTGCTGAACCGCACACATGATCGCGGTATTATGGAGTACATGTTCGGCCAGTACTTCCCCGGGTTCCTGGGTTCGTTTTTCTCAATTGTTCTGTTCTTCCCTGGTCTTTCCTTTGGCGCTTCTCTCCAGAAGCCGTCCGCTGACGTCAGCCCCCGTGAATGTGCGCAAATGGCCGAGCCGTACGTGGGGGAGCGCCTGGCCATCTGGCAGCAGCGCTTAAAACTTGACGATTGGAAGATCTCCATCCTCATGGCGCACCCGAGCGATTTAAAACCAAAGACGCTGGGGAACATCCACTGGGACGCGGAGAAGAAGTCCGCCATCATTCGCGTGCTGAACGCCTCCGATTATCAGCTCGGCTGCCGCGACATGCTCGATGATATGGAGTTCACGGTCGTACACGAACTGATCCACCTCGAACTGTCCTCGCTGCCCCGCTCCGAAGCCAGCCGCCGCGACGAAGAGTATGCCGTAAACCAGCTCGCAGACGCGTTGCTCAAGCTCGATCGCCACAAGTAGCAGTCCGTAGCAGTCCTTCCACGAGCCTCCCTTCCCCAGCGCCCTCGCCAGGTTTGGTGTGTATATAATTAACAGGAACAACCACAGGCAAAACCGCTAATCGTATCACCGTCCCGCGGCGTGGACCGCGGATACAGAGGGGGAAAGCAACGATGGTCATTGACGCGCACGCGCACGTGACGGCGCCGGATAAGTTGTATGTCTACAAGGCGGGGATCCTCGCGCATCGCGGGGGCCACGGCCGCGGAAGCGCGGGTGTGACCGACGAAGACATCACCAAGGCGCTGAACGCCCCCGTCTTCGGCGGTTCGTCCCATCTCAATCAGCTCAAAGAGGCGGGAATCGACATGCAGCTCATTTCGCCCCGCCCCTACCAGATGATGACCAGCGAGAATCCCAAGCTGGTGCAGTGGTTCACCGAAGAAACCAACGACATTATCGCGCGCGAAGCCAAAATGTTCCCGAACGTGTTCCGCGCCGTCTGCGGCCTCCCGCTGACTCCCGGCGCCGAAGTGAAAACCGTGGTGCCGTACCTGGAAAAGTGCATCAAGCAGGATGGTTTCGTCGGCTGCCTCCTGAACCCCGATCCCGGCGAGTGCAGCGGCGTCGAGACTCCGCCGCTCGGCGATCGCTACTGGTACCCGCTGTACGAAAAAATGGTCGAGCTCGATATCCCGGGACATATTCATTCGAGCGGATGCAAATCGGAGCGGCTGACCTATTCGCTGCACTTCATCAATGAAGAAAACATTGGCGTAGTCTCGCTGCTCACCTCGAATGTGTTCAACGACTTTCCGAACCTGAAGATCGTGGTGTCGCACGGCGGCGGCGCGATTCCCTATCAGTGGGCGCGCTTCGAGGCCGGCTCGCTGCGGCGTCCGGGTTCCGAGCGCTTTTCCGATCGCATGCGCAAGCTGTATTACGATACCGTGTTGTACTCGAGCGATTCGCTCGCCCTGCTGATTAAAACCGTGGGCGCCGACCGCTGTCTGTTCGGTACCGAGCGTCCGGGAATCGGCACCGTCAAGGACCCGAAGACCGGCAAGTGGCTGGACGAAACTCGTCACCTGATCGAAGCCTTCGATTGGCTCAGCGCCGCCGAAAAGAAGATGATTTTCGAAGACAACGTCAAAAAGGTGTTCAAGCTGGACATCGGCGCCAGCCACAAAGGAGCAAGTTCCTAAGAGTATAGGCAGGCTCGAAGCCCCCATGTGGCGTTGGGCTGGAAGCCTGCCCCGTTAGACCATGGTGAAACTGGAGATCAACCACCTTTCGAAGCGCTATTGGCGGGATTCGCGAGACGTGCTGGCGTTGTCCGATGTCTCGCTCTCCGTCAATGACGGCGAGTTTCTGGCGATTGTCGGCCCGAGCGGCTGTGGCAAGACGTCGCTACTTAATATCGTGGCGGGGTTGCTCTCCTACGAGGAAGGGACCGTCGCCATCGATGGAAAGAGAGTTTCCGGCCCCGGCACCGACCGCGCTGTAGTTTTCCAGCACTCCAGTCTGCTGCCTTGGCGTTCCATCGCCGGCAATGTCCGTTACGGAATGGAAATGCAGCGGCGCTTCGACGAAAAAAAGATGCGCGAGCGCGCCGAACACTTCATCAAAATGGTCGGCTTGAGCGGATTTGAGAAGCATTACCCCAACGAGTTGTCCGGAGGCATGCAGCAGCGGGTAAACTTAGCGCGCGCCTTGGCAGCCGATCCCGTGGTGCTTCTGATGGACGAGCCATTCGCCGCGCTCGATGCCCAGACCCGCGAATTCATGCAAGCCGAGCTGCTCAAGATCTGGACGCAGGCGCGCAAGACGGTTGTATTCATCACCCACCAGATCAATGAAGCCATCTACCTCGCCGATCGCGTTGTGGTGATGAGCGCGCGGCCAGGGCGTGTAAAAGACGCCTTCGCGATCCCGTTCGAGCGGCCACGGACCTTGAGCTTGAAACGCGATCCGCGCTTCCTCGAAATCGAGGATAAGATCTGGCAATTGGTGGAAGAGAAGCCCGAGCGCATCGGCATGGCACTGACGAGCTGACTATGGCACACGCCCCCGCGATCGATACCGAAGCGGTTGCCTCCCCGGCCCAGGCGGACCCGCCGCACCGCAGCTTCTACAAGCGGCACGAGTCGCTAATCCTCGGCGGCGGCGCAGTCGTATTCACGCTGCTGGTTTGGCAGGCCTTCTGGTCAGCCGGCAAGATCTCTCCCTTGTTCTTCTCCGGCCCTTCCGCTATCGTTCAGCGCTTCCGCGACGAGCTGATCAACGGCCGCCTGCGCGGCGACATGCGCTATAGCGGTCTGAACTTTGTGCTTGGGTTTGCCATGGCTCTGGTGGTCGGCGTGGTCCTGGGAGTCATCATCGGCTGGTATCGCCGGGTCGAAATGCTGCTGAACCCGTTTGTCAGTTCCCTCTATGCGATCCCGCGCGTCGCCATGATTCCGCTGATCATCATTTGGTTCGGGATCGGCATCTGGTCGAAAGTGTTCATCGTTTTTATGACGGCAGTCTTTCCGATCCTGATCAATACCATCGGCGGGATTCGGGCCACTGACCCGGACCTGCTGCGGGCCGCCCGCGCTTTCTGCGCCTCTGACTGGCAGATCTTCAAGACGCTCGCGGTTCCGGGCGCTGTGCCCTTCATCCTGACCGGCATCCGTCAGGGAGTGGCGATGGGACTGATCGGCGTGGTGGTCGGCGAGATGTTTGGCGGCAGCGAGGGAATCGGCTTCATGGTGGCGTATGGATCGCAGACCTTCGACACCGCGCAGTTGTTTGTCGGCGTGATGATCATTGCTTTCGCTGGTATCTTGCTCACCTGGCTCACCGAGCGCCTGGAAAACCACTTCTCCCGCTGGCGGCCGGAACGGTGAGCGCCGGCATGGACGAACTGGTCACGCGGCTCAGCCGCCTGGATTGCTGCGCCATTTCCGACGCGCTCGATAAGTTAGGCCTGCCGGCCTCGATCAGCGGCATCGATCGCCTGTCGACGGACCACCGCATCGCCGGCCGCGTACTCACGGTTACGCTGGCCATGGCCGGCGACCGCCCGTCTGCATCGCGCCATCTCTGCACCGCCGCTATTGAAGCCGCTCAGCCCGGCGACATCATTGTCATCGAGCAGCGCACCGGTTTGGACGCCGCCTCCTGGGGTGGCAATCTCTCGATCGGCGCGCAAGTTCGCGGTGTAGCCGGCGTGATCGTCGATGGCCCGGTCCGCGATGTCGATGACAGCCGCCGCCTCGACTTCCCGGTTTTTGCCCGCTGCCACACGGCGCGTACCGCCCGCGGCCGCATCGTTGAAGTGGCCACCAACCAACCTATTACCGTCGGCGATGTGACCGTCTCCCCCGGCGACTACGTCGTGGCCGATGGAAGCGGAGTGGCGTTTATCCCGCAAGGGCAGATTCTCCCCGTGCTCCAAGCCGCGGAGGCCATCGTGCAGCGCGAGGAAGCCATGGCCGCCGCAATCCGCGACGGCAACCCGATCAGCCAGGTGATGGGCGCTAACTACGAGAGCATGCTGAAAAAATAGAAACTCATGGCAACCCGAACCGCACCCGAAGATCAGAATGTCCAGCGGGCCTCAAAGCTCGATACCACGTCGCTCAGCGATGCCATGGACCGGCTCGGCATCGCCGGCCAGTGCCTGGGAATTAAGCCTCTGGATCACCGCTTTCGCTTGACGGGCCGCGCTTTCACAATTCTCTATGGCCCGGCCGGCAAACCGCCCGGTACGGTCGGCGATTACATCGATGATGTTCCGCCCGGATACGTCGTCGTGCTCGACAACGGCGGCCGTGAAAACGCCACCGTTTGGGGAGACATCCTGACTTGGATAGCGCACACGCGCGGCGTCGCCGGGACCGTGATCGATGGCGCCTGCCGCGACGTGGCGCTCTCGCACGAACTCAGTTATCCGATCTATAGCCGCAGTTACTCCATGCGCACGGGCAAAGACCGCGTCCAGGTGGAAGCGACGAACGGCCCTGTCAATATAGGCGACGCCCGTGTCCATCCCGGCGATCTGCTGCGCGGTGACGCCGATGGCATTGTCGCGATTCCGCGCGCGCACGAAGACGAAGTTCTCAAAATTGCCGAAGAGATCGACGCCGTGGAAGACCAGATCCGCCGCGCCGTTAAAGAAGGCAAGTCCCTCGCCGAGGCCCGGCGCCAGTTCGGATACCACCAACTCCAGACCAAGCGATAGCTCGTAGCGGAGACACAGAATGGCAAATCTCGGATACATCGGATTAGGCGTGATGGGCAGCCGCATGGTCAGCCGGCTACTCGAAAAAGGACACACCGTCACCGGCTTCAATCGCACGCGTTCGAAGGCACAGTGGCTGATCGATAAAGGCATGCGCTGGGGCGATTCGCCGCGCGCCGTCTGCGAAACGGCGGACGTCACGCTTTCCATGCTCACCAACTCCGCGGCGCTGGAGGAAGTGGCCGCCGGGCCCAACGGCGTCATCGCGGGGATCAGCGCGGGCAAAGTGTACGTCGATATGAGCACGGTCGCCCCCGCCACCAGCCGCGCGCTGGCGGAGCAGATTCGAAAAAAAGGCGCTGACATGATGGACGCGCCGGTCTCCGGCAGCGTGATCACGCTCGAACAGGGGAAACTCTCGGTCATGGTCGGCGGGCGGAAAGAAACCTTTGAACGCGTGAAGCCCATCCTCCTGGATCTGGGACCCAAAGTTACTCACGTCGGCGATAACGGCTTGGCGCTCGTCATGAAGATCGCCACCAATCTGAGCCTTGCGGTGCAGATGTTGGCCTTTTCCGAAGGGGTGCTGCTCGCCGAAAAGAGCGGAATTTCGCGCGAAACCGCCGTCGACGTGCTGACCCATAGCGTGATTGGCTCGCCGATGGTGCAGTATCGCGGCCCCTTCGTCCTCAAAATGCCCGACGAAGCGTGGTTCAACGTCAACATGATGCAGAAAGACATGCTACTGGCCCTCGAACTGGGCCGGCAGGTGGACGTTCCCCTTCCCACTACCTCCGCGACCAACGAACTGCTGACCGCTGCCCGGGGCATGGGCCTCAAGGACTTCGACTTCGCCATTCTCTTTGAGGTGCTGGCGCGGATGTCTGGTACTACCCGCTAGCCTGCTCTGCAACTTGGGCCTACGAAGCCGCTTCCCGTGGTACTAGGGCTTACAGGACTGTAGTCCTCATCCAGGCTGGGATACTATTTCCCCATGCGGCGTCTTAGTGTTTTTGCTCTCCTTGTGTTTTCAGCCGGTTGTGGCAAGAGTCCGCGCCAGTACCTGGATGCTGGGAACCGTTTCCTCCAGGCCCATAAATACGACGACGCTTCCATCAATTTTCGCAACGCACTTCAGAAGGATCCGCAGCTCGCGGATGCTTACTTCGGCCTCGGAAAGGTCTTTCTGCAGCAGGGGAAAGCGACGCAAGCGTATACCGCTCTCAGCCGCGCCGTCGATCTTGCGCCCCAGAACTGGGAGGCCAAGCGAGCGCTGGCCAACCTGGCACTGGCAGGCTATCTGTCAGACCGCCGCCGCCCCAAGAACCTGTATGACGAGCTGAACAAGCTGGCGGGCCAGTTCCTGGCGCATGACGCCAACTCCTATGACGGCCTGCGCCTGAGAGGCTACATCGAGCTGAACGACAACCAGCGCGATCCAGCCATTCGCGATTTTCAGAAAACCCTCCAAGTGAAGCCGTCGGACCCGGAGATTACCGTCGTTCTGGCCCAGATTCTTTTCCAGGAAGCCAACACCGCGGGCGAAGGCGAGAAGCTGCTGCTCGATTTGATCCAGAAGCGGAAAGACGCCGGCGCCGCCTACGATGTGTTGTACCGGTATTACGCAAGCAGCAAGCGGCCGGCCGAGGCGGAAAATATCCTCAAGGCCAAGGTCGCGGCCAACCCTACTCAGGCCGGTTATTTACTCGAGCTGGCCGAGTATTACAGGCGCGCGGGGAAGACCGCGGAGATGACGTCGACTCTGGCTGTGCTGCTCAACGACTCAAAGATATTTCCAAAAGGGCGCCTGCTGGCCGGCGATTTTTATATTCAAGCCGGAAATCGGGAGCAGGCGCTCAAGTATTACCAGGAAGGAATCGAGAGCGCGACCGCTGATAAGCTCACGTATCAGAAGCGCGCGATCGGCACGCTCACCGCGCTGGGCCGTTCCGACGCTGCACTGGCGGCGATCGATCGAGCGCTGTCCGTCCACCCGAAGGATTCCGAACTGCACATGGCCCGGGCGACGATTTGGCTGAGCCTGGAGAAGCTCGACCCGGCGCTCGCGGAATTACAGCAACTGGACCAACAGCAAAAGGATAATCCGGTCGTGAAGTACCAGCTCGGACGGGCTCTGATGCTGAAGGGCAAAGCGAAAGAAGCAACCGCCGCGTGGGAGGAATCGGCCAAGCTGCAACCTTCCTATGTCGAGCCCAGGCTCGGACTAGGGAGTTACGCGGTGGACACGCGTCGCTTCGAGGAAGCCCAACGATGGGCGGATCAAATCCTGGCGATTGCTCCCGGAAATGTTCGCGGGCAACTGCTGCGAGCGAACGCCCTGCTGGGTTTGGGCCGTGGTGACGACGCCAAGACCCTGCTCACCGGATTGCACCAGAAGCTGCCGGGAAACGCAGCGGTTGATTTGGAGTACGGGTTCCTGGAATTGCGCCAGAACAAAGCCGCCGAAGCCGAGAAACTGTTCCGCGCGCACTACGTGCCCGGCCAGCAGAACGCGCGGCCGTTGAGCGGCTTGGTGCAGACGCTCTTTCTGCAAAAGCATGGAGATGAAGCGATACGCGTGATGCAAACGGATCTGGCCAAAACGCCGGCACGGCTTTCAGTACAAATGATGCTGGCCAACGCTTTCCTCGCTACCGGCCAGACGGACTCCGCCCTGCAAACACTGGAGCAGATCGCGGCAATGCATCCAGACGACCTCCAGGCGCGCATCCAGCTCGGTCAGTTACAGATCGCCAAAGGGAACATGGATGCCGCGGCCGCCAATTTCCGGAAGGCGCAGGAATTGGCTCCGGAGAGCCCCGAACCGCTGCTGGGCTTGGCGGATCTGCTAGAGCGCCAGGGCCAGACGGAAGCTGCGCGGCAAAATTATCAAGCCGCGCTGAAGCTCGATCCGTCGAATCTTATGGCCCTCAACAACCTGGCTTATCTCACGGCGGACTCGGGAGGCAACCTGGAAGAGGCTTTGCGCTTGATTACCACAGCTTCCCAGAAATTACCCAAGCAGCCCAACTTAACCGACACGCTGGGTTATGTCTATCTGAAGCAGAGGCGGGTCAGCAGCGCTCTTCAAGTCTTCCGCGATCTCGCCCTGAACTATCCCGCGAATCCGACATTCCGGTTTCATCACGCGCTGGCGTTGCTCGAATCCGGCAGCAAAGAGCAGGCGCGCAAGGAACTCGATGCGGCCTTGGCGAATAAACCATCGGCGGACCTGGCTTCGAAGATCAAGCAGGCACTGGGACGGACGACGTAACCATTTCGCCGTTTCGGATATTTTGGCGACGATAGCCCCGAAATTAAGCGGGCCACATCCGCGCACAGCTCGTGATATAGCCAGGTACCGGCCGTTGACGATTGGCGGTCACACAGGCGGGCAATCCCGTGAATGAGCCGTCAATTTGCACGAAAAATTGCAATCCCGTGCACCTGCGGCCGGTCGTCACCGGCGCTCGCACGCGACGCCGCAGCTCATCGAAAAAGTTTCGATGAACACCACCTCGTGCTCCGGCTGGGGCGCTTCCGCTTGCACCACCACAGCCAGTCGCTTGCCGTCCGGAGCAAGATCGAAGTCCGTGCCGCTGAAATTGGCCCTCCACAGGCGAGGCTTTTCCGCCACGAACACCTCCATTATCCAGCAAACATGAACGAAAAGTGGGATTACTGTCAGGGATTCAGTCGCGGCCTAAATGCCTTGAATGATGATGTCCGCTTTCCGGATTCGCACCAACGTCAGCGGAGATTTCACTTGCCTACTCGTGGTTACTGAGCGGCGTGTTGTTGATCGGGATCATGATGTGGGCTCCCGGAGTG
>Ga0070741_10008867_pt1 | contig 19912 bp, 23 predicted proteins | sample Coa_R1_4_FD_66440 | JGI IMG/M metagenome (GOLD analysis project Ga0070741, IMG submission 66440) | Surface soil microbial communities from Centralia Pennsylvania, which are recovering from an underground coalmine fire - Coalmine... | ecosystem: Environmental > Terrestrial > Soil > Unclassified ...
CGCCGGATGGCGGCCGTGCGCGGCGTCTCGCACTGCTACCAGCGGCCGACCTACCCGGATTGGCCCTACTCGATCTTCACGATGGCGCACGGCCGCTCGAAGGCCGAGTGCGACGCGATCCTCGACCGGATCGCCGACGAGCACGGCCTTCACGGCGAGGACCGCGCGGTGCTCTACTCGTCGACCGAGTACAAGAAGGTCCGCCTCCACTACTTCACCGGCGACTACGCGGCCTGGGAGCGCGAGCACGCGGGTGTCTGAGCGGGTCGCCGCCGGGCCCGGGTCCCGCTCGGCGGAGCTCTACGCGCGGGCGCGCCGCCTGATGCCCGGCGGCGTGAGCTCGCCGGTGCGGGCGATGCGGGCGATCGGCCGCGACCCGGTCTTCGTCGCCCGCGGCGAGGGCTGCGAGCTCGTGGACGTGGACGGCAACCGCTACGTGGACTGGGTCTGCTCGTGGGGCCCCCTGATCCTCGGCCACGCCCACCCGGACGTCGTGGCCGCGGTGACGGACGCGGCCGCGCGCGGAACCAGCTACGGCGCGCCCACCGAGGCCGAGGTCGAGCTCGCGGCCGAGGTCTGCGAGCGCTTCCCCGCTGTCGAGATGGTGCGGATGGTGAGCTCGGGCACCGAGGCCGCGATGAGCGCCGTGCGCCTCGCGCGCGCCGCGACCGGCCGCGAGGCGATCGTCAAGTTCGCCGGCGCCTACCACGGGCACGCCGACGGGCTCCTAGCCGCCGCCGGCTCGGGGCTCGCGACGCACGGCATCCCCGCGAGCCCGGGGGTGACCGCCGCTCAGGCGAGGGAGACGATCGTGGTGCCCTGGAACGACCCGGAGGCCTTGAGCGAGGCGGTCCGCGAGCACTCCCCGGCGGCGATCCTGGCGGAGCCGCTGCCGGCGAACATGGGCCTCGTGCCGCCCGAGCCCGGCTTCCTCGAGTACCTGCGCGCGGAGGCGGACCGAAGCGGCGCGCTGCTCATCCTGGACGAGGTGATCAGCGGTTTCCGCGTCGCCCGCGGCGGGGCCCAGGAGCGCTTCGGGGTCGCCGCCGACCTCACCGTCCTCGGCAAGGTGCTGGGCGGCGGCCTGCCGGCGGCCGCCTACGGAGGCCGCCGCGAGCTGATGGAGCTGGTGGCGCCCGCGGGCGACGTCTACCAGGCCGGCACCCTGGCCGGGAACCCGCTCGCGATGGCGGCCGGGCTGGCGACCCTGCGGCGGCTGGACGCCCCCGCCTACGAGCGCCTGGCGGCTCTCACCGCGCGCCTCGCCGACGGCCTCCGTGAGGCGGCCGCGGGAAGGCCGGTCCAGGTCGTGGCCGAGTGCGGCCTCCTGACGCCGTTCTTCAGCGCCGAGCCGGTGCGCGACTTCGCCGGCGCCGCGGACTGCGACGCCGACGCCTACGGCGCCTTCTGCCGCGCGCTCCTCGAGCGCGGCGTCTACCCGCCGCCCTCCCAGTTCGAGGCGTGGTTCGTGTCCCTCGCCCACGACGAGGCGGCGATCGACCGCACGGTGGAGGCGGCGGCGGAGGCGCTCGCGTAACCTCGCCGGGGTGTCTCGACCGGCGGACGCTCTCGTCCTGATCGCGCGCCGCCTGCGCGCCGAGGACTCGGTGATCTCCCCCCACGTGGCGGAGCCCGACGCCGAGCCCGCGCTCGGCGAGCTCGTCGCCGCCGGGCCGCGGGCCGCGCGGGCGCCCGGCGAGTACGCGGAGGTGATCGAGTCGGTCCGCGAGGGGTTCCTGCTCCACTACGGGGAGCCGCGCATCGTCCGCGGCGCCGACGGCGACCTGGCCCTCCTCGCGGGCGACTACCTGTACGCGATCGGCCTCGAGCGGCTGGCGGCGCTCGCCGACCTGGAGGCGGTGCGCGAGCTCGCGGACCTGATCTCGATCTGCGCCCAGCTCGAGGCCGAGGGGGGCCGGGGCGCCGCGGAGCTCTGGCTCGGGGTGGCGGTCGCGGTCGCGGCCGGGGCGGCCCCCGGGCACCGCGAGGCCAAGGCCAGGCTGCGCGAGGGCGCCGCCGAGGCGCCCGCGGCGCTCCTCGCGGCGGCGCGCGAGCAGGCGGCCCGGGCGGGGCTCGGCGAGGCGCTGGGCCGCGCGGCCGACTCGATAGGCTTCGCCGCGAGCGACTCCCGCTAGCACCCCTCCAAGCTCTCTTGGCCGATTCCCCCGACAGGAGCTCCGACGGCGCGCCCCGCGGCGACGGCGCGCTGCCCAAGCCCGACCCGCCCGGGCTGTTCGAGGGCGAGTCCATGACCCGGCGGCGGGCCTTCACCGTCGCCTCGCAGGCGCTCGGCGGCATCGCCATCGGGGGCGTGGCGCTGCCGGCCATCGGCTTCGCGGTGGCGCCGATCTTCAGCCACCCGAAGGAGCGCTGGGAGACGGTCGGCCCGACGAGCCGCTTCTCCAGCGACACCTACGTCCCGGTGGTGATCACGATCGAGGAGGGGATCGGCGAGGCCGGCAAGACCACCGCCTACGTGCGCAAGGGCAATCCCGACAACCTCGCCGAGCCGGAGGAGTTCCTGGCGATCTCGACCCGGTGCGCGCACCTCGGCTGCCCGGTCAAGTACGTGGCCGCGGCGCGCAACTTCATCTGCCCCTGCCACGGCGGCGTCTACGACTTCGACGGCAAGGTGATCGGGGGGCCGCCGCCGCGCCCGCTCGACCGCTTCCAGACCCGGGTCGTGAACGGGATGGTCCAGCTCGGCCCCCGCTACAGCGTGACCTCGCAGCTCGACCCGGTGCGGGCCCGCGATCCGGGCGAGTTCACGGGGGGAATCTGGAACGTGCTCTACCCGCCGCGCCCGAGCACCTTCCCGGCCCCGAAGGCAGGATGAGCCGATGAGCCCGAGGATCCCGCTGCCGCAAGCGCTCCGAAAGCCGCCCCGCCCCGGCGAGGGCAACGGCGCCGGGCCGGCCGAGCAGCTCAAGGAGGTGCCCGCGGACCTCGTCGGCTGGGTCGACGAGCGGCTGGGGCTCACCGGCTTCCTCACCGGGATGCTCTACCGCAAGGTCCCGAAGGGCACCAACTGGTTCTACACCCTCGGCTCGGCGACGCTGATCGCGTTCACGTTCCAGGCGCTGACCGGCGTCTTCCTCGCCATGTACTACACGCCGTCCGCCACGCAGGCCTACGGCTCGATCACGCACCTCACGAACGACGTCTTCCTCGGCGAGTTCGTGCGCGGGATGCACAAGTGGGGCGCGAGCGTGATGATCATCCTGATCTTCCTCCACATGGCGCGGACGTTCATCTTCGGTGCCTACAAGTACCCGCGCGAGCTGAACTGGGTGATCGGGGTGGCGCTCCTGATCCTGACCATGATCATGGGCTTCACCGGCTACCTGCTCCCCTTCGACCAGCGCTCGTTCTGGGCCACGGTGGTGGGCGTGAACATCAACGGCACGGGGCCGATCCTCGGCCCGTACCTGAGCGATTTCCTGCGCGCCGGCGCCGAGTTCAACGCCTCCACGCTGCCGCGCTTCTACGCGATCCACATGCTGCTCGTGCCCGGCGCCATCATCGCCCTGATCGGCGCCCACCTCTACCTCGTCGTCAAGCTCGGCACGACGGCGCCGCCCTGGCTGAGCGCCGAGGAGTACGAGCCCAAGTCGCTGCGGACCGAGAGGGTGTGAGGTGAGGCGCTCCCGCGCAGCGAGAGGCCGTTCCGGCGAGGCCGCGAGAGGGGGTGGCGGCTCGTGAACCGGGCCGAGAAGGAGCGGTATCTCCGCGAGTACGAGCTGCTGAAGAAGAAGGGCAAGCCCTTCTTCCCCTACGCGGTGATGAAGGACTCGACGATGATGGTCATCGTCTTCCTCGTCATCGCCGCGATGTCCATCGTGCTCGGCGCCGAGCAGGGGCCGAAGGCCGACCCGACGACGACCACCTACACGCCCCGGCCGGAGTGGTACTTCTTCTTCCTCTTCGAGATCCTGCGCGTGCTGAAGAAGCCGTGGGAGGTGCCGATCGCGACGATCGGGATCCCGACCGTCGCGATGATCCTGCTCTTCCTCCTGCCCTTCTACGACCGCGGGCCGGAGCGGCGGCCGGAGCGGCGGCCGGTCGCGATGACGGCGATGGTGCTGACGATCATCGTCATGGCGGTCCTCACCTACGAAGGCGCCAACACGGGCGCCCCGTCGGAGGTTGCCCTGGCAACGCCGCCGCAGTACGAGGCGGGGAAGGAGGTCGTCGCCCAGAGCGGCTGCCTCGCCTGCCACAAGCTGGGCGAGAACGGGAACGCGGGCCCCGGCCCCGAGCTGACCCACATCGGCGCCCGCATCCCGCGCTCGGCGATCGTGCGCTCGCTCGAGGCCGGGCCGGGGATCATGCCGTCGTTCAAGGACATGCCCGCGGACAAGCTGAACGCGCTCGCCGACTTCCTCGCCTACCTCAAGTAGCGGCGCGCGCATTCATCTAACGTGGCCGGGATGACGGCCGCCGGCACGCCCACGCGGGACTCCCCCCAGTTCGCCGCCCAGGTGCGCGGCATGTTCGACCGCATCGCGGGGGTCTACGACCTCATGAACACGGCGATGACCGCCGGCCTCCACCACCGCTGGCGCGCCCGGGCCGCCGACCGTGCCGGGCTGGGGCCCGGCGGGCGCGCCCTCGACGTCTGCTGCGGCACCGGCGACCTCGCCCTCGAGCTGGCCCGCCGCGTCGGCCCGAACGGCTCCGTGGTCGGCTGCGACTTCTCCGAGCGCATGCTCGACCTCGCGCGCGAGAAGGCCGCCCGGAAGGGCGCCGCGAACGTCCGCTTCGAGTGGGCCGACGCGCTGAAGCTGCCCTACGAGGACGGGAGCTTCGACGCCGTAACCGTCGGCTTCGGCGCCCGCAACCTCGCCGACCTCGACCGCGGGCTCGCGGAGATGGCGCGCGTGCTGCGGCCCGGGGGAAGGCTCGTGATCCTGGAGATCACGCAGCCCCGGCGGCCGCCGCTCTCGGCCTTCTACGGGCTCTGGTTCGACCGCATCGTGCCGCTGCTCGGCACCCTGGCCGGCGACCGCTCTGCGTACACCTACCTGCCCGAGTCGGTGCGCCGCTTCCCGGCGCCCGAGGAGCTCGCCGCCCGCATGGCGGCCGCCGGGATCGGGCGCGTGCGCTACCTGATCCTCGCCGGCGGCATCATCGCCATCCACTCGGGGGCCCGCCGGTGAAGGGCTCGCGGGTGCCGCCGCCCGTGACGCAGGTGCTCGAGGCGGCCGAGGCCTGGCTGCCGCCGCGCATGGCGGCGGTGGAGGAGCGGCTGCGCGAGCTCGCCTCGAGCCACGGCGCCGAGCTCGCCCGCGACGCCGTCGCGACGCTCGACGCCGGGGGCAAGCGCCTGCGCCCGATGCTCGTCCTCCTGTGCGCCGGGGCGCGGGCGGGCGAGGGCGCGATCCGGGCCGCCACGGCGATCGAGCTCGTCCACATGGCGACGCTCGTCCACGACGACGTGCTCGACGCGGCGCCGCTTCGCCGCGGCCTGCCGACCGTCGTCGCGACCTCAGGCCGCGAGCGCGCGATCGCCGTCGGCGACCTGCTTTTCTCGCGCGCCTTCGCGGAGCTCGGCGACGGGGACGGAGCGGGCCGGCGGATCGAGCTCCTCGCCCGCGCCTCGGTCGCGCTGGCGCTGGGCGAGCTGACGCAGCGCGGCGACGCCTTCCGGCTCGACCTCCCCGAGGAGCGCTACCTGGAGCGCTGCCGCCTGAAGACCGCGCGCCTGTTCGCCTGCGCCTGCACGATCGGGCGACCGGGCGGCGAGGCGGACGCCGCCCTCGAGGCCTTCGGCACCGAGATCGGGCTCGCCTTCCAGATGCTCGACGACGTGCTCGACGTCGCGGGGCCGCCCGAGCGCACCGGGAAAGCGCGCGGCACCGACCTGCTCGACGGCACGGTCACGCTGCCGCTGATCCGCGCCCGCGAGCGCGACCCGGGGCTCGCGCGGCTGGATCTGGAGGCGCTCGACCCCGCGGGCGCGGAGGCGGCCTGCGAGCGCATCGCTGCGACCGGCGTCCTCGAGGAGGTGCGGGCCGAGGCGCGCGGGCGGGTGGAGCGCGCGAAGGAGCTGCTCGACGGCGCGCCGCTCGACGCCGAGGGCCGCCGGCTGCTGCGGCTCGTCGCCGACGGCGTCGTCGAGCGCTATTCCTAGAAGTCCTCGGGGAGGATGAGGTCGGCCGCGAGCGCCGCGGCGAAGCGCTCGATCTCCTCCTCCATGTTCGCCCGGGCGAGGATCTGGAGGTCGGCCACGAGGGCCTCGGTGCCGCGGTCGAGCTCCTCGTCGAAGCGATCGACGACGGGCTGCTCGAAGACGCCGCCGCCGTGCCACTCGCAGTTGGGGCAGCGCAGGTCCACGGTCCAGCGGCGGTCGGCGGCGGGGGCCCAGTCGACGGGGTAGACGAGGTCCGAGCCGCACTGGGGGCAGATGTGGAGGTCCGCGTCGGTCCGCTGCGGCGGCCGCGCGGGCGCCGGACGCGGCGAGAAGGCGGCGGCCTCGACCGGCTGCTGGGGCTTGGAGGTGGTCTGACGCTCGGCCATTTTCAGGCGGCTTATCGGCCGTGCGTGCGGCGCCCTTTAGCAGTCCAGCCACGAAACCTGGTATTTGGGGTAGCAAGACCACCCATCGCCGCGGGCCCGGTGCCGCGGGCCGCCGGGCCTCATCCACCGGGCGCCGCTATACGCTGCGCCCGTGGTCCTCTCCGACAGGTCGATCCGCGAGGGGCTGGCGAGCGGCGAGATCGTGATCGAGCCGCTGCTCGAGGACGGGATCCAGCCGTCGTCGGTGGACCTGCGCGTGGATCGCTTCTTCCGCGTCTTCCGCAATTACACGACCCCCTACATAGACCCGAAGCGCCCGCAGGAGGACCTGACCGAGCTGGTCGAGGTCGCCGACGGCGAGGCCTTCGTCCTTCACCCGGGCGAGTTCGTCCTCGGCTCGACGCTCGAGTCCGTCGGCTTGGGCGCGGCCGTGGTCGCGCGGCTCGAGGGCAAGTCGAGCCTGGGCCGCCTCGGCCTGCTCATCCACAGCACGGCCGGGTTCGTGGACTCGGGCTTCCGCGGTCACCTGACCCTGGAGCTCTCGAACGTCGCCAACCTGCCGATAGCGATCTACCCGGGGATGAAGATCGGCCAGATCTCCTTCCTGCGGATGACGACGCCGGCCGACGTGCCGTACGGGAGCGACGCGGCGCGCTCCAAGTACCAGGGCCAGCGGGGCCCGACCCCCTCCCGCTACTACCTCAACTTCGAGCGGGACTGAGGGCGCTTCCGGGCCATCCGTCCTGCCGGAGGTGGCGCATCGCTACCATGAGCCAATGCCGAACGTTGGACCCCTCGAGCTGGCGGTCGTCCTGATCATCGCCCTGGTGATCTTCGGCCCCAAGCGGCTGCCGGAGCTGGGTCGCTCCCTCGGCAAGGGCATCCGCGAGTTCCGCGCCTCGATCTCCGGCAAGGACGACGACGAGTCGAAGCGGCCCGAGATCCCGGACTCGAGCGAGGCGCCCGCGGAGCCGGTTGAGGGCGAGGTCGTAAGCGAGCATCGCTCGTAGGGCCGTGGCCCGTCTGAGGGCGGCCAGATTCGACGAGCGCATGACGCTCGTCGAGCACCTGGACGAGCTGCGCACTCGGATCGTCGTGAGCGCGGCGGTGCTCGTGGTCGCCTGCGGGCTCTGCTTCTGGCAGAACCACCTGCTGCTCGACATCGCCAACCGGCCGCTGCCGCACGGGCTGAAGCCGATCACTTTCGGCGTCACCGAGCCGTTCATGACGACGCTCAAGGTCTCGCTCTACGCCGGGGCCCTGCTCGCCCTGCCCGTCATCCTCTACCAGGCCTATGCCTTCGTCCTGCCGGCGCTCACCCCGGTCGAGAAGCGCGTCATCATGCCGCTGCTCCTGCTCGTGCCGGCCCTGTTCATCGCCGGCGTCGTCTTCTCGTACTACGTGGTCGTGCCGGCGGCGGCCAAGTTCCTGCTCAACTTCAACAACGACCAGTTCAACATCCAGGTCCGGGCGAGCGAGTACTACGGCTTCTTCATCACCACCTTGATGGCGGTCGGGCTCGTGTTCCAGGTGCCGATCGGGATCCTCGCCGTGACCCGGCTCGGGATCGTCACGCCGCGCCAGCTCGCCAGGAACCGGCGCTACGCCTACCTCGTCCTCGCGGTCGTCGCGATGCTCCTGCCGGGCACCGACCCGGTGACGATGCTGATCGAGCTGCTGCCGCTGCTCGCGCTCTACGAGCTCTCCATCGTCCTGGCCAAGCTCTTCGGCGGGCCGGCCCCGGAGGCGCGCGAGGCCGAGCCGGCCGCGCCGCCGACGTAGCGGGGCGCGGCCGGACCTCTACGCTTTCGGCGATGCTCTTCGACCTTCGCAGCGGCAAGCGCCGGCGCGCGGTGCAGATCGTCTACTCGCTGCTCGCGCTCTCGTTCCTGATCGGGTTCGTGGGCTTCGGCGTGGGGACGGGCGGCGGCCTCGGGGGCATCTTCGACGCACTCGGCCTCAGCGGCGGGTCGAGCAGCAGCTCGTCCTCGAGCGCGTTCGACAGCCAGATCGAGCAGGCGAAGGCGCGGCTCGCCAAGGACCCGAAGGACCCGAGCGCGCTCGCGAGGCTGGCCCGCTACGAGTACCTGAAGGGGCGGGCCGAGCTGGGCCAGGACTCGAGCGGCAACCCGGTGCTGACGGGCCCGGCCCAGACCGACCTCGGGGCGGCGGCCGACACGTGGGAGCGCTACCTGAAGGTGGTAGGCAAGCACCCGAGCGTCGGCACCGCGCGCCAGGTCGTCACCGCCTACGTCCTGCTCGGCGACTGGACGGGCGCCGCGCGCACGCAGCGGCTGATCGCCGCGGCGCAGGGCGATGCCAGCTCGTACGCGACGCTCGCGACCTACCTCTACAGGGGCGAGCAGTTCGGCGCCGGCGACGCGGCGGCGAAGCGAGCGCTGGCGGAGGCCTCGGGCTCGCAGCGCAAGAGCTACGAGCAGCAGCTCACCGCGGAGAAGGCGACCGACCTCTACGCGGCCGGCAAGCTAAGCGCCGGCGACGCGGCGGTCAAGCGGCTGATCGCGCTCGTGCCGAAGGCGCAGCGCAAGCAGATCCAGCAGCAGGCGGCGGCGCTTCGCAAGCAGGCCCAGGCCCTGCTCGCGCAGCGCAAGGCCCAGCAGCAGGCGCAGAGCGTGGGCGCCGCCCCGAACCCGCTCCAGAACCCGTTCGGCGGCCTCGGCGCGCCGCCGAGCCCCTAGCCGGCCCCCGCTAACCTTTCCGCCTCGGGCCGTTAGCTCAACTGGTAGAGCAGGAGACTCTTAATCTCAAGGTTGAAGGTTCGAGTCCTTCACGGCCCATGCGCGCCCGCGCCGTAGCCCGGTCGGCCGCTCGCGCTCAGGTCTTGCGCTCGAGGTCGGCCGCCTCCTGGCGCTTCAGCGACGCCTCGCGCTCGGCCTGAGCGGCCTCCTCCTTCGCCTCGCCCTTGCGCGCCTCGCGGACGCCCTGGCGGCGGACCTTGGGGTCCCCGATCAGGTCGCCGACGGCCTGCTTGACCCGGCCAACGGTCTTGTCGATCAGGCTCACGATCGCCTCCTTGGTAGCGGACCTCCGGCACCTACCCAGATCGCGGCGCGGTCAACACCGCGGCGCCGCTAAGTTCGGAGGGAGCCCTGGAAGCGACGAAAGGAGCCGGCACATGGCAGAGGAGGCGACGCAGCAGGTACCGGCGGTCACCCTGCGCGGCGGGGTCGAGATCCCGCAGCTCGGCTACGGGGTCTTCCTGGTCCCCCCGGAGGACACCCAGCGCCTCGTCGAGGTCGCGCTCGAAACCGGCTACCGCCACGTGGACACGGCGGCCGCATACCGCAACGAGGCCGGGGTCGGCGCCGCGATCAGGGCCTCCGGGATCCCGCGCGAGGAGGTGTTCGTGACCACCAAGCTCTGGAACTCCCACCAGGGCTACGACTCGGCGCTGGCCGCCTTCGAGCGGAGCCTCTCGCGCCTAGGCACCGACTACGTCGACCTCTACCTGATCCACTGGCCGGTGCCCGCGCAGGATCGCTTCGTGGACACGTGGCGGGCGTTCGAGCGCATCCACGCGGAGGGCGGCGCGCGGGCGATCGGCGTCTCCAACTTCCGCATCGAGGACCTCGAGCGGCTCGAGCGCGAGTGCGAGGTCCGGCCCGCGGTCAACCAGGTCGAGCTCCATCCCTGGTTCCAGCAGCGCGAGCTTCGCGCCTGGCACGACGAGCACGGGATCGCCACCGAGGCCTGGGCGCCGCTTGGGCAGGGGGCGTTGCTCGGCGACGCGACGATCGGCGAGGTGGCCGCCGCGCACGGCAAGACCCCGGCGCAGGCGCTCCTGCGCTGGCACATCCAGCGCGGGAACATCGTCTTCCCGAAGTCGGTCACGCCCGAGCGCATCCGCGAGAACTTCCAGCTCTTCGACTTCGAGCTGGCGGCCGAGGAGATGGAGCGGATAGACCGGCTCGATCGCGGCGAGCGCCTCGGCCCGGACCCGGCGACGTTCACGGGCGCCTGAGCGGGCGAACGACCGGGCCGGGCGCGGCGCACGGGCTCGCGAGCGGCTCCTCCCGCTGCGCGAAGCGGCCGGCGCCTCCGCCGCGCTAGGTTGGCGGCGCTCTGCGCTCCAGCCGCGAAAGGCCGCTCGTCGTCGTCGCGCGCCGGCTGCTGCCGGCGGGGCTCGCCCTGCTCGAGGCGGAGTGCGAGGTTCGCTCCGGGGGCCTCGACGTCACCCCCGCTGAGCTGCGCGAGCTGGTGGCGGGCGCGGCGGCGATCGTCGCCGATCCGACCGTGGAGGTGGGCGCCGGCCTCCTCGACGCGGCCGGGCCGGGGCTGCGCGTTGTGGCGAACGTGGCCGTTGGCTACGACAACGTGGATCTGGCCGCCTGCGCCGAGCGCGGCGTCGCGGTCACCAACACCCCCGGCGTGCTCACCGACGCGACCGCCGAGCTGGCGCTCGCCCTGACGCTCGCCGCCGCGCGCGGGCTGTGCGCCGCCGAGGCGGACCTGCGCGCCGGGCGCTGGCGGGGCTGGGACCCCGGCGGCTACTTGGGGCTGGAGCTCTCCGGCGCCGCCTTCGCCGTCGTCGGCATGGGCCGGATCGGGACGCGCTACGCGGAGCTCGTCCGCCCGCTCGCCGGCGCCCTCCTCTACGTGAGCCCCTCGCGCAAGGAGGCCGCGGAGCGGGAGCTGGGCGCCGAGCGGGTCGCCCTGGAGGAAGCGCTCGCGCGCGCCGACGTCGTGAGCCTCCACGCCCCCGCGACCCCCGCGACCCGCCGCATGATCGGCGCCCGCGAGCTCGCCCTGATGAAGCGCGAGGCGATCCTCGTCAACACCGCGCGCGGGTCGCTCATCGATGCGGACGCCCTCGCCGCCGCGCTCGGGGAGGGCCGGCTGGGGGGCGCCGGGCTCGACGTCTACGACGACGAGCCGCGCGTCCCCGAGGCCCTGCTGGAGGCGCCCCGCTGCGTGCTCTTGCCCCACATCGGCTCGGCCACGGTCGCCGCCCGGGAGGCGATGGCGCGCGCGGCGGCCGCCAACGTGCTCGCGGTGCTGCGCGGCGAGCGGCCTCCCAACCCCGTCGCCTGAGCCCGGGGCTCAGCCCGCGCCCGCGAAGCGCGCCCGCAGCGCCTTCTTGTCGAACTTGCCGACCGAGGTCTTGGGCACCTCGTCGAGGAACTCGACGCGCTCCGGGACCCACCACTTGGCGACCCTGCCGTCGAGGTGTCGGCGGATCGCCTCGGCGTCGAGGCCGGAGCCGTCGCGGCGGACCACGCAGGCGCACGGGCGCTCGCCCCAGCGCTCGTCGGGCACCGCGATCACCGCCGCCTCGATCACGTCGGGATGGGCCATGATCGCGTTCTCGAGCTCGACCGACGAGATCCACTCGCCGCCGGACTTCACCAGGTCCTTGGTCCGGTCGATCAGCCGCACGAACCCGCCCGGAAGCTCCTCCGCAACGTCGCCGGTCCGGAGCCAGCCGTCGGGCGTAAACCTCTCCTCGCCGGCCTCGTCCCCGTAGTAGCCGGCCGCGATCCAGGGGCCGCGCACCTGGACCTCGCCCCCGGCGTCGCGATCGAGGCGCAACTCGACGAGCGGCAGCGGGCGCCCCTGCGAGGCGCGCAGCCGGTAGGCCTCGTCCTCGGAGCCTTCGAAGCCGGCCGGAAGCCGGGCCGTGGCGGCGAGCGGGCTGGTCTCGGTCATCCCCCAGCCCTGGACCAGGGGGACCCCGAGCCGCGAGTCGAAGTCGCGGATCAGCGCCTCGGGAACGGCCGAGCCGCCGGCCTTCACCTCGCGCAGGCTGGAGAGGTCTGGCAGGGGGTCGAGGTCGAGCAGCCCGCGCCAGATCGTCGGCACGCCGGCCGTCCAGGTCACCCGCTCGGCGGCGATCAGCTCGGCGAGGCCGCGGGGCGAGAGGTCGGGCCCGGGCAGCACCTGGCGGGCGCCGGCCATTGCCGCCACGTAGGGGATGCCCCAGGCGTTGGCGTGGAACATCGGCACCACCGGCATCACCGAGTCGGCCTCGCGGATACCCATCGCGTCGGGAAGCGCCGCGCCGAGCGTGTGGAGGACGGTCGAGCGGTGCGAGTACACGACCCCCTTCGGCCTGCCCGTGGTCCCGCTCGTGTAGCACATGGCCGCGGCGCTCCGCTCGTCGAGCTCGGGGAACTCGAACTCCGGGTCGCCCTCGCGGACGAGCTCCTCGTAGGCGAGCGCGCCGTCGCGCGCACCGGGCCCGTCCGGCATCAGGACCTCGTGCTCGATGCCCTCGAAACGCGGCGCGGCCGCGGCCAGCGAGGAGTCGAGGAAGAGGATGCGATCCCCCGCGTGCCGGGCGATGTAGCGCAGGTCGTCCTCGAAGAGGCGGATGTTGAGCGTGTGGAGCACGGCCCCCATGCTGGGCACGGCCAGGTAGAGCTCGAGGTGGCGCAGCGAGTTCCAGGCGAAGGTGGCGACGCGGTCGCCGGGCCGGATGCCGAGCTCGCGGAGCGCGCTCGCGAGGCGCCGCGCCCGCTCCAGCACCCGGCCGTAGGTCGAGCGCTCGATTCCCTCCTGCGTGCGCGCCACCACCTCGCGGCTGGCGAAGATCGCCCCCGCCCGCACCGCGATCTGGCTGACCAGGAGCGGCCGCTCCATCATCAGGCCGTCCACGGCGATCACCTCAGCGCCCGGCGCGTCGCCGCGCGAACTGTGCGGTCAAGCCCACTCCGACGAGCAGCGCAACTCCGTTCACTAGGTCGGTCACGTAATCCTGCGCTCCGGCGAGATTGAGCCCGCTGGTCAGTGAGGCGAGAAAGAGGATCGCGACCATCGTCCCCCAGACGTTGAAGCGGCCGGGACGGATCGCCGCCGCCCCGAGGAACGCAGAGGCGAAAGCGGGTAGGGCGTAGAGGGGGCCCGCGGTGGGCGTGGCTCCGCCGGACCGAGCGACTAGCAGCACCCCTGCTACGCCCGCGATCGCACCGGCGAGCACGAAGCTCAGCACGACCATGTGCTCGACCCGAAGCCCGACGAGCCGTGAGGCCTCCTCGTTGGAGCCGATCGCGTGGAGGTAGCGCCCAAAAGGCGTGTGCTGGAAGAGGAACCAAGCGGCAACCGCCACTGCGGCGAGCACGATCACGGTTTGGGGAAGCAAAAGGAATTCACCCGTCCCGAAACCAATGAGACCGGGTGAGATCCCGGATACTATGCTCTCGCCGCCTGTGTACCAGGAAACCACCCCACCGATGATCGTAGCGGTCCCGATCGTGCAGATCAGGGAGTGGATGCGAAAGCGCGTGGTGAGTACGCCGTTAGCCAAACCCACCATCGCGCCGATCGCCGGCCCCAGGCCGACAGCGACCACGAGGGGGAGTCCCGCCCGGGACATCGCCGCCGCGACCCCAATCGCGGCCAGACCTAAGACGGCACCGATCGAGAGATCAAACCGACCGCACAGGAGGGGAGGGATCGCCGCGATGGCGGCCACCCCGAGCACGGTCTGGTTGCCGATCGTGACCCGGACGTTCGCGCTGTTCAGATACACGTCTCGGGTTTGTGGCCAGAGCGCGAAAAAGGCCACGATGATCGAGGTCAACAGCAGAAGCCCGTACCGCTCAAGCGGCTCCGCGATCGAGGTGCTAGCTAGCCGTTGCTTGATTCCTCCTGCCAGCTCTCGCCGCCGTCGACTGGCCGCGATGGCACGGCCCTTGGCCGATGCGGCCGCCTCGGTGGGGTTCGTGCCCATGGTCATGCTGCAGCGCGATCGGTCCCGAATGCCAGCTGCTCCAGGCGCTCGGGCGCGAGTTCGTCGCCGCTGACCTCGCTCGCCACACGGCCCCGAACCAGCACGAGGACCCGATCGCACACCAGCGACAACTCCTCCGGGTCGGACGACGCAAGCAGGACCGCTGTTCCCTCATCGACGGCCGTACGAAGCAGTCGGTAAATGTCAGCGCGTGCGCCGACATCGATCCACTGGGTGGGGTCGTCGAGCATCAGGACCTTTGGTCGGCGGCGGAGGCAGCGCGCGAGCACGACCTTCTGCTGATTGCCTCCCGACAGCGAGGAGATCGGCGCCTCGAGATCGCTGTTCTTGATGCCGAACGCGTCGCACAGCGCCAGCGCACCCCGGCGTTCACCTGCGTGGTCCAAGTGAACGCCACACCAGTACCGGCGCAGGTCGCCCATGGTCAGATTCTCGATTACGGACATGTCGGGAAAGAGCGCTTGACGAGCACGATCAGAGGGCACTAGGGCGAGCCCCAGGCGCGACGCTTGACCCGGGGTTGAATACCGCACACGGCTCCCGTCGAGGAATGTCTCGCCCCCTGGCTCACCATGAAGCCCAAACAGCGTCTCCAAGAGAGCCGACCGGCCGGATCCCTGGAGGCCTGCCAGCCCGACGATCTCACCACGCCGGATCGCCACCGTGGCCACTGCCAAGGGCCCGCCGATGATGCCGCGGGCCTCGAACACCACATCCTGCGCAGGCTGATGGTCGAGCTCGGTCGCAGCGCGTAGCACCGGGCGCCCGACGATCGCCTCGATCAATCGCTCCTCGGAGAGGTCGGAGCGATCGAGGCGCTCCACGACGACGCCGTCGCGCAAGACCGTCGCGACGTCGGCGACCGTGGCGACTTCGCTGAGTCGGTGAGTTACCAGTAGAATCGCCTGTCCTTCGGCCGCATAGCGCCGGAGCGTGCTGAGAACCAGGTCCGCGTCTGGTCCGCCAAGGCTGGCTGTGGGTTCGTCGAGCACCAAGACGGCATCGCGATTGTGGTCTTGGTCTTGCAGCGCACGCGCGATGGCGAGCATCGTTTGCTGCGAGGGGCCGAGCAAGCGCCCGGGGGTATCGGGCTCCAGCTCAATGTGGAACCGGCGCAACACTTCGCGTGCGTGCCCGTACTGGCTGCTCCACCGGATTCGTCCCAACCTCCCACGATCGAAACCGTGGCCCAGAGCGAGATTCTCTGCGACGTCCAGATCGGCAAAGACCGGGGTGGACTGGTGCACGAACCGTAGCCCGCACGCTCGCGCGAGGTCCGGGGTCATCGCATCCGGTGCGATCCGTCTGCCGGCGATTTCGATTTCGCCGCTCGGATCGCCGGGCAGGACCCCGGCGAGGATCTTGACGAGGGTCGACTTCCCGGATCCGTTGCTCCCGACCAAGGCGTGGATCGACCCGCGAGCCAGTTTCAGCGAGACGCCCCGCAGGGCCCGCGTGCCAAGAAACGTCTTCGCGACACTGGTGACGGCTAGTGCCGTTTCCTTGCGCGCGCTTGCTGCCAAGGTCAGAGCCCCCAAGCCTTGCGATATGCCGCGCGGAAGTCGATCGGCATCGCAGGGAGACCGAGATCGGCGGTCTGACTCGAAGCGTTGTGGCCCCGATCGACGAGGATCCAGCCGACCCCCTCGGGAACCTGCGGCGCGTCGGCGAATACCCGGTTGAGGGCGTCAATCGTCGCCCACGACGCCCAGTCTTGATTCCAATAGGCGATCATGTCCTCCAGGCCCTCGTTGAAGTACTGGAAATCGCTCGGCATGCCCTCGCCGCCACCCACGAGCAGGTCGTTGGAGCGCCCGGAGCTGCGGATCGCCGCCGCCACTCCACCCTCAAGGTCTGCGTTGTAGTTGACGATTACCGCGTTCGCGTCCGGGTGAGCGAGCAACGCCTGCTCCATCTTCTGCTGCAGCGTGGTGCCGTAGTCTGCGGGCGTGGCGCTAACGGTCGCCACGACCCCGCAAGAGTCGCACCTGCCTAGCTCTTTCTCAAAACCCAGGTGGATTTGCTCTGCCTGCGGGATCTCCTTCAGCGCCAGATCGATCACCTTGGCCTCGCCGTTTGTTTTGGCCACGACCCAGTCAGCTCGCGCAGCGCCCCAGGCGCGCAGGAACTTGCTCAGCGGCTGGTAGCCCCGATAGAAGAGAGGATCCGCCGAAAACAGAGACGGACCGGCCTTGAGGGCGGGGTCGTTGCAGTCCATGCCCACCTGCGGTACGACCGCGATCCCGGCCCGTCGCGCTTCTTCCACGGGTGCCTTGATCAGCGGACAGTCGATCCCAACAGGGATGATCCCGTCCGCGTCGGCGGCAATCGCCTGCCGCATTCCGGCCGTGAACTGACTGGGGTCGAGCTTTCCGTCGAAGATCGTCACGCGCCAACCGAGCTGGTGGGCCGCTTGCTCCATCGACTCACTGGGAAGCGCGCACGAGGTCACCGCCTGCCCGCACGAGATGATCCAGACGCTCTTGCCGGGTGCAGGAGCAGGGCCGTTCGCGGGTGGAGCCGCCAGAACACCGTGGTAGTACTCATCGACACGCTCGCGGAATTGACCCGTGTTACCGCCCGAGCCTGCCAGAGGGGCGTTGCCGCTATCGCCGCAGCCGCTCAAGCTGCCCAGCGAAACGAGGAGCACGCAAATGAGTGATGCAAACCGCATAGGCCTCATGGATGTATGTCCATTTCCATTGGTTCACCAATCCTCGTGTTGTCGTCGGTTTCCGCAGGGAGCAGAATTGAAAAGTCGTCAAACGCTGCTTCAAGCACCGGCATGCCCAGGCAGTCGGTCGAAGCCTCCAAGCTGGCTTCTCCGGCCGCGACGCTCGCGAATCCATCAGCGACCGCTGCGAGAAGCCGAGGTTCAGCGACCACCCTTCCGAAGTGGCTCACGAGCAGTCGCGAGACGTCCTGCCGCATCGCGCTGAGTCGTTGCGTCGACTGCGCGAAAGCGCTGAGATCACTGTCGGGAAACTGGGCGTAGATAGGCCCCGTGTTGACGGTGTCGCCAGTGAACAGCAGCCCCTCGTCCTCGAGGAGCACGCATATGCTGTCCTCGCTGTGCCCGGGCGTGTGGAGAACGGTCAGGCATCGTCCCCCGAGATCTAGACGGGTCCCGTCGCGCAAGAGCGTCGTGGCTCTCGAAGGACGGGGCTCCCAAGCATTTGCATCGAAGGCGGCGGGGAGATTCCTCGGATCGGCATCAGCCGTCAACAGGTGAAAGAACGCTCGATCGATTGCTCTATACCGTCGGGCGGCGGCGAGAAGGCCTCGCGTGTAGTTCAGATAGGCCGAGACTAGCTCGGTGGACGGCGTCTCCTCCAGCAATGCCGCGCCCGCGCGGTGGATCGACACGTCGTCAAATTCATGGTTTCCGCCGACGTGATCCAGATGATGATGGGTATTGATGACGAAGACCGGTGTTCTTGTCAGGGATTCGACGACCGGCCTCAGAGGCGCAAATCCGAGGCCCGTGTCGACCAGTGCCGAGCGCTCCGATCCGATGACGAGCCACGAGTTCACGTGGCCGGGTTCGCCGAGGAGCCAGACGTCGTCCACGACTTCGCGGATCAAGAACCACTCGTGATTCCGCTGACGCGTCACGCGATTCCTTGCTCGTTGAACGCGGGCCGCGCGAGAGCCCGGTCCGCGCTCGTCGCGCCTGAGATTCGGACGGGGCTGGCCGCCGAGGCGCCTGCTCCTGTTGGGGCCGTCCTGAACTGGGCCAGCGGACATACGGGAAAACTACAACAGACTTGTAGATTTGTCAAACGCGAGACCCTCTAAGCTCGTTTGAGCGATGCGACATCGCGGTGAAGAGCTGCGCCTGACGATCGGCGAGGTAGCGGCCGCGATCGGCGTCAGCCGCCAAACGCTTCGCGTCTGGGAGGCGAAGGGCCTGCTTATCCCCGGGCGGACGCCCGGGGGGCACCGCCTGTATTCGGAACAGCACCTAGAGCGCGCGCACCACATCGTCGAGCTTCGTCGGCGGTTCGGCTGGAATCCTGCCGCCATCCTCGACGCGCTTCCGCCCGAGGAGGGGTCGACAGATGGAGGCGCTAGGTGGACCGGCAACCGGCTGCGGGCGGCAAGGCGAGAGCGGGGCCTGTCCCTCAAGGAGGCCGCGAGGCGAATTGGCATTTCGCCCTCTCTCCTTTCGAGCTGGGAGCGCGGCGAAGCAAGCATCTCCAGCGCCATGGTCGCCCGGCTTGCGGACGCGTATCTAATGCCGATGAGCGGCTTCGCGAGCTTCCGGGCGCGGGACTCGACGGTGGTCGGGCCCGAGAAACGCGCCAGGAGCGTGTTGGTTGGGGGAGTGACATGGGAGGAGCTCGCCCTTCCTGGCCACGAGCTCGAGCCTGCCCTGCTGAGTGTGCCCCCGCGGCAAGGCAGCGGTGGGCCGTATTCCCGTCCGGGCGAGACGTTCGCCTTCGTCTTGGCCGGCAAGCTGCGCTTCCGGCTGCCCGAGACCGCGGAGGAATTCCTGGTCAAGAAGGACGACGCGATCATTCTTGCACCGCGTACACCCTTCAGCTGGGAGAACCCAGGGACGAGGCGAGCAAGGGCGCTTTGGGTCGAGCACCTCCGGTCGGAGCCGCGGTCACCGCGGTAGAAGTGGTTTAACGAGGGCGTAGCGGCCGGAGTTATCTTCGCCCGGCTCCGCGGAGCCGCTTGTCCACGGCGCTGGAGGTTAGTCGAGCGCGCGAGGCGCCTTCGTCAGTCTCGCTCGTCGCGCGCCTGGCCTGAGAGCTGGTAGCTGATGTACCAGGCCAGGTGGCGGGCTGCGCTCAAGCCCAGCGAAACCGGTGCAAGAAAACGCTTCATTGCCATACCAATTCTAGAGGGGATGCCGGTTGCCTTGGCCACCTAAGGCTCCTGACCGCACCATCGGCACCGGATCGGGGAGGCTTTACCCCGTGAGCGAGCTGGAAATCGGCGGCGGGGGGCGGGAGCTGGCGCTGGCGCTCGTGGAGATCGAGCGCCAGCTTGCCGCGGCCCGCCCTCGTGCGGTCCGGGTGCGCGGCTTCGACGACGAGGCGCTGGCCGCCGTCCTGGTGGCGGCGAAGCTCGGGATCGAGGTGCGCCTCGAAGACCCCGGCGCCGAGCCGGGCGACGAGCTGCAGGCCCGCAACCGCACGATCATGCGCCTTCTGGCGGCGCCCGCGGGCCGATCTACACTGGCGCGGCGATGAAGGTCGGCGTGATCGGACTGGGCTACGTGGGCCTGCCGCTCGCGGTCGCGTTCGCCGAGGCCGGGCACGACGCTGTCGGCGTGGACACGAGCGCCGAGCGCGTGGCCCGGCTTCAGCGCTCGGAGTCCGACGTCGCCGACGTGCCGTCGGAGCGCCTGCGCGCGGCGGTCGAGCGCTTCGCGGCCACGACCGATTACGGGCGCCTCGGCGACTGCGACGCGATCGCGATCTGCGTGCCGACGCCGCTTCGCGGCGGGCGGGACCCGGACCTGAGCCACGTCGTCGAGGCCGGGCAGGCCCTGGCGCCCGTGCTCGCCCCCGGCCAGCTCGTCGTGCTCGAGTCCACGACCTACCCGGGCACGACGCGCGACCGCCTGCGGCCGATCCTCGAGGAGTCCGGCCTCGCCGCCGGCAAGGACTTCAACCTCGCCTACTCGCCCGAGCGCATCGACCCGGGCAGGACCGACTACACGCTCCG
>Ga0070741_10008868_pt1 | contig 19911 bp, 32 predicted proteins | sample Coa_R1_4_FD_66440 | JGI IMG/M metagenome (GOLD analysis project Ga0070741, IMG submission 66440) | Surface soil microbial communities from Centralia Pennsylvania, which are recovering from an underground coalmine fire - Coalmine... | ecosystem: Environmental > Terrestrial > Soil > Unclassified ...
CCCATCCCGCCATGGTCAGCCCTCCAAGAGCCGACCACCCATGAATCATTGAAAAATTGATTCGGGAATCCTATAAAGCACGCAGAACCGACATTCTGCCAAAGTAGTGCTAGTTCTATGTCCAGCAGCAATCTCTTGCTTCGCCCAACTGCTTATGTCCAACTCTGAGGACCTCTTGCTAGAGATCGTTCGGGAGCGTCCCCGCCCATTCCTTTCTCGATGTCTTGCCAGACATTCCGAATTCGAAATCGGCCCAGGCTCATGGGGAATGCCCTTAAGAATGGAGCGCGCAGGTGGCGAGGAGAACGCCCTCGCCTGCAATACAGCCGATCATTTGGGAATGAGAGTCTAGAAGGGAATTGGGCCGTGGCCGAAACAGCGAACTACGACGATTTTGCCGACGCCAAAGAGCTGCTGTTGCTTCTCCTCAAGATGCTAGCCTCGGCACAAGAACTACCTGATGGTCCTGAGCGTAGGACGGCGCTGAAGCAGATTGGGATTTTTCAGCAGCGGCTGGGCGCGATACTGGTGACGCGAGGTATTTTACCTGAGCCGCATTGATCTGGCGGCGCTTACGTTTGCAAGCTGGCCGGTGGGTGGTAGCGCCGTTTTTCTCAAGCTCAAGCGACGTCCGGATTCAACCCCGCTGCGTAGCGACATGAAGAAGTGATGCCCCTTGTGGTTTTGCGGAAGCGGAGCAAGCCGCTCAGCGCGCCCCATAGTGCTGTAGCGATCACCCCCGACGTGATCCGATCACCCTGACACCCCTTGGCGCACCGCCCCTGAGCCGCACCAGATTTGTGCTGACCGCAGTCTCGTCGATAATAGCGGGCCGACCGGGATCAAGAAAACCTTGCTCTCGTATCCAAGGTCGGCGTGCTCGTGCAACGTCCTCTCGCTGCCGTTCAGTAGCCTGCAGGCTATTTTAAAGGTGATGCTGTAACGGTCGAGAAAACACCAGAGCGCGCTGCGGCGGGCTCGAATTCGCCGCTTGCGCAGCTCTGCAAGCGTCTCCACCAGCGTCAGATTCGGATACTCAGCAATCACGGCCAAAATCTCGGTCGCGAACTCTTCGAGTGGCGAAACGCTTCCGCCGCGCGATTTCGCAGCAGCGCTGTTATCGGCCCGCCAGCGCTGCAGCCACTTGATCGCCGATGCTACGCTTACCTCGAAACGTTCAGCCCCCCTCGCGCCGCGACGCGCTGCAGCCACGGCCTCGATAACGCGTTCCCGCAGGTCACAAGAATAGGCCTTCGGCACCGCCGGCCGCCGGCAAGGAGAATCAATGCACAGGGTTTCCATCCTCGCTAACCGCTTTGGAATCCCTCAGACTCAAATCCGGCGGAAACTGCCTTAGTTCGCGCTTCCGTCAAAAGGATGCATACCAATGCTCGGGAAATGGAACGACCGGCCAGCATGTTCCATTGTCATTGGCAGCGACAGGCCGTGCGTTCTCTGTCTCAGCGTGATCGGCCTGACTTGATGCCTCGATGCCAACCTCTGGGAGATCAGCCGCTGGTACGTCAAAATCGACTTGCATGATCAGCTCCCGTACAGGAAGCATTCAATGAGTTGGGCGCAATCAATTGGCAAGGAATATATAACGCTTCTCTTCATAAATAAGGAAGTTGGGCTTACCCAAGCCGCTCACGAATGGGAGAGCGAGCTGTAGATCCGGGCCTGACAGAAGGGAGGGTGCTACGCCGACGGTCGTCGTATACGACGGCGCTCAAGCACGAGGCCGCTGCTTGATAGTTCAACCATGCCTCGAAACGGCATAGGACACAAGCTACCTGAATGAGTAGTTGGTGGCGCGTGCCACCACTGCCGCATACGGGCAGGCCGCCGATCACCAATCTCCTATCCCCGGTTGGCACCGGTGCAGACACGTAAAAATCATCGCCCTTCGTTGCAGAACCAGTCATTCGGCGCAATAGATGACAGATGTTGGTAGCACCGTCCGTTCGGAGACCATGAACCTGGTTGAAGCTCGATCGTTCGCCGATCCGATGCCGCCGCGGGCCAGCTGATGAGAGCGCCAACGGCATGGAGCCGATGCAGGATGGCCGCATTTAGTCGAGAAAACCAACGGGCCACTCCTGTCTGAGCTGAGGGACACCTCGCCGAATACAAGACTGGGCTTGAGCGCGTCATCGCGAACGGAAGGCATTGGCTCGATGAGGGCGGGAGGTTTTCGCGAAGTTCACGGACACCAGCGCGGCGCTGTTTGCCTGGCTACGAGCCGCAATTGAAAAGGGTCGCCCACTCTTCGCAGGCGACCCTCGTCCGGGCTCAAAATAAAAGTGGCGATAGAAAAATAAACGTCCTCAGCCCCGGTGAGCCTAATCTTATTGCTACTTCGAAGGGCTGAGGAGCCATGAAATTTTGTATCGAGAGATGAACCTTTTCCGCTCAGGTGAGACTCAGGCTAGTCCTCGTGTGTGCATGGTTCGGAGGTCGGCATGCGCTTTTGCGCGCCTTTGCGACAACTGCCGCCGGGTCTGCGAAAACCATCCCGATGAAGCCTCGGGAAGGCCGCGCGCCTACGGCGGCGGCGCGTTACTTTCCGGTGTCCAATAACCGGTCCGATGAGGAAACCGAGCCCGACCTACCGGGACGATCTTGAGCTCGACAGGCGGCGCAATCTGCGAGATTAAGATTGATGACGGACATCGGCTGGTCCTTGCGATACCGCAATCTTCAGCCAGGCGGGGCTTCAATGTGGCACGGCTGCAACTGTGCCTAGGTTTCTGCGCTCGAACGCTCAGATGCAAATACTGCTGTCATGGACCTTCCGCTATCATTGGGCACCGGAGCTGAGGAAACTCTTGTTCCATTCCGTGGTGACTTTTAAGCCGGGTGGCCGCTGGGCCGATACTGACCGGCGGCCGTTTCCGTAAGCTTCGAAGCGGTGCGACCGCCGCGAAATGGGTGCTGCGTTGTCCAGGCTGGAGAGGGAATCCGCGCTCGCCTTTTCAATCCCTATCAAGGGCGGCCAGGTGTTGACAACCATCGGCCATGCCATTGACTTCGTAGGAAGCCTTTCTCAAGAGCGGCTTGACCGCCACTACTGGTATAGAGCTGTCGTGGTGCTTAACACAGCGATCAAAAGCCCACAGTTTCTCACAACAGCGACGATTAATTTGCATGCCGCTCTCGCCATGGACTTCCTGCTTAGTGAGGCAACAGCACGCTGACGAGGATCGGCATCATGCAGGCGCTGTATCCGGGCGAGACGGTGCTGAGGCCGAAGAAGAAGTTTGCCGGATCGTCCGGCGCCTTACCGCTGGTTTCGGCAAACACTATTTCCACTGCGATTTATGGTCTCCTTCTTGTTGGACCTCCTAACGGTCGTTTTCATTATCGCAGGCATGGCGTTACTTTGGCTGAACCTGCGAAGTATCATCGCAGCAAACTCATCCTAGTTCTAGCCGAACGTGATGACTTACTTGATGACTTGCCGAATTGACCGGCACCACCGGCCGTATCAGGCTAGACGGTCGAAGCTTGGGGTGATCGTCAAGAACCGGACGCATCCGGCCCTGGAGCGGGTGATGGATTCATTGGGATCACCCTACCCCAAAGATCACCTTCGGCGACATGCGCGCCGCTGGAGTACGCAATGTCCTGATCCTTTTGGGAGACGAATTTGCAATCGCTTAGAGACCCCAACCTAGTCGCGGCAATTATAAATGCGCTGAGCCACGAATATGGTGACAGCCTTGCTCGCTTGATGCTCATTGAGGGCGTGACGCTGGCCGATCTCATCAACTCGCTACTGCGTGCACCGATCAGGAACGGCGAAGCGATAAGGCTAGTAACACATGCGCTTGGATCGGATGATTTCCTCGTCGAGCCAGACATCGCGGGCCCTTCGCACATCGCTTATGTTTACGATCGTCCAGGGTCGCTGAACGTGGTTGATATAGCAATCGATACCACGCACGGCCAGGTTTCTAGCACAGGCATTCGCCTGCGCTTGCGATCCCCAGAAAAGATATAGAGCGCATGCGACCGGTTCGGGCTCAGCTGCGGTCGCTCGGCTTCAGTTCCCGGTTGCGCAGCATCTCAATTGCGTTGCCCACCCATTCGTCGAGCCGAATAGTCTCGTTCGCCCGATGCTCGACCCGATATGAGCGCCGATTGCGTGCCGAGAACGTTTCAGAAGGTGTCTCGCCAAAGACCTCCTTGTAAAGACGTGCGAAGTCGCCAAAATGTGAGAATCCGTTCCGAAGTGCGGCATCCTTGACGGATCGGCAACCGCTCTGAAGGAAGCGGTGTGCGGACCACAGTCTCGTCAGCCGAATGTAGCGGTGCAGACTCAACCCAAAGACCACCCGCACTGCCGACTGCAGAGTTCGTGGAGAGATTCCAATGCGACGGGCGAGATCGTTGCTGTAGAGCGGCGCAGAAGGTCCCTCAAGCATCAACTCGTCAAGTCGCGCTATGATCTTCCAGCATCGATCGATGCACGGCCGTCGTGGCCGAACTACTTCATCGGGTCCCATTTAAACCGCAGCCAAAATCACCTGCAACCTAGTCCGGTCCAGCGCCTCTGAAATAAATAACGCGCCTAAAGTCCTATCCAAATGATCTTGCAATGTGAGCCGGTACTAAGACGTCGCCCGGCTGTACCGGGGGTCGTTTTACTGCTCATCCACGAAATCAAGTACGAGGAGAGCAACAAATACGGCCATTGCGCCTCTCATTCAGGAGAGTATAGATGACCAAAATTTAAGCCTTTCCTAACTGACCCACAGAAGCAGTCGAAAATTTCTTGGCCTTCTCCACTCCGATTCGAAAGCACGGCTGTTCATGCGTCGATCCATCGGGCGACTCCGGCTTTGGCCTCGTGGCCATCCGAATAACCCTTGAGATAGATGTCCTCGTATTTGAGCGAGCGCCACAGCCGCTCGATGAACACGTTGTCCATCCAACGCCCGCGACCGTCCATCGAGATCCTGACGCCGGTGGCGGCCAGTGTGCCGGTGAAGGCGGCGCTGGGGAACTGGCTGCCCTGGTCGGTATTGAAGATCTCAGGCCGGCCGAAGCGGGCCAAGGCCTCTTCGAGCGCAGACACGCAGAACGATGTGTCCATCGTGTTCGACAGGCGCCAGGCCAGCACCGCACGGCTCGCCCAATCGATGATCGCCACCAGATACAGAAAGCCCTGGCCGATCGGCACATAGGTGATATCGGCCGCCCACACTTGATTCGGCCGGTCGATCACCATATGGCGCAAGAGATACGGGAAGATCTTGTGTCCCGGCGCCGGCTTTGTGGTTCTGGGCTTTGGTCCCAGCGCCGCGATGCCCATCTTGCGCATCAACCGCTGCACGCGCTTGCGATTGATGTGACACTCTTCGCCATTGAGCATCGCCGTCATCCGCCGCGAGCCCAGGAACGGCCAGGCCGTGTACAGCTGGTCGATCCGCCGCATCAGCTCAACGTCGTTGTCATTCGCCGGCCGCGGCGGCCGATAGACGCTCGATCGCGCAACGCTCAGCAGCTCGCATTGCCGGCGGATCGATAGACTCTGATGATCGCGCTGAAGCAATCCTCGGCGATCCGGCGCGCTCATCTTCCGGACCTCCTGGCTAAGAAATCCCGCTCGACCGTCAATTGTCCGATCTTGGCGTGGAGCTTCTCGACCTGCAGTTCGTGGGCCGCCTCGCCATCCCCACCAGCGCCCGCGTCGAAGCCCGAACCGCTTGATCCTGGAGCTGCTTCTTCCACGCATAGATCTGGTTCACATGCACCTGGTAGCGCTGCGCCAGATCCGTCACCGTTGATTGTTCTCGCAGCGCCTCCAAGGCGATCTTTGCCTTCAGCGCCGCATCGATTTTCCGTCTAGTCTTCTTCATGGTCCGCTCCGTTTATCAAAACGGAACGGCATCCGCATCACCTAAGCCGCTGGTCCAAAATCCGGGTCCACTTCAGCGCGAATCTCGCCCAGACTCCACAGACTGGTCAAATCACTTTGCTCGGTTCAACCTTCACCTACTCGGCCACATCGGCCTATGACGAAAAAGACGTCTTTGCCGTGACGATAACCGGCTCAATCCGTCGATCCAGGACAAAAGGTAGCTCGACAATTCGGGTTACGGTTTTCACCACCGGCTCGGCGCAACCGGCCCCTCGGTTTCGGGATCACGCCACAGCGACGGTCACGGCACCCAATACGCAATCGGCGGCGCCCATCGACAAAGAGCATCCTGGGGCGGCCGATGCTAAACTGCTGCCGCCGTGTCCGACATGGGACTGGTCGAACGGAGACCCCCCCGATGCGACCTCCCTTCGATAGATCAAAGCTCTGTTGTCCGCCGCCGCCCTTCAAGCAACCAAATCCGCCTATCGGCTGCACCTGCCCGTAGAGAGATCAAGTTGCATCACCGTTGAGATCGCCGACGGCGGCGTCCCGGCGTCGGTGCTCGACTTCATCGAGGCCAACCGGCGTTGACCGGGGCGTAGCGGCTCCTCACTCGCTCAAGGCCAAAAGATTAAAAGGAATTCGGCGAGCCCGAGCCAAGCCGGAGCTTTCGTTCCCTGATACGGAAAAAGGAAAAAGTTCCACTAATTCCGATTTAAAATTCGTTTTACAGCAACTGAACGTTGTGACATTTTCCGAGTTGCATCACACGGAACTCAGGCTCTACCAAAGGGGAGACGCGTGCGATGCGGTCGTTCTGGTTGGCGGCACTTGCGGTTGCAAGCAGTCTTTTTCTGTCGGAACCGGCGAGTGCTTGTGTCTTTCATAATCCAGACACGTGCGGTTTATCCCCAAAGAACACAGCCCAATCGCGGCTAACCACTCAACAGCTCCCGCTCCTCGCTCAGTACTCTGGTCTAGGATTACTGGGGAGTGACGCTCATCTTATCAACGTGGAGCACGACGGGTTCTCGCAGGGCCAAGTGAAGGACCTCGGTAGATCTTTTGCCTTCACCGGTGAGTTACGTGAGGCTCAGGGCAGTTTCTCTCCTCCCGATCAGGTGACCTCAGCTTTCATCGACATTGGCGGCTTGGCCGGAAATGGTAAGAGTAGCGGTTTAAAGTTCGAGCCAAATAATCTGGGCTGGACAAGCCTAGTTGGTGATCCCGATCTCCTGCGGGTTGGAGATGGCGGCGGGACGAACATTAGCCCGAGCGTTGCTCCATTGCCGGCAAGCTGGACCATGATGCTTATGGGCCTCGCTCTCCTGGGCATTTTCGCTTGGTTCAGGCCATCTTCAAAACCGTCAAAAAACGCTGCGTAGCTGGAAAGCTGCGGATGAAATCGAGCGGCCCGAGCGGTTAGCACAGGTACTGCACCACCTGCACGGTGCGCGCTCGCGCTGACGATGAAGAACTCTGCGAAAGTCCGAACCAGAATTGCATAAAAGCGCACTTGCTCGCCGGGCTAGGTCAGAGCATTTAGAAGGATGATCCGATGTTCGGCTATCCAAAACTGAATGAAAGGCAAACAGCGATCAGCCGCGTGATGGCCGCTGCTTCCAGCCTGGGCAAAACCGCCTCGGAAAGTGGTAACGAGATTCCGCTTCCGGAACAAACAGCGTTGGAACGACCTTCCGAAGCTGCAGACCAAGTAGGTGCGCCGGTGAAAATCCAGCTCCAACTGAACAAACTACGCGCCGACGCTGCCGAGTGCGCCGTTATTAGCAGGTTAGCCACGGATGCACAGAAGCGAGCTTTCTTTGAAAAGCTTGGCGCTCACCTGAGTGATCTCGCTTCAGAAATTGAAGGAGCTTTCTGTCGGCCGGGTGGCCGCGCGGAAAACATTGTATAGGCCGCGAACTCGCGCATCTTCAGAAGGCCCGAAAAAGCTCCCACATCACGCCTGCCATCATTACCCTGCAATGCTCCAATAAATCGTGATGGATCGCTTCCGCTTTAATTCGGTGTTGAGCCAGACTTCCACATCCCGTTTCTACGGCTGTGGAAAGGCATAGCCATGGATGGGGCCTGAGGCTCTAATCTAGACATCGCCCGCTAAGCGCAACATCGCAACCTCGACGCCAGCAAACGCATTCTTTTGCGCGCGCTCAGCATGATTTCCTGCAGCAAGCCTCATGAGGCGCATTCTCGTTTCATTATTTCCATTACAGCGAGCGTCCGACCATAAAAGCTGTCCAGCAGAGTAGGAACAGCCATGCTGCTTGCATGACGATGCAGATCAACAGGTAAAGCGTGACGAAGACAGTTGAGCCCTGAAATCGGCGCGCACCAGATGCATCTTGAAGGACAGAGTCTGCTTCTATGGACATCGAAACCCCGAAGCCATCAAACGGAGCCGCGTCCGAATCGTTCCTAAGAACGGCGGTGAATTCTGTGTCCGAATCTAGCTCCCCGGGAGGCAAGCACCAAGCGAGCGATCCCATTGTCCTCATGAGCTTCCACCGCTCTACGATCAGCGGCGTCGCCAACGGGCGCCGCCCATCACTGCGCGAACATCGCGCGCTTGTGCTCGGGGATGCCTGGCGTCGTGTGCAAAGCGCCTTCTCGTCCCATTAATGTGGTTGCGACCGTTTGCCCGTCTGGCATATCGAGCATGGAGGCGATGGCGCCGCTATGGGGGAAACAAATCTGGTCGAGTTCATCGCCCGACCTGACCAAGATAGTATCGGGTTCGAACGAGACCTTTTGGAAATGGGGCGTGAGCAAGCCCAAATCCGCTAGTGGCAATGCCGCCAGAGGGCGGTTCCCATTGCTGCTCCGCTGAACGGTCCCATTATTTGCCAGCGAAGAAGCAACCAATGAACCTGCCCCCACTGAAAGCAACCCGACCGGCCACCCGTTGAACGCATGGGGGCCGACGCTACTAACCGGACCCCACCCTCATCCCAATTGGAACGCCGCAGGAGGGACAATTAAAAACCACGCTCGTAAAACACCGGATAAATGGGCGGCGGGATTGGCCTGCGCTCCCAAACTGAACGGCTGTAGCCTGCCCGATGCTGCTATGTCGACACGCTTGGCTAGCTAAGCTAGGGCGAACGCGACATCGGCGATATCTTGCGGCAAGCTGCCGGGGGATGGCCTTGACGTACACAGGAACCGGAAAGTGGCCCTCGCCCCGGTGCGGGCCAGCGTGTAGCGTCGGTCGTCGTACCCAAGCAGGTCGTGAGAGCCTCTCGGTGTTCCCAAATCGGAACACACCTTGCGAGGAGGCCAGCTGAGGGTAGTGCTGGCCCTCAGACCCACGCCGCGTGATACCTTCTCGTAAGAGCAGCGACGCACCCCAGATCGAGGATGTGATTCCCGGAAGCCACGCAATCTCACACTCTGGCGCCTGGCTAAAATCCCGAAAACAGTAAAAGCCTAGGCATTTAGAAAATAATCTGTATTATATCGCTTGCGCGGCTACATTAAATAATTGCCGGCCTCGTCAAAGACTTATCTTGACCTTATCAGCTATTGCGACTTCTCAGGACAATTTTTTCGTCCTTGCATTTTTCCAAAGCCTTGGCGGCTCAAAAAACCATCCAAGAGATTTGTAAAAAGAAGTAATTTCATGACCGAGATGCAAGCGCAATTGGACAAGATCCGCTCTGACGCTGCCGAATGTCTCGTACTAAGCAGTCTCGCCAAAAGCGAGAGAAAAGAGATGTTCGCCAAAATGGCCGAGCACCTCAATGGTCTGGCCCTTGAGCTTGAGAAAAAGATAGCTGTCGAGGGTGCCCATCTGCCTTTCGTCGAGCATCGCTCACCGGAATTTATCACTGATCTGTCCCCTGTTCGTGACGAGCCAGCTGCGAGCAATGCTTCATCCACAGCGTATCAAGCGAGGCGATCGCGCCGATTACTTCCATGGCTGTTGGTTGTTGTAGCGGCGCTCATCATCGGAGTGTTCTTTCGCACAAATGAGAATGCGAAGAAGCTTCTGTCGTTGCTTGCCGTGCAGTCAAAACAGGAGAGGCCGCTCCTCCCACAGAATGATGCAAAGCAAGTCAGGCTCCTATCTAACGAGGAAAGGGAGCGGAGTTTAATAGCGGAACAATTGGGTGCGCTTGCCGCGCGTGTTGGTAGTTTTGAGAAGGCGCTGGAGAATTTCAAAAGGGTACCCGGCGAGGCAGACGTGAATGGAAGCTCCAGAGCGGACGAAACGACAGCTGCTCTGACGAGCAATCTGGCCGCAGCACGCCGAGACCTGGAAACGAAGACGGCCCTCCTGAACAGAGCAAGCGATGAAGCGGCCCAGTTCAAAAAGACCGCTGAGGCCACAACCGCTGCGCTGCAGGAGGAGCGCAAGAAGACCGCCGCGTCCCTCCAACAGGAACAGGAGCGTGCCGGCCGCCTGGAGGCGGACCTCGCAGCCGCGCGGCGTGAGGTCGAGAAGCAGACCACTCTGGCAGCAAAGGCGAGTGAAGACGCGAGCCAGCTGAAGCAGGCCGCGGAGCAGAGCTCTGCGGAGCTCAAGCGATCGCTGCAGAAAGAGCATGAGCGAGCCGAGGCGTTGGCGAATGACCTCTCGATGGCGCACACCGCGATCTACGCGTATGAAGCTCAAGCGCGCAAGGCCAGCGACCAGGCGGCGGACTCGCAGCAGGCGCGCGAGAACGGCGCGGCGGCGCTGCGAAAATCCCTGCAGCAAGAGCAAGAGCGCGCAGGGCGGCTGGAACAGGATCTCGCGGCAGCGCGGCGCGATGCCGAAACGCAAACCGCGCTCGCGACCAAGGCGAACGAGGAAACCGCTCGGTCGAAGCGAGCCGCAGAGCATGACTCCGCGGAATGGGAGCACTCGCTACAAAAGGAGCATGAGAGGGCCGAGGCACTGGCTCAGAGCCTCTCGATGGTGCACACCGCTATCTACGCGTATGAGGTTCAAGCGCGTATGGCCAGTGATCAGGCAGCGCACTCGCAGCAGGCAGCCGAGAACGAGGCAGCAGAGCTGCGAAAATCGCTGCGGCAGGAGCAGGAGCGGACAGCACAGCTTCAACAGGATCTCATGGTGGCACGGCGCGAGGCTGAGATACAGGCTGGGCTGGCCGCCAAGGCGAGCGCCGAAGCTGCCACGCTGAATCAGGCTGGCGACGATAATTCCGCAGAGACCCTTAGATCGCTGCAGCAGGAGCGTGAAAAATCCCCGCGGCTGGAGCGGGAGCTTGCATCCGAGCGGAAGGCAACAATTGTTGAGCCTGCCGCATCCGGAGCCACGACAACCGGTCAGGTCGCGGAAGACAGACGGCCAGGGACGGACGCGATCAGGCCGGCTGCAGCGACCCAGACAGCCGCCGCAGCCGCTCGAAGCAGCGGCAAGCCTGATCCGAAGAATGCGGCCGAGGTCGCACGGTTGGTGGCCCGCGCGAGTTTGCTGCTTGGCCAGGGCGATATCGGTTCGGCGCGGATCGTGCTCGAGCGTGCCGCCGCGACAGGCAATGCGCAGGCGAGCTTCGCACTTGCGGAAACCTATGACCCACTCGTTCTCGGCAAATGGGGCGCGTATGGGACGCTCGGAGATGCGGCGAAGGCCCGCGATCTCTACGCGAGAGCCCAGGCCGGCGGCGTCAAGGAAGCGAGAGAGCGGTTCGATGCGCTGCGCCGATGATGTCCGGGGTTGAGGCGCGGCACGCAGATGCAGTGGCAAATTCGCAGAAAGGAGCTGGCAATGACCATTTTTTCCAGATCACGGCCGCTGTTGGCTTTGGTGACATTGGTCCCGCTGCTGCTGGCGGTTCAGCCAGCCTCGCTGGAGGCGCGAACCAAGAATATCAAGGCGCAAAGCGCTCGTATGGTGTCCCATCAACTGCCGACGCCGACAGCGAACGAAAAGATAAACGCCTGGACGGTCGGTCTTGCCGGAGGCCTCCTCGAAGGCGCGCCCATCCGCTTTGCCGCGGAGATTTCCCGCGTGGTCGACGATGGGGACAATCTGCATGTCCTTCCGGTCGTGACACGGGGGCCGACTGAGAACGTCAATTCATTGCTCTATCTGCGCGGCATTGATGCGGCGATCATCAATTCCGACGTCCTCGACGAGTACAAGAGCCAGGTGCCCGACATCCAGCGACGGCTGGCCTATGTGCTTAACCTGTTCCCGTCCGAGCTGCATATCTTCGTCCGGCCGGAGATTCAGAGCCTGAATGACCTCATCGGCAAGAAGGTGAATTTCAATACCCAGGGCACTGCCGCCGCCTATTCGGGACCGCTGATCTTCAGTCGTCTTGGTCTCGACGTAGAGCAGACATTCATTCCTCATCAGGTCGCGCTGGAACAGATGCGCAAGGGCGAGATGGCCGCGGTTGTGTTCATCACGTCGAAGCCGGTCGAGGCCTTTGTGCGCGGGCGCTGGGATCCGGGCTTCAAGTTCCTGCCCGTCCCCTACGATAGCAAGCTCGAGGACTATTATCTTCCCGCTACTCTCGAGGCGACCGACTATCCCGGCCTGATCAAGCAGGGCGAATCTGTGGCGACGATCTCCGTGCCGACGGCGCTGGTGGCGTTCAACTGGACGCCGAATTCAAACCGCTATGAACGTGTTGCGCGCTTTGTTGATCATCTGTTCTCGCGGATCGACAGGTTGCAGGCGCCGGGCTTCGATCCGAAATGGAAATCGATCAATCTTGCTGCGACGGTTCCAGGCCTTGCGCGCTTCCAAGCCGCACAGGCATGGCTCGATGCGCATTCGCGCCCGGCAGAGGCATCGCAATGAACCGCGCTGCTGTCCTCGCCTCGGCCGCCCTCGCAATGATGGGCGGGGTTGCGTTGGCGCAGGGGGAAGACGATCCGATGGCCCAGCTTCGCGCGTGCTCGCTGATGGAAGGCGCGGCCCGGCTGGATTGCCTGGACCGACTGTCGCAGGCCATCACGTCCGCTAATCCTCCGGCGGCCAAGGAAGACCGCTGGATCATCAGCCAGACGAAGTCGCCCGTGGATTACTCCCCGATCGCCACCGCGACAATATCCTCGCGTGAGGATGCAGGCGGAGTTGCGATGCAGCTCTCGATCCGCTGCCGCGGTGGACGCACCGAAATCGCGGTCGCTGGACCAGGGTTCTCGGGCCGCGGTGATGACTACGCCATTTCTTATCAGATCAATGGCAGCCAGCCAGTGCAGATCGCGGCGACGGTACCGGCTTTTGGTCCCGGCGTGGCATTCAAGGTCGACGCCTTTGCCCTGGTTCAATCGCTTCCGGGCGAGGGTGAGCTCGCCGTGCAGCTCTCGCCCCGGATGGGGGCATCTCAGGATGCTTTTTTCTCTCTGGTCGGCCTGGACAGGGTGCGCGCGAAGATCGCCGGTTCATGCATGTGGCCGCACGCTATTGCGAAGCCCAACAACTGACGATCGGCAGAACAGCTTTTTTGATGGGAGACGAACCATGAGCAGGTTTCAGCAGATAGCGAGAGCATCAACAATCGGCGTCGCCGCGCTCCTGCTTGGTGCCGCGTCATCTGGGGCGAGGGAGTTCCAGCACCCGCCGCTGACATCCCAGGATGCAATCGCGCAAGGGACGGACATCACGACCAGGCATGCAAAGCCGTCCGCGACTGCGCAGACGCGGAACCGGGCGGCGATTGCGCACATGGTTCAATCCGCAAAAACCAAGACAAAGGAGGAGCACCGTCTGATCCTGCAGGTGAATACCAATGATCCAGCGGCTATGAATCTCGCGCTCAACAACGCGATGAACGTCTCGCAATACTACAAGGACCGCGGGGAGAAGGTGAAAATCGAGGTAATCACGTTCGGCCCCGGCCTGAACATGCTGCGCGAGGATACTTCGCCGGTGAAAGCCCGGATAGAGACGATGGCGCTGAGCACGCCGGAGGTTTCTTTCAAGGCCTGCGGCAACACCCAGGAGAACATGCGCAAGGCAGAGAACAAGGACATTCCAATCATCCCGCAGGCGCAAGTCGTCAAGTCCGGGGTCGTGCGTGTGATGGAGCTGGAAGAGCAGGGCTGGACATACGTCAAGCCATAAGCCGCAGCATTGCTTCCACTGAGTAAACCGGTGGGGGAAATGTCCCCGATGGTCCGCGCGATCTTGTCTCACATATTTGGTTGGCGCATGGCGCCTGTGATAACCGGCGATCCTGCGCGGGATCGCCGCCGCCCGCCACGAAACCGCCTCACGACTCAACGACGTGTTGCAGCCGGCCCGCGGCGATGCGCATGGGTGCGACAATGATGCGCCAGACGGGTCCGATCAATATCTGACCGCCGCCATGAGCGGGATGGTCATCTGCATGTTACTGCTCGCCACGATCCTCGTTCGGAGTGTCGGCCAGGCTGAGCCACGTGGCGAAATTGTCATCGTGTCCGAACAGAGTCAGGCCAGTACCCGCACCAGCCCTGAGAACGATAACCGAGTCACTCTGGATATCGGCCTGCGAGGGTCGCTGCCGTAACCCAAAAGAGGCTGCCGATCGATAGCCTCCCGCGCTCCGGCACCAGTTGGCTCATAGCCGGCTGATGGTGCTGTGAGAAACATTGTAGGACCGGCCGATGTCGACCAAGGACTCGCCGGCTTCACGTCGCGAAATCGCTTCTTGGCGCTGGTAGTGCGTCAGTTTCGGTTTGCGGCCCATAACTACGCCCTTGGCCCCCAAACGGCGGCGAATTGCGCACGTTGCGCGATGGCGCTTTAGCTCTTCTGCGTGTCCCGGCGCGGATCGGCTTCCGGGTGCTTCTTCAGCTCCATCTCGGCCCTCTCCACTTCGATTCGAAGGCGCTGCAGCTCAAGGTATTTCTGCGCGATCTCCAAAAGCTTCCTCGTCAAAGCCCCTTGGTCGTGACGCTTAGGCTTGCCCCACCTAGCCACGGCGTGTCTCGTTCTTCTTCTTGCCTAGTTGACTGCTGATGCGTCCCTTGCCACCGCAGACCGTGCACCGTGGTGGGTAGATTCTGCGACCCGGCCATGTTGGCTGTATCACCGGCGGAAAGCCGGTGCCGTTGCAAGCCTCACATTTCACCTCGGGAGGAGCTGTCTTTTTCTTAGCCATGCGGAGGCGCGAAACTTTTACTAAAATGCCGGGCAACACATATCCGGCATTGTTAGCTCCGCAAACGAGAGTCGCTTATTAAGCTTGATGTCCGCGCCAAACGCTAAATCTGGAACGCCTGGGCAGTCGATGCCCGACAAAGGTCGGCATTGCCCCTGCGCCCACCCTGACGCCGTCGCGCCGCAGCTGCTCGAACTCGCCAACCATGCAAACGCAACGCAATGTGGTACGGCGCGCCGACACAGGTCACTGAATGGAGGTGATCCATGGGCGATAGGACAAGTAAGGACCTCGTGCAAAGAGAGGCTGGAAGGACTTTCAGCAAAAAGCCGAAAGCAACATCGGAATACGAAAGAGAGCAGGAAGCCCACCGAAACAATTGCAAACGGTTGAAGGCTGAGCGCTTGGCTAGGGAAGCGGCGAAGTCCGAAGGTAAATAGCAGCTTGGTCATTAAACTTAATCCGTAAGCCTAATCTGCAGGTTTCCTTGCGACGCGCCGTTGCCGCGCTACGTCGTCTCAACGATCACTGGAGGTGATCCATGAGCGACAAGGTGGTCAACAAAACCAAGGCCCAGCTGCACGAGATGCTGGCCGAGGCGGTCCGCAATACGCAGCCCCAGCCGGTCACTACGCAACCAGAGCCGGTCCGCGACGAGCGACGCGAGCCGAAGCGCAAAAAGCAATCTCGCAGCAAACGAGCCGCGCCGAAGCGCACCGCCAGGATCAAGAGAACTTGCAACTAGGGCAGCACACGCAAAGGCCGCCAAGGTTTCCCTCGACGGCCTGTGTCGTTGCGGTGCGCTTGCGTGAGGTGTGCCGCGCCGAGCGCTGCTCGAACGTAGCCCAAGCCTGCTTAGCCACAGGACGTACACCCCTCATGTTGAGGGGCGGTCGATACGTCGCCTGCATGTCGGGGCGAACGATCCCCGATGCCGGCGATCATGGCAGCTCCAACGACGCCGAACAAGCCAGCGCTGCTGTCTCAATAACGCAGGCGGTCCTACCCTCCTGCTTGTCTAATCTCCGGTTTCGGCATGGCTTTTTCCAGCTCGCCCGCGAGCGCTCTGTAGTGAGCGGCTAGTCGGCCAAAGGCCTGGCATCTAGCCCTGCTCTTTGCCTCCCTGATCCTTCACGCGAGTTTCTGGCCCGGTTCTCGACCGGCCAGCGATGTCCCGCTGGGACGGTGCTTGTGGTGACCTCGGTCAATCGGCTGGTGGCGGCGGCTCGTCCGCACCCCGTTGCACACGTTGACGCGCCCGACCCGGACATCATCAAGAGGCGCTGCGCGACCTCGGAAAGTACCATGACCCCAGCGATAGCATCAGCAGGTCACGTCGATCCAATGCCTGGCTAAATAGTCACATCTCAGCCGCGCTCGCGCCGCCTCCGCAACCCCGAGCAGCTCCGACGGCACGAGCGCTACCGTCGTGCTGCTGGAGGGAGTTCAAAAAAGGAGTCTTGACAACAAACCGCAATTAATGGGCCGATTGACATCAAGTAGGGTGGCCTGCTTTGCCGCTGTCCGATTCCGCGCGACGTTTCGCGGCTTTGTTTATCCTGCCAGCAGCGCGCCTCAGGAGCGCCGGGCACCCTCGGTGTTCGCGGCCGGCGATGCCCGCGACAGGAGCCAGCGAAGTGCGCCTGCCACGATACGCTGGGCTGGCCGGCGGTCGTGCTGGTCGAGATGTGTTCCAGCACTGATGTTGCGGCCTCTCGCTACGAGCGTGATCGAAAGTAAACCACGCGCTGGAACCATCGTGAGGGTTCTACTTAGGCGCAATGAAACGCTAACCGCTGTCGTATTTCTGCCTCATGCTCCTAACAAGGTCGATGAAAAGCAGGGGTAGCAAACATGCCGTACACCATTGTTTTCACCGCGACCGACACGGAACACACCTCAGGGACCGACGCCGAAACCGCTCTTGAAGCTCTCACGACAATCGACGCTCTGCAGATGAGCGGCGAGGAGATCAAGTACATAATCTCGCCTCAGGAAGGCGAGATCGGCGTCGAGATGCTTCGAGTCTTAGCGAAAGAGGAAGCAGAAGAGCTGCAAGCGATCGCTTGAGTTAGGAGGCGTAGGGCATGCCGGAGGTACGCAGTCCTGCGCGATCCAAGGACCCTTGGGGGTTACTGCCTCCGAGGGTCTTTCTACTTCAAGACAGCATGCGCGGATACGGCCCGCAAGATTGCGCGATTGTAATGGCGCGGCCGCTCAGGTCGGCGGAAAGCACCTGGCCACCCAGCACCAAGAGCGACAAGGCGGCCGCGGCCCAACGTTCAAGCGCTCTCAGGAACAAATCCAAATGATCACTGCAGTGACAGGAAGAGCGACGCCCAAGGCGCCTCCAATCATCAACGCAAACGCCGACAACAAATTCGCATCGGCTTGCACCTCATACCCTGACATGCCGTTGCTCCATCGAAGCCCCGGCCCCAGGGCAGGAATGTGGCTGTGTATGGTTAAGGAAAGGTTAACGGTCACGCCCTCGCCATGGTACAGCGCCCGCAATGATCCCCATCCGCTGGCATGGTGTCGCCTAGCGCCAGTTCACCGCGGCGATCGTCGGTTCGCGTGAATGGGTTAACTTGCGGTCAATTATTTTCTCTCAAGCTCCTTAGCTATGAGAGTTGCAATGGCCACAGTCGTAGCTCTCCTCGTACTCCAATTCGTGGATGAGCAGTGCAACCAGGGTCGCTACACTCAGGCGGCGTATTCGATGCTGTCCCGAATAGCAGGATAATTGGACAGGACGCTTTCCTCTGACGACTGCGTCAAGGTCCAATCTGGTCTCACTACCAGAGCGTGTCACTCATATCTATTCCGCCGCCATCCCGCACGGCTCGATCAGCTCGACCGAGACCCGCTCGAATGAGCGATTGCCGTCCCAGATCACATAAGCGATTGATCGGTTCTTGTTGTACTTTACCAGCCTTCCAAGGCGGCCTGCCCAGCATACGTTCGCCGCACGTTTAGAGGCCCCGTCGAATTGTAAACGCGGATACCTTTTTCGTTCAAACGGATCAAATCGGTCATGCTTCATCATCCCAAATGCTTTTGCTCGGGAGGGCTAAGCAGGAGTTTCGGCACTTTGGCGGCAACGGCATAACTCCCGGCAAACTACGGCGTCCAAGAGTTCCATCCCGGTATCAGTGCACTTCTGGACAGATCGCGTCGCGTCCTATAGCTAAGACCCCGACGGGCTCTGGCTAAGCAAAGGTAGGACCAGAGCACCGTCTTACTTGGTCCCCCCCTCGCGCCGCCCGCGTCGGGGGATTTTCTTTACAAATCGCTGACCCATAAGACCGCAGCTGAGGTCTTCGAACAGAAGAAGGCTTCCACGATCGCTTTGCCCGTCCGCTGTGTCGGTCCCCGGGAGCCGCCCTCGACCTTCGCACTTGCTGCACCGTGCGGCATAACGACTACGATCGACAGGTTTTAGCTGGCTGCTTGATCAGCGAAGTGCGCACGCCGCGCACACCATCGCGCGACGATCTTCACGTTTCATCGCGTTCCCGGCAACAAGTTACCGATCCAACCGTTGATCGCTGGTTCTTGCTCAGCGCCGGTTGGCCTCGACGAAATCGAGGATCGCGTCGGGCACCTCACCGAATTCGGCGTATCGTCTTCGCAGTTCGTCGGCGATGTCCACGGTCACGTCACGGGACCAGCCTTCAGTGGTATTGAAGGTAACGATGCGCACCGGGTTGCGATACTGGCCATTCACCAGATCGCGGATCAGGGTCTCGCGGTCAGCACTTTTGGCGTCGGTCTCGCGCCAGACGCAGCCGATCCGGCCGAAGTCCTCCAGTACGAGATAGGTGTCTTGATCGGCCCCATGGGGCACAATTGACGGCGAGGTACGCATGCACTGGCCCTCCGAGGCCCGCATGCTTGCACAGAGAGAATGCCGGGCCAAGCGGGGCGGGGTAAGCGGCGGCGGTAGGATTGTGCCGCGGATGGGGTCACGACGATGTTGGAGATGCGCAGGGCTCCTCTCTCCTGGTGGTCGGCCATGCCACGCCTAGCGCGCATAGAGTGCCTGCGACATACTGCACTCGAACCTGAACCCGCAGGGGCGCGACATACGTTCAGCTTTTGTAGGTAGCAGGGGCCAGATGTGAGCACTCGCGATCAGGCTTACGAGCGTGTCCTAATTCTCCGTCAGAAGGTTCAGGACCTCCTGAAAGAGCTTGAAGAACTTCAGGAGCTTCGAAACCGTACGCAAGAGGCCAAATCTCTCGTGGGTCTGGCCATGCGTGCCGGCAACAGCCCAGCTGATAGCAAGGTACGTCATTAGGTCGGGCCCAATTGCCGCGCGGCAATCAGGGTGACAGTGCGTATTGCCACTCGAAGTGCTCACCCGACATGCGAATATTCTCAGCGAACTTGCACGGGAGATCAACGAGCTCGCCGCATTGCGCCGAGCGCTCCGTCTCCGCATGACGGAGCGCTCCCGTCGGCCAGCCGGGCGTCCGCTGAGGCGCCCCGCAGGGGCGCTGAAGCGTCCTTCCTCTTTCCGGTACTCTGTCTCAGCCGAACCCGAATAGTGAGTAGGTGCGGCTATGGCGGCGAGTCGCGACCTAGGCGACGTCGTACAGTCGCTGCAAGCGCTCGGTGATAATGTCGCAGAACCTCTGCAAATCTGCCTTGTTGCGTACCGGGCCGGCCGCAGCGCCGAACATGAGCATTGATTTCCACGGGATACCGTAAACGATCACAGTGACTCCGCTCTGAGGGCAGTCATCCATTTTGCTCAGATCCTCGAGGATCATGGCCTCGAGCTCTTCGGCCGTCTTCCTCTCCTTTGTACGTTTCGGGGGTTCCATTGCGTTTTGATCTCGGCCGCTCGGAGCTATCGCTGAAAGTTGGTGACGGCGGGAATCGGAAAGGCGGCATATCGTGGGGGTGCTTGACGCCTCCACTTCTCCACCGAAGGAGCGATATGCCGTGTCCAAAGATAACATCATC